>Ga0182024_10014710_pt1 | contig 15092 bp, 17 predicted proteins | sample P32metaG_FD_120480 | JGI IMG/M metagenome (GOLD analysis project Ga0182024, IMG submission 120480) | Permafrost microbial communities from Stordalen Mire, Sweden - P3-2 metaG (Illumina Assembly) | ecosystem: Environmental > Terrestrial > Soil > Wetlands > Permafrost | place: Sweden: Stordalen... | reverse complement strand
CTCGCGTCATCCATCGACTGGAGCTGTTGGTCCTCGGACGAGAGGCGTGCTGCCAGGCTCTCGGTGCGAGCGCGCGTGATCGAGTAGAGCTCGAGAATTCGGTCGCGCTCCTCATCTGCTCGGATGGATAGGGTCTCTCGGGCCATCCTTTCTGGCTAGTAAGCGCTGCCTCGCTCTTTCGCAAGGCCGGGCTGTTCTTGACAGCAGGTCTTTTGCGGTTGCTTCCTTACGATGGTGATCTCGCTCAACGAGGTAAGCAAAACCTATGGAGCAAAGCAGGTGCTCGCGCGCGCGACGCTACACGTGCGCAAAGGGCAATGCCTCTCGCTCGTTGGCCCGAGCGGGTGTGGCAAGTCGACACTGCTGCGCGTCGTCCTCGGCCTCGTCGTCCCTGACGCGGGTACCGTCCTGGTCGGGGGCGCGCACGTGGGTCCCGACACGGCGCAGGCCGTGCGGCTGCGGACCGGGTATGTCATCCAAGATGGGGGACTTTTCCCGCACCTGACGGCGCGAGGGAACATCGTCCTCGTATCCGAACGTCTCGGTTGGGGCTCGGTCCGTATTGCCGAACGAGTGGCCGAGCTCTTCGAACTCGCCGGCCTGTCGCCGGACCTCGCCTTGCGCTATCCAGCAGAGCTCAGCGGCGGGCAACGTCAGCGCGTGGGCATCATGCGAGCCCTTATGCTCGATCCCGACGTGCTGCTGATGGACGAGCCCCTCGGCGCCCTCGATCCCATCCTGCGCGCGAGAATGCAACGCGACCTTAAAGCTCTGTTTCTTCGCCTAGAAAAGACCGTCCTGCTCGTAACGCACGACATGAACGAGGCGGCGTTCGTCGCCGACTCGATCGCCATCATGCGACAAGGTTGTGTGGTGCAAGAAGGGACGTTCGAGGAGCTCGTCCGTCACCCCGCGGACGCCTTCGTTGCAGAGTTCATCGCAGCGCAAGGGCTGTCGCGGACTGGCTCCGGGGCAGGAGCGTGAAGCGCTTCGTCAGCATCGTGGCCGTGCTCACGGTGCTTCTGGCTATCCGGAGCGCCCAGGCCTCCGACGTGCCCAAGGTAACCATAGGATCGAAGGCGTTTCCCGAGTCGTGGGTCCTGGGAGAAGCAATGGCCGAATTGGCGCGCCCCGCCGCTCTGGTCGAGCATCGCAGAAACCTTGGAGGGACGGAGGTCGTCTGGACCGCACTCTCTTCCGGCAGAGTGGATGCGTACGTCGAGTACACGGGGACCATCGCCGAGGTGATCCTGAAGAGCGAGACGCCCCTGGACCTCGTTACCCTCCGCGCGCGGCTCGCGGCGCGCGGAGTTGGCGTGAGCGAGCCCCTTGGTTTCAACGACGGTTACGCGATTGCCGTGACGCGCGCGTTCTCCGAGCGGCTCGGGCTTCGCGCCATTTCCGACCTCGCACATCATCCCGAGGTGCGCGCGGTCTTTACGCACGAGTTCCTCGGCCGAAAGGATGGCTATCCAGGTCTCGTCGCCCGCTATGGCCTCGATCTACGGGATGTGCACGGCATTCAGCACGAGCTCGCCTACGAGGCTCTCGCGAGCGGGCAGGCGGATGCGACCGAGATCTATACGACCGACCCCCAGATCGAACGGCTCGGACTGACGCTCCTCGAGGACGACCGAAACTTCTTCACTCGTTACGAGGCAGTCATTCTCTATCGCGAGGACCTCCGGGAGCGCGCGCCCAGCGCTTTCGCCGCGATGATGCGCCTCACGGGAGCGATCGACGAGCGCCGGATGCTTCGCGCAAACGCCCTCGTGGCGGGCGGCGCCGAGAGCCCCGAACGAGCGGCCGCGTGGCTGCTCCAGGACGCGCTCGGCCAAGAGCGCGTTGGCCCGTCGCCGGCTCGCGTCGCCCTGCGAGCGATTGCGATGGCGACGCTCAGGCACCTCGAACTCGTGTTCGTGTCGCTTTTGGCCGCCGTGTCTGTCGGCGTCCCCCTCGGGATCTTGGCCACGCGCTCGCGGACTCTCGCGACGCTGACACTTACGACCGCCGGCCTCTTCCAGACCATTCCTTCGCTCGCACTCCTCGCTTTTCTCATCCCCGTTCTGGGGATCGGAGTCGGTCCGGCGCTCGTCGCGCTGTTCCTCTATGGCCTCCTGCCGATCGTCCGGAACACCTACGCGGGCCTCACCGGAATCGCGCCAGCCCTTGCCGAAGCTGCCGAGGCGCTCGGGCTCTCCTTTCGCGCGCGCCTCTTCTATGTCGCCATCCCCCTCGCGTCGCCGACCATTATGGCCGGCATAAAGACCAGTGCGGTCATCACCGTGGGCACTGCGACGCTGGCGGCTCTCGTGGGCGCGGGCGGATTGGGCGACGCGATCCTGGAGGGTATCGCTCTTCGCGACACGACGCGCATCCTCGAAGGTGCAGTCCCGGCCGCGGCGCTCGCGCTCGCTGTTGAATGGGGCTTCGGGCAGCTCGACCGTCTCGTCGTGCCGCGTGGATTACGACTCAGCGACTGACGTGGTGTGCGTTCATGAAGTCGAAACGTCGCGGCCCCATCGTCTTGCGTGGGGCACGAGTCTACCGCTAGCTATAGCTGACGAGTCGGTCGTGGGAGAACGAGGCACAGGGGTCGCCCCGCCGATTCCGCGGCGGTCACCTTGGCTTCGACGTCGAAGACTCGCCCGTCTTTGTGCCGGTGTCGCCAGCGAACTTCGGTCGCTTGTTCTGCCTCGAGATCCGTTACGAGTGCGATGAGCCGAGGTACGTCCTCCCAGGGCGTGACATCGAGGATTCTCATCGATCGTAGCTCGTCGTTCGAGTAGCCGTATCGACGGGTCGTCGCCTCGTCGACTGCGACAAAGCGATAAGTACCCCGGTCAAACGCCCACATCTCGGCGGGGGCGTCCTCGAGAAGATCACCGTGACTCGGCGGTGCGAAAGGATGGCGCACCTTCGCACCGTCCCGCACGCCGGTGACGACCACGAATTCGACGAGTTCCTTCGGGTTCGCCACAATCAGAGCTGACCAACGCATGTCGAACGCTTTGTCGTGCGTGGCCCACGAGTGCTCCGTCGTCCCCCCATCCTTCGCGCAGCCACGTTCGAGGAAGCTCCCAAGTTCCTCGGCGTCCCGTTCTTTGAACAGCATCTCCCAGGACACGTTGCCGAGGAGAGCCTCAAGCAGCTGAAGCGAGTGGTAACGAAAGGAGCGACTCCATCTCAGAATATTTCCTTGTCCGTCGAGGAGTAGGACGAGGGGATTCAGGGCAGAGGGAGTGTCAGCCATCGCGGGAGTACCAGCTGGCTGGCACAATCCCCTCGAAGGACGAAAGAAACGCTAAAAATTGCCGTTTTCTTCGGGGCACATGCATTTCCTCCGTGTTTCATATCCGAGAACGGCCCGAAAAGCGGGCGCGACTGTTGCTCGTTCGCGGGGAGCGAGAGCCCTCCCAAGGCGGGCTCGTCCGTTCGATGAAGGTTCTCGCCGTTAAGCCCCTTTTGCCAACACATTATTGCCGGCAATAATTGGTTGCCAGATAGTTGGGTGAACATCAAAGTGACCTCGACCACGGTAACTTTGCAGTCATCTTGAGCACCGACACCGACACCGACACCATTCGCGATGGTCTCGCCGTGCTCGGGCGTCCCGACAAATATGCGGACGACCAGGCGCTCGCTTCCGAGCCGGAACTGCCCTGATGGAACGCGAAGGTCAAACGCGGACCGAACGAACGTTGCATCCGCTGAAGCAGGGATGGCGGATGGAGACCAAGATGGTCTTACCAGCGTCCCTGCCTTCACCGATCCCATCGCGCGTCGCATACCGTCGCCGGCATGGGCGTCCGCCATCGACTCTTCATCACACGCGGGATCAGGCGCGCCGCATCACCTCGCGAAGTACGTCGTTGCCCTCTTCTCGCCCTTCTTCGTGAGTTTCTTGGATGCAAGTGCGGCGTCCAAAGGACGCATCCACTCCTTCTTGCCGATGCCGAGCTCCGAGCGAATCTGCTCCGACCGTAGCCCCTTGGCGTGCTTCTTAACCAGCGCGACGATGCTGTCTGTCACGGCCGCGATGTCCTTTGCGCTCCGTCGAGCGAGACGCTCCGGTTGCGAAGACGCGGGCCGTCCAGGACCCCGTTTGCTCGGCGGCTTCGCGCGTCCAGCGTTCCCTGTGGTGCCTTCCGCGAGGATGTCCTCGAGCGATGCGGATCGGACGGCCTGAAGCACGGCGGAGGCGAAGATCTCGGCGAGGTTTTGAATCGAAATGCTGAGGTCGGGCATGGGGCGACGCTATAGGCGTCCGATAGAAAGCATTCAAGCGAAGATTGCTGCCAGAAGCTCGTCCACCAGTATCCCTCTCGACTTGTCTGGTCGGCAATCATCGAGGAACCTACCCGCGCAACATCGCGAGCGAGATTATTGAGCCGTTCCTAGCGCGTCCTTCACTGCTACAAGCAAGTGTACAACTCCTTCTTGTGGGCACGACTTTGGGCGACCGTCTCCGCAGCGTCCGCCACTGTCGCGGTGGCGCTCACTTTCGCGAGCTGCGCCAACTCAGGACATGGAGGGACCAACGAATTCGGCAGCTCCAACTCGGATGGCCAAGCCGACGGCGCGACGGGCGAGGGAACCGATCTCGACGGGGCGACCCTGAGGCTCGACGCCACCCCCAGACCAGACGATCGGCAGCGACGGGTCTATTCTCGCTATCACGCCAAGCGACCCGACGGTTGTCGTCAAGATCGTCAACGGAACGGTCGTCGCTCCGAGCCTTCAATTCACTGCCGCTGTTGTGATAGCGCTGCCCAGTGCATCGACGGCTACTGTGCGGCTCCGACGCCGCCGGCACCGAAGTAGTCCCTGACCGTCATCGCTTCGCGCCCCTCGTCAGGCAGCATATCTTCGCAGAAGACCCGAATCCCCGCGCGCCGGGCCAGCTACGACTGGCGCATACGCGCGCTCGGGACTACGAAGTGCGTATGCGTACCCTACCGAGTTCTCTCTCGTCTCTGGCGCTCGTCGTTTTTTCCGCCGCGTGTGACCACACCGGCGAGACGTCGACTGTCGCGCCTCCACCCCCCGTGACCACGACTCCCGCATCTGCGGGCTCCGCGCATACCACTACCACGGGAGCAGTCGCTACCCTCGGGCATGCCGAGGTCGGGAAATCTGCCCCGGATTTCACGCTCTCGGACCTCGATGGTCACTCTGTCCATCTTGCCGATCTGAAAGGCAAGACGGTCGTCCTCGAGTGGTTCAACCCTGGGTGTCCTTTCGTGCGCAAAGCACATACCAAGGGGTCTCTCGTCGGCACCGCGAAGCGTTACACGGATCAGGGTGTCGTTTGGCTCGCCATCAACTCCGCCGCTCCCGGCAGGGAAGGCTATGGCGCGACCAAGAACGCGGAAGGCAAGCACGCTTACGGCATGGAGTATCCGATCCTGCTCGACGAGTCTGGCGACGTCGGCCATGCCTATGGTGCCACGAACACCCCGCACATGTTCGTCATCGACAAGGGCGGCACACTCGTCTACCGAGGCGCGATCGACAACTCACCGGATGCGGAAGGAGAGTCCCCGACCGGCGGCAAGCTGGTCAACTACGTCGAAGCGACGATCGCCGACCTTGCTGCGGGCCGCGCTGCAGGAACGCCTTCGACGGAGGCCTATGGGTGTAGCGTCAAGTACGGTCATCCGTAGTTCGCTCGCCTATGCCAGGGCTCGCTCCGAGCTCATGGGGATTGCGCAGATGCGCGCCGTGGAAGAAGAGTACACGCGCGTCACGTCACTATGACACAGGACAAGCTTCCACTGGTTTGCTGACGTCGGGTCGCCTCGCTCAGCCTCCAGCTAGTTCCCTCAAGAGCCTTGCGGCAGCCGTCTGAAGCGTGTCGTCGCCGGTAAGCCGAAGCATGTTGCCCACGTGCTTCTTAATCGTCAGCTCGGAAGACGCGCGCGCGTCGGCGATCTCCTTGCGGCTCTGCCCCGCAGCCGCTCGGACGAGAACGTTTAGTTCGGCTTCAGAGAGGCCGTAGCGAGCCACCCAGGCTTCCGCAGCACTTGCCAACCTCGACGAAAATGCCGCTGCTTCCCTCGAGAATCGCGTGATCCGTTCGGCAGCGACCGGCTTCACCACGTACTCGGCGTGTAGGTCGAACGCGCCGTTGATCGCTTCCGCATCCACGAGCCCGGTGAGCACCATAGCGCGTGTCAGCGGATGGAAAACGCGCCCTCGGCGAAGTACATCGAGACCGGAACCATCCGGGAGTCGGAGATCGAGGAAGATCCCGCTCCAACTCGAATGGTCCGCGAGCAAGGCGTCTGCCTCGTATGCGGTCCCAACCACCACCACCACGTCGCCACCGCGACGCAGTATGAGCTCGATAGCTCGTGCGACGCTCGGATCATCCTCTACGACCAGGAAGCGCCCAACATGCATGACGTCCATCAATGGCCCCCGGGTGCGACTTTCGACGAGTCAGCTAGAGCACGCGGTCGAATGCGGGGCCGCGCACAAACGCTTCACGCGGCGACCCGATAAACCAAGGTACGTGGTTTGCCTCGGCGAGTCAGAGCTGCTCACCAGCGTGTACGGCATCGTAAAGGTGGAGCCGTCAGCGCTGAAAGTAAATGGGCTGAACCGAATCGCCGCCGGGGCATCGTGAAACGGGCTCGTTCCCTCGGGTGGCGCCCCGAATTTCCCGCACATCGACCCTGAGCACTCCATGGTTCCATCCGAGCGATAACCTGTGACTTTGCTGTCCCATGTCAAAGTGCCGTCGCGGAGAGTCCCTTGCGCGCTCCCCTCGCACGCGTCTCGCGCCGTGCTCGTTCGGCTAGCTGTGACGACTCTCGTCGACAACATCGCAACCTTTGCGTCGACCGTGAGCCGATTCACGAGTTCATAGGACATCAACTTCACCGCCTCGTGCCCCGGCTGATCGGCGATGCGGAGAGTGATTTTCCCCGAACCCATGGCATACACGCCGTTTGCGGCGCCGAAGGGAGTGTTCCGGACAACCACACTCGCCGCCACATCATACTCTACGTCGGAGACCAAACACGCATTGTCTTCTGCGGCGCGCGCGGGTTCGACGTTGCCCATGAGCACGGCGCCGAGAGTGGCCGCGACCGCGACTACGATCAGGTGGCGGAGCTTCCGCGTCGAGATCTTGCCAGCACGGACCGTGGCTTTCGTTCCCGAATGTGTTTGCATGTCTCGCCTCCTGTGTAGTCACGCGGTCTGGCGTTGCGGCGCCGCCTCATGGATGACGGACCGGTAAAGCTCGACGAGTTTTGCAACCGATGCATTGAAGTCGAACTGACGCGCTCGCTCTCGGTAGAGGTTGCGCGCCATCGCGAGCTTCGCGGGGTTCTCGATGAGAGCATCGATTTTTCGCGCCAGCGTCGCCGCGTCGCCTGCCGGAAAAACAAAGTCGTCGTTTAGGGCGAACGTCGACGCGGCACTTTCGGGCGCGTCTGCGATGAGGGCAGGAAGCCCGGCACTCATGGACTCGAGCACCGACATTCCTTCGAGTTCGACCTCGCCCGCGTGGACGAAGAGATCGGCAGTTCGGTAACCCTCGATAAGTTTCTCGCGAGACAAGAAGCCAATCTCTGCGCCGTTGGGCAGGCCGGAAGCGAGGCGCTTGAGCTCTTCTTCGCGCGGGCCCCACCCGGACAGCACGAGGTCGATCTCCTCGCGGTGGCGGGACAGTCGGACTGCCTCGATAATCACATCCTGCCGTTTCTCGGCCGCAAATCGCCCGACGGCGAAGATACGGAAGCGACCCGACGACGATGAGTAATCCTTCCGGGAAGGGTCGCTGGTCATCGCCTGGGCGACGTCGGGCGGTACGCCGTTCGAGATGACCGCGGTAGGTGCCTTGAGGCCGTGCTCGCGGAGCTTTTGCGCCGCGAATTCCGTGGGACAGAGCACTGCGTCGACCTTGTCGTAGAAGCGCTTCACGAGCACGCGGTAGACGGCGTCGCTAAGCCAGGAGGAATGGATTCCGATGCTGTGAAGAGCGTTCTCGGGCTGGAAGTGGAAGGCTGCGACGACCGGCAGTCCGAGTCGGCGCGCCTCTTCGAGGGCCGCGAACGACAACCAGAAGGGGAATTGAAGGTGGACCACGTCGACCTTCGCAAACGCTCTCGCGAGGATCTGTCGATCCGGCCTCGCCATGACGAAGCGCATCTCTCGCATCGCACGAAGGGGCAATTGGAATCCCGGCAGGACGTCGTCGCCGTCGGACGCCACGGTCACGACGTCGTGATCGCGCCGAAGCCGCTCGACGACGTACTCACCCGAAAGGATTCCCCCGCCAGACTGCGAGTGGACGGTATCCGCGACGAACGCGATTCGAAGGCGGTGTTCGGAGTTCATGACCGCAGATGTACGCAAGTCGCGCGCCACCAATCTTAGCCGCGCGACGCGTCTCTAAGTCCTTGAGGAGGCAAGGAATCTCGATGGCGGCGCCCGGTCGCGCGCCTATCGAAAATGCGACACTGTCGGAAGAGCGACGTCTCTGGCGGAGATGCGCCTCAGCGTGCCAGAAAATCATGGCGACGCTCCTGGCGGCGTCTGGATCGGGCGATGCAAGCTCGAACCGAGGAGAAACTTTGAGTTCACGAATGCGGGCTCGCTCCGCGATTGCGCGGCTGACTATCGTGAGCGGCACTGCGTTTGCCGACTCGTTCGCGGCGTGGCGCGCCGACGGCATCTTCGATGGAGTGCAGGTCGAGCGGCGCGACGTCCCCGGTTCGAGCTTCGACGAGTTGCGCCTTACCGTCATGAGCTCTTCCCGCCTCCAGCGCTTGTGCGACGCGATCTATCCGACCAAGTTTCCTCCCAGGCTCGAGCGCCGCTTCAAGAAGCAGGAGCTCTTGCGGGAGACTCAGACCGAGCGCTGGACCTACGAACAGATCTCCTTCCCTCCCTGTCGTTTCCGACCGAGACTACGTCATTCATGTGAAACTCGAACAGTCCGCATCGAGCGGCCACTGTCTCGTGTCCTTCCAAACGGAGGACGACCCGTCCCGTCCGCCCGTGCGCGGGTTCGTGCGAATCCCCCGTCATCCGCGGTCACTGGGACGTGTTCCCCGTGGCCGAGGGTAAAGTGAGCGTCCAGTACCGGGTCTTCGGCGAGCCCGGCGGCGGCGTCCCGGCTTTTCTGACGCGCGGGAGCCAGCGCAGCGCGGCGGTCGACTTCATGAACATCATCCTCGCGCGAGCGAGTGTCCGCACAGGGGATGCCGGTGCGGAGGTCTAAGGATCCATGAGCGAGGCGCTTCGCGCCGTCACACGCAGCACGCTCTACGCCCTCGTGCTAGAGCTCGGCCACCTGTCCGGCAAACAAGTCGCGTCACTCATCGGGCTCGCTCCGTTCAACGACGACAGCGGCACGCGTGAACGACGCCGCCGCATCCGCGGCGGCCGAGCCGATGTCCGCGAGGTGTTGTACATGGCGGCGATGAGCGCCCGCCTGCACGATGCAACCTTCGTACGTTCTGCGACCGCTTCCTTTCAGCAGGAAAGATCCACCACGTCGCCATTGTCGCCTGCATGCGCAAGATCATCGTCATCCTGAACGCTCGAGTATGCGACGGCCTGCGGCCGACACCTCAAATTCCGGCGCCAGGAGCTTGACAAAGCAGATACCTGCTACTCTCCTGCAGGACGGCCACGGTACATTCGCACCGGTCGATCGCCTACGGGCGCTGTCAGATCCTTGCCAATGTCCACGAGCACCACGTCGATGGGCGTCACGGCCTCCGGCGGCGCAGGGGTGCGAGGCTTGGGGGCGGGGGGGGGCGGTGTCGGGGTTGCGGAGGAGAGCCTGAGCGACGCGGGATTCGGCGGTGGGAGTACTGGTTTCGAGGGCAACGAGCGCTTTGCGAGAAGCGGGGCGATCTCGGGATCGATTCGGCGAACGACCAAGTTTGCTACCATGCGGAGCGCGGGCAGGTTGACGGCCGTAGACGAAAGGACCGCCATGATGCCCCACGTCATCTTGCGGATGTAAAGCTTGTGCTCCGCATATCGGAGCATACAAGCCTCCATATCTCTTCCGCCGCTCACGAATGTCTCGAAAAGGCGGGCGACACGTGGACCGACGTCCGCGAAGAGTGCCTCGTCAAAGGCCGCAGGCAAGTCTAGGTCGACGAGAGAGCCGCTCTCAGCGACGACGAAGCTGCCGTAGACGCCGTGGACGTCTCGCAGCATGCGCAGGTGCTCGACGATGGTTCCCATAAGCGTTTCGACCTCCCTCAGAGCCCGAGGAGCTCACGAAGCGAGCTCGAATCTGCCGCGGTCCGCGGCTCGAGGGCGACGACATCTCCATCGTCTTGGAGCACAATGAAGCACCGACCTTGTTTGAACGTGCATTCCATGGCCGCAAAGCGCTCGAGACCGAGTTGGTCGCCGACGAGCTGCGATAGCCGAAGCGCATAGGCCGCGATATCGGCAAACTCCGGGGTTCCTCCTTGACTCTCGAGGACAGCGCCGTCGCCGTTCATTCGAAGATAAAGTTGAAGATCCTCGTTTCGAAGGGTGTGACCGGCAACGTGCAAGGGTGTCACGGCGAGCTCGATGCTTTCCCCAACAGGCGCGGGATCCATTTTGCGTATCCGGCGCCAATCGGACCCATCGCCGCGGCGGGCGACGACGCTCTTTGCTTCCTTTTCGTCACGGACCTGGGCCGCGTGGAGGAGCAGCGTCTGCGCGCTGCCCGAGATTGTGTCCTTCGTAGGCCACTCTCGCTCTGCGGGTTCGAACGTCCCGCCGCTCCAACCGAGCATTTCAATCGCGGCTGGCTCTCCCGAAGAAGTCGGGGTGACCGCATGGACGACCGAGCCGCCACGAAAGTAGAGAAAGCCGACGTTGTCGCCCGACGCGACGCGGACGACCAGCTTCGAACCGGCCAGGCACTCCATCTGAACCAGGTCAGAGAGGCTCGCGTCTTTGATCTTTGCCTGAAACCCGGGTGCCTTGGCCACGCTCGGAGCGCCTTCGCGTTGTCCGGGAGCCTTTGGTATCATGGCGACGCCTCTCATCATGCGGGTTCCTCCCAAGAGTCTGCAGCGCGGGCGGACCTTCGATGAGGCCGAGACACGGCGGGTTTTCTCTGCGAACTCGCCGCGTATCCCGCGACGCGCAACTCGAAGTGCACCGCGCGTCCACCTCGTTCGTGGCGGGTGAAGATTTCAGAACCGCTCAGGTTGTACGATCCCATACGGTAGGGAATTGTCGCCCGCCAACGGTTTCTGCCGTGTTTCCCGGATGTTGCAGCTCTGTGTATTTTTCATGTTCGTCGAATCTCGAACTTAGGGGCTTCGACGGACGCGCGCGGCCTGGGCAGGCGCCACGGATCAGCGTCGGGCATCGGCCACAAATGAAGGATCGCGAGACACCAGGACTCGACGCGGATCTGCTCCGTCGAGAGGCACGAGATCGGGATATGCAGGCCCTCCGTGCTCGGAAATGTCCATGCCCGCAAGCTCGCGCTCCGCCGAAAGGCGCAGCACCCCCAGTGCTTTCAAGGCGTACATCATGGCCAGCGCGGTGATGAAGGACGCTCCGCCAATGCAGGCGCTGCCCACGGCTTGCGCGATCAGCTGGCTGGTGCCGCCGCCGTAAAAGAGGCCGGTCACCACGCCGGCAGACGTGTCGGGGCCGGTCGGACCGGGCGCGCCGTATTGGCCCGTCGCGAACAGGCCCAAGCTAAGGGTGCCCCAAATGCCACAAACGCCATGCACCGACACGGCACCCACGGGATCGTCGACGCGCAGGTACTCGAAGAGATCGATAGCGAGTACGCAGACGATGCCGGCCACGCCGCCGAGGATGAACGCGCCCGTAGGCGATACCCAATAGCAGGGGCAAGTGATCGCGACCAAACCCGCAAGAAATCCGTTCACCGTGATGCCGCAGTCCCAGTATTTGCCCCGCCGGTAGACGAGTAGCAATGCAGATAGGCCGCCCGAGCATGCGGCCAAGGTCGTGTTCATGGAGACCCGCCCGATTCCGCGCATGTCCATCGCCGACAAAGTGCTTCCAGGGTTGAAGCCGTACCAGCCAAACCACAGGATCACCCCGCCCACTGCGGCGAGCGTCATGTTGTGTCCGGCCATCATGCCGCCGCCATCCCGCGCGAACTTGCGCCCAAGACGCGGGCCCAGCGCCATAGCCCCCGCGAGGGCGATGAAGCCGCCGATGGTATGAACGACGGTCGAACCCGCAAAGTCGTGGAATGCCGCGGGCTTGATGTTGTTGAGCCACCCATCGGGACCCCACGCCCAATGGCCGAAGATCGGGTAGATGAACCCGCTGACGCCAAGGCTGTACCAGAGATCGCCCTCGAACGACGTGCGCCCTACCATCGCTCCGGACGTGATGGTGCTGCAGGTATCGGCGAAGGCGAACTGGAAGAGCCAGAACGCCTCAATCGCAACACCTGTCGAGCCGTACGTTTCGGGCGCTCCGCGAAGGAAGAAATACTCCAAGCCTATGACTCCGTTGCCCGAGCCGAACATGAAGGCGAACCCGAACGCCCAGAAGAGGGCGCCGCACAGGCACGTGTCAACGATCCCCTCCAGGAGCACGTTTACCGTCTCGCGCGTGCGCGAGAAACCGGCCTCGAGGAACAGAAAGCCGGCCTGCATGAAGAACACGAGGAACGCCGCGACGAGGGTCCAGACGGTATTGAGTGGGTTGACGCACTCGGAGTGCACGGCAACCGCGTCCGCGGCGTGCGCCACCCGCCCGAAGTAATTTGGCAGTCCCCACATGACGGCGAGAATCAGCCCGACGCCAATCGCCTTGCCGCCTGCGATTGCATAGAAAACACGCCTTGCGTCGCGACTGCGCCAGAGGCTCATCAGCTTCTCACCCATGGGATGCACCGGTAGCACGCGTTATATTTCTGCCGCGTTTCTGTTGAACTACGGCTGTGCGCCCGATGGGACTCCTTCTCCCTGGCGCGCGGACGCGCCCTGGTCGTTCTACCTCCGGACTTGCGCTAGGGTCGGGCGCGATTCTACCAACTCCTCAAGCACGGCAGGCCAAGCCTTTCGTCAGCTTCCTTCCAGTACAGGGGGCGGAGCGATGGAGATCGGAGCGAAGTTTTGAAGAGCGCCCCCCACTCTTGGGTCCGTCGGTCCAGTCTCGTTTTTCTTTCGGTGATGCCGGCGTTTGCATGCAACGTCGAAGGCCCGCCTCGTTCGCCGCTGCCCGCCGCCTCGCTTGCGGCAGCCTCCGGGCCTGTGGTCGCAGCGCCGATACCTTTACCGACCTGGGTTCCCGACACTCCGGCCGGCCATCAACTAGCCTGGGTTCTGGATGCGATGGTCAGAGCTCCGACAGAATCTGAAGTAACCTTGCACTTTACGAGCGAGTTTCTCGCGAAGGTACCGGCCCCAACAGTCGTCGCGCTCTCTCGCCAAATTGCGACCGAGGGTCCCTTTACCCTCGAGAGCGTGACTCCGCAGCCCCTCGTCCCCGACGAGCTCGTCGCAGTCGTGCGTCCGGCCCAAAGACCGCGCCTTCGCCTGCGGCTTGCGGTCGAGCCGGCATCCGGTCGGATGCGAATCTTGGCCCTGCAGTCCAAAATCGATGTCAAGCGCGCCGGCTCTTGGGGAGAGGTTCAAGCGGCGCTCCAAGCCGTGGCGCCCGCTACGAATTTCCTCGCCTCCGAAATCGAAGGTGGCAAGTGCGTCCCCATATCTGCCTTCGAGCCGCAGAAGACGCTCGCGATTGGGTCCGTATTCAAGCTGTATATTCTGGACGCCTTGGCTACCCAGATCGCTGAGGGCAAGCATGAATGGGAGGAGCCGGTCGCCGTTCAGGATGCGCTGAAGAGCCTGCCTTCGGGCGCCATGAAGGACGAGCCTGCCGGCAAGACGTTTTCCGTTCGCCACTTTGCCGAGCAAATGATCTCTGTAAGCGACAACACTGCGGCAGACCACCTTCTCGCGCTGGTCGGGCGGACGGCGGCGGAGGATGCCGTTAAAGCGTCCGGGCACGCCACACCGTCTCTTCTCCAGCCGTTTCTGAGTACCCGCGAAGCGTTCGCGATCAAGCTGCTTGCAACGCCCGACGAGTGGCGCGTCTATCTGGCGGCCGATCTTGCGCACAAGCGCACCCTCCTCGAAGCGTACGCCGCGCGCGCAGTCGCCCCCGCCGTCGTGCAAGCCTCATTCAAGAAACCAACTTTGATCGACTCGGTCGAGTGGTTCGCCTCCGCCGAGGACCTCTGCAAAGTCATGGCCGATCTCCATGCGCGCGCGAACGTAGCCGCGACGGCGACAGTAGAATCGATTCTATCGAAGAACCCTGGCATCCCCGACGATACTAGACAGTACACCTATGTTGCCTTCAAAGGCGGCAGCGAGCCAGGGGTGCTCAACCTCACCTGGCTCTTACGGCGTGCCCGTGACGGGAAGTGGCTATTTCTCACAGCTGGTTTCAACGATACGAAGTTAACCATCGACGAGTCCAAAGCGCTCGCTGCGACGACGACCGCGCGAGAGTTCCTCGGGCGGTAACGCGACTATTTGACGCCCCCCTTGGGGCGCGCGCTCGGCGTAAGGTCCATGTTGCGCCAGTAGAAGTCTATTTTCTTCTCGCTCGCATCCGCGAAGCCGACCATCTGCATTTCGCTCTCGATCGTCGCGGTGCCGTCCGGGATCGTCTTCTTTGGGACGCACGAAAAAGTAAGGGTCGCGCTCTCGCCCGGCTTCATCACGCCCTGGAAGAAGTTGCCGGAGCATGAGTGGTACGGCTGCATCTTGGGAGGCGTCTCGCCGTTGTCCGCAACCTCGATCTGCTTGCCGACCTTGTCGTAGAAGTAGACCGCGATCCGACCGTAAAGGATCGTCGTCTTGCCCACGTTCTTGATCGAGAAGTTCGGTCCCTTGTCGTCGGTCTTCGTCCATTTCACAGTCATGAGGCGTACCGCCCCCTTGGCATCGCAGGGCGCGCTGAACGAGCCTGTCCCATTCGAATTTTGGGGGCAGTCATGGTGGGGCTGCGCATACCGGGCATCGCGATCACTCAGTTCGGCGCATCACGATCACGTGTTTCGGAGCATGGCGATCGGAGCGAAGCGACGTTTCTCTTGGGGTCTG
>Ga0182024_10014709_pt1 | contig 15094 bp, 6 predicted proteins | sample P32metaG_FD_120480 | JGI IMG/M metagenome (GOLD analysis project Ga0182024, IMG submission 120480) | Permafrost microbial communities from Stordalen Mire, Sweden - P3-2 metaG (Illumina Assembly) | ecosystem: Environmental > Terrestrial > Soil > Wetlands > Permafrost | place: Sweden: Stordalen... | reverse complement strand
CATGTTAATTCCGTTCTTCGAAAATCCCTCAAAAATATTAAGCATCACTTCGTTGCGCAAAGAACTGACCTCGGAAAGATCGGGCACCCAAAAACCGATATCGAAATTAACTGCGTTGTTTGCAAATGAATCAACGGTTACCGTAGGAGCAGGATCCTGCAGTATTTTATTATTTTTTTTGATCTCTTCTATGATCAGCTCGCTGGCTTTTCTGTAATCCGATTTATAGGGAACGGAAATCTGAATATGCACCCGGCGGTTACGGTTATGCATCGTCCAATTGATGAGTTGCTGGGACAATAAGTCGCCGTTTGGTATAATGATGTTTGCGCCTTCTCCGTTGCTGATCTTACTTGATCTGACACCGATTTCCTGAACAACTCCGGTTTTCCCTCCCACCTCAATGGTGTCGCCTATCTGGATCGGACGTTCAAATGCAATAATGATTCCCGAAACCAGATTATTTACGAGGTTTTGCAAACCAAAGCCGATACCTACACCCAGGGCTCCGAGGAGAATTGAAATTTTGTTTATCGGAATGCCTGCTGCTGCAACGGCAATTAGAAACCCTGCCGTCCAGATTCCAATGCGAACGATCAGCGCCAGCGAACCCAGTTTGCTTTTTTTATGTATGCCTTCATTTCGGTTCTGATCAAAGAAAAAGCTTACAAATTGGGATAACACAGAAGAGACCCAAATGATCAGGACAAACAAAACCACACTGGAATAATTATAGGAAATGCTTCCGATGGTGCGTGTCTTATTAAAGAAAACGTCGAGGAAATGATAGATTTCATCGTAAAATGTCAGGTTGCGCAGAATAGAAAATAACCAGGCTACGATAGTCACTACCCAGAGTATTCTGCGGAGCTTATTTTTTAAATCAACAAAATTCAGGAATGCGGAAAAACGGTTATTGCTGTAGGATTCAGACTGGACGTAAACAACATCTATCAAAATGGTAGAACAAACTTTAAGTATCACAGCAAGCATCAGGCTGTCAATAGCGCTTATGGCAAAAAGTTTTGATAAGGTGAGGCGCCCCGCAAAATTACATCCTACGGATATTCCGGCCTGGATCAGCGTAAGGATCAGGATAAGTCTTCTTGCAGGGGAATCTTCCAGGTTCCTGAAAAGAATAGTCTTTCTCCTTAACATCAGCAAACACAAAATAATCAGAACCCCGCCACCGGCTATCAGGCCCCATCTTTCTCCAAAAGCGGAATCGAGCAATAAATCATCAATGGCAAAAGATATCCATATCAGGGAAAGACAAAGCCAGATCCATTTTCCTGTCTTGCTGAGATATGGGTATAACAAAAAACTAGCCGCAAGTATAGCTAAGAAGGCGTTACAATGCATATACATTGCAGGTGCGCTCTCATAGAGAAAGGATCCATAAGTAAATAACAATAGCAGACTGGAAACAATTGGCGAACGGGTTATAAATTTCAGATTACTTAAAATCGAACCGTTATCTTTTTGTTTTCTGATGTGGTAAAGATTGATCATGAACCATACCAGCAATACAAGCCAAATCCCGATATTGATGGATCGCGTGTCCCAGGTGGTGGCCATAAAAATGACCATAACCCTGACCGATCTTGTCAGCGTATTGCTAATAATCTCCATTAGGGAAACATCATAATCCGCCGGTGCGGCATTGAGCAGGAAGGGTTCTTCCTGTTTCCACATGCCTGCACGCAACTGATTCATACGGAAAATAATTTCGGTCTTCAGGTCCTTTACGAGCAAATAGTTAATGGAAACGCGGTTTCGTAGGGTATTGATCTTGAGAAAAGCCTGGTGCTGAAGGGAATCCAATGACAGGGACCGGTCATAAACGGCTTTCATTTCTCCATGCAGGCTGGAGTCAAGCGATGCATTCATGAGGCTGCTATCGTGTTTGATCTTCCGGATCTGATCATGAGTTAAATCCATCTGGTCACTATATCCATCAAGTAATTTTTGCCATTCGCGCAGTCGCTCCCCGGATTCATCAAGGAGCACGGAAGCCGTGTTCAGGTTGCGGAGGTTTAGCGGATTATCATTCCGTTCCAACGCATTGTGGAGATAATTCAATCCGCGCTCCAATCCGGATAATGCTTTCAGCATTCCCGCAGTATCCAGATTACCGTTAAGAAAGGATTCAGCACGGTTCAGGCTGAAGGAATAAGATTCCACTTTGTTTACCATATTGGGCAATACAGTATCCTTGATCTCAGCTTCCTGAAGAAGGGAATCTGAAAGCCTGGAATTCATATCCAGCAGTGCACTATCGTTTTTTCTGTGGTGGTGAACGCGTTTTTTAATCTGTGCTAATCCCAGGCAGGAATATCCTATAAGCACAAGGAAAAGGGGAAAGACCTTCACACAGATCTTAAAAGGCATATGCTGGTGATTTTGGCGGCAAATTACGGCAAAAGGTTAGCCCTGCTGCTCACAAATTGCATTTTTCGTGCCAGCAATTATTCATTCAACATCCTGGAGAGCATCAGGAGCTCGGTTTTTTTGTAGAGGTTGGATTCATTGTCAAAACATTTGCTGAATTCTTCCAGCAGGCCCTGGATAATACGCAGGTGATTCATTGGTTTGAAATGAATGGCAACCGGGGAAACTGCAATCCGCGTAAAATAATTATTGACGTCTTTATGCGTAAACACCTGTCCGCTCATGGGATCAATAAAAAATTCGATCCTGTCCTTAGGATCTTTCATAGAGGCCTCTTCGCTATAATCCGGTTTGATGTAAGCCAACACAAACTGCCGGGGAATATTGACGGCTCTCACCGGTATATCCAGCAGTTCGCAAAGAAGAAGGTAAACGATACCATTGATCATGGTATTTCCTCTTTTAGTCTCAATTAGTTTATTGATCAGGAATTCTTCAGGATGCTGGTAACCCACTTCTGTTCCTTTCAGGTTATAATACCCAAAAATGATACTGGTAAGTACATTAATCTGTTCCAAAGGAGTGAGATAGCTGTTCAATTCAAGCCATATATTCCGGCGCAGTTTTTCCATTTCCTGAAGAACGGCACTCGTTCCGAGATCGGGATACTGAAACTTGGAAACAAGCAGGGTTGCAGTGAGCAGGTCCTGATAGCTGCTGGTTTTCCAGCGTTGAAAATCTTCAGTCAGATCGCGGTAATGCAAACGGTGAATAAGCATTTCGATCCTTTCCTGAATGGTTCCCTGAACCGTATTCTCCCAAAGATATTCCAGGTTGGGAATGATACCTCTTCCATAACTGATGATACGGTTACTTATCGTAGTAAAGACTTCTTCGTCGGGATCATCAATGAGATGAAACAAAGCTTTAATTTCTTTAGATTCCTGCATGGGGTGGATGTTTTATCTTCGGGCGATATGCAGCCGGGGATAACGGAGATGAATATCGCGGAAGTTAAAAAAACGGCAATGGGAATCTTATCCACAAACCCTTCCGGGGTGTTTATTTCATGGATAACCCATTGGTGCTGTCTCCATGGATAACGCAGGAATTACAAAAATCTTATGAGGATTTCTTTTTCCGAGGAACCCTTTTTGGGGGATTGGCCTTTACCTCCTCGATGATGGCCTTGATTTCACTTAGTTCAAGGGCTTCTACCTGCTCCTGTTTTGCTTTAGGGATTTTATAATTGCGAAGTCCCTGTTTTATATAGGGGCCATAGGGGCCGCGAAGAAGCTGGATTTTTTCTTTTTCAAATACCTTTATGGTGCGTTGTTCTTTTGCCGCTCTTTTTTCAACAATGATTGGGGTGGCTTCTTCAAAGCTGATGGTATAGGGATCAAATTCCTTACCCAGGGAATAGAATTTCTTATCGTGCGCAATATAGGGCCCGAATCTTCCGATACTCACGCTAACCTCATTGCCTTCAAATGACCCGAGCATACGGGGCAGACGGAATAGTTCCATGGCTTCCGCGAGGTTGATGGTTTCAATGCTTTGGGTATTCTTGAGCTTTGCAAACTTTGGTTTCTCTTCATCATTCTGTTCCCCGATCTGCACCATGGGGCCATAGCGACCCATGCGGGTAATTACTTTCTTGCCGGTGACCGGGTCCGTGCCAAGCTCTCTTTCTCCGCTGATCCGTTCTGCTTTTTCAATTGTATTGTCAACGTCTTTTTTAAAAGGCACGTAAAATTCATCTATCATGTTATTCCAGGCCAGTTTGCCATTCGCAACTTCATCAAATTCCTCTTCAATGCGTGCAGTGAAATGATAATCCATAATATCATCAAAGTAAAGCTTAAGGAAATCGGTGACTACCAATCCCAGGTCCGTTGGAAACAATTTTGACTTTTCTGCACCGGTCGTTTCCTGGTCAGTTAATTTGCTGATTGTATTTGCTTTTAATTTCAATATTCTGAAATGACGGATAATACCCTCCTTGTCGCGTTTTTCAACATACCCTCTTTTCAGGATCGTTGAAATGGTTGGTGCATAGGTTGATGGCCGGCCAATGCCCAGTTCTTCCAGCTTTTTTACAAGTGATGCTTCTGTGTACCGGGGCAGGGCGCGGCTGAATCTCTCTGTAGCCCGCATTTCCGCCAGCGGAAGTTGCTGGTTCACGGTAAGCGGTGGCAACATCCCTTCCTGCTCCTCTTCTTCCGTGATGTCATCGTCATCTTTATCTTCCCGGTATACTTTTAGGAATCCGTCAAACTTCAATACTTCTCCGGATGCTTTTAATTCTTCCTTATTGGTGGAGATCTGGATGATGGCCGTGGTTTTTTCCAGTTCCGCATCTGCCATTTGCGAGGCCATTGTTCTCTTCCAGATCAATTCATAAAGCCTCCGGCAGTCCGCGTCTTCCACGCTCATGTTTTCCATATAGGTTGGCCGGATGGCTTCATGCGCTTCCTGTGCATTTTCATTTTTATTTTTGAATGCGCGCTGCTGATAATATTTCTTGCCAAACTTGTTATTGATCTCGCTTTTCAGGTTCTCCATGGCGGTTTCACTCAGGCTCACACTATCTGTTCTCATATAAGTGATCTTCCCGCTTTCATATAATTTCTGGGCCAGCAGCATGGTACGGCTGACCGAATATCCCAACTTGCGGGAAGCTTCCTGCTGGAGGGTAGAGGTTGTGAATGGAGCAGCCGGAGATTTTTTCCCTGGCTTTATCTGGATATCGGTAACGGAATATTTTGCATTCAGGCAGCTTTTCAGAAATTCCTCTGCGCCCGCTTCCTGGGAGAATTTCCTGCCTTCAGCAGAAAATACCACACTTTTTCCGGATATATCTTTGGAAGTAAATAAAGCTTCAATTCTGAATGTACTTACCGGCGAAAAAGCATTGATCTCCCTTTCCCTTTCAGCAATAATGCGTACAGCGACACTCTGAACCCTTCCTGCGCTCAGGTTGTTTTTCATACTCATCTTCCGCCAGAGTACCGGGCTGAGTTCAAATCCTACTATCCGGTCCAGGATACGTCGGGCCTGCTGTGCATTTACCAGGTTCATATCCACGGTTCGCGGATGCTGGACTGCGGATTGGATGGCGGGCTTGGTAATTTCATGAAATACGATCCGCTTTGTTGTCGCGGGATCAAGGCCCAATACCTCACATAGATGCCAGCTGATGGCTTCACCTTCACGGTCCTCATCCGTTGCAAGCCACACCTCCCCTGATTTCTTCGCAAGACTTTTTAATTCCCTGACGACTTTTTGTTTTTCATCGGGAACGATATAAGTGGGCTTATATTTATTTTTCAGATCTATGCCCATATCCTCCTTTGCCAGGTCCCGGATATGTCCATAACAACTTCTTACCTCGAAATCTTCCCCTAAAATCCGTTCTATTGTCTTTGCCTTTGCTGGTGACTCCACAATCAATAAATTCTTCGCCATACTCTTTTATAATGGGTTTAACAAGCCCGAAGGCGTGCAATTTTACAGTATAACCTTGAAAGTAAAAAATTGATACAAGGGCGAGAAGACCGTGAAATAACCCGGAAACCCTTAATTAATAGGGCCTTCCGTACCGTTTTGAGGGATATTATCCTGCTCAGCTTTGGTGTTTTTCCTTTTGAAGAGTGCTGTATCGAATTTACCGAAGCGATAATTAAATTGGAGTCTGACAAACTGAGGGTCGCGGATTCGATATGTTTCCTGGGTTGAGTAGGCAGAATTTATAAATACATCGGATCTCCGCGTTTTGAAAATATCATCAATGCTGAGGGTAATATTTGCAGCTTTCTTTTTAAGGAATTCAAATCTGAGAGAGGCATTCACCGAACCGGTGGGTTTGGAATAACCCTGGGAATTTCCGGTCACTGTCGGTCCCCATCCCGAGCCTCCCTGGCTGGCTGATCCGCCCGGTGGAAGTACCGTTTTGGATGTGTAGTCGCCGGTTAGTTGAAGGGTAAGGTTTTTGGGCAATTTAAATGTACTGTTCAGTTTGGCAAACCAGCTATAATTGGCAGGCGCCGTCTGAATGGAATCTGAGGTATTTATTTTCGAAGTAAATATATTCAGGTTGCTGGTAAGATCCCACCATGGCGTAATGGAATTTCTTCCAATGAGCTCGATTCCGCCCACATAACTCGATTGCGCATTTATAAAAGTATTGATGAGTACCAGGGAATCGGTAATCGGATTGATCTCCTTACTTTGATAACGGGTAATCAGTTCAGTTGTGTATTTATAATAAACGGACGCCAGAAAAGTATTGCTTCCATTATAGGTTTTCTGATAATTCAGTTCAACCGAATTGGTGAACTGGGGCCTGAGGTCCGGGTTTCCTTTATTGAGATTTAGCGAATCGGAATAATCAGTATACGGGAAAAGCTGGAAAAAATTCGGGCGGTCTATCCGCCTTGTATAATTGAACTGAAATTCTTCGTCATCATTTATTTTATAGGATAGATAGAAGCTCGGAAAAAGGCTGATCGGATAATTATTGCTGAAACTGCCGGCCGTATCTTTTATACTGCCCGGATTTTCTCCATCCTTAATAGCGTAGGTGCTGGATCCGTGATAATTGGAATTTTCTGCGCGCAGGCCCAGTTGATATCCAAAATGGCCGATCGTGTTTGTATATGTCAGATAACCGGCAATTACCCGGTCGTGGTAATTATAATTTGAGGAAAGCAGCGGTTCAAAAATTTCCTTTCCGGTCTCATCAATTACGCTTGTGTTGTTGAGACTCCCCACGTTTCGCGCAGCCACCCTTGCGCCGGCTTCCAGTTTGGATTTTTCGGAAAAGGGATTGGTATAATCTGTTTGGGCGGTTATAAATTCATTGGTTCCATTTCCCTGCTGCTGCTGACGGTAAACACTGAAATCCGGGGACCCGATGGTCTGATAAATATTGGAAGTTGTCGTGTTGAAACTCGGATTGTTTCCATTGCTGTAGTTCATGTCAGCGGACCATTCTTCACCTGCTTTGGGAAATGTATGCTTAAAGCTGACCATACCCTCTTTATTATTAAAAGCGTTGTTGGTGATCGAATTACGTTGGGTAAAGGAACTGTCACTTGATCCGTTGCTGAAAAGCGAATCGAGCGTAAGCTGACTGTTGAGTGTCGGTTTGAATGTTCCGTGCACAAGGGTCCCGGACAGTGAAAGTGTATTGCGGTTATCAATAAGATAATCAACGCCCACCCTGCCGAAAACAAAATAACCGCTGTTTACATTATTATCGACCTGGTGCAGTTTGTTTTCCGGATCACTGATAAATGTCAGCCGGTCCGTGGTTCCGGGAGAAATAGTTTTCCGCTCCCTGAAATTTCCGCTGCCAAAAAAATTCAGCTTACCTTGTTTTATATTGATGCTTCCACCGGCATTGTATCCTCCGCGTTTATCCACACCGGCGCGTATATTTCCATTGTATCCGGCTCTGCGGTTCTTTTTCAACACAATATTCAGTATGCCTGCCGTTCCGCCGGATGCATCATATTTGGCGCCGGGGTTGGTAATGATTTCTACACTCTCGATATCGTCTGATGGAATCTGGTCGAGCGTAAGTGTCGACGGCCTGCCATCCACAAAAATAGTAGGCGGACTGTTCCTCAGCGTTACGTTGCCGTCTATATCCACTGCCAGCGAAGGAATATTCCGCATGATATCCACGGCAGAACCACCCGGTGCCGCAATATCTTTTTCTACATTATAAATCTTTCTGTCAATGCCGAGTTGAATGAGCGGCTTGGAGGAAGTAACAACAACCGAGCTAAGCGTTTCCGCATCTTCCTGGACCTTGATATTTCCCAGATCCTTGTCCACTGCATTTGCACGCAATTCCGGATCCGAACTCTGGGCCAGATTCAGGTTGAATGCTATTTTTTCCGTAAACAATTTATAACCGATGGCGGTTACTTTTAGTTGGTAGGCTCCCATGACGGGAAGGTTGTTAAAACTAAAATCTCCTTTTGGTTGCGTAATCAGTCCCCCGATAACCGAATCCCGGTTTGTTTTAGTGACCGCATCAAATACCAATTGGATCAGTTGTACAGACACAGCATCCATTCCTTTATTGGTTTTGGCATCCACGATACGTCCGTAGAAATGACCGATTGCCGGAGCATGCCTTCCCAATGCAGGCATTGCAGGGCGTTCGGGTTGTTCATCCTGAGCCAGGGAAACCCTGGCAGCAAGGAGTAACAAAAAAACCGGTAAGAAGTGTTGCGTGTAGATTTTTAACATATGAGCGCAAAATTCGGGTAAAACAGGAAGGGGTGGAGAGATTGTTTACGAGCGGCGGATAGGAAGTTTGATAGGGTGGGTTCTGTTAAGGCAAACTAAAAAATTAAGAAGGAGAAAAACGGGTGACTGATGGGGCTCGAACCCACGACCCCTAGAACCACAATCTAGTGCTCTAACCAGCTGAGCTACAATCACCGTTTGGGTGGACAAAACTAAAGTAAAATCCTGAATTATCCGGGTTCGCTAACCAAAATTTCGGTGATATGATCACGCATTCAGCCGGCGGACATGGATTCGCGCCGGTCAACAAGGAGTGCTCGTTAATAATTGGCCAACAACAACAATAAGGAGGCATAAATCGTTATTTTTGGAACGCATGTCAAAATTAATTTCATATATGTTTAATAAAAGGAATTTGCCCATTGTTTTGTTCGTTTCCGCACTTGGAATTGCCGTGGCCCTGAAAACGTTTGCATTCAGTTCCGAGCCTCCTACCAAATATGAAAAAATCCTTCGGGATGTGGGGGAAATGCTGGAGAAAAAACATTATAGCCCGAAGAATATCGACGACAATTTTTCGAAAGAAGTATTCAAGAAATATATTTCGGAGGTTGATGTGGAGAAGAAAACATTTCTGAAAAGCGATGTTAACGAGCTATTTGCCAAATATGGTACCAGCATCGACGATGAAATTCTTGGAAAAGAACCCGTAGCATTTGTTCCGGCCATGGATGTCATTTATAGGAAAAGGCTGCAGGAAACACAAAATCTCTGTCATGAAATCCTTTCCCAGCCATTCGATTTCAGCAAACAGGAATCGGTGAACCTGGAATATGACAAAATGGATTATCCAGCTACAGAAGCCGTTCGTAAGGATGAGATCAGGAAAAAACTGAAATACCTTACCCTGGAAAAATATGCCGACCTGCTCGATGAGCAGCAGACCAGTAAAGGCAAACCGGGTTTTGTTGCCAAAACCAATGAAGCACTGGAAAAGGAAGCACGGGACAGAACGCTTAAAATAATGGACCGTTTTTATTCCCATCAGCTGATCAAAGCGAATGACGACGACCAGTTTAATGATTTTGTCGAAACTATAGTACAATGTATGGACCCGCATACTGATTATTTTCCTCCGGTAGAAAAAAGATCCTTTGATGAAGATATGAGCGGCAGGTTCTTTGGTATCGGTGCCGCCCTGAGGGATGAGGACGGAGTTATTAAAATCGTTACCCTGGTAACCGGAAGTCCTGCATGGAAATCCGGACAGGTCAATGTTGGCGATATTATTTTGAAAGTTGCTCAGGGAAATCAGGAACCTGTTGATCTCACCAGTTATATGGTGGAAGATGCAGTAAAGATCATCCGCGGAAATAAGGGAACCGAAGTTCGTCTCACACTGAAGAAAGCAGACGGAACAATCAAATTGGTTTCGCTTTTTCGCGACGAGATTGTTCAGGATGAAAAATTTGCAAAAAGCGCGGTTGTCCAGACAGAAAAAGGAAGGATCGGATATATTTATCTGCCTGAGTTTTATGCCGATTTTGATAATCCGAAGGGGAACCGCTGTTCGATCGACGTTGCCCATGAGATCATCAAGCTCAAGGAGGCTAAAGTGGATGGTATTGTGCTCGACCTTCGCGGAAATGGTGGCGGATCCTTGTATGATGTCGTGCAGATGGTTGGTTTGTTTATTGACCAGGGTCCGGTCGTCCAGGTAAAAGACCGCGACGGCAGGCCGCAGATATTAAGCGATCAGGACAGATCCGTTTTATATGATGGACCATTTGCCGTTATGGTAAACGAATTCAGTGCTTCTGCTTCGGAGATCTTTGCTGCTGCTATTCAGGATTACAAACGTGGAATCATCATCGGAAGCACGAGCACTTATGGTAAGGGAACCGTTCAAAGAAATTTTCCGCTCGACAAAGACCTGGGATTTAGTGATATGGGCGGTCCGCTGGGAACAATCAAGTTAACACTGCAAAAATTCTATCGCATAAATGGGGGCTCCACCCAGTTACGCGGTGTGTCTTCTGATATCGTTCTTCCTGACTTGTATGAACACTATAAAATTCGGGAGAAGGACCAGCCTGATGCACTACCATGGGATGAAATGCCTAAAGCCGATTTCACTACCTGGAGGTATGCTTATGATATCAATTATATCCGGAACGAAAGTGTTGAGAGGACCCGGCTCAATCCGGCTTTCAGTACGATTTCCACGGATGCGGCCTGGCTCGACAAACAAAATGATAAGCAATATCCGCTGAACCTGGAAACATATAAAGAAGAACAAAAAAAGGTGCGTTCAACAGTTAAGCAGATTGATTCCGTGACCAAGCTGAAAGTGCCCATGGACATCAGTACCCTGCCCGTGGATACTGCAAAGTATGATCAGGACAAGGACAAAGCCGACCGTTACAAACAATGGCTGGATAGCCGCAAAACGGATATTTATTTGAAAGAAGCTGTGAACGTGATGGATGATATGATCTCGCGGAAAAATTTGGTGTACAATAAGTAAATAAATATTCGGGGTCTAGGATTCACGAATTCTTCCGGCGATTAACGCAATCATCGTTCCCATAATAGCGATCAATGCCAGTGAAACCCGCAGGCTGCTTGCCTGGGCAATAAATCCAATAAAAGGCGGACCAAACAAAAAACCCAGGTAGCCAATGGTGGATACAGCTGAAATAGCCACTCCGGGCGACATATTTCTTGATCTGCCTGCTGCGCTGTAGATCATGGGCACTACCGAAGAAACGCCAGCGCCTACCATTAAGAATCCAAGGGTTGCGGTAATAAAATGCGGAAAGAAGACCGCCAGCAACAATCCGCTGGCTGTTAATATGCCGCTGAGTTGCAGCATTCTTTTCATTCCCAACCGAAAAGCAACCCAGTCGCCTACAAATCTTCCTGTTGCCATGGTGCTCATGAAAGCAGTATAGCCCACGGTCACCCATGCTTTTCCCGGCTGCACCACATGCTCGAAATATATTCCGCTCCAGTCGAACATTGCGCCTTCGCAGATCATGGAACAGAATGCAATAAATCCCAAATTAAGTATGGACCTGTCGGGTTTAGAAAAAATCGGCAACTTTTCATCCTGGCTTCGATCCTGCGGAACAAGCAAACGCGAAAAGATGATCAGGATCAGCAGGGCAAATCCACTGATACATAGAAAATGATATCCCGGTAATATGCCGAACCTTACCATAATGGTGCCTACAGCGGCTCCGGTAAAACCCGCCATGCTCCAGATACCATGGAAGGAAGCCATAATGGGTTTTGAATACATGGATTCTGTGCCGACGGCCTGTGTATTAATGGAAATATTCATCATGTTTCCGCCAAATCCGAATACAAATAAAGTGATCATCAGTTGCGTTGTCGAATGAGCAAAACCCAGCATCGGAAGGGTAGAAGCATAGAGTATGGATGCCATGATCACGATGATCCTGCTACCAAATCTGGCAACCACATAACCTGCTACGGGCAACGAAGTAAGCAGCCCGATCGGAAGGCAAAGCAGGACTCCGCCCAGTGCAGCATTATTGAGTTTTAATTTCACCTGAATAGCCGGGATCCGGGAAGCCCATGATGCAAAACAAATTCCGGCCAGGAAGAAAAAAAAGCTGACGGCAATCCGGTGAATACGGCGTTTTGGTAAGGGCATATTGCTGGTCATTTTATTGCTCTCTTGCAATAATAAAGAACAAAAAGGAACTATTTCTTCAAATGAAGGAAATAGTACTGTCCCCATAATTAATTAAAGGATCCTTCCTTCTTTGCCCTACGACTTTGTGGCATGAACAGAAGGATTTCTGTTTCGCGAAGGCCGGCTCTTTGAAAGTACGGGGTATACCAGTTCTTATCCAAACCCGAGATCGCTTTTTGGTGGCAGATCTGCAAAGCGGAAGGATCAGGACAAAAGCAGAGATTAATAGGGGAAAATATTTAATTTCTTCCTTTCTGCAGGGTTGACTTCAGCATTTCTTTTTTCTTGGGATCAGACATGATGTAAGCGAGTTTTACTGCGCCGTAGGCATTTACAATCCCACCGGCCTCACTAAGGTCGGCCAGGCTGACCATCTCATTATCAGTTCCCGGCTTCTTGCTTTTTGTTGTAGGAACAGACACTGATTTTTCAATACAATATTTTACATCTGCGGGGCTCAGGTTCGGGAAATATTCGAGAATCAGGGCTGCAACACCAGTTACTACGGGTGCCGCCATACTCGTTCCATCCAGGTTGCCATACTTGTTTACACCGGGAAGTGTGGAATAGATTCTGGTTCCCGGAGCAAAAACATCTACTTCTTTTTTGCCGTAGTTGGAAAAAGAAGCGGTATAACTTCTAAAACCTTCCTCAGCCAGCGGATCACTGCTCGCGCCAACCGTGATCCAGTTATTTGCCCTTTCTTTTGAATTCATAAAATCCGGATTAGGAAAATTGCCAACGGTATCCACATCTGCCGCGTCATTGCCTGCTGCATGGATCAGCAATACGCCTTTTTCTTCTGCATATTTAACGGCATCATCCACCCAGGATTTTTCCGGAGAAAGATTCTTACCGAAACTCATATTCACCACTTTGGCACCGTTGTCCACAGCATACCGGATTGCCAGAGCGATGTCTTTATCATGTTCATCACCATTAGGCACCGCGCGGATCATCATGATACGCACGTTATCGGCAATACCATTCATGCCCTTGCCATTATTTCTTTCTGCACCAATGATTCCGGAAACATGCGTGCCGTGCATCGGATCTTCAGCCATTACATCGTTATTTCCATAGAGACTGTCGTTAATATTGTCCTCGTTATCCTTTACAATTTCGTCACGGTAATTTTCAGGAGCTGTTTCCTTGATCTCCACTTTCTTTTCTTCACGGTCTGCCTGCTCTGAGAAATCACTCAGAAAAGTGGTATTGGTCATATCCATGATATGATTTTCCTTGAAGAGGTACAATAAAACGGATTTGGCAGTTTTTGAATCAATGTCATTGGCCTGAAAGCTGTCCAGATCGTTTCCTGTATACTCCTTTTTTCCCATGGCTTTTTGCAGGATGCTGTCGCTTTTGATACAGGCATTTACGACTCTTTTCAGCATGAGGAGGTCAACCCCGGTCTCCGTGCCGTCTCCCATGATCTTCTTTTTCGCAATCACCCACATATCATAATGATCGCGGTCCTCCGCATTCAGACTGTCCCTCCGGATATCCTTATTATCGAACTGGTTTTTGTATTTGTAATAAACGCGACCTTCCTCCTGTGAATCATCTTTTACATTCTTGCCATCTTTTCCTCCGATGAAATTCCATCCATGCACATCGTCCACATACCCATTGTGATCATCATCAATACCATTTCCCGGAATCTCGCCCGGGTTAGTCCATAAGATATTCTTGAGGTCTTCCTGCAAGGTATCTACGCCCGAATCAATCACGGCGACAAGTACAGTTTTGCTCTTTAAATTTTTTGTGCGCAGGAAATCATATGCTTTCTCCAGGCTGATGCCATATACACCATCTTTTTCTTTATCCTGGAGGTGCCAGCCTTTCGCCAATTCTGTTTTTGAAGATGTGCCCTGCGCAAAAGGGGTAAGGGTGGCAGTTAATAAGAATAAGGATAGCAATGTTTGCTTCAATCGGATCATCTTTCTATGTTTAAGTTTATCTTGAACTGGTAAAAGTATTTTAAAGGAATTCACTATACAAACTCCGGCCCGAATTTTACATGAATGGTAACATATTTTCCTGCGTTTTTACCTGGTTTTAACATGCAGTTTGAATACGACGCGCCGGTTTTTCGATTTCCCTTCCCTGGTTCTGTTATCGCCAGCAGGCTGGGTATCGCCGAGGCCCATCACAGAAACGCGTTCATCCGGAATACCGAGTTTTATCAAGGTCATTTTTACTTCCATGGCCCGGTGTAAAGAAAGTTGCTGATTATATTCCCGACTGCCCGAATTGTCCGTATGACCCTCGATGGTAAGTTCCAGATCCGGATTTGCACGCAGCGTGTCTGCCAGCTCCTGCAAAACCGGCAATGAATTGTGTGTCAGCTTGCTGCTGTTGCTCCGGAACTGGACATTCCTCGATTCATAGATCACCCGCTTTGCCAGCTCCAGCTTAATGAGAGGGCAACCGTTATTTTCAGCCGGTCCCGGCTGGTTGGGGCATTTATCCACATCATCATTTACGCCGTCACCGTCCGAATCAGGAATGGGGCAACCATGGTTGCTGGCCGGACCAGCTATTGTCTTGCACGAATCTTCTTCGTCATTCACGCCGTCATGATCTGTGTCCGGTATGGGACAGCCGTGATAACGGGCAACGCCAGGAACGAGTTTACATGAATCTTCTTCATCATTAACACCATCATGATCAGTATCCGGAATGGGACATCCATGATACCTCGGCAACCCT
>Ga0182024_10014708_pt1 | contig 15095 bp, 27 predicted proteins | sample P32metaG_FD_120480 | JGI IMG/M metagenome (GOLD analysis project Ga0182024, IMG submission 120480) | Permafrost microbial communities from Stordalen Mire, Sweden - P3-2 metaG (Illumina Assembly) | ecosystem: Environmental > Terrestrial > Soil > Wetlands > Permafrost | place: Sweden: Stordalen... | reverse complement strand
TATATAACGGATTTCGGAGTATATAACGGATTTCGAGCGATGTATAGGTTAAATTAATGTATTTCATTCTTCCGTAATGCTTTACAATGTATCATTTACCCGAGTATAAGGTATCTCGAACTACGTTGTACATGGTCCCAGTATCCCTGATGTTCAATCAACGTCTGTCGACCGGATCTCCACTCCCAAGTTTGCTAACCCTGGCGCAACACTTTGAAACCAATCCTGTTCTACCGCGCTTACTCCCCTCACGTAATTCTTCGTGGTGGCTACAAGTTCATGATACACGATAGCTTCGATTTTCCGTGGATTCCCTGGAGCAAATAGAACGCTTGACGGATGAATGGCCACGGTCTAATTTCAGCGAAGCTAAATGTACGGACATACGTGATGACTGAAGCACGCCCTGTACGAGCCATCCATTTGAAGAACAGCGGTATTCATAATATAACCGCTCAAAAATGCTTTGAGAATTGCGTCCTTATCAGGTCTCTCCGCAGGAACAACAGATATATTATTCCGCTGACAATACGAGATAAGCTGTTTCTGAATTTCCTGGTAGTTAGGACTCGTTTGGAGCTCAAGCCTTACCAAAACCTGTTTCATGATACGACGATTGATGCCCCATCTGCGACACCAATCTTTCGCTCCTTCTCCATGGACAGCACCCTTCAAGATCGAAAGATATTCCCGAAATGCCTGAAGTAGAGTGATATGATCTCCATAAGCCGATGCAAAATGTTTCCTATTCTCTGCAGTTTCCTCTCTTTTCCCGGCATCGGGAGTAAGGAAGATCGCATTGCTTGATGCGCTCGACGCCGACATGCAAGCAATGATATCAATGACCTCGGCAACACAAGGTGATTCGCCCGTTGTTGATGATAACAGAACTTTGCCCATCTCAGGTGTAAGAGGTAGGACATTCATCTGTTCTCCTAACTTCGTAGGTTTCCCATCCTTCCCCAACGCACCGAGTAGATACAGCAACTCCAAGCTCCGTATTACGCTCTCTCGTTTTGGCCGGTCCAAAAATGGAAAATTAAGGATATCATCGTGTCCCTGTATTTTCAGCGCCAGAACCATCGAAGTCAAATCGCATTCCCTGATTTCAGGAGTCGTGTTGTCTGAGAGAGTGGCATATGTTGCTTGGGGATACAATCGGTAACACTTTCCCGGCGCCTCACGTCCGGCGCGTCCGGCGCGTTGCGCTGCTGATGATTTAGAGATGGGGTGAATTTGTAACGTTTCAATCCCGAGTTGGGCGTTGAACTTTCGGCGTTTTTGGAGCCCACAATCGATGACAAAGCGCACTCCCGGAACCGTGACGGAGGTCTCGGCTATGTTTGTGGCGAGAATAATTTTACGGAAGCCGGGTGGAGTTGTGGTGAATGCTTTGTGTTGAATGTTGGGTGGGAGGGCTGCGTAGAGGGGACACACGAAAAACTAGATATCAGATCTTGTAGTCAGGTTCGCTACATTGTCTTTGTTTTTCGGTATCTCGGGCTTTAGAAAGGTGAGCGAGGATTCTAACGCTTCAATCTCATTTTGTCCTACAGTTACTAGGAGCGCGATAGATCGTACCCGTAAGGAACACCAATATGTCTCCTCTTTCTTTGCTCCAGTGGATCTGCAGAATACACTTTAGTACTCCATCAACGTAGTCGCCAGATCCAGATCCATCGAAGCCGGTGGCTAAGTCTGTAGTATGGAAGACTTCAACGGGATACTCTCTTCCCTGTACAAATCCAATCTGTGCTCTCTTCCCATCTACCGCAAAAAAGTCGTTGAACCTTTCCGCATCGAGCGTTGCAGACATCACAATCACACGCAAATCGGGGCGCGAAGGCAGAAGTAACTTTATGAATCCCATGAGAAGATCAGTCCGCAGAGACCGCTCGTGAGCCTCATCAAGAATGATCACGCTGTATGCAGCCAGATTCGGAGAGAACTGGAGTTCGCGGAGGAGCATTCCATCTGTAAGGTATTTGATCTTGGTTTCGCTGGTGGTCGCATCATCAAATCGGATCGTATAACCAACTCTGTTCCGCAGGGATGTTCCATGTTCTTCAGCAACCCGTCTAGCCAAATTGATTGCGGCCACACGTCGAGGCTGAGTTATTCCAATGATCCCTTTTGCCTGGTACTTTGAGAGAAGGAATTGCGGTAATTGCGTCGATTTGCCACAGCCCGTTTCACCAAGTAGGATCGTCACTTGATTCTCCTCTATCATTTTCAAGAGTGGCTCGCGTGCGCTCCAGATTGGCAACTTTTTCCGCTCTTCCTCTAGCTCTCTCTTTCTTCTGTTCAAATTGTCCTTGTTGCTGATTTTCTTTGTTGAGACATGAACTGCCTTTGGACTCTGGCTGTGCCGGCCCACGGAATGCTTTGCTGAGATCCGTCGCTTGTCTTTTGGAGAGAAGTCAGAATCATCAGAGGAGTCTCCGCCATTGAATTTCACCACGCGCTTTGATCTCGATTGTTCTGACAACGGCGTCGACGGCGATGCACGAGAGGCAGGCTTTGGCGAATTCGTCGGAGTGTCCTGGGTATTCGTTGAAGGAATGGTAAATGGGTTCGGTCGTCTCTCTTCCTGTGACTGACTCGCTTGTGGCTGTTCCGATCCATGTTTTCCGCTCTGAGGGGTACCTTCCCGGCTCATCGTATCTTTGTTTGGCTCCTTGAGAGTCGCATTACTCACTTTTTTGTCTTTGCCCGGGATATGCTGCGGTCCAGAAGAGCGCCGTTTTCGTTTGCGATTCTTTTTCCTCTCTTTTTTGGAGTCCTCGCGAGGTGCATCTTTATCTGGCTCCGTGAGAGTCGCATTACTCACTTTGTTGTTTTTGCCCGGGATGTGCTCCAGTTCAGAAGAGTGCCGTTTTCGTTTACGATTCCTTTTCCTCTCTTTTTTGGAGGACTCGTGAAGTATTTCCGAGGCCTCACTGCCCGCTGTATCCATCAATTCTCCTTTCCCAATATTATCAAGGAGTTTTCATAGTTTTCTCGGCCCTTGGACTGCTTCATAAGTGCTACAGATTTTTAGCCAAGATCCGCGGTGGTCCACCTCCTGAATCCTGATTGGCCACAATCACGTCAGCCAAAATCTACGGCGGCCGAATCTCACTCACTTGATCGCGAACGCGCGTGACAACAACCCAACCGAGTCTCCAAAGTGTGATTGTCGAAAGCAGCTACAACGTGATGAAGTCAACATAACATTTCGAAATAATGTATGAAACAAGACTCATTATACTTCATTGTGTCTAGTTGCACGCTATGGCTGCTGTCGCTCGGCCAAGGAACAATCTACAGGAGCAACTAGCTTGGTTCAACTCGCAAAAACCGCACATACCTCCTCGAGGACCGCAAGCTCAGTATCCCCAGATGCCACCCGTAAACACTACTTTGCCGGCAATTGCGACTACTGCGAAACCACAAGTGCAGGTGCCTGACTTGTATCCCGCGCTTCGATCTGAGGACACAGTCAATGTGCCTACTCAACCTTTGATACGAAATTCGTCTATTCCGGTGCCGAAGCGAGCGGAAGCTCGAATGGAAACACAGAAAGTCGAAGTCATAACTTCAGAAGAGACACTAATTCCAAGTACAGCCCGTGTCGGTGCATTGGAACGAGTCAAGTCTGATGCTGCTCGATTAGGTGTCCACATAACGATTTTAAACTAACTTGCCAGACACCCATACACCAAGGACAAAGGCTATTTCAAATGTTCCATCGTCTCGAGAAACTATAGATCTAGTATCGGATGACGAGGATGGTGTAGTGGTGAAGAAACGAGAGCCTTCATCTTCTCCTGTGCACAAGCAATTTGTGATGGATGCCCCAAAGAGTGTCACTGTTCGAAAACGATCGAAGCAAAGCGATATTCACGAAGACACACCAGTCCAACAGTCTGTAAAAAGGCAGAGGTCGCCTTCGGGCATGGCACTGTCAACCCCGACTGGACCACGTCACACAAAAACAGGAACTGCAAACGGCGAGCAACAAACTTCAACGCTATCCACAAGATTGGCAAATAGTGCATCCTTGACTCAAATTCCAGATTCTGAGGGCGAAGACAACGACGACTATTTTGCTGGGGAAGATCTTATTTTTGATAGCGACATGCTTTCTCCAGAGACCAAGAACGATCGATATGCGTCTCCTGATCGTTTTCCAAAATACCAATACTCTACCATTCCCAAGGAAGTCCATAATATCGTTCCCGAAAGTCCGTTTCGAGAAGGCGCAAATTCTATTCAGCATACTAATGACCGGAAGACCGAAACCACGTTGCGCCCGCCAATGGCAGTGAATCCTAGTGTCGCAAAGATCGAGACAATCGCAAGTCATTCCTTAAGCACGCCGAGCACTGCTTACACAGTATAAACCGTTTGTTTTTTGCTGATAGATAGGAGGCGCCGTCTGATTTGCTCAAGAGGATGCTGGGATTGCAAGCAAGAAGGACGTGGGTTATCGATAATTTACTCGATGTCCTCGCATCACCACACCCTTCTACGGAACGATTAGGAGCTCTAAGGGGCCAAAGAGCGGAGATCGAACGCGAAGTCGCTGAAGTAGAGCGAAATCTGGGCACTCTTCTAAAAAGCTCAGAGTTATCGCTACAAACTCCGATTTCTATGGGTCTACAGGGAACTATGTCCTCACCACGTCTGAAACGGGCGGAGATGCACAGCCCAAGAAAAGCTGAGCGCGAAGCCAAACGCAGAAGAAGTGAGGAGGCCAACACTCTCGAGCCCGGACACACGAACGGCACGCCAAGTAAACACTCAAATCCATTCCAACAAAAACCATCTTCTTATGTCGATCTACCTTCGATTAATTCCCCTACATTCAGACCCGCGACTGGTCTTCATACACATTTTTCTCCAATCCCAGCTCCATTGCATCCTATGTCACCTCTCCGTGCGCCCATCCCTTCACCTCCAAGGCCACGTTCACCAGTGGGTTATAAATTAGATGACGACATGCCTATTGACGACATTGATCCTACTCAAGACGAAGAAGAGTATGAATCAAATCAAAATAATCCACCACATACACGAAACAACACATACGATATGGAGATGGAGATCCCTCCTGACATTGATGTTATCGATATTGAGGATTTTGACATGTCGGGGGATGAGGATTTCCATGACATTCCACAACAGGATCTTCAGCAAGGTAGTGGGCGAAACTACCATCTGTATCATGAGCTTAGTCCCTCGCGAGATCGAAGGCCCCCATTAGCCGATATCGAACAAGTAACGAACTCTTCCACGCCTATCCGTCCGGCAAATCGAAGAACGAAAGTGGTTCATGTAGATCTGACGGATTCATCGCCCCCGCCCTTAGCAAATCGTAGTTCGACAAATGTCCTGAGTCCGGCAAGGTCACAGCAAAGGCTAGTGAGGGAGAAGGACAAAACACGCAAAGTCAGCCTTCCCAGCCTTGGAGAAATAGGAATGGACCATCCATGGTCGTCAGATGTTATTCGCGTTCTACGAGGCACATTTCATCTTGACGGGTTCCGCAAGAACCAGCTGGAGGCAATCAACTCGACACTCTCGGGCGATGACACATTTGTCTTGATGCCCACAGGTGGAGGTAAAAGTCTATGTTACCAACTCCCAGCAATGATCGATACCGGTAAAACCAGAGGAGTCACGATCGTTATTAGTCCGCTCATCTCACTCATGACTGATCAGGTCGACCATCTTCATGATCTCGGAATTGATGCAATGTACATCAATTCGGAACTAACGGCTGCTGAACGTAAAGAGCGTTTCGCATCCTTACGGCAAGCTCATGTAACATGTCGATTATTATATGTTACGCCTGAAGCTTTAGGGCAGAGTCAACAAATGGTTTCCGCCCTCGAAGCTCTGGACGCCCGGGGTCTCCTGGCAAGGATTGTGATCGATGAGGCTCACTGCGTTAGTCAGTGGGGTCACGACTTTCGACCTGACTATAAACAACTAGGAGATTTTCGGCGACGATTTCCTCGAGTTCCGTGTATAGCATTAACGGCAACAGCCAACGCAACAGTCAAAGACGATGTCAAACATCATCTTGGAATCCGAGGTTGCAAGGAATTCAGTCACAGCTTCAATCGGCCGAATCTATCGTATGAAGTCCGTCCCTTTGAAAAGAATATGGTGGGTGTCATGGCAAAGATCATAAATGAGGAGTTCCGAGGGAAAAGCGGAATTATCTACTGTCTCAGCCGTAACGATTGCGAGAAGGTCTCACAAGAATTAACTTCCAAGCACCGGATCCCCGCTCAGTACTATCACGCTGGAATGCAGAAAGACGAGAAGGTTGACGTTCAACGAAGATGGCAAGCTGGCCAAGCACATGTTGTTGTCGCCACCATTGCCTTCGGTATGGGGATAGACAAACCCAACGTTCGCTACGTATTCCATTATTCTCTTCCCAAGAGTCTGGAAGGTTATTACCAGGAGACCGGACGAGCTGGTCGGGACGGCAAACTGTCAAGGTGCATTATGTTCTATTGTTATCGCGACAAATCAAAACTGGAGCGTCTCATTGAGCTAGGCGAAGGCACTGCTGAATCGAAGAGAAACCAGAGAGGCCTGCTACAGAAGGTCATTGCTTATTGCGAAAACAAAAGCGATTGTCGACGCAAACAGGTTCTCGCGTATTTTGGTGAAGTCTTTGATGAGGTGAACTGCAAACAGCGATGCGATAATTGCACTTCGGGGTTGACTTTCCGTGCTTTGGATGTCACCGACTTAGCTGCCAAAGCTGTCCAAACGGTAAAAGACGTTGTCTCTTCGGCGGGACAGGTAACGTTATTGTACTGCATTGATGTATTTCGCGGCAGTCAAGGAAAGAAAATAAAGGAAAACACGCATGACGAAGTCCCAGGATTTGGTGCAGGCAAGGCCATGGAACGACAAGATGTGGAGAGACTGTTTCACTTGTTGGTCAGTAAGGGGGCCATTGCAGAGTATACAATCGTGAATGGAATGGGGTTCCCCTCGACTTATGTCAAAGTAACTCTTTCATGATTTTCTGCTAATCATAGACCGGACCGGAAGCTTACGCATACATTCGCAAACGAGAGAAGGTTGTGCTGAATGTTCTGGCCTCTCCTGACCGAGCGAAGTCCAAACCCTCCAAGAAGAAGCAAGTTCCTGCTGAGAAGGCTGCTAGTTCCGATGGTATCTTTCCTAGAGGAGCTCGCTTACATGTGAAGATGATTTTACTGATTATGGAAGCGACGTCGAGAGCTTGGACTCCGGCTTTCCTCCGGTTAGACGAGAGTGGGAAACCCAAAGTCGACATTTTGGCGAACCTATTCCTGCGGCAAGACACCATGCAGCACAAGCCGACGAAATGGAAGGGTGCGACGAGTTCGAAAAAGCGACAATGAACGAATGTCTAGACAAGTTGGTCCGTTTAAGGAACGACGTATTTCATCGTTTTAGCCTCACTGATTTAAGGTCGCAAACAAACACAAAGTGGTTTCAAACTCGACGGTTTTTACAGATACAGCCCTACGTGCGCTTGCCATTCATCGACCGAGAGGTAGTTTTTTGACTTGGCGCTCGGCTAATTGTTAGATACAGAAAGCTTCATCGGTCTTCGAGAAATTTACTGGCCAGATCTGGAGGAACATCAGATCCATCGGTGGTACAGGTTCTTCGTGCCTTTGATCCAAAAGTATGATGATATATTGATAAATCACCAGAGGTCTGTTGTACATCTAATTCCAATCTGACTTCTAGAGAAAAGATGGTACCGAATTCGTCAAGCATGAGCAGAAATCGAGTTGCCAAGGAGTCATTTCAGCGTATGGATACGGATGACGAAGAACTTGGTGCTGAATCTGATCGCGACGACCCTGCAGCAACCGAACGAAATTGTATGTCCCAAACACTATGAATCTAATGATAGTGGCCATCTGCTTGCAGCAATCTCAATCCACAGGACCACGCAGACCTGCAGGCAAAGGATCTAATAACAAGGGATATGGAGCAACAAAGAAGAGTTTCTCGAGACAGAAGGGAAAGGCAAGGGCATCCAGCCAAAGGCCTAGTCAAAGCGGAGGCGGCAGATCTAATAGTGGAGGCTCAAGTCGAGCGGTCAGCAATGGAAGTAATGCAGGGAAAAGAAAAGGCGCAGGGCTTGTGAGACCTATTACTGGGCTTGGTAGATTTTAGTTTTTCACACTTGGCATGGCGTAGATTCTTTATGTGATAAATTTAAGGATACTCGATGTAAAATTGTAGAGAGATAATACAGCTGGATAATATACATGCTGTACGGTGATTCCCAAGTACATGATGAGATGGAAACGCTAAGGCCCAGTCAGGATTTCAATCCGGCCATCAACAGCTGTTGACGAATCAACAAATCCAAGGCTGTGTGAATTCGACTCACCAGACGAGACACAATGTCCAGCGGAGACTTCCTCCAGGTAAATTCCTTCTCTACGACCCTTCTTACATATAGAAAGCAATAGACATCGTCAAAAGAGCAATCGAGGAAGATGAGAAACAAAGCTATGAGGAAGCATATAAGCTATATCAACAATCTCTCGAGTACTTCATGATGGCTCTAAAATGTAGCCCCCCAGCGGCTCATTTCTAATACGATAGACGAAAAGAATGAAAAGTCAAAACAAATGATCAAGAAGAAAGTCGGCGAATACCTAGAACGCGCAGAAAAGCTCAAAGACCACCTCTCAAAACCGTCTCCGAAGGATGGCAAGACTGCAGCAGCGAACGGGATTGGAAGCGGCGGTAAAGCAAAGTATTTATTAACTTGCTGCGGCTCTGATTGTTAGGGCCGATGACGATGTTGATGCGGATACAGCCAAGTTACGAGGCGCTTTATCAGGAGCTATTTTGAGCGAGACCCCCAATGTGAAATGGGAGGATGTCGCGGGACTGGAAGGGGCTAAGGAGACACTTAAGGAGGCTGTCATACTACCCATAAAGTTCCCTCACTTGTTTGTCGGAAATCGGAGACCGTGGTCTGGCATATTACTGTATGGACCTCCAGGGACCGGAAAGTCATACTTGGCCAAGGCAGTTGCGACCGAAGCGAATTCCACTTTCTTCTCAGTCAGCTCCAGTGATCTTATCAGTAAATGGATGGGCGAGAGTGAACGGTATCTCTCGAGTGGTCGAAGTTGACTGTAGTTTGGTGAAGCAGTTATTTACGATGGCGCGCCAGAATAAACCTTCCATTATATTCATCGATGAGGTCGATGCGATCTGTGGAACAAGAGGAGAAGGAGAAAGTGAAGCCTCAAGACGTGTAAAGACAGAATTCCTTGTACAGATGAATGTACTTTCTGGAGTTGACCTTGTTTAACGAGTGTTAGGGTGTCGGCAACGATCCAAGTGGAGTTCTGGTGCTTGGAGCAACAAATATTCCATGGCAGCTTGACAGCGCAATTCGACGACGGTTCGAGCGACGTATCTTCATTCCCCTTCCCGATGTACAAGCTCGGACCAAGATGTTCGAGTTAAATGTCGGCGAAACACCCAACGATCTCACTCACAAAGATTTCAAAGCTCTCGGAGAAATGACAGAGGGGTATTCAGGAAGTGATATTGCCATAGCCGTACGCGACGCTCTCATGGAACCAATCCGTAAATTACGAATGGCAACTCATTTCAAGCCGGTAGAGTCCTCCCAAGTCGACTGACTGATTTATAGGTGATGGTGGACGGACAAAAGAAGTTAACGCCATGTTCACCAGGAGACCCGGAAGCATTGGAAATGACTTGGGCTGAGGTGCAGGGGGATGAACTTGTGCTTCCGGACCTAGCGTATAAAGACTTTGTCAAGGCTGTCAAGAGTGCGAGACCCACTGTCAACGCGGCAGATAATCAAAAGCATATCCAATTTACAGATGATTTCGGGAGTGAGGGGCGATGATGGGAAAGGATATTATGTGTTGCATTTGGCATGCCATTTAGCGTTAGGGATCAGTGAATAGTAAACCAATGTCATATATTTTAACAATGCGTTGAATCCGCTTCACAGAAGGTCGGATAGAGAGATCTGACGTTAAGGGAAATTAAATTTCTATCCAGCTAAGATACAATCCCTATGCTTACAACTTCCGAATACTTACACGCGCAGGCAACGGCTCAATAGGTAACTCAACACCAAGCCCAAATCGATCAGATGGTCTCAATTCAGGCAACGGGGCTAATAGCTCGATATCGAAGAAGTGTAACAATGTGGCAGCATATGTCAACACAATAGCTCTGGCAAAGTTGCGTCCGGGACACTACGATTAGTCCAGAGCGTAGAGACAGACTACCATTGACTTTCCGCCGCCAAATGGCAAATGTCCCATTCGGGTTGCCTTCCCTCGTTTATTGAACAAGACCTTCCGGGTAAGTTTCTCGACGTCGTGGCCAGATTCATCTACTTCATGGTCGACTTTGAGGAATCGATCGGGTTTGAATTCGAGAGGTTCTTGGTAGACTTCTCCGTCTCGGTGGACGACTGTGACCGGAACCCAGAGTGAACTACCCTTGGGAAAGAAGTATTCCTTTCCGCCGGAACCGAGGACGGCATCTTCAAGGACTAGACGGAAGGACCATACGGAGGCCTTGAGACGGAGGACTTCAGAAAAGAAGGACAAGAGGATGGGATCCTTCTCCATGGCGAGCACATCGAACGCCTTGGAGGTAATCTTAGTTGACTTGGGATCTTTGACATAAAGCGCAATTCGATCGCGGATGAGTTTAGTGTACTCCGGCTTCGAAAGGGCAAGGACAACAAACCAAAACCCGGTAGGAAGAGTGTTTGCCTACCATCAGATTAACCTTAAGGAAGAGTTCACTCCAAGCACGAAGATCAGTTGCAACATGCCGCTCGCAAATGCCCGAGTCGTAGGTTCATAGCCATATTTGCGATGAATCTAACAATTAGACGGACCTACCTGGAAGAGATACCGCAATACGTTGCTTGATAAATGGAGTGGCCAGGTCTTCGTATTCAGACATTTCCTTAGCAATACGTTTGAAGATTCTCTCGCGTGCATCCCATCCTTTCTTGACCATATAATGAGGCTTTCCCTTGGACATGTTCACGAAATCCCATTCCCAAGCCAAGAAATCTCTGAACATCTGATCCTCTTGTGCGGGGAAATGGAGACCCAACAACGACTTGAGAGATGCTGTATACATACAATAACGACCCCAGTCGGTCATATCGATGACGAAGCCATCTGTGCCGCGCTTCTTCAATTCGACTCCCAACAACTCGTCGATTGCGGTCTGAAATTGCACTGTCAACCACTGAACACTTTCCGACTTGATGGTATAGGTATTGGTGAGGTCATGTAGTTCTCCTTGCAATTCGAGGTTATCTCTGAAGTCGAGCGGGAATCCAAACACAGGAGCCTGAAGCTGACGTTCAAACTCATGAAACTCCATCTGTTTGGTGTTCCTGTACATGCCTGGAATTCCCTCGAGGATATCCAACACGATCGTCATCTTTTGTCCGGCAGTCCAGACTGAGAAAATATCGCCATACTTCTTGCGCAATTTGGTCAACAACTTTTCAGGATTCCTGTCCATGTCAAAGTAATTGCCGTACCAAGGGATCCATCCCTTGACAATAGGCGGCTCATCTGGACGTTGGCGAATGAGCACCTTGTGGGCAATCACAGCGAGAGCGAATAACCCGACGACGCCGAGCAGCGCTTTGACGATGATGCTGTCGAGGAGATACTGGTACTCCCGGAGCTTGTCGAGATGGTCCATGTTATTGACGTCTGAAGAGACGGGGCAGCTCCGCCATTTTTATCAGGGGCCGGCCCTCGACTACCGAACGGGGCCACCACACGTGATGTGCTTTGGTGGGGCTAGTGGTGGGGCTCCGGCCGTTGGTGGGCACATCGCACCTAAAAAGTAACTCGACCACCGCAATACACCACAGCTATTATCTCCCATTCAGGACATAGGACCCAACGTGGGGAATCTGTTGCGTGTTTGAACCGGAAATACGCGGGTGAGCGACCTTGTGACCATGAGATGTACTGGAATGGGGATTACCTCGACTAGCCACAAAGCGGGAACGAATCTCCTGTTAGAACGAGGGGCCACCATCTGAGTAGTAAGCGCTCTAGTAAGCGCTCTACGTTGCACAGAGATAGCAGCCGTTGCGATCATTCCATTAGATCCGCCATCGCCGAGATTGAAGCTTGACGCATCCTCAATCGCAATAGGCCAATATTAGCGAACCCACTTCGGAGCGGCGGACCGACGCCTGCCCTGAGTGCGGGAGTCAAGGAACGGGCTGCGATTTATGTCCCGGCTGTTGGGAAGGTTACTATTGCGATGCTGTTGAGGAACTTATATGACATGTAAGAAGGGATCTCGCTGACGTTAGATTACGGCTACATGATAACAGGCGGAAGGATGAAGAGACTAAGGAGAAGGAACTGCTTGACAAAGATGGGAGCAAATGAAGTCGAGGGCATGGACAGAAGAATCACAGGGACAAGTGAGGGAACTATTTATTAATCAAACTTGCATAACTTATGTTTGTATTCCATGAGAACACGACAAAAAGGGGCAAAAAGATCGTCGCCTGTAGGATTCGAACCTACGCTCCCAAAGGGAACTAGCTGACCTTGAATTCGAGGCTAGCGCAATAACCACTCTGCCAAAGCGACCGAAGACAGTCGATATTAAAATTTGAAACACAGTACATCAGCCCCTTCTCCCCGGCTTATAGTTTCGTCAAGAATTCCCGATCGAGTTGAGTGCTGCTTGGTGTTCAGGGATGTCATCGCCGAGACAGGCAGGCACAGTCGAGCCATTCCGCCTAGAGGCACCCATACAATCTGCAGCGTCAAGATTATCCGGCCTGTCTCTTGAAGAAGAGTACTTCACCACACCACAAGTCCCCGTCCCCTCGCCCTCACCAAACGGCACAGAGCTTCCTGCATCGCTTGCCTTGCCTTTATCTCGAACAAGGTCGTCTACACCACAGTCACCCGGCCCTCCACCTCTGCGCGCAAAGCCTTCTGTGTCGGTCGATGATGACAGTGTTTCTATCAGGAGTTTTGTGCCGACTATTTCTGCGGGAGACGATTTAGAGGCGATGTTGAGTGAAATGCTTGGGAGCGATGCGCGATGGAAAATGGAACAGGATGAATTTGAGGATATGTGGGAGGGGCAGAGTGAGAGTGATCATTCAGACTCGGATGTCGATTCTGAGGACCCTGAGGACGATGGTATTACTTGAATTGGAGAAGGAGAGCTGATTTGTGGAGGATAAGATGATTCGATGGAGGTCGCGGCGTAAACATTTCTTTGTGTTGTCTTCAGCGGGGAAACCTATTTATTCTCGGTATGGAGACGATAACATTATTTCGGGATATATGGGGGTTATTCAAGCTATCATCAGTTTCTTTGAAGATAATGGCGATACTCTCAAGTAACCCCCCCACCGGATACAAGTATTTACACGGGTAGGAGTTTTGCAACGCGCACCCATCGCTTCGTAGTCATCAAAGAGGGTCCACTGTACCTCGTCGCTGTCTCCTCCTGCGGAGAGTCCGACGCACAGGTACCCTTCTTCAATCCCTCACCTCTAACTTTTAGCTCCGAACACAATTAGATTTCCTCTACGCACAGATCCTATCAACATTAACCCTCTCCTCCTTAAACAGAGCCTTCTCCACCCGACCGAACTTCGATCTCCGCAACTTACTCGGAGGAACTGAAATCTTCCTCGATGCCCTGGCAGATACAATGATCTCATCTGACCCAGGGATCCTCCTTGGCGCCCTCGAAGTAAGTAAACTACGTAAAACCACGCGCGAGAAAATCAATACCGCTCTACTGAACGCACGACATGAGGATTTATTATATGGCATGGTCGTAGCTGAAGGTCGGCTAGTCAGTGTTATTCGTCCCAGACGACATAGTCTGCATCCGCCAGGTACCGTCCTCCCCGCCCCCGCTCAGGGCTCAAGTTGATGATGTGTTTGGTGGGCTAATGTCAGATATGCAATTGCTGTTCTCGATGGTGTTTAACAGTACGTCATTCCTGAACGGGAATGAACATTGGATCCCGCTCTGTTTGCCGAAATTCAATTCAAAGGGGTTTTTACATGCATATATCTGGGCGGAGGACAGTGTTGCAATCATCTTGATCAGCGCAGATAAAAACTCTTTCTTCAATATGAGAGAGATCAAGGAGAAGGTCCTTGCTGAACTGACTCGCACGGGGATATGGGAGAAAGTACTCACTTCTGTCCGTCGAGGACGATACACCATAGGTAGCACCCTCCACCACACATTTTTCCCTACCCCAGAATCATCGGCACGCGTTCATGTTCTTGACTTATGATTAGATGACGTGGGGATTCCTGGCATCCTACACTTCCTATATAAATCCCGCGTCCAAGTTCAATTCACAATGCCAGCCTATCCCCCAAACGAGCACCAAAAGAAACGTCTATTGGCGCTGTATAGACATTTACACGCCGTCGTCCATGCTCGCAAAACACATATCAAGATATTCCATTACGTTTCTCGACGGTTCAGTGCTTTAGTCTGGCTTGGAAGCGGGTTTGAATGTTATGTCGTTGCGGAGGGCAGGGGAGCGAGGGGCGTTCTTGCCAGGGGAGCAAGAGCGGTGGTCAAGTGGGTCAGGACGGAGGAGGCTAGGGTGTTTGTCAGTGGCGGGGTTGTGTTTTAAGGGTACCAGTTATTGGGGATATCTTTGCATGGCGAGGGATTCTGGGGGGCGTTTTAGATATCTAGCATTCCTACTGCTATGGTACAAGTTTTGTAATATAAACTCCGGTATCACGTCCAACCACCCTTTGTGCCTAAAAGAACTTCATACACCTCGTTTCTAAAATTAGTCTCTATTTGAATACACGGGGGCGGTGTGTTTACCTCGATGAGTCTCAGCACAGACTTCGCCACAGTACCGCTCCCCACATTTCATACATCCATACTTCCCCCAATACCCACAAACACTACAAAATGTCCTTGAAGGATACCGTCCCTGCCTGACTCCCGCCTCCCGATACACATCCGCCGCAATCCCCGCCTCATCCAACAAATTCGTCAACGTC
>Ga0182024_10014707_pt1 | contig 15096 bp, 12 predicted proteins | sample P32metaG_FD_120480 | JGI IMG/M metagenome (GOLD analysis project Ga0182024, IMG submission 120480) | Permafrost microbial communities from Stordalen Mire, Sweden - P3-2 metaG (Illumina Assembly) | ecosystem: Environmental > Terrestrial > Soil > Wetlands > Permafrost | place: Sweden: Stordalen... | reverse complement strand
GCGCTTCCGTCGCTGGCGAAGGTCGTCAAGGCGGGCGGCTACAAGGCTCGTCAAGCGGCCATCCACGCGCTCGGAGCCCTGGGGGGCGAGGAGGCAACCTCGGCGTTGGCGGACATCCTCAGGACCGGCGGGTCGGCGGAAGCCGGTGCTGCCATCCAGGCGCTTGCAGACAACGACGATCCAAGCGCCCGGAAGGCGCTCCTGGAAGCCGCGACGGATCCGCAGCCCGCGGTCGCGGAAGCCGCCCTGCGAGCGCTCGGCGATCGCGACGGAGACGACGTGCGCGACGTCATGGTGCACGCGCTCGAATCGAAGGACCCTAAGCTCGCGGGCGGCGCGGCCGGCTACTTCGCGTCGCACCAGGACGAGCGCGCGATCCCTCAGCTCCTCGAAGTCGCAAGGCGCGGAACGGACGCGAGCGCGGAGGCGGTGAGCGCCCTTGCCGCGGTCGGGGGAGAATCCGCGCATGCAGCCCTCGTCGATGTGGCGAGTCGGCCCGGAGGAGCCCAGGCTCTTGCTCTTCACCAGCTCGGGAGCGACGCGGCGGGGAAGGACGACGCGCGAAAGATCGCGCTGCAGATGGTGTCGCAGGGCGGGCAATGCGCGACGAACGCGATCGATGCGCTCTCGCGCGATGGAAGCTCCGAGGCGCGCGACGCGCTCGTCCACGCCGCGCAAGAGGGGGGACCCCTCGCCCAGCGCGCGATCACGGCTCTCTCGCGCCGAGGCGACGCAGAGTCGATGAGGGTACTGACGGATGCGGCGTCGAACGGGGATCCGGCGCTCCGTCTTCAGGCGCTCCACGCGCTCGGCAGTAGCGGACAGGGCGAGGCCGGCAAGACGCTCGTAGCCGCGGTCCAAGACAAAGACCCGAAAGTGCGGTCCGCCGCGGTGCACGCCCTCGCGGAGCTCGGCGGCCCCGACGCGGAACGAGTCCTCTCGGAGATTGCAGCGAGCCCCGATCCGTCGTCGCGGATGCTGGCCACCGCCGCTCTCGCTCGACGCCCCACCGCAACCTCCGCGCGAGAGCTCGAAGCGCTGGCGCACGACCGAGATGGGAACGTTTCGGGGACCGCGCTTCGCGCGCTCGCCGATGCTGCCCCGGATCGGGCCGTTCCCATCGCAGAAGACGCCATGCGATCGGCGGATCCAAACGCCCGCATCTCTGCGCTCGAGATCACGGGCTCTCTCGGCGACGAAGCCCAAAGTCGCATCCTCATGGCCGGTGTGCACGACTCCGACTCCAATGTGGTGCGAACGGCGGCGACCCAACTTGCCCGCCTCGGCGGCCCGGCGGCAGAGAACGCGCTCGGCGAACTATTGACGCGGTCCGACGCTTCGGACGATGCCAGGCGGGTGGCAGCGGACGCGCTGCGAGAGATGGGCGGCGACGCGGTGCAGCGGTTCCGCGACCTCATCGCGAAGTACGAGCCGAGTGCGAGCGACTCGGAGGATTCGGAGGAAGCGACCGGAGAGGGTGAATGAGTCGTCGGTGCGTCAGCCCGCCAAACTCGACTCCGCCTCCGGTTGTCCGGGTGGGGCGGCGGGATGTCCGCTGGAGATTGCTTCGAGCTGTCGCCCGCGCGCGGCCCACAGTTCGGCCTGAGTCTTTTGCATCACGTCGCGCACGGCTTTGCTGAGAGAGGCGGCGTCCGGATACAGGGTCGAATCGACCGGCGGACAGATGCGCACGTTGACGTGGACGATCCCCTTCTGACACAAGATAGCGTTCCGCGGCACAGCCTCGATCGTGCCGTCGATGACGATGGGGACGATGGGCACGCTCGCGTCTTTGGCGAGCCGGAAGGCCCCTGCTTTGAAAGGGAGGAGGTGTCCGGTTCTGGACCGAGTGCCCTCGGGGAACATGAGAACCGAGACGTTTCGCTGGAGCCAACCCGCGCACGCCCGCATCATGTGGGCGACGCTTTTTCGGTCGCCGCGCACGAGGCTCACGTAACGGTTGAGGCTCATGTTCCAGCCGAGGAACGGGGCCCAAAAGTTCGTATGTTTCGAGACGAACTTGAACGGGAGAAAAGTTCCAAAGAGTACCGGGATGTCGCCCGCCGACTGGTGATTCGAGCAGAAAACGTAGGCCTTCTTGCGGTCGACGTTTTCGCGCCCCTCGACGCGAACGCGCCACATCGGGTTCACGAAGACGTAGTGCCCGCCCCAGAAGCACGTGAAAATGTGGAGGATCCGACCATTTCTGTCGAAGGGCAGCGTGACGAGCCAGAGCGGCAGCGCCACTGCAAAAAACAGTGGCATCACGAGGACGAAGTACGCCCAGAACAGGACGGTGTGGACGAGGGTGCGCACGAGTTCGGCAGTCTGCACGAAAGAAGGGCCATCCTTCAAGAGACGCCAGCGCGTCGGCGGAACGCGCACCGCTCTTGACGCCTCTCCTCGCGCGCGCCACAAGCGCCCGCGGAGCGCTGCTTGAAGGCCTACATCGATACCGTCCGCGAGGTCCTCGCGAAAGGCACACGCAAGACGAACCGCACCGGGGTCGATACCCTCTCGACGTTCAATATCAATTACGAGATCGACCTTCGTGAGGGATTTCCTCTTCTCACGACCAAGGAGATCTCGTGGAAGAACATCGTCGTCGAGAACCTCTGGTTTCTCTCTGGCGATACGCACATCGGCCTCCTCCAGAAGCACAAGTGCAAATTCTGGGATCCTTGGGCCGACGTCGACGGGAAGGTACCGAGCGCGTACGGCAACTTCTGGCGCCATTTTCCGAGCCACGACGAGCGCGGCGTCGCATCGTTCAAGGACCAGATCGCCTGGGTATTGGAGGAGCTCAAAAGGAACCCGATGAGCCGGCGGCTCGTCGTGAGCGCTTGGGCTCCGGGCAACGCGCACACGAGCAAACTGCCGCCCTGCCACTGCCTCTTCATGTTCAACGTGCAGCACGACGCGCGGGGCGAACCGCTCCTGAATCTCCATCTGACGCAGAGGAGCTGTGACGTCGCGCTCGGCGTGCCTTACAACATCGCCGGCTACGCGCTCATTTTAGAGCTGTTTGCGCGCTTCAGCGGGATCCCGGCGGGGATCTTCGCCCACACCCTCGTCGACGCGCATATTTACACATCGAAGCCCGACGGCACGATGGCCGAATACGACCACGTGCCGGGACTGCTCCGCCAGATCGAGCGCGCACCGCGGTCTCTGCCGCGCTTGGCGATCGACCCGCGCATTCGCTCGCTGGAGGACCTGAAGCCGCTTCTCGAAGCGACGACGCCCGAAGTGCTTTCGGCCTTCCCGCTGTCCGGCTACGACCCGCACCCACCCATCGCGTTCAAGGTTGCTGTATAAGCTTGCGATTATGACCATTGGCCTGATCGTTGCCGTGTCGCCCGAGGGCGCCATCGGATTGAATGGGAAGATCCCGTGGCGCCACCCTGGCGACCAGCGCCGCTTCAAGCGCATCACACTAGGTACGACCATCGTGATGGGGCGTTTGACGTGGGAATCGATGGAGAAGAAGCCGCTTCCAGGGCGACGGAATCTGGTGCTCACGACCCAGCGCATCGCCGGTGTGGACTGCTTTCGTGACCTCGTATCGGCCTTGCTTGCGTGTACGGGAGACGTCTGGTTCGTCGGAGGAGCGAAAGTCTACGAGGAGGCGATGGAGCACGCGGACCTCATCGACATCACCTATGTCCCGGACCACGTGCTCGATCCCGCGGCAGTGAAGTTTCCGAAGATCGACGAATCGCGATTCGAAGCAGGTGAACTCGTGCCACACGAGGACGAAGCGGGTCTCACGCGAAGAGTCTTCCGACGGCGCGAGTCGTAACCGTGTCCGGCCTCCAGGCCGCGCTCTTGACGCGGTAGAGGCTCTACGAGACGTGCGCGCCAGCGCAAGGTGTCGTAAAGAAACGCAGAAGTAATGCGCTTTCGTACATATCTTGGGTTGTGCCTATCCGTTTCGAGCGCCAGCCTCGGCAGTAACGGTTGCGCGGCGTCGGGTTCGTCGGGGTTCGGAATCGGGGACGGCGGCACTTATTTTACGCGTGACAGTGGCTCATCCGGAGACGCGGGCCTTGCGCTCTACGACGGCAGTGCGTGCGTCCCGGGGAGCGTCGCGACCTTTCTCCCCGCGTACAATCCCAGCAGCAGCTACGCCGACGCATGTACGGCCGACCAACTCGCTGCCGTGATTCACGATTGCTTCGACCCGTCTACGGATAGTCAGGCGGCATGTGACGCCTGGGAGAGCGATTCGCGCAACCATGCCTGTCTCGCGTGCTGGTCGGGCCCTATCGCCGCGATGCCTTCCGGCGTGACGGCACCCCCGGCCTCGACTTGGGCGCCCTATCTTTACGTCGATAGTCCCGGCCAGACGACGTACGTAAACGTTTCCGGATGCATCGTGCTCGCAGATCCGAGCCAGCTCAATTGCGCGCAAGACATCCAGTACGACTTCTCTTGCGATCTCCTCGCGTGCGAAGCGAACTGTCCAGTCCCTACCGCGGGGAGCTTCGTGAGCGCCGAAGTGGCGCTAGAAGCCTGTTTCGAGTCTGCCAACCGCCTTGCCGGGGGAGGGTGCTCCATGTACGCGACTGCCGCTGCGGCGTGCAGGGAGACCCTGAGATCGTCCGCCTCGGCCGCGTTTTGTTTCGATGCCGAGCAGGAGCAACCGCAAGCCCTCCTCCGGTATTTCACTCTGGCGTGCGGTGCTGCGCCCCCCGCGGAGGATGCCGGCAGCGTGATGGACGCGGGCGAGCCGTCGCCCGAGGCGGCGCTGACAGCTGCCGACGCTGAGGCCGAGGCAAGCCTCGATTCGAGCAGCGATTCGAATAGCGATTCGAATAGCGAGGGCGGCAACGACGGGGGGCGCGACGGTTCGTGAGCGGAAGGCTCGCCATGAGCGTTAGCTCGCCCTGAGCGTTAGAACGGGTGCGGCGGCGTCATAGGTAGACTCTCGAGCTCTTCTCTCTGCTCGAGTAAGTTCCACGGAAGTTTCTCGTAAACGTCTTCGAAGAGCGAGGCGCGTGCGGGGGGCGGGAGGTCCTCGACCTCGCGGATCGCGCTCGTGATCTCTCCGTCGAGTTCGTCCCGGAGAATCGCGTCCTTCGCGTCGTCGGTGAGACCGAGCGCCACGAGGTGCCGTTGGAGCCGAATGAGCGGATCCTTCCGTTCCCACGCGCGGACCTCCTCTTCGGTGCGATATCGCGTCGGATCGTCGCTCGTGGAGTGGGCTCCGATTCGGTAGGTCAATGCCTCGATGAAGGTCGGCCCAAGACCGGATCGCGCGCGGCGCACCGCGTCCGTCACGACCTTGAAGACGGCGAGCATATCGTTGCCGTCGACCCGAACGCTGGGCATGCCGTAAGCCCGCCCCTTGAGAGCCAAGCTCGCACTCGCGGTTTGGCGCGACACGGGGACGCTGATCGACCAGTGGTTGTTCTGACAGACGAGAACGCACGGCGTTTTGAAGACGGCCGCGAAGTTCATGGCAGAGTGGAAGTCGCCCTGGCTCGTGGCGCCGTCGCCCATGAAGCCGACCGCGATGCTCTCGGCCCGTTTCTTTTTCATGGCCCACGCGGCGCCGACGGCGTGTGGGAGCTGGGGCCCGACGCACGAAGACCACGACACCTGGTGGACCTCACGTCCTGAATGATGACTCGGCATCTGGCGCCCCTTGAGGATGTCGCCCGCGTTTCCGAAGATCTGCGCGATGAACCGCGTCAGCGGAAAGCCTCGTACGAGCATCACGCCCTGTTCGCGAAGCGCCGGAAAAACCCAATCGTGCGGTTCGAGCGCGAGTGCGGTCGCGATCGGAACAGCCTCTTGTCCCGTACATGCGCCGTAGAAGCCGACGCGCCCTTGGCGTTGCAGCGCGACCATGCGCTCGTCGAGCAGGCGCAAGCGGTGCATCTCGCGGTAGGCCCGGAGGAGCATCGAGGCAGGGATGAGGGGATCCGTTCTCGGGAACGTCGAGCCGTCGTCTCGGAGCACGCGAAGAAGTCCGAGGTCGGGGGCGGCGTCGGTCCCGTCCCCGTCGGACGAGATGGAGAGGGGTACCTCGGTCTCGAGTGTCACGGGGCTCCCTCGCGCAGCGATTCCACGCCGCGAGTGTACAAGTAGTGAACGCGAGAAATCACCTCGCGCGATTCCGCGCCCCCACGCCGCGCTCCTATGTGATACCTCCAATTAATTGCGGTCTCACTCCGAGTAGTTGCGGATCCGGCCCTTCGTCGGGACTCCCGTTCGTAGTGACACGCTCCACGGCCGTTCGGCCCCTCGCTCCTTGAGACAACATGGACGTTTTCACATCGCTCGATCCCGGCACGGAGTACTCCGCAACGCAGCTGCAACTCATCGTTGCAGCTTGGGTTTTGGCTTCTCCCTTCGAGCGAAAGCAGAAGGTATCCATCCACGACGGCGACGTCGCAGAAGAGGACTACGACAAGCGCTCGATCTATGCGCTCCTCTATTCGTTCTACCGCACGGTCGGGCAGGTTTCGAGCGACGGCGGCGACCCGTACGAGTTCACCTTCAACACCTGGGCATACGCCTGGCCAGAGGGGTGGGGCGAGCGGCCGACGGCCGTAGCCGACCCGGAGCGTTTCGGCAAGAACGCCTACACCGGCCTCTTTCACTTCGAGGCCGTGCAAGACTACCTGAAGGCGCGCGACGGAAAAGTCCACGTCGTAGAGATGGGCTGTGGCACTGGCGCGGGCGCCCACCACGTTTCGAAGAGCGTCCTCCCGAATTGCACGTACGAAGCCGTCGACATGCAGCACGCCGCAATTCAGACGTGCAAACGGAAGTTCGTTCCGCACCTCGCCGGTCGCCTCAAAGCGACGCGCGCCGACTGTACCAGCCTCGCGATTGAAGACGGGGTGGCTGACTTCGTGGTCGTTTGCGAGACTCACGTGACTGAGATGGCCGGCCAGGTGACCGAAGAGGATCAGAAGTTCTTCCGCACGGCCTACCGACTCTTGAAAGACGGAGGAATGCTCGTTTGGGGGAACGTGATTCCGGACAGCACGTGGCGGCCTTGCTTCGACTTTCTCGAGTCGATCGGGATGAAGCAAGTCGAGGTCTGTGACGTCACGAACGAAGCCATCGCCGCACGCGATCAGGACAAGCGTCGCGCAGACGACTACGTCGGTGAGGTCCTCGGCCGCATGTGGGGGTTCCGCATCCCCGTGTTCGGCGCCAAGAGGCGGGTGGAGGCTCGGCAAGCCCTGCTGAACTTCTACCGGAACCCCGGCACGAAGATGTACGACGCGATGGCCACGCGCGTCGACACGTATAAGGTCGCCTGCTTCCGGAAGTAGGCGGCGGCTTCGAGAAGTGAAGGTGGGGCTTCCGGCTCGCCGTCGTTCGGTCTTGACGTTCCAACGGACGGCCCCAACGTGGTAAATCGCACCTCATGCCCACCACGAAAACTTGCGACGCGGTCGTCATCGGCGCCGGCCCCGGCGGCTACGCGTGCGCCATCCGTCTCGGCCAGCTCAAACAGAAGGTCATCTGCATCGAGAAAGACGAGATCGGCGGGGTGTGCCTCAACTGGGGCTGTGTTCCGTCCAAGGCCCTCATCAGCGCCAGTCACACCTTCGAGAAGGCCAAGAATGGCGAGCAGATGGGCATCCTGTCCGACGGAATCCGCGTCGATGCGAACCGGATGCAGGACTGGAAGGACGGCATCGTAAAGAAGCTTACGGGTGGGGTGCGTGGACTCCTGCGCGGAAACGGCGCGGAGGTCGTGCTCGGCCAGGCGCGCGTCACGGGCCCCACGACGGTCGAGGTAATGACGAAAGAGGGTGCCGTCGAAGTCATCGAGGCCAAGGCCATCGTGGTGGCCACGGGTTCGTCGACCGTGGAGCTGCCGACCTTCAAGTTCGACGGCCAGCAGATCATCGGCGCCAAGGAAGCGGTCAGTCTGCGCCGGGTGCCGGGGCGCATGCTCGTCATCGGCGGAGGTGTGATCGGGCTCGAACTCGGCATGGTCTACCAGAAGCTCGGGACGGAGATCGTGGTGGTCGAAATGACCGACGGGCTCCTCCCGGGCATCGATCCCGAGCTCACCGCCGTCGTCGAGAAGAGGTTGATGAAGCTCGGAGCCAAAGTCTACAAGAGCGCGAAAGCGCTCGGCTACGAGAAGGACAAGGACGGGTCCGTCGCGGTTAGGCTCGATTTGGGGGCCGGGAAGTTCGAGACCGTCGTGACCGACTGCGTGCTCGTCGCCGTCGGCATGCGCCCGAACGGCGCGAACCTCGGCCTCGAAGAGGTCGGGGTGAAGGTCGAGCGTGGTTTCGTTCCTACCGATGAAGTCGGGCGTACCAACGTGCCGAGCATCTACGCCATTGGAGACGTGAGTGGCATGCCGATGCTGGCTCACAAGGCCACGAAAGAGGGCGAAGTGGTGGCTGAAGTCATCGCCGGTCACAAGGCCGCCAAGGACTGGGTGTCCATCCCCGCTGCGGTCTTCACGGACCCGGAGATCGCCGTGGCAGGGCTTACGGAGCAACAGGCGAAGGACAAGGGGATCGAGGTGCGCGTCGGCAAGTTCCCATTTGCGGCACTCGGCCGCGCGATGGCGGTCAACGAGACCGAGGGGTTCTTCAAGGTAGTGGCCGACAAGAAAACTCACGAAGTGCTCGGAGTGCACATCGTGGGTGCCGAGGCGAGCGACCTCATCAGTGAAGGCGCCCTCGCGCTGGAGATGCACGCGTTTCTCGAGGACATTGGCCTCACGATCCATCCGCACCCGACTCTCGGAGAGGGAATGATGGAGGCTAGCTTGAACGGCCTCGGGCAAGCGATTCACATCATGAATCGTTGAACCGCCTCGCGACGCGATAGCGGCGCCCGGCGCCTCGCCTGCGCGATCCCCGCCGTGCTATTCTTTGACGAAATCGAGGGTAAACATGGGGATGTTCGACCGCATGGGGAGAGTGATCTCGAGCAACGTCAACAACTTGCTCGACAAGGCGGAAGACCCGAAGAAGCTCCTCGAGTTGAATCTCGAAGAGATGGACGACCAGCTCAAGAGAGCGCAGAAAGAGGTCATCGGCGCCGTCGCCGCCGAAAAGCAGCTCAAGAAGAAAGTCGACGATCTCAGCGCCGAGCGCGACAAGTGGGACAAGCGAGCCGAGCTCGCTCTGAAGAGCGGCGATGAGCCCCTCGCGCGGGAAGCGCTCAAGCAAAAAAAGCGGGTGAGCGCCGAGCTCGTCGTGGCGGAGGCCGCCCGCGTCGAGGAGCGCAACGCCGCCCTCAACATGAAACAGGAGCTCGAGCGAATGCGTGAGAAGTTCGCCGAGATCAAGCTGAAGAAGAACACGATTGCTGCGCGGGCGCAGCGGGCTGCGGCGGGCCCCGGCGGCGAGGGGCTCGGTGCAAAAGGCGGGTCCAGCGCGTTCGAAGACTTTCGCAAGATGGAACAGAAAATCGAGGGGCGCGAGGCCGAGGTATCGGCGATGGCCGAAGTGGATCAAGCGCTCGGAGCCGGACCCGAAAAGGAGGATCTCGAAGCTCGATTCCGCACGCTCGAGGCATCGCTTGGAGCGGGCGAGGGCGCGCCGGGCGCGGGGGGAGGTTCCGAAGTGGACGAGGAACTGGCTGCCTTGAAGAAGCGGATCCGCGTTTAGCCCTGAGGAGCCGGGGTCTTTTTCTCCTCGTCCCATGCAGCGCGAAGGATCTCCGCGACGGCCTCGTAGAGAGCCTCCGGGATCGAGTCTCCAATCTCGAGCTCGCGGAGCGCATGCGCCAGCGGGACGTCCCGCACGATCGGAACGCCGTAGTCGCGCGCGGCACGCACGATCCGTTCGGCGAGGTCACCCTCTCCGCTCGCAAGGACGACCGGTGCGCCATCCTCGTCCTCTTTGTACTTGAGCGCGCACGCGAGGTGAGTCGGATTGACGACGACTACGCTCGCGTTCTTGATGCTCGCGAGTGTGACCGAAGCCAAGAGCTCGCGCCGTGACCTCTCTCGAGCGGCTTTCAGTTGCGGATCCCCCTCGCTCTCTTTGTGCTCACGCTTCACCTCGTCGGGGCTCATCATGAGGCGCTTCCTCCAACTGCGCCGCAGGATCGCGACGTCCAGGACGGCGACCGCCAGCCCGACGAATGCCGCATCGCGCGCGACCCGGTCCGCGAGGACGCCCGCCAGCCCGCCCACGAAGTCAATCCGCCCGGCGACTCGCGAAAGGTCCTGGACGTGTTCGCGGAGCTGCCGATAGCCGAGATAGGCCACGATGCCGGAAGCGAGCAGCGACCGCGCGACGGCGAAGAGGCGGTCGCTCGAGACGAGCTTCTTGAGTCCAGCAATGGGATCGAGGCGCGACAGGTCGGGCGCGAGTTTTGCCGTCGCGACCGCGCCACCGGTCTGGGCGAGGCCCACTACCGCGGCCGCGAGCCCCGTAGCGAGAAGCGCGGGGGCCACGACGACCACGACGGCTGTGGCGATGGCGCGCGGGTCGATGGAAAGAGAGACGGGCCTTGCCTGTATGCGCGCCAGCGTCTCGGCGAGCCACGTGGAGCAGCGCGAGGCAGCGGCGGCTCCTGCGGAAGGAACGAGAGCGATCGCAACGAGAAAACCCGCCGCTTGCGAGGCGTACGAACTCGCTCCGCTGTCTCCCTCCCGGCGCGCCTTTTCGAGACGTTTCGGTGTGGCGCGCTCGGTCTTACTGTCCGCCATTCGAGCGGCCGTCGCGCCCCTTCACCAGCGCATAGAGATCGCGCGTGAGCTCTTGGATCCCTTCGCCGGTCGCGGCGGAGATGAGACGCGCGTCGATCTTCTTTTTCTTGAAGCGCGCGCGCAGCTTGGGGAACGCTTCGCGCACGTCGGTCAAGTCCGCCTTCGTCACGGCCACGAGTTGGGGTCTCTCGGCGAGATCCGGCGCGAACTTCTTCATCTCGTCGAGAATCGCGTCATAGTCATGGACGGGGTCGCGTCGTTCCTCGCCGTCTAAGGTCACGAGATGGAGGAGGGCTCGCGTGCGTTCGACGTGCTTCAAGAAACGAAGGCCGAGGCCCGCGCCTTCCGCGGCGCCAGGGATGAGGCCCGGGATGTCGGCTACCACGAAGCTCGACTCCTCGCCGACCGAGACGACGCCTAAGTGCGGCACGAGCGTCGTAAAGGGGTAATCGGCCACCTTCGGCCGCGCGGCGGAGCACGCGCGGATGAACGTGCTTTTGCCGACGTTGGGAAAGCCGACGAGACCCACGTCGGCCATGACCTTGAGCTCGAGCCGAAGGCTCTTCTCTTCGCCGGGCTCGCCCGGCTCTGCGCGTCGAGGGGCGCGGTCGAACGAACTCGCGAAATGAATATTGCCGCGTCCTCCGCGCCCTCCTTTCGCCACCACGGCTGTCGCGTCGGGCATTTGCAGATCGAAGAGCAGTTCTCCGGTCGTCGCGTCGAAGATCTGCGTCCCGACGGGCACGCGGTAGACTTTGTCCTCGCCGGCTCGCCCGTACTTGTCTTTTCCCTGGCCGTTTCCGCCGTCCGGCGCGTGAAGCGTGTGGGCGTACGTCAGGTCGAGAAGCGTGCTGAGCCCCGGGTCGGTTCGGAATACGATGCACGCGCCATTTCCGCCGTCTCCGCCCGCCGGTCCGCCGAACGGCACGAACTTCTCGCGACGGAACGCAACGACACCGTTGCCCCCCTTGCCCGCAACGACCTTGACCAGACACGAATCGACGAACTTCACGCGCTCTTTCTAGCACTCGAAGAGAAGCGCCGGTCCTTTTCGCGAAACGGGGGAGCCGCGGAGGCCGACCGAGAGGTATGGTCTCGGCGCGATCGACGATGCCGTCCCCCGATGCTCGAGACCTCGACACGGTGCTCCAAGAGCGCTTCGCCTTGTCCGCTTTTCGCCCTTGGCAAAAAGAGGCCATCGTGGCCCTCCTTGGCTCGCCGGGACGCGTCTTGGTCGTCGCGCCGACGGGAGGGGGAAAGTCGCTCACGTATCAACTCCCAGCCGCGGTCTTGCCGGGGACGACCCTCGTTCTCTCCCCCCTCGTGGCGCTCATGGAGGATCAGGTCCGCGCCCTGACCGCTCGTGGAGTGTCGGCGACGTTTCTCGCGTCGACACTCGAGCCCGGGGAGCGCCGCCAGCGAGAGTCGCGATTCGCGCGCGGCGAGTACAAGCTGGTGTACGCCGCGCCGGAGCGACTCGGGTCGAGCGCATTCGTCGATCTGCTCTCGCGGTGCACGATTTCTCTCGTGGCCGTCGACGAAGCGCACTGCATCTCGCACTGGGGGCATGACTTTCGCCCCGACTACTTGCGTATCGGCGGGCTGCTCGAGCAGCTCAAACCCCCGCGCATCCTCGCGTGCACCGCCACGGCAACGCCCGCGGTGCGGGAGGAGATCAAGGCCCAGCTAGGGCTGACGGACCGATGTCTCGAAGTCCTCCGAGGGTTCGCGAGGCCCAATCTTCATCTTTCCGCGCACGCGGTTGCCGGGCGAAAGGAGGCAGAACAGGTGCTCGCGGACACCCTTCGGCGTGCCATCGGCGCGCCGGGATCACGAAAAAAAAATTCTGTCCGTGGCGCCGGCGAGACGGTCGGTGGCGCGATCGTATATGCCGCCACGCGGCGCTCGACCGAGCACTGGGCTTCGTGGCTGCAGGAGCGCGGCTATGGCGCGGCCGCGTATCACGCGGGGCTCGACGCAGACAGGCGAACGCGGGTCGCAGGCGAGTTCTCGGCGCGCGCGCTGGACGTGGTCGTCGCGACCAACGCATTCGGAATGGGGATCGACCGCGCGGACATCCGGGCCGTCGTCCACGTCCAGCCCCCGGCATCCATCGAGGCCTACTATCAGGAAGTCGGTCGTGCAGGTCGAGACGGCGCCGAAGCATACGGCGTCCTCCTCTGCGCGGGTACGGACATCGCGCTTCGTCGCCGCCTGGTCGAAACGGGGCGGGACGGGGACCCTCAAGACCCCGCGCTGGCCGCGCGAGGCTGGGGGCTCTTTCGCGAGCTCTTACGCTACGTCGATGCCCGGACATGCCGCCACGACTTCGTGCTGCGCTACTTCGGCGACGAGCAGGAGCTGCTGGGCGATTGCGGGCATTGCGACGTCTGCGAGACGCTCGACTCTCCTTCCCACGAGTCGGATAAAAGCGCCGACGAGGACGGCGCGCTCGTCGTTCAGAAGGCGCTCTCCGGGGTGGCGCGCGCGCGCGGGCGCTCAGGTCTCGTGGCGATTGCCGACATGCTCCGTGGGGTCGACAATCCGCGCACCCGGCGGCTCGGATTTACGTCACTCTCGACCTTCGGCCTCCTGTCGGGGCGTTCCAACGACTGGATCGTGGCCCTCCTCCGCGGGTTGCTCGCCTCGGGGTGGATCGACTTGACGCTCGGCGACTACCCGGTCGTGGTCCTGACTCGTGCGGGGAGCGAGGCGATGCGCGGCATCACGCCGATCCGATTTGCCCTGCCCGTTACACCCTCCAAGAGGCGCACGAGACAGGAAGAACCGGCTCGGACCACGCCCGCCGCGGCTTCTGCCCTCGGGGAAACGGAACGCAGGCTCTTCGAGCTCCTGAGAGACCACCGCGCAGAGGTCGCCCGCCAGAAGCGCGTCCCAGCGTACGTCGTCGCCCTCGACCGGACTCTCGTGGAGCTTGCCCGGGCTCGGCCGCGGTCCCCCTACGAGCTGCGGTCGGTTTACGGGATGGGGCCGGCGCGCGTCGAGCAATACGGAATGGGGTTTCTTGCTATTCTGGCGAGGGCGCCGGGCTGAAGCCTCCGCGCCGTCGAACTCTTTGCCCATGAGAATCAGCCTCTCGTTGACATTCGCATCGGCCCGGACGAAGACGCACCTTTCCCGCGCTCCCTGGTGAGCGCCGGCTGCCACCAAGTTCGGGACGCAAAGGAAGACGCCGTGCCTGCCAGCTATTTCGACGTGGATGGGACGCTCGTCACCACCAATCTTCTCCACCCGACTCTCTTCTACTTGGCGAACCAGCAGAGCCCGCTCCAGAGCCTCGAACGCATCGGTCGCGCGCTCCTCAAGACGCCCCGGCTCGTGGTCGCCGAGATGGTCGACCGCCGGCAGTTCAACGAGCTGCTCTTCTCCGTCTACGAGGGGATCAGCGAAGATAGACTTCTCCTCTTGGCCGACGAAGCATTCGATACCGTTCTAAGGCGCTCCCTTTTCCCCGAGGCGCGCTCGCTCGTGGCTCGTTGCCGCGAGCAAGGAGACGTAGTGCTGGTATCGGGAGCGCTGGATTTCTTGATGAAGCGCCTCGCGGCCTATTTGGGCGCAACCGACGTCATCGCGAACCGGCTCGAGATCAAGGACGGCAAGGCCACCGGTCGAATGATCCGTCCTGTCGTCGCAGGTCCAGAGAAGGCGCGCCTCGTCCGCGAGCACGCGCGCGCCAAGGGATACGACCTCGACGAGTGTTTTGCCTACTCCGACAGCTACTCGGACGTGCCCATGCTGTCCGTGGTCGGCCATCCGGCAGCCGTAAACCCGGACGCCCGCCTCGCGCGCCTCGCGCACACGTACGGCTGGCCCGTGATGACCTTGAAAAAAGTGCCCGGCCCGCGCCACGCGCATCTGGGGGCGTCATGAGTCACCCGCTCGTCGTCACGCTCGACCGAAAGAGCGCTCCACGCATCGTCTTTTCCGGCGATCGGCTTGTCGAGATCGACATGCCGGTGGGTACGCGCGTCCTCTATCCGCCTCCGCCCATCGAGCCGCTCAAGGACGTGGACGCGGCCATTCGCTACGCCATCAACCACCCGTACAACTGCGATCCACTCCACGCGAAGCTCCGGCCGGGCATGAAGGTCGTGATCGCGATCGACGACATCTCACTCCCGCTTCCGCCCATGCGTAGGCCGGACGCGCGCGAGCGGGTACTCACGGTGGTCCTAGAGCTCCTCGCGGACCACGGGGTCGAGGACGTCGAGATGATCATCGCGACGAGCGTGCACCGCCGCATGACCGCCGACGAAGTGCGTCACATGGTGGGCGATCGCATCTTCAACGCGTACTGGCCCGACCGCCTGTACAACCACGACGCCGAAGACGCGAAGGGGATGAAGGAGATCGGCACTACGGAGGAGGGGGAGGTCGTCGAGCTGAACAAGAAGGCCGTCGAGAGCGATCTTCTCATC
>Ga0182024_10014706_pt1 | contig 15096 bp, 10 predicted proteins | sample P32metaG_FD_120480 | JGI IMG/M metagenome (GOLD analysis project Ga0182024, IMG submission 120480) | Permafrost microbial communities from Stordalen Mire, Sweden - P3-2 metaG (Illumina Assembly) | ecosystem: Environmental > Terrestrial > Soil > Wetlands > Permafrost | place: Sweden: Stordalen... | reverse complement strand
CCCCGCAGCGGGCTGCAACTGAGAATCCAACGCAGCCCCCGGCCTCTTTTCAGTGCAACCCGGAGGGCTGGATGCGATTGGGCCGTCTTTCGGCGTTGCTCGCTCGGGCAAGACCGCTGCGGGTATTGCCGCTTCACTCGCGCCTTGAAATACGGCCCAATCGCTTCCAGCAGAGGCCTCTCCCATTTAATCAGTGGTTCCTTTACGCAGATCGACGCAGATTTTGGGAGACACGATTTCGGCCGGGATGGACGGCCGGTATTACTCCCGGTAGTTCCAGGCAATGCGGTTCTCGGCGGGGCCGGAGAAGGGGATGTGGGGGTACTCGGTGGCGGAGGCTACGGCGCGGTAGAGGGGAGCCTCGGAGACCTGGACCATGGCGCCTACGGGCATCATGTTGAAGAGCTCAACGACGTCGCGGCTGCGCATGCGGATGCAGCCGAAGCTGGCGGGATGGCCGATGAGGCTCTCGGCGGGGGTGCCGTGGATGTAGATGTTGCGGCAGAAGGCGTTGGCGTTGCGGGACTCGAGGCCGCGGAGCCATAGGATGCGGGTTACGATGGGGTCGCGGCCGGAGGAGTCGGGGGGGAGGATTTCGCCAGTCATGCGGCGGTGGCGGAAGACGGCGCCGATGGGCGCGCCATCGCCGATCTTGCCGGCTACGACCATGCAGCCGAGCGGGGTGGCGAAGCTATTGAAGCTATCGCCTACGCCGTAACGGGAGGTGGAGACGGGGAATCGGGCGATGGTGTAGCCGTTCTCGACGACGGCCAGGCGCTGGTCTGGGACGCTGACGATGGCGCGGATGTCAGAGGATTGGGCGAGGAGGCGGGTCGAGAGGGCTGCGAGGCAGAGGAGGGCCAGGATAGTGGCACGCATGACGGCCAATGACGAAGCATGGCGTATGCCGTGGGAGTGCCACGGGGCCGCGGGCCCCCACTTGCACTTAAACTTTAACTTGAACCGATCTTACACTCTCACTTGAACTTACACCCGCACAGGGAGTGGAAGTTCAAGTTGAAGTTTAGGTGTAAGGGTGGTTCAAGTTCAAGTTAAGGTGTAAGTGCAAGTGGGGGAAGGGAGAGCTAGGCCGGCAGCGCGTCTTCTTCGGGCTCGGCGCGGGCGGACTCGGGGGGGCGGGGGCGCCATTGGGCGATCGATGCCAGGCCCACGTAGGTGAAGCCACCCTGGAACAGCAACAGGAAGGGAACGCTTCCCCATTGGCCCAGCCACATCGCTTCCAGCAGGACTGTGGAGAAATAGGCTGCGAAGCCGAGCTCTATCAGCGGGAGGGCGGTTTTCAGGGCGCTGTAGCGGGTGGTGCGCCAGCTTTGGCTTTTCCGGACGATTCCGTATTTCGGCGTCCGGGTGAAGTCGCTGGAGTGATTGAAGAGGGCCTCGAGGACGGCGCGGGCGTTGTTGATGGCAAGGCCTATGCCCAAGGCGAGAAGCAACGGCAGGAGGAGGATTTCCTTCATCCATGTGCGGGGGTAGAGGACGCGCTGCGCGCAGACGTAAAAGACACAGGCGGAGAGGGATGCGGCCACGAAGATGGGGATATCCAGGAGCACGGTCCGCCATGGGCCGCTGCCAAGGCCGCCGCTGATGGGGTGAAGCAGGACGCAAAGGAACGCCAGGAGCAGATAGGCGAAGTTTGAGGTAAGGTGGGCGGTGGCTTCGATCTTGATGAGGAGCGGCAGTTCCCTGCTTTTCCAGATCGCGGGCAGGAGTTTCTTGCAGGTCTGGATGGAGCCTTTGGTCCAGCGATGCTGCTGGGTCTTGAAACCGTTGATCTCCGAGGGAAGCTCGGCGGGCGTGACGAGGTCTGTGAGGTAAACGAATTTCCAGCCCTTGATCTGGGCGCGGTAGCTGAGATCCAGGTCTTCGGTGAGGGTATCGTGCTGCCAGCCGCCGCTATCCTCGATGCACTCGCGCCGCCAGAGGCCGGCGGTGCCATTGAAATTGAAAAACCGCCCGGAACGGCTGCGGGCGGTCTGCTCGAGGACCAGGTGGCCGTCCAGGAACATGGCCTGGACTCGGGTGAGCAGGGAGTAGGTGCGATTGAGATGGCCCCAGCGGGACTGGATCATGCCGATCTCGGGATCGGTGAAGAAGTGGACGGTCTCCATGAGGAGCTCCGGGCCGGGGACAAAATCGGCATCGAGGATGAGGATGTACTCGCCCTTGCAGGTATCGAGGCCGCCGCGCAGCGCGCCGGCCTTGAAACCGGTGCGGTCCACGCGGTGGACATGCTCGATGTCGAACCCGGCGGCGCTAAGACGCTGGACCTCGGCCTCGGTGATGTTGCGGGTCTCGTCGGTGGAATCGTCGAGGACCTGGATCTGGAGGAGGTTGCGTGGGTAATCGAGCTTGCTGACGCAATCCAGGAGGCGCTCGACGACGTACAGCTCGTTAAAGATGGGGAGCTGGACGGTGACGCGGGGCAGGGAGTCGAAGCGGCGCACCGGGCGTGGCACGTTTTTGCGGTGTTTGTAGAAGAGGTAAACGATTACGTAACGGTGAACTCCGTAGAGACAGAGGCCAAAAAGCACGGCGAGGTAACAAATAGCCCAAATGAAGTGTCCAGCGCGTTGGTCCATAGTTCTGTTCTTAAAGCGACGTCAGAAGCCGGTTGAAATGCCGGTGGTTTGCGTTTCTTGTTGAGAGATGCCTGTTGCTGCCCTTGCCGGTGTTGCCCGCTCCGCACTCGCCGCCGCTAAACGACGCGGAGAGAGAACTTACCTTCCCGGCGCCTTGCGCGGGTTCAAAATGAATCAACAACGCGATGCACATGGTGGTTCTGCTTTTCCCTGATGGCGATTGCCGCCAAATTCGGGGCGAATGATGCCGGTTTACTCAAGAGCGTCAAGAGCAATGAAGAGGACTAAATTCAGAGTAAAACCCCCGGCGGTACGGACTTTCGAGCGTGTAAGCCGCGATTTTCTCGAGGCGTCGCACGAACTTTTCCCGCATGAGGCGAGTGAACTGGGGCTGTCGAAATACGACGATCTCCTGGGAAAAAACAGTGAGGAGACGCACCGGCGGCATATCGCGTTGATGGAGAAGGCCCTTGCGGCTACGGAGGGGCTGGCGGAGGGGGAATTTGCCGGCGATGACTGGCTGGACCGGCGGGGATTTCTCTCGATGCTGAGGACGGCCCTGCTGCAGCAGCGGGAGCTGAAGCGCTGGCGGACGAATCCGCAGGTGCATTGTGACGCGGCGGTGGGATGCATCTTCGACCTGGTGATCCGGTACGCGGGGCGCTTGCCGGTGGCGTTGCCAAAAATCGAGAGCAGGCTGGCGCGAATACCCGGCTTTTTGGCGGAAGGGGCCGGGGTTCTGCGGGAGCCCGTGCCGCTATGGACCAGCCTGGCGCGAAAAACTTGCGCGGGCGCGGCGGCCTTTCTCACGGAGCTCGAGGGGCGGCTGATGGCGATCTCGCCGGCGCCGCGGAGGACGGCGGGATTGTTTGAAGGAGCGCGGCGCGCGTTTGCGCGGTACGGGGAGGAGATCGCGGGGCAGCGGCCAGGGGCGGCGGGAGGGTTCGCGGTGGGGCGGGAGAACATGGAAATGCTGGTGCGGGAACGGCTTGGAATAATGCAGTCGCTGGCGGAGATAGAGGCGATGGGGTGGATGCTGGTGGGGCGGCTCGAGGAGGAGATTCGGGTCGAGGCGCGAAAAATGGGGAGGAAGAGCGCGGCGGCGATACTCGAGGAGGCGGCGGAGAAATGGGAGCCGAAGGAGCCATCGCTTCTGGCGGAATATGAGCGCGTGACCGGATCGATGAGGCAGGCGTTTGCGCGGAAGAAGTTACTGACGTTGCCCGCCGGGGAGAGGCTGCGGGTGCTGGCCGTGCCCGATTTTCTCAAGCATCAGTTTCCCACCGCGGCGTACCGCCAGCCGGGGCCGTATGCGAAAGATCAGACGGGGATATTCTGGGTCAATGACCTGGGCGCGGAGATGACCGACCCTGCGAAGAAGCGGGCGGAGACGCGGCAGCATTACGGGATGGAACTGACGTGCGCGCACGAGGCGTATCCGGGACATCACGTGCAGTTTGTGATCCAAAACCGGCACCCGAGCAGGCTGCGGAGGCTCTTCGCGCACGCGATATTTTATGAGGGCTGGACGCTCTGGTGCGAGAAGATGTGCATCGAGCATGGGCTGGTGCGGCGCCCGGAGGCGAAGCTGCAGCAGCTTCACGATGCGCTCTGGCGGGCGTGCCGGATCGTGATCGATTGCGGTCTGCAATCGGGCAAGCTGAGCTTCGAGGGAGCGGCGCGGCTGCTGATCGAGCGGGTCGGATTCACCAAAGCGCGGGCGGAAGGGGACGTGAATTGGTATACCGCGGCGCCGACGGTGCCGATGAGCTACCTGCTCGGGCGACTCGAGCTGGAGCGGCTCCACGCGCGGCTGGTGGGCGCGGATGGCTGGACGGAGCGGCGGTTTAACGATTACATATTGTCGTTCGGCGCAATCCCGTGGAGTTGGATATGGGACGCGCAACTAAGGGACCACTGATAAAATGGGAGAGACCTTTGCTGGAAGCGATTGGGCCGTATTTCAAGGCGCGAGTGACGCGCATCCCCCTTGTGGGGCTGTAAGGAGCGAGCAACGCGGAAAGACGGCCCAATCGCTTCCGACTCGCCCACCCACCAACCTGCCGCTTCGCCCTTCCGCCTCCTCGGTCCGAAGGGTTGCACTCAAAAGAGGCCGGGGGCTGCGCTGGATTCTCAGTTGGTTGCTCGCCCGCCCACCGACCTCCACTAATCCCTTCCTCCTCCTCGGCCCGCTGCGGGGATGCGCCTTCGAATCCGCCTTGCCCGCCGAGGTGGCGGATGGGATAAGTGGTGGCTGGTGGGAGGGCGAGTCGGCCTCTTTTGAGTGCAACAAAGGCCTCTCCCATTTAATCAGTGGTCCCTAAGACCAGAAGCGATGATTTAACAAGTAGCACCGTGCGAAGACTATTAAGAAAAGGTCCCTTCAAGCCGTTGGATGTGGCGATTGCATTATTCCTGGCCGGGTTCGTGCCCACGATCCTGATGGGGGTGATCTCCTACACGGCGGTGCGGGAGACGCTGGAGCAGAGCGTCATCAAGGATCCGCAGACGCTGGTCCTTGCCCTTGCCCGGCTGGTCAATAACGAGACGAGCCGCCCGGGAGACGTGCTCGAGTATTACCGGCATACGCCGCAAATGCTCGATTACATCCAGCAGCCGCCTGGCGATCCGGAGGCGGAGGCCTGGCTGGCGGATGCATTTTACTCGCATCCACGATTGGACGGGATGTTCATCACGGACGCGGCCGGCCGGCTGATGGACGCGATCCCGGCGCCTGATCCGGCGCAGTTGGGGAAGGATAATTCATCATCGGCCTGGCTGGCCGGTGCGAGCCAGCGGGACGAGGCTTTTGTCTCGCCGGTATATCGGCGCATCCAGGACAATCGTCTCTGCGCCACAACGGTTATCCCCGTCCGCGGGAGGAGTGGGGAGATCGTTGGATATATGGGGACGAATATTCTCGTCGAGCGGATCGGGGTGCGGCTCTCGGAGCTTAACTTTTCCGAGCAGGCGCAGGTGCAGGTCATCGACCAGACGGGCCGGGCGTTGTTTCAGCAGAACTTTACCCCGAACACGGACGCCAGGCCGGAAGACCCCGGTCTGCTGGATGCCGTGAAGAAGGCGACGACCGAGAATTTTCGCTGGCACGACGAGCTGGTGACGTTCCAAAAGATCGAGGGGTCGAATTGGATCGTGATGCTGCGGGAGCCAATCGCGGTGGCGTACAAGCCTGTATGGGACTGGGTGGGCAAGCAGGCGATCATCGCGGCATGGCTGGTGGCGCTCTACGCCGTCGGCTCGTGGCTCATGAGCTGGCTGTATCGCAATCATCTGCACGCGAGCGAGCGGATCGCGCGTGAGACCTCCTTCAGCCAGACGATCCTGGCGCAAATGCCCATCGGCATAGCGTTGCTCGACACGCGGAGCGGCCTCGTGCTCGAGGCGAACGAAAAATTCACGGAGATGGCCCGTGAATTCGGCGGCGCGGCGCATGGGCGCACGCTCGAGGAGATGCACTTGCGGGACTTGCCGAGCCTCGGGCTTGACGAGGCGGTCCAACGGGTTGCGACAACGGGCCGGGCGTTCCAGACCCGCGAGCAGACCGTGAAGGATTCCGCGGAGGGGACGCATTTCCTATCGGTAAACCTGCTGAGGCTCGAGGACACCCAGGAGCGCATCCACGGGGTGCTGCTGCTGATGGAGGACGCAACGCATGATGTCGAGACGCGGCGGGATTTGATCGCCGCCAATACGGCGAAGGATCAATTCCTGGCGCTGCTCTCCCATGAGCTGCGCAATCCGCTCTCGCCCGTAATCACGATGGTATCGGAGCTGGACAAGATGATCGACACGCCCATGGCGCGAAACGCCCTCGAGATCATCCGGCGCAATGTCGAGCTCGAGGCGCGGCTGATCGACGACCTGCTCGATATCACCCGCATCGCGCACGGGAAGATGCAACTCAGCCCGGAGACCATCGACGCGCACCGGGCCATCCACCGCGCGCTCGAGATCTGCCAGCGGGACATCGACTCGAAACGCCTCGAGGTGCGGCTCGACCTCGCCGCGTCGTCCCATCATGTAAAGGCGGACCCGGCGCGCTTCCAGCAAGTACTCTGGAACGTGATCAAGAATGCCGTGAAATTCACGCCAAAGGGGTCCATCACCATCAGCTCGATCAACGATGGCGCCGGGCGGCTGATGGTCGAGGTTGCCGACACCGGGATCGGGATCACGCGGGAACGCCTCGCGCGGATATTCAAGCCGTTCGAGCAAGGGGAAAGCTCGATCACGCGGCGCTTCGGCGGGCTGGGGCTCGGCCTGGCGATTTCCAAGGCGATGATCGAGGCGCATGGCGGGGCATTGAAGGCGCGCAGCGCCGGGATCGACCAGGGGGCCGTCTTTACGGTGGAACTCGCCACCGTGGAAGCCCCGAGCACTGCCAAGACCGAGGAGCTTGCGCCCACGCTCGCGGCCGGCTCATTGCGGCACAAAATCCTGATCGTGGACGACCACGAGGACACCTGCACCGGCATGCAAATGATGCTCGAACGGCGCGGCTACCGCGTCAAGGCCGCCTACGACGTGCAGGGCGCCCTCGAGGCCGCGGATGATTTTCCCTTCGAGCTGCTCATCAGCGACCTCGGGCTGCCCGACGGCAGCGGATTTGACCTGATGAAGGAACTGAAACGCCGCCGGGGCGATTCCATCCGGGGTGTGGCGCTGAGCGGGTTCGGGATGGAGAGCGACATCGAGCGCTCGATGGAAGCCGGCTTCGAGGTCCATCTGATCAAGCCCGTGAACATCGAGCGGCTAAGCGAGATACTGCGCCAGGTCTTCCCGCCGGAGGAACTGGAAGCGGTCAAAATGCATTGACGGAGGCTGCTCTCTCTCAACGTCCGACTTAGTGTAGCATCACTCAAGTTTCTTAAATAAAGCGCTGCTCCTTTTGGCCCGGCAGGGCCAGCCCGAGAGTAGCTCCGGGTGTAAGCCCGGAGTTAGCCACAAAACGCAGTAAAGCCCCGGCAGGGACGCCAGATTTCTTTAATGAATTTCGATGACACCACACCAGTTATGCTAGCGAACCACCTGCTGATCATCCCGCGGATAGTAGCGTCCCACGTAATACGGAATGAACTGAAAAATCCCGGCGAGACTGCATACAAGCAGTTGCTCCTTGTGCGCCGGGAAAATGTAGATGCCCATAAAGCACACAGACTGCGCAAAGGCGATCCCGACAATAAAAAACGTAAGGGCCGTCTGGGCGTCACGGATGCGCGGAAGTATGACCCACCGGATGATGATGCTCAGCGCAAGAGGCCCCAGAGCCGCCAGCCATAATGAATCGACGGTTTGCACCTGTGGCTGGCGCGCAGCTCCTTTGGCAAGGCCCTGGTACATGATGACGATTCCCACCTGAAACGCCGCCCATAATATCCACCATACATTCATCTGCGCCTTCGCTTGTTGCCGGTTCATGATATTACGCGAGTCTGTTTGGCATGGAGAGTTCCGCAAGTCTTATTGCGCAATGCCGGAGGATTTCAACAAATTAGATGGGACGGGCTGTGTAGCGCCGGGATGGGCCGGACGCTGCACGACGAATAGATACCGAGAAAGCGAAAATCCAAACTCCGAGTCAAGGGGTCCAAATCGGACTCGATATTGTGCAGGATGTGCTCAGATCGCCCGAAAAGGCGGCTTGCGGCGAATGGAATCGTCCTCGATTTTTAAATACATAACAATCCCATCGACACACGACTATCGGAGCTTCCGATTACAAAAATGAACCAGAATGAGGCATTCTGGTTCACGGCTCGAACGCTATCCAGATCAGACCGGCTGACAAGCAAAAATGCGGTGTCCGCAGCAGGTCAGGCGGAGGAGACACACCGGGTGTCACCCGTTTTGTCCGGGTCCTGAAATCGCCTCCGCAATGGCGGCAATGGTATTTGCCGTTTCCGCCATGATGTGCCAGCACATCGCAGGGTAGTTTGTAGAGTCTTTTCGAATTCCCAGCATTTCAAGTGCATCGCGAAGGTCGGAACCGGCGCCGTGGGCATCGCCTTGGCGCAACTCACTAATAGCTGCCAGCGTTTGAGTCATTTTACGCCCGTCGAAGCCAAGACCTGTTAACCAGAATGCAACCCGTTTTATCTGCCTCAACTTATCCTGATTTGCCTTCTCCGCATTCACCGGATCGATTGTTGCGTTGATAGCACCAATGTCGAACTGCTCACTGACGATGCGGTGAATTTCTTTACAAAGTTTGCAAAGATCCTCGAATGAATCCCAATGAAAGCGATGGATTATCTTGTAGAAATCTTTCTCCCGCGGCAGCCGATGAAACATTCCTACTCCGTAAGCCCTCAGCGCCCGAGCTTGGAGCTCATTGAGGTTTTGCCAAATACCCACCTCTGGAGCCACGGTCCGGGCGGGACTTGCGAGGTTCTGCGACATATGTAGCTCTTCGGATATGCCGCCCTCTGGAATTACGTTGTGCGACACCCAAATCCTTTGCGCCCATTCTGGAAGGCCAGCCATTTTGTACGCCAGGACATTAATGAGTCCGAGCTTATTAATCCCAAAATGCAGTGTCGCGTTGCTGGCGGGGCCGACCATGCCAGTCTGGCCAGTGTACCATTCAAACTCTGCTTTCGGCATCTGTAATATCACTTTCATGGCGGTCGGGCGAAACCATAGCCAGCCTCGATGATCTTCAAGGTCCTGGCCGGCGAGTGTCTTTTGTTCCTGGTTCTCGACGAGAAACTGCACCCGTGATTCGACTCTATCCCGGCCGATTCGTGGACTCAGCGCCGCCGGTTCAACCCAATGCTTCGTCCAAATCCTGCCGTTCACCATCCAAAGCTTTTGGCCGGTGTAATCGACTTTATATTCCCTTGATCGAGCGGCCGGCTCAGCGCAGGGATGAGGCATTTCCGGCACGTCATCGGCTGGATTTACGCTCTCTCGCCACATGTGGAGAACCGCGGTCCTCATCCCAAACGGACGACCTCCCTCATGAATCGCCACTTTACCACCATCCCAGTTGCCGCTTGAGAACTGCCTTGATTCCGGCTTTTCTGGCCACATCGGTTCGAAATCCGCTTCAACAGCTTCGCGAATGCAGAATGCGGTCAGAAGCATTGCCGCCCGCCGTGCACAAAGATAGTCACGCAGGTATTCCGCTTTTATCGAAAGCGAAGCAGGACGCCCATCATCATTCCGCTTCAATCTCGCAACCTCAGCGTCGTTTTCGTCCGGCCTTATCCAAACATCTCCTCTCCGTGATAATTGAAGACCGACTTCCAATTCCTGAAATAAGTCCCATTCTTTTATGGCCTCGGTATCGAACATCCGTTCGATAACGGGATACCGAACCTCGAAATCGCCGGAATAGCATCCGGGAGGAATGAATCTCTCCTCGTCAACCCAAGCCCCGTCGCCATTGCTCCGATTTACTGATTGCCAATCCACCCGCTCGAATTCATTGCGGCGACTCAACGGAACGATCAGGCAATCGACCGAAGCGAATTCCTTGCGATAACCGGTGTATCCCGATCTTCCCTCCTTCAGGATGATGTCGCTCACTTTCAGCGGAATCCAAGTGGCGGTTCCGTATGACCTCGCTTCAAGATCATGCATCTCCAGCCAATCGCGCGGATACGACTGATCAGGGTTTGGTGTTGGCGCAGTCACAAAGCGCTCCTTTGATCAGCCTTTTCTTGTTCTGAATTTTATTGGTCATTCTTGGCTCAATTATGATTGTCAACTTGCTAGGATTCAAGCCGTTAGATATGTTATTGGCGCGCCTTGGGAAGAAGAGATGCCTCGGCATCGCCGCTTAATAGATACCCGCCGCCCCGCCAGCTAGGGCTCAGTATCGAAGTGGAGTTTCTCACAAAGGATCTGCATTTGTAATTACCATAGTCGGGCCGCCAGATCCCTCTCTTCCTCTCCCAGAACGTCCAAATATATCGCAGTGGTTTCTATGCGGGCGTGGCCGAGCCATTTTTGAATGAGCGTTAGCGGAATCTTCTCCGCCACGCATGCAACGCCGTGGCCGTGGCGCAAGCCCTTCGGGCAGGCCATTCCGCCGCTAATGCGCGCCTGCTTCATCTTGGTCTTTACCAAGCGGTAGGCGGTCGGGCGCGAAAACTTCCAAAGCCGTTCGTTCGGTCGTTTTCCCGGCAGCAACATGCGAAGAATGCTGGTCAATTCATCCGGCACCGGCACGGCACGGAAGCATCCTCGCTTTCGGCGTTTGATTGTTTCAAAGGTGACAGCGTCGTTCATCAAATCGATCCGGCCAGCCAGCAGGTTCAAGCCTTCGGAAATCCTGCACCCCGTATGGAAAAGGCAGAACAGGAATGCCTTTCGCGAAAGGTCTTTCTCCATCGCGATGGCGCGACGGAACGCCTTACGCTCGTGGCGGTTCAGGTATTTTCGATTACCGCTGCGATCAAACATCCCCGCCTCCCGTGGCAGTGACACAGAATGCCTCATTTTGGTTCACGCCATAAAAACCATATGAAATTCAGAAAATCGTCGGAGAAATGGGCGAATTGCCTCAACTCTGCCTGGGCGGGAGCCGCCCTGCCGCGATCCTGACCGAAGCGGGCGACCTCTTCGTTCAGGGCTACGTTCCGTGAAAAACCGAAAATAGCGATCTTTCCGGTCCGACCGGAGAGAGTTTCGTCAAGATGCCCGCGCGGTTTTCGAAAAAATCGCGCGTCAGGTATTGACCGCCTAGTTTTACCGCTGCTCGCAGTATTTCGTTCATGCCCGGCCTCACGGATGAACGCAAAAGGACAAATTATTTTCATTCTCTGTTGCAAATTGCATAATATCTTACTATTGTACCCAAACGGAACCCATATGCCGCAGCCGAATAAATCCTCCCCAACCCGTGTCCAGCTTGAAGCGAATTATCCCCGAATCGCCAAGTCTCACCAACTCGCTCATCACTCGTTTTACTCGCTACAATCCCTCAATAATCTGATCGGCAACAGCCACCAGCCGCTCAAACCTATTCAAACCTATTCAAACCAAATCAGGGTAAAAATCATTTTTTAACGCCCAAAAGTGATCAATTTCAAGACACACTCACCATTGAGACTGCCCCGATATTTTTGCTACGCGCCGCCTAGCACCGCCGGCATCCCGGCGCCAGGACCATTGAGCCAATCCAGGACGGCAATAGGTACGGGGCCGTAAGCCGGAAGGTAATGAGGCTGATATGGTTGCCGCCGGGCCGGTTTCAGATTTTTTGACCGATTTTTCGGGCTGCGCACGCGACTTGCTATCTCAACCGTGCAATGCCCCCGACCAGCGCAACGTTTCAGCCCGCAGGCGAAATCCATAACCCCATCTACGAAGACCTGTTTGATGATGCGCCGGTGGCGTATCATGAATTGGATGAAAATGGCGTTTTGTTGCGGGTCAATCGCACGGAACTGACGACTCTGGGCTACACGGCGGAGGAGATGGTGGGACGCCCGGTATGGGATTTTATCGTGGAGAAGGCGTCGCGGGACGCCATCGCGTTAAAGATCGCCGGGAAGATGCCGATGGAGCCGTTTGAGCGGACATTCCGGCGCAAGGATGGCTCGACGGTCCCGGTGCTGATGCAGGACCGGCTCATCCGGGACGGAAACGGCGTTGTCCACGGGATCAGGACCACCTCCCTGGATATTCGGCTGCGGAAGCAGATGGAGCAGGAGCTCGAGAAAGCACGGGACGCGGCGCTCGAGAGCGCCCGTCTGAAGAGCGAGTTCCTTGCAAACATGAGCCATGAGATCCGGACGCCGATGAATGGGATCATCGGCATGGTGGGGCTGCTCCTGGACACGGACCTGGACGATCAGCAGCGGGACTTCGCCGATACGATCCAGATGAGCGCGAACTCTCTACTGACGATCATCAACGACATCCTGGATTTCTCGAAAATCGAGGCGGGGATGATGAGGTTCGAGCAAATTGATTTTGACCTCCGCTCGACTGTCGAGGGAGCCGTGGGACTGCTGGCGGAGAAAGCACTGAGCAAGAACCTGGAGCTGGCGTCGCTGGTCTATTCCGGCGTCCCCACGGCGGTGATTGGCGACCCGTACCGGCTGAGGCAGGTATTGACCAATCTAATAGGAAACGCTGTCAAGTTTACCGAAGCCGGCGAGGTTGTGGTGCGGGGCACATTGGTCGAGGAGACCACGGAGGACGCTTTGATCCGGTTTTCCATTACCGATACAGGCATCGGCATAAGTGAGGAGGCCCAAGGGCGGCTGTTCCAGGTATTCACGCAGGCGGATGGCTCGACGACACGCAAATACGGCGGGACGGGGCTGGGATTGGCCATTTCCCGGCAACTGGTCCGGCAGATGAATGGGGAGATAGGAGTGGAGAGCGTGCCCGGAGAGGGCTCGACGTTCTGGTTTACGTCCCGGCTGCAGAAGCAGACCGGCGGCCAGGAGGCGATTGCCCCGCGGATGGCGGCGAGCCTGGAGGGTGTGCGCACGCTGATCGTGGACGACAACGCGACGAACCGCAAAATCCTGTTTCATCAGCTTACCCAGTGGCAGATGCCCAATGAGGAGGCAGCCAGCGGGATCGAGGCGCTGGCCATCATGCGGCGTGAAGCGAGCCTCGGACGGCCCTTCCGCCTTGCGCTGCTGGATATGCAAATGGCCGGGATGGATGGATGGACGCTGGCAAAGATGATCAAGGCGGATCCGCTCATCGCCGAGACGCGGCTGGTGATGATGACCTCGCTCGACCGGCACGAGGATGCGGCCACCATGCAAGCGGCGGGCCTGGACGCGTATTTGACCAAGCCGGTGCGGCACACGCAGCTTTTCGACTCGCTCAGCAAGGTAGTCGCCACGCGCATGGATGCGGCGCCGGTCCGGCACAATGGATTCAAGCAGGCCGCGCAGATCACCGCGCCAACCGCGAAAGCGATGCGGGTGCTGATCGCGGAAGACAATATTGTAAACCAGAAGGTGGCCGTGAACCAGGTGCAGAAACTCGGCTGCCACGCCGATGTAGTTGGCAACGGGCAGGAGGCGCTCGATGCGCTGGAGGCCGGTGGGTACGACCTGGTGCTGATGGATTGCCAGATGCCGGAACTGGATGGCTACGCGGCGACTGCCCGCATCCGCGAGAGGGAAGGCGACGCCAGGCACACCATGATAGTGGCAATGACGGCCCACGCAATCGAGGGCGACAGGGAAAAGTGTCTCGCCTCGGGGATGGATGATTACTTGAGCAAGCCGCTGCGATTCGAGGATCTGCGCGCGGTTATCACAAAATATCAGCCGGGCGCGGCCGCCGCGGCGCCGGCCAAGGCAGAGGAGCCACCCGTGGTAGCGCCTGACAGAATCGAGGCGCTGCGCGCGCTGGAAACCGATGACTCGGGCAGCGTCGTGACGGAATTGATCGACACGTTCCTGGAAAGCGCGCCGCAAATCATCGCGCAGGCAAAGGAGGCGCTCTGGAATGGCTCGGGCGTCCTGGTGGCGAGATCCGCGCATACGCTGATGGGGAGCTGTTCGAATTTCGGCGCGAAACAATTGCAGGAGCTGTCGCGGCAATTGGAGACACTTGCGCGCTGCCCGGATTTCAAGGACTCTTCATCGGCCAACGCGCAAGCCGAGACGCTGCTGGGGGCGATTGACAAGGAGCTCGACCGGGTAGGCAAGGCATTGGGCAAATACCGCAATAAACCATGAAGATCCTGATCGCAGAAGATGACCCGGTCGCATCGAAAGTCCTCCGCCTGACTCTCGATCAGGTGGGCCACGAAGTGATCGTCGTGTGCGACGGAGCCGCGGCCTGGGAGGCACTGCTCACGCAAACGGTCTCCGTGGTGGTGAGCGACTGGATGATGCCGGAGCTGGATGGGCTGCAGCTTTGCCGCCGGATTCGCGAGATGATCGACCGGGATTACACCTACTTCATCCTCCTGACGGCGAACCACGCCAAGCATGAGAATATCGCGAAGGCAATGGACGCGGGAATTGACGATTTCCTGCAAAAACCTTTGGACCGGGAAGCGATCTGGATGCGGCTGCGCGTGGCTGAGCGCATCCTCGCGTTTACCAGGCAGATACGCCAACTGGGGGAACTGCTGCCGATCTGCGCTTATTGCAAAAAGATCCGCGACGACGGGACGTACTGGAAACAATTTGAATCGTACATAGCGGAGCACACCGGCACCAATTTCTCCCACGGTGTCTGTCCGGAATGCTTCGAGCAGCAGCTCCAGGAATTGGATTTGAGAACGGCTCCGCGGCCTGCCTTGACGATGGCCCCGGCGGCGGATGAATCGGACCTGGAGCCCGCGTCAGGAGCAGATCGTGGCGCTTAAAAAAGAGAACGCTGCCGCGTTATTCACACGGCAGCGTCTCGTTGATTGATTACTGACTGGCGTTCTAGGAGCCGGTCGTAGTGGGTGCAGCCGGCGGAGCGCCAGCATTGCCGCCACAACCACCACCGCCGCCACCACCGTTACCGCCGCCACCACCACCGCCGCGACGATTCT
>Ga0182024_10014705_pt1 | contig 15096 bp, 11 predicted proteins | sample P32metaG_FD_120480 | JGI IMG/M metagenome (GOLD analysis project Ga0182024, IMG submission 120480) | Permafrost microbial communities from Stordalen Mire, Sweden - P3-2 metaG (Illumina Assembly) | ecosystem: Environmental > Terrestrial > Soil > Wetlands > Permafrost | place: Sweden: Stordalen... | reverse complement strand
TTTCGCCGTTGGAAGCATTTACGGTCGGACCGTTCCAGCGGGTGATTCCCGACTCGGACCCCGGCCGGGCCAACGTCGAAGGCGTGCTGCTTTGCTCCGGCAAGATTTACTACGAACTGGAAAAAGAGCGGGAAGATTTGGGGCGGCGCGACGTGGCGATCGTCCGGATGGAACAACTCTATCCGCTGCCGATGCCCGAATTGACCGCCGCCTTGGCTTCCTACAAGGACGGGACGCCCGTCTATTGGGTGCAGGAAGAGCCGGAGAACATGGGAGCGTGGCGTTTTCTGCTGGCCCGCTTCCGCTACGAATTATTCGATCGCTTGCCGTTTGCCGGCATCTACCGGCGGGCGAGCTCCAGTCCGGCGACCGGTTCGGCCAGCAGCCACAAGATGGAACAAAAAGAGCTGTTGATGCAGGCATTTGGCTGCATTTAGTGGCGAGAATGGGCCGCCGGAGCGCAAAGCTGCTATTTGCAGAGACTTGCCCCAAGCACTAAAACTACCCCCTAGCACCTCCGCGGGCGGCTGGCGGGCTCCGCAGAGGGTGTTTTGCGAGAGACCGGAGGCGTGAACCGCCCCGGATGCCGAGGCACAGCAGGCAGCTAGCCCAAGCGTCTCGGCAGTTCACTTCGCTCCCTCGGGCCAAGTGGCGCAAGTGCTTTGGCAGCAGTCAATACAAGTGTGGTGTTGCTTCGGTTCCGCGGAACCGCTCGGTTGCCGCGAGAGACAACACCCCGCTAGTCAGCGTAAGGCAGGAATCAACGCGAACATGTCTATCGAATTGAAAGTCCCCGTCGTCGGCGAGTCGATCACCGAGGTGCAAATCGGCGAATGGCTGAAGGGCGAAGGGGACCACGCCGAGAAAGACGAAAACCTGGTCGAGATCGAAACCGACAAGGCGACCGTCGAATTGCCGGCGCCGGTGAGCGGCCGAATTGCCAAACTGCTGAAGCACAACGGCGACACGGCGGCCGTCGGCGAAGTGATCGGCTACATGGAAGAATCGGAGGCCGACCCGGCTCACAAGGAGGCCGCCGCCGCCGCGCAAGCGCAGGCGGCCGACATGATTCGCACGCCCGCCAAGCGACAGGCCGAAATCCTGCAAGGGGGCTCGCGGGCCGCGGCCGAACGGCCCAAGGCGGCGCCCGTGGCCGACGATAAAAAGCCAGCGGCCGCCAGCAGCGACGAAAAGAAACCGGCCCCTCCGCGCCCCGCGACCGACCGTGGGCTGGTCGTCAGTCCGGAAGTTCCGCGGCCGGCCAAGCCGACGCGGCAGCCCGAGCGACCGGCTCGCCGCGAGGCGATCCCGATGCCGCTTTCGAGCGCTTCGCACGGCTCGCGCGAGGAAGAGACGGTGCCGATGAGCCCGATTCGGCGGCGCATTGCGCAGCGGCTGGTCGAAGCCCAGCACACGGCCGCGCTGCTGACGACCTTCAACGAAATCGACATGTCGGCCGTGATGGCCCTGCGCAGCACGCATAAGGACGTGTTTCAGGAACAGTACGGCGTGAAGCTCGGTTTCATGTCCTTTTTCGTCAAGGCCAGCATCGATGCCTTGAAACTGGTGCCGCAGGTCAACGCCGAAATTCGCGGCAACGACATCGTCTATCACAACTATTTCGATATCGGCATCGCCGTCGGCGGCGGCAAGGGGCTGGTCGTGCCGATTTTGCGCGACGCCGACCGGATGAGCTTCGCCGAGATCGAGCTGACCATTTCCGATCTGGCCCATCGGGCGAAACAGAACAGTCTGCAGTTGGAAGAGCTGCGCGGCGGAACGTTCACGATCTCGAACGGTGGCGTTTACGGCTCGCTGCTTTCGACTCCGATCGTCAATCCGCCGCAGAGCGGCATTCTGGGATTACATGCGATTCAGGATCGGCCGGTCGCACGCAACGGCCAGGTGGTGATTCGCCCGATGATGTGGGTCGCGCTGACCTATGACCACCGAATTGTCGACGGCCAAGGGGCCGTCACGTTTCTTAAACGGATCAAGGATGTGATCGAAGAACCGATGCGGATGCTGGTCGAGGTATAGACCGCGAGTCGCATCGCGGCAAGGAGTGCCCCCGCGCGAGCACAAGGATGTCGCTCGCTTTATGTGTGTTGCGGATTGCCCCGTCACCTGCTTTTTTCCCGACCGGGACGAAGTGAGAGTCGTGGGGCCGATCAACAGCCGGCCGAAGTCCGGCTCATCTCAATCGAAGGAGCGAACCCGTGCATTTATCCAACCGATGGTTGCGGCGTTTGAAAAGCATCAGCCTGTTGACCGTGGGCCTGGCAGTGAACTGCCCGGCTGTCATTGCTCAGGCGCCGCCAAGCGGACAGGCGCCGCCAAGCGGTCAGGCGCCGTTGATCGACGTGCGTGCCGGCACGCCACAGAACGCACCGCGGACGATCGGTGGTGGATTGAACACCATCAATCCCTATGCCGAAGACGCGGAGACCGTGGCCGCGCGGTACCGGGTTCCCGAAACCAACGACGTCACGGAGCTGATGGCGTACATCATTTATATTCGCAGCTTTGAGCCCCGCGACACGCAAACCTATCTCATCCACCGCAAACAAATGCCGATCGCGGTGAAGACTGCCGCCGAGAAAGTCGTGAAGCTGGAGAAGGCCAGCTACCAGCCGACGCCAGAGCAGCCCGAGCCGACGTCAAACGCCTTTCACCAGGCGAGCATGCTGGTCTTGGTGGCCCAGGTGCAAATGCTGGCCGAACTCCCTCCGGCGCAGCAACGGGAGCTGTTTTTGCAAATCGGCAAGCGTCTGGACGTGACGCATCCGCCGCAAGGCGATTATCTGCTGGCGATGCAACTGGCGACCCGACTCGAATCGACTCCCAATACCGCCCTGGCGGCCGAGGTCTATAGCACCTTTGCCAAGATCTTCGCCAAGAGCGAGAACGAGGAAGTCTTGGAGATGGGCAAAACATTTGTCGCGGCGGCGCGACGGATGAATCTGTTGGGCAAGCCGATTGAAGTCGTCGGCCGCACGATCGACGGCAGGCAGTTCGACTGGAAAGCCTACAAAGGCAAAGTGGTGCTGGTCGATTATTGGGCCACCTGGTGCGAGCCTTGCAAGCGGGAATTGCCAAACGTCCAAAACCTCTATCGCCTGTATCACGATCGCGGCTTCGAAGTCGTCGGCGTCAACGTCGACGAAACCCGCGCCGAAGCCGATGCGTTTATCAAGACCGAGCGCATTCCTTGGATCAACCTGTTCGATACCACCTCGACCGGCGAACACCCGATGTCGTCGTATTACGGCGTCGTCGGCTATCCGACGGTCCTGCTCGTGGGCAAGGATGGCAACGTCGTTTCGCTCGAAGCCCGGGGAGAGAAACTCAAGGAATTGCTGGCCAAGATGCTCGGTCCGGCCGGCGACAATCAGCCGACCGATCCGAGAAACGCGCGGACAAACGTAAATCCCCCAGCGCGATAAAACCCGGCTCTTCAAAAAATCGCCGGATTGCCGCGCGGCATCGGCCGGGTGTACCGGGGGCTGGACGGTTTTTTCCAACGCTCGATCACCCTCCAGCACGCGCGCTGCAATGTTCGGCTTCATCAACGCCTCGAAACCTTCGGGAAAGTCATCGCGGCAAGTCGTCGACCGGGTCGTCCGCTGCGCCGCCGGCGCCAAGGCCGGGCACGCCGGCACGCTCGATCCCTTGGCCTCGGGGGTGTTGGTCGTGGCGGTCGGGCAGGCAACCCGGCTGATCCATTACGTTCAGCAAATGCCCAAGCGATACGAGGCTGTCTTTTTGCTGGGGCGCGACAGTCCGACCGAAGACGTCGAAGGCCCCGTCGTCGAACTTGCCGACAGCATCATTCCCACCCGCGAGGCGCTCGACCGAGCGGCCGCGGAATTGACGGGCACGATCATGCAAAGGCCGCCGGCCTATTCGGCCCTGAAAGTGGCAGGCCGCCGGGCGTATGATTTGGCGCGGCGGGGCGAGACGGTCGAACTCGAGCCGCGGCCGGTTACGATCCATCGCCTGACGGTTACGCACTACGACTATCCCGAGTTCCGGCTGGCGATCGAGTGCAGCGCCGGCACCTACGTTCGCACGCTGGGTCGCGACCTGGCTCAACGAGCCGGCACTCTGGCGGTGATGTCGGCACTGGTCCGTACGGCCGTCGGAGTCTTTACGCTGGCCGACGCGACGAACTCTGACGAAATCACCCCGCAGCGATTGCCCGAGTTGATCCAGAGCCCGCTGGTCGCTTTTCCCGCGTGGCCGCGACTAATTGTCGTCGAAGCCGAGATCGCGCGGATCGCCAGAGGACAAACCATCCAGCGTTCGCTCGACAAGGCGGGCGATCATGCGCCCGAGGCGGGGTTGTTCTCAGAGGCGCTCGCCGTCGACTCGGCCGGTGCGCTTCTGGCCGTGCTCGAACACGTTGCCGCCGAATCAGGAGCAGGGGCTGACGCCTGGCATCCGCGGTTGACGTTTGTCGCCGGGCGGTAGCGAACTCTCCAATTCGGTTACTAAATTGTGGGTGTCTCGGTTTGGTTCGGGGGCGTGACCTACTTAGTCCCTTTTCCTGTCCCGAAGATCGCTGAGCGGAAATACGTCAGCTATTCGTTACCCGTTTAGAGAAGAGGTCGCACGCCTCCTGTTCAGAAGCGAAATTCTTTACGCTCGTTCGTTCTCCCCTCTCGCTGTAGTAGACCTGCCACGAGATTGGAGTGCGCTCGATGCAGCTTGCCTCGTTCGCCAGTCCCCCGGTGAGGCAATACGTGTTCCGAGGAGTTCCAGCTTTCACCAGGGCAACCTCAAGTTCTTTAAGCGTCACGGTGTCACCTCGCCTATAAATCCGCCGTCGAGTAGCTCTTACACAGACGTCCCAGGCTGGACAAAACCCACACACCCACCAATTATAGCCAGTGTCAGACGAGGCGAGTAACGTCCGGAAACCGCTGGCGTCGGTGGCTGGCCGCTCTTGTGGCGCAGCGGCGGCGGGGGGTTTCAACTACGATAAAAACGACGAAATCGCCACCGCACCCCGGCCGCGCATTCCATGACCCATCCGCTTGCTTCTCGGCTGTCGACGGCGGCGTTTGCCTTTCGCGGCTACAACACCACCAATCTCGGCCGGACTCCGGAATTGCTGGACCATCCGGCCTATGGCCCGACCGTCGAGCGGTATTTGGACGATGCTTCGGCGGCGGCCAGCGATATCGTCGGGCGCCAGATCGATCTGGCGGCTCGCGTCCGTCGGCGCGAAGAAACATCGCTGGCCAGTTACGACGAAGCGATTGCCCTGATCGTGGCCGTCGAAATGGCCCAGATCGATCTGCTGGCCGAGTTTTTTGGCGTCGTCTACGCCCAAGCCAAAATGGCTTATGGTTACAGCTTGGGCGAACTGGCCGCGGTGGTGGCCAGCGGACTGTTCGAAATGGAGCACGCGCTGCGGCTGCCGTTGTCGGTGGCGGCCGATGCCGTGGCGCTGACCGCCGACGTCACCATGGGCGTGCTGTTTTCGCGCGGGCCGCTGTTGGACATCGGCCTGGTCGAAAAGCTCTGCCTGGAAATCAACCTGGCCGGTCAGGGAGTGGTCGGCATGTCGTCGATCCTGGCTCCGAACACGGTGCTCCTGTTGGGGCAGGGCAATACGATCGACCGCTTCGCCGCCCGCATGCCCGAGGCGTTTCCCGCCCGCGTCTATCTGCGCAAGAACAAAGAACAATGGCCGCCGATGCACACCTCGATCGTCTGGCAACGCAACATTCCGAATCGCGTGGGCGTGATGATGCAGACGCTGCCGGGCGAATTCAAACGGCCCGTTCCGCCGCTGCTGTCGCTGGTGACTGGCAAACTGAGCTACAACGATCACAACGCCCGCGAGATTCTCAACCGCTGGATCGACCAGCCCCAGCGGCTATGGGATGCGGTGTATGAAACCCTGGCCTCGGGCGTGAAGACGGTGATTCACGTCGGGCCCGATCCGAACCTGATCCCGGCGACTTTCCAGCGACTGCGCGACAACATGGCGGCGCAGTTGGCCCGTCGGTCGTTCAACTCGCTGGGCCTGAGGGCCATATCGCACGCGGTCAAACGTCCCTGGTTGACGGCGCTATTGCCGTCGCGGTCGGCAATGTTGCGCGCACCATTGGTCGAGCACATCATCCTGGAAGATTGGCTGTTGGAACAAAAGGTTCCCTGAGCCGACGGCCAAGCACTGTGTTGAAAAATTGGGACGGGCACCTCGCTACAGCCGTCTCTCGCGGGGTTCGCATGATACGGCTCGGAGGCGAGTCCCATTCTCAACGGGCCTCAATCGGGCGTTCGATCGGGCGCCGTGACGCGGCGAGGCATGTGGAGCGTTCGCACGTCGACATAAGCCATGCCGGCGCTTCGCGCGGCTTCGATGCCCGGATCGGTATCTTCGTAGACCAGGCACCGGCCAGGCTCGACCCCCAACCGCCGGGCGGCCTCGAGAAAAATGTCGGGGGCCGGTTTATGGTGACGGACTTCCTCGCTGGAAACGATGGCGTTGAACGCGTCGACCAGCCCGATGTGGGCCAGGATCTCGTCAAGGATCGGCCGAATGGCGCCGGTCGCGACGGCAATCGGCAACTGCCCTCGGTGTTGGCGAACGACGCGCACGACGGGCTCGATCGGCCGCACCGATTGCAAGCGGCGCTGGAAGGCAGCCTCTTTCTCGTGAGCAATCCGTCGCGGGTTGGCCGCGCTGCCGGCCTCGCGGACGAGCATTTCGGCGAGGACCAAAGTCGGCCAGCCGCCCAAGGCATAAAACCGGTCCTCCGACAAATAGAGTCCATAATCGGACATCGTCTCTTGCCAGGCTTCGTAATGGACCGGCATCGTATCGGCAAGCGTTCCGTCACAATCGAAAATGATGGCGTCGATCTTTGTTCCCCTGTTCGAAAGTTGCTGCTGGATGTCGCGGTTGATTTATCGATGAGGTCTCGCGGCAGGCGGATTCATCGCGCTTCGGAGGCAAGGTGCGCTGCCAGGGCAAACCGAATGCTCGCCTAACCGCGCGCTAGCAAGGGCGTGCGACGTTCGTGGCGCGGCTGCCAGCGTCAGCGCAGAATTGTACGAGCCGCGGCGGAAATTGGGCAGGGCAGCACTCGCCTGGCGCTACTTGTGGTATGGACGAGACCGGCAACGGCAGCCTAAGATGGCGCTGTAGATAATGCACTGAAGAAGGACAAAAGTTCTTGACATGCACCCGTGGCAAACCGCGGCCGCCGGTGCAGGTGACAACCCCGAAGAGGCATCATGTCGACCACCACGTTCCATCATGGCACTCCCACGCTTGCCGCCGACGGGCAAAACGCTGTTCACTGCCCCGATGAGTTGTTGGATCGCTATCAGGCCGTACTCGACGGCCAGCGGATGAGCTGGACCGAGCACTTGCACCTGACCCGGCGACTGGGCTCGGGAGGACAGGGCGTGGTTTATTTGAGCCAGCGCCGCGGGACCGACAATTTTACGCTGCCGGTTGCGCTAAAAATCTTTTCGCCTGCCCGGTACGAAGACGCCCGGTCGTACGACGAGGCAATGGGCCGGATCGCCCAGGTGGCGGCCAGGGTGGCCCAAATTCAGCAGGACAATTTGCTGGACGTCCATAACTTTGTCGACCGCAACCGCATCCGGATCATGGAAATGGAATGGGTCGACGGCTACGACCTGGCCAACTTGCTGACCAACGAGATGCTCGAGCGGACGCGCGAGCGGGTGAGCAACCGGCGGTGGGAATACCTGAACAACGTGATCGTGACGTCTGGCCCGATGCAGCCTCGGCTCAAACCGGGCGTGGCGGTGGCCGTGATGCGCGAGTGCCTGGCGGCCCTGGCGGCGCTGCATCGCGATGGAATCGTCCATAGCGATCTGAAGCCGTCGAACATCATGGTCAAACGGACCGGCAACGCCAAGATCGTCGATATCGGCTCGGCCTTCGAGCTGAACAATCTGCCCGACCAGCGGACCTGTACGCCGACGTACGCCGCGCTCGAAATCCTGGAAGGGAGCGAGTGCACGCCACGCTCGGATCTGGCCAGCTTGGGTTATGTGCTGATCGAGATGCTCTCGGGACGGCCGCCATTTGCCGGACTGACGACCTATAAGGAGCTGCTCGAAGCCAAGCGGATGCTGCCACAGCGGCTGGCGCAAATCCTGCCACAAGAGGTCGTCTGCAACGAGCTCTTAATGAGCTTTTGCCGCGGCCTGATCGCGCCCGATCCCATGCGTCGTTTTCCCAGTGCCGAAGCGGCCGACACCGTGAAGGAAGGGGCCGCCAGTTTCCATCGCCAATTGATCAAAGGCGATCTGGCCAGCGAATACGAAAACGAGCTGCGGCTCTGGCTGGAAGAACTCGATCAGCGCACCGGCGCGCTCCGTGCCGCTCATGCGGACACGCGCCGCGCGTCACTTCTTTTTTCGCCGCGATTCGGGCGGTTTTGCCGGCTCGGCCGCGGTTTGCCCGGCAGGGTCTTCGCCGCCGGCGGCAACCTCTTCGTCACTCGTGGCGACACCGGACGGCTGACCGTTGGGATCGCAGGCCGGCGCCGCGTCCAAGGCCATGCGACAACCATTGTGGTGGCTCTCGCGCGCCCGCTGAACGATCCACATGGCTTGAAAGGCGTCTTCCAAACCGCTGGTGTTGCGCACCAGACTGGTCACCGCCCGATGGAACTGGTTGAGCAGTTGCTCGCCGACGGGTCGCTCGCTGTCGAGCGATTCCATATGGCGCCCGGCACTGTCGAACCAGACGAGCGACGAAGGCATGTCGATGAACGCGATCCCGTTCTCGCAAGCCACTTGCAGCGCGGCCGGCGGACGATAGCTGACCGCCTCGTGCCACATGATGGGCATGTAGCGGCCGGAACTGATTTGGCACGTCACACCGCTCCCCGGCTCGCCTCCCGGCACGGCGAAATCGAGGCTCATCATCTCGTAATCGATATCCTTGCCCCCAGGCGCGCTGTGCGACAGCCCAAGAACCGACGTCGGTTGGCGGCCAACCACATAACGGCACCAATCGACAAGCTGCACCATTTCGTGCATCGGCAACACCGGCGGTTTATTCTGCGGCCGAGTGCCGGGGGCTTCGGCCGGAATGCGCTGGTGGCAAAAGACGAGCCGCGGACTCCCCAATCGGGTGGCGATCAATTCCTTTAGTCGCAACGTCGCGGCGGCATGGCGCTGCGGCAATTCGGCTACAAAGGCCACGCCCGAATCTTCGAGCCGCTGCTGGATGGCACGGGCGACCTCGGGCGGAAAATCCAACGGGGCAGCGCAGTAAACGGCCTTGCCCGCGTCGCAAGCAGCCAGAATCGGCAGCGCCCCAAACCATTGGCCCGAAAGGATCAAGATGGCGTCGATGTCCTCCCGCTGTGCGAGCGCCGAGAAACCGTCGACGGCGACGGCGCCAAAGTCGCGGGCAACGATCGCCGCACGATGGGCCACCGGTTCGCAGACCGCCCGAACCTCAAATCGATCGCTCAGTGCTCGCAACGCGGGCCGATGGCGATTTTCCCAGGCGTGTCCGATTCCAATCAGGCCGATCCGAAGCTTCATGGACAAGACATTATGACGAGAGTGTGTGCAGCGCCCCAGCCGGCCAAACCGCGGCGCAAAGCAGGGGGGCAAGACGGGAAAAAGGCGGCGACCGAATCACCTGTGAAAACCTCGTGATTATATCGGCCAGAGGGCGACAAACTCAATCAGCGAAGCGAGAAGGTTCTTCGGAATTCCAAGAGTTGTGATGGGGGCAGCCACAAATGTGCGGCTCGGCTCCGACGGGTTCGCGGCGAGCGTCGACGTCGAAATCTCCCTACTTGCACTGAGATCGTCGCTTGTCGAATCGTCAAGGGGGTAAATTGGGCCGTTAGACTTTGCGCATTTTACCCCATTGCCAGCACTTCGGTCCTGGTTAGACTATAGGCTCCCACGACCTGGGACGTGTGAATACGGACTGGAGAAGTTAGGAACTTTCGGAACGGAAGCCTGCCTGGCGGCGACTCAAACGGATCATTCTGCCCACCCCAACCGCCAATCCACCCCACGTTCCTAACTTGTCACGCGAATAGCCCGGGGATCGCTGTTTTTAAGTTGCCCGCAACGTGCGGACATCCGGCGGCCCCGCGGATCGCTTTCAAAGGAGTGTTTCCACGTGACCGCATTGACTCTTAGTCTATTGCTTCAAATCTCTGCAGTCTCTGCCGACGGGCATCACTACGCCAAGGCCTACGAGACGATGGTTTCGACCGGGCAGCCACTGGTGGTATTGGTGGGAGCAGAGTGGTGTCCGGCCTGCCAGCGGATGAAGAATTCGATCATCCCGCAGGTCAAACGTGAGGGTGGACTCGACAAGGTGGCCTATTGCTACGTGAATACCGACGCCGATCGGAGTCTGGCCGGAAAGTTGATGCAAGGCGGGTCAATTCCGCAGCTAATCCTCTACCGTAAGACGACGACCGGTTGGACGCGACAGCAACTGATCGGGGCTCACGGTGCCGAAGAAACGCAGCATTTCATTCATCGGGCGGGAGTAGAAACCGCGCCCAAACTGAGCAGTCGCTAAAAAGTCGCCCCAGCGGCACAATTTGTGCATCCTCTGCGGCGATCCTGTCTGAACCTCAACACGGGCACCCCCCAAACGCTTCGGCGGTTGGGGGGTGCTTTCCGTGTTTCTGGGGCCAGCGTTGTCCCTGGCGCGAAGCTCTGGCTACCCGCTAAGCATCAAAAGCCCCCTCTCTGCCGGCGCCCGACCACGCCTGCGGTGGGCTGTGGCGCGGCCGCTCGATTACAATCAATTCCAGCGACGCGCCGGGGCGATTCCGGCACTTTGCTGCCGGACAGGGCCGGGCCCGTAGGTGCCGGATCGAGAGCAGCTCGATTGTCGCAAGACCTCGTGGGCATGGAACCGATCGAATGTCGCAGCCTTGGATCTTGATGTGCCCGCCGGATCACTTTGGGATTGAATACGAAATCAATCCCTGGATGAGCCGCTCTTTGCAGGCGGACCGTCTGATTGCCGCCCAGCAGTGGTGCGACTTGAAGGAATTGCTGGAGGAGGCCGGAGCCCGGATCTCGCTGATGGAACCGGTGGCCGGCTTGCCCGACCTGGTCTTTACGGCCAATGCGGCCATGATCCATCGCCAGCAGGCGGTATTGGCCCGATTCCGGCACCCCGAACGTCAGGAGGAAGAGGTTTACGACGAGCGCTGGCTGGCGGCAGCCGGGTTCGAGGTGCTGCACGTGCCGGGCGAAACCTTTTTCGAGGGAGCGGGGGACGCCCTCTTCTTGGGCGACACGCTGTTTGCCGGTTATCGCATTCGCAGCGACGCTCGCGGACACCAGCAGGTGGGGGCGCTGGTCGGCTGCCGAGTGATTCCGCTCGAACTGGTCGATGGCCGCTACTATCACCTCGATACGTGCTTGTGCCCGCTGGCGCCTGGCCAGGCGATCTTTTATCCCGCGGCTTTCGACAGCTACGGTCAGCGGGTGCTGGCGGAATTGATTCCCGATCTGATCGCCGTCGAACATGCTGAGGCCGAGCGTTTCGCTTGCAATGCGGTCGTTGTCGGCCGAACGGTGGTCACCAACACCGGTTCAAGCGGGCTGCATGCCCAGCTTCGGGCCAGGGGCTTCACGCCGCTCGAGACGCCGCTGGATGAATTCGTCAAAGCCGGCGGCAGCGCCAAGTGCTTGACGCTGCGGCTCGATGGCGAAGAAGCGGCCGGCTGGAGACGCCCGTGAATGAGGCTCGCTTGCGCGTGTCAAACGCGGACCGGGCGTGCCGCTTACTTCGGCGTGACCAGGAACGTCGTGTTGTCGGCGACGTTGAACAGTTGCCGGTAGGGATTGTAGCGCGAGGCGGGCGTGCGATAGCCGGGCCACCACATCAGATTGATCGTCACGGCCAAATCCTCGCGCAGAGAGGGCGGAATCGTGGCGTCGTGTTTGGGAATCAGATAATTGAAGGCCGATTGCAACGCCCAGCGCTCGCTTAAATAGAGCGTGGCATCGCCGCCGACAATTCCATCGCCGCTGCCCGTGACACCCCCCCAAAGACGGCAGTTGGCACCCGAGGCAAAATTGCGCCGCACGAACGCGTTGTACTGGTTCGTGGCCTGGAACGTCGTCGGTTGAAGCGTGTAGGGGGAAATGCCGCTGCTCGAGTCGAGATGCTGGGTGGCGAAGAAACCGATTTCGTTGTGCCGGGATCCGAGATAGCTCAGCTCGAAGCGAAGCTGGGTCAGGTTGGTTTTGGCGTAGTAGTTGTCGTTCAGAAAGTCGATCGCCACCCCGCCTTGGAGTCCCGTCCCCTTGATCGGGCGATGAAACAGACCGGCCGTGACGAAGACCTGGCTGCGATAGTGATTGAACACGCCCGTGCCGGTCCCGCCGTTCCAGTTGTTTTGGGTCATCTGAAAACCCTTCTGGTAACCCAGGCCGATGTCGTCCCAGACCGGCATTCCCCAGTTCAAACCTTCATGGGTGCCGAAGTTGCCGTCCTGAAAGAGATCCGTCGAGCTTTTGAAACCTTGGGGGCCGGCAAACAGATGGAAATTTTCCCACATGTACTGGGCACTGTTGTGTTTCCAGATCCACTCCATGCACTTGGAACGGCCCTGGAACAGGTTGCCGCGGTACGTGCTCGAACCATTCGGATACCAGCCGGTTCCCGGAAACCAGCGGTTTGCATTGGGCGCCGGCGCACAGTCCGGGCATTCCGGATCGTCGAACGGATCGGCTTGAGAAGCCTGATTACGTTGGGACCAAGCGTGGAGACAGGAGCAGGTGAAGGGGGAGTCGCCGCCAAAAGGCTCGAAAGGGGAGGGCGGAGAGACCGGCGCATAATCGTCGTTGTTGATGCAGGAGTACGACGGCTCGTAGCGCGCCATCCCGTCGGCCTGGGCCACGCTGCCGAACCCGAAATGGCGCTCCATGTACCAACGCCGCTCGGGACTGATCGCGGTGCCGTCGTCGGCCGGATCGGATGGAATCCCATCGTTCGGCGGCATCATTTCGTCCGGCCCGGAACCGTCGTCGACGGTGGGCATCGACCCGGCGAACTGCGAGCCGGGCGCGATTTCTTCCTGGAAATTGATGGGCCTGACCGTGGAGGCGCGCCGGCCCGCGGCGGCGTATCCGTAGGAAGCGAGCGCGCCCTGGCTCTCCGTTTGTCGGAAATCGGTCACCTTGGAATGGAGTGGGGGGGCGGCATACTGAGCCGGCAGATCGGCATCTTGCGCGGCGAGGGAACAGACCATGAGCAAGCTAAGCACCGGGCTGGCAAAAATCCACCCGGCCACTCCGCGCCGCTTTTTCGGGCATCGAGTCATGGCATCCGTGCTCTGATCTGGTCGATACGTCTTGTGCGATTCCCCGCTCGAAGAAGGGGAAAGGGGAGAGAGATTCCGCCCGAACGCAGGCTCACCCCGCCACCCCGGCGGTCGCACCGATTCGCACCGCGAACAGTACCTCAAAGAGCCCAGTTCTAGTATCCCAACCGGGGCGAAAAGCAGCCGCCGTCCCGCTGCCGAGGAGGCGGCGCAAGATAGACAAAGGCAGGCTGGGTTGCTTGCGAAATTCGCGTGGCGTGCAACGACACACGACAATCCAACCGGCTGGGCTGCTAGCTGGCAACGCAGGCGCCAGTTGGGCCCAATTCATTAGCCGGCCGAGTCGAGCCGGGGCGATTAGCTGCGCGCGGCCGCCAGAGCCTGGTCCAAATCGGCACGCAGATCGTCAAACGCCTCGAGCCCGACCGACAAGCGGACCAGGCCGTCGGACAAGCCGTGAGCCAAACGCTCGGCGCGGTCGTAGCTGGCGTGCGACATCGCGGCCGGTTGTTCGATGAGCGATTCGACCGCTCCCAAGCTGACCGCGAGTTTGAACAGGTGGGTCGATTCGACCATCCGTTTGGCGACTTGATAGTCGCCCTTGATTTCGAAACTGACCATCGCCCCAAAAGCGCCATCCATCTGCCGGCTGGCCAATTCGTGACCGGGGTGGTCGGCCAGTCCAGGATAAAAGACGCGGCTAACGCGTGGGTGCTTTGCCAGATACTCGGCCAGTCGCTGGGCCGTGCGGCATTGTTCGCGGACGCGCAGCTCCAGCGTTTTGAGCCCGCGTGAGCAGAGAAACGCTTCGAGCGGTCCCATGACGGCCCCGGTGGCGTTTTGCACGAAGTAGAGCCGCTCGAACAATTCGGGATTTGCCACGACCAGCGCGCCGCCCAGCACATCGCTATGGCCGCCGATGTATTTGGTGGCCGAGTGCATGACGATGTCGGCCCCCAGTTCCAACGGCCGGGTCAGGACCGGCGTGGCGAACGTGCTGTCGACCGCCAGCAGGAGTCCGCGTGCGTGCGCCCACTCGGCACAGGCGGCGATGTCGGTAATCGAAAGGAGCGGATTGCCGGGGCTTTCGATCCACAGCAGTTTGGTCCGCGGAGTAACCGCCCGATCGAGCGCGGCCAAATCGGTCGACTCGGCGAGCGTGACGTCGATGCCCGCGTGGTTGATCACTTTGTGCAACAGCCGATAGGTCCCGCCATAGACGTCGCTGCCGGCCAGGAGGTGGTCGCCCTGGGTCAACAGCATGGTGACGGTGTGGATGGCGGCCATGCCGGAAGCGAAAGCCAGCGCGCCGCAGCCCGACTCGAGATTGGCCAGCGTGATCTCGAAAGTTCGCCGCGTCGGATTGCCGGAGCGCGAGTAGTCGTACTGTCCCCAGTCGCCCGCCCCAGGCTGCACGAAAGTGGCGGCCAAATGAATCGGCCGAACGATGGCGCCGGTGGCCGCATCGGGCTCGTTCCCCACATGGATGGCGCGCGTGCGAAATTCCATCGTATCAGGTCGCCACCGTGGTCTTGCTGCCGGCGTGTCCTTGGCCCGGGGCGGTCCGCGCCAAGGCCTGCGCCAGATCGGCCACCAGATCTTGCGGATTTTCAATGCCGCAGGAGAGCCGGATCATGTTGTCGGGAATGCCCAAGCTCTGCCGCTGCTCGGGCGTGAATTCGTAATAGCTCAAAATCAGCGGCCGCTCGACCAGCGCCTCAACTCCGCCCAGGCTGGCCGCGATCTGCGGCACCCGCAGGGCATCGAC
>Ga0182024_10014704_pt1 | contig 15098 bp, 12 predicted proteins | sample P32metaG_FD_120480 | JGI IMG/M metagenome (GOLD analysis project Ga0182024, IMG submission 120480) | Permafrost microbial communities from Stordalen Mire, Sweden - P3-2 metaG (Illumina Assembly) | ecosystem: Environmental > Terrestrial > Soil > Wetlands > Permafrost | place: Sweden: Stordalen... | reverse complement strand
CGCAGCTCGATTTTATCGAGGCCATTGCTGTTCACGCGCCTAAAGGATCGGACCCCTGGCCGTGCTGCAACTGCAGACAGTCGCTCAACGAATTCGGGCTGACGATGAACGTCATAGGTGAAGGCAGTGACGGTTCGATCCAATCTGCGACGCTCGATCAGCTGATTCCACATGCGTTTCCCATGGAGTCGGTTCTCGAAGCAGCGCACGGCAAGGACTGGAAGAAAACGGCCGCACATTGGGCTGCTCAGATGTTTGATGATTCGGTCAGTTCAAACGGCGAAGCCGGTTCTAAATCCGGTGGCATGCACCGAATACTGATCGACAAAGCAAAACAGGCATCGCGACTGGCATATTGTCTGTATTCTAAATATCCAGTCGGTGCTGCGATTCTTACTTTCGACGATCAGATCTATACCGGTTGCAACATCGAGAACTGCGGTTACACTCAGACGATTCATGCCGAGCAAACCGCAATGTCCAAGGCGGTTTCGGAAGGTGCACTGAAACGTGCACTAGATGCTGGTTTGACACAGTTGGATTTTATCAAGGCGATCGCAATCTATTCACCGAAAAGTTCCGAACCGTGGCCCAGTTGCAACGGCAGACAATGCCTCAACGAATTTGGATTGCAAATGGAAGTGATCGGCGAAGGCAAAGATGGCTCCATCCTCTGCAAGAAGCTGGAAGAGCTGATACCGTACGCTTTCCCTATGGAAGCTGTGCTGGCAAGCATTCGCAGTTCGGAGTGAGGCTCTGAAGCAGCGCTCACTCGGTTATTTTCTGCGGTTTGATAAGTGCTGCCAAAAGCTGTCGTTAAGCTCGTCGCAGAAGTGCAGCATAAGCTCTTTCATTCGCTCAACTTTGCGATTCAAGATTGCATCGCGCCCTGCTCGCGTCATTACTTCGTCGTAGGATGTCACCATGTGTGAAAAGACCTCAGCTTTATCTTCTGCGGTGTTATATTTGGCGTACTCTGTTAGAAAACCCGGCGTCGAAGACGGTTTACCTGTAAGCCAATCGTATGGGTCATCAAATCTGGGTGACTCAATCTCCTGAGGATTTCGTCTTTTCATGGTCTGGAACTCGACGGCGCTATCCAGCTCGTAGCTGTAGTCTTTGCCTTGAAGCTTGCGCCAATCGGTATCGATAAGGCCTTCCCATGTATCGTGATAGTCGATTGCGTGGAACAATTCATGGTGAATCGTGCGGCGTCCGAATAGATTGTCTCTGAATGCTTGCACATCGAAAAAGATCGTATCTACGTAGTTTAGTCCCACCATCAGGGTTCCAGACGCTTTCTGTTTCCTGTGGCCGATCAGTAGGTCTGTGCACAAAACAATCTGCTCTATTCGGGTGCGTCGTAGCGCTTCGTGAGGATACACATTTAACTCGTGTACTAAAGGCTCGATTACTTTATGAAGTTGAGTGTGCGCCGGTGCATCGTAGGATAATTCTGCACAATCCAACTTATCTGTGGTGATGAATTTGATACCAATTTGTTTGCCTAGTTCAACAAGCGATGGCTCCGTCGTCGGCTCTGGCTGGAGTTCATAGGTTCCTGTCAATTTAAGCAGACAACGCTTGAAGCCAGCTTCTAAGTCCTGGAATGAATGCATAACTCCTCAACGGCAGATGGTTCGCTTAGCCATAATAAAACAGTAGCGCGAAACTTGTTGGGACTATCTCTGCCTGCAGCAAAAAAAGGCGTTGACGACATGCTGATCTCTTCAGGGAAGGCTCTATTGCAGCCCGACTTTTTTGCGCAGACTTTCAATTCGTTGTTGAATTTCTTTCAATTTCTCGTCAGTACGCTCAAAACTGACTTCGTCTATCAGAGATGGTTCTCGTCTGCAAGCTTCTTCGGATGCCCTCTCCAGCTGACTTTCTTGCAACCACTTGTTTAAAACATGTTGCAGTTGTTCCAACATTACCGGTTTTTGCAAAAAATCATCCATTCCGGCTTCCAAACATATATCTCTATGCGAGAACGCTGTCATTCCAACAATCGGGGTACGGATGCCTGATTTCTTTTCTCCATCTCTTATGCGTCCAGTAGCCGAGACTCCATCGAGCTCCGGCAGCCTTACATCCATGAAAATCAGATGATACTGATCCGCTAAAGCTTTTTGCACTGCAAGAATGCCGTTATCAGCAACATCTGTCACGCGATAGCCCAAAGCTTTGAGCTGTCTCTCAACCACGAACCGCAAGCTGGGCTCATCTTCGACGAGCAATATTTTGGCCTCGCTTTTATCCATGATTGGTTACTGTCGAATTTTCGAAAGTACCAGGAAGTACAAACCAGAACGTACTACCTCTGTCAGGTTTGCTGAATAAGCCGAGCTTGCCGCCCATCAGCTCAACGTATTGTTGGGCAATCGATAAACCGAGTCCAGTTCCCCCGTAGAGCCGCGAGGTAGAATCATTAGCTTGCGAAAACGGTTTGAACAGTTTCTCCTGCGTATCTTTTGCAATGCCAATTCCGGTGTCCGTCACCGAAAAGTAGAGATCATCGCCTTGCCTTTCAACAAAGATCTCGATGCCACCGTCGGAAGTGAACTTGATTGCATTCTGAACAAGATTCAGCAGTACATGCCTTACCTTATTCGGATCGCTTACGTGGCGGGGCAACTGATCAGCGATGTTGACCGTAAGTGACAAATGCTTTTCATTGGCTTTAAGCTTGGTCAGCCCAATAACATCGTCAACGACGTTGTTTATAGAGTACGGGATTTTTTCGACGGTGACTTTACCGGCTTCCAGCTTGGCAAAATCAAGCAGGTCATTGAGCAGCCCGAGCAAATGTTTGGATGAATCGTGGATCGTGACGGCAGCTTCATGCGTTTCAGGGTCCAAGTTATTATCCATTGCAACGAGTTCGCCCAAGCCAATGATGCTGCTAAGCGGCGTGCGTATTTCGTGAGTAATGTTGGCAACAAACTGTGATTTGAGCTTATTTGCCATGATCGCTTGTTCTTTAGCTTCTTCAAGTTGGATTTCATTGCGCCGTCTTTCGGTCAAGTCGCGGGTGACCTTAACGAACCCGGCACTTCCTCCCAGGATTGGAGTGATCGTAACGCTTGCCCAGAGCTTGGAACCGTCCTTTCTCACGCGCCAGCCTTCTTCTTCGTAGCATCCGTTTTTAATGGCCTGCTCCAACTCGTATTCCGGATGTTTGTTCTGTTTTGCCTCTTCGGTATAGAAAATCGAAAAGTGTTTGCCGATTATTTCATCTGCAGTCCAGCCTTTGATTCGCTCCGCACCCTGATTCCAGGTGGAGATATGACCAGTCGGATCGAGAACAAAGATGGCGTAATCTTTGACGGCAGACACCATTAAAGCAAATGTTCGTTCGATCTTTTCCAAGTTCAGTTCAGCCGACAAACGCTTTTCTTCCGCTTGCCGCCTTTCTGAAAGATCGCGTGTCACTTTGGCAAAACCGATATGCTGACCGGTTTCGTCGTGCAGTGCAGTTATTACAATGCTTGCCCAAAATCTCGAACCATCCTTCCTAATACGCCAACCCTCTTCCTCGTAGGAGCCGTGTTTGAGCGCCTCATCCAATTCATATTGAGGGTGTTTGATCTTCTTCGCATCTTCGGAGTAGAAAACCGAAAAGTGTTTGCCAATGATTTCGTGTGATTTGTAACCCTTCGCCAACTCTGCGCCCAGGTTCCAGCTAGCCACATTGCCCTTTGGATCCAGAGCAAAGATGGCGTAATCCCTGACCCCTTGCACCAAGTATTTAAATAGTGCTGTTTCTGTCTGAAAAGTGTCCAAGTAATCGGTCCCCCTGGCGGCTTAAAGGTGCAATCTCAAGGAGACTGCTGGAACAGCCCAAAAGTGTCGAATTTTAATGTTACGCGATAATAGCGCAGAAGTCTGCCATTGCCGTTGACTGCCGGAGCGGGGCATGTGTTGTCTCAGAGGTCGAGAGCAAAAAGACACGCAAACAGGTACTACAGCCCGTTTGAGAAAGATTTATGCACAGAACTTTTGACGATTCTGCCTGAGCACCGTCAGTTTTGAAGGAACAATCAACCGCCCTGTGCCTACACGCCCCTGCGTCAAACATGCCAATGCATCAGACTAGAACGCTATTTGAAAAGCGCGGCTCGTTGCGCGGCGCTCCAGGTCAGTTTGCTAAAGGAGCGAATCACGTCTGCGTAGTGTAAGTAATAGCTGTTTCTTGGGGCAATATACGCCAGCTCTTCGATAGTGCACTTGGGGGTGCCTTCGCCGGAGTCGACAAATAGAGTGGCGGCGTGCAAGCTCGAGAGAGTGAAAACTCCTTCAGCGCTGAGCACGCGTTTGCCGTCTATGTCGATTGTGCGCAGACTGGTAAATTTGAAATCTTTGGCAGGCGACTTATCCCGCAAGACTTCGAGAATGGACTGCCGCTCTCCTATATCCAGAGCGTGCGGGCGTTTTGCCAGAATTTCGCGCAATGCGTTGGTCGCCGAAAGACCGAGCGGAAAGCCACGAACAAAGAAGCACAGGAGTGTCTGTGGCTCGTCCTCTAGCTTGAACTGGAGAAAGCAGCTGTTCATCGGAGAACCAGCTTGTTTGCTTTGCCTCAACCATTTGCCGGGAACCTCCAGATCGTTGAACTGTCCAAATTCTGGGAATGCCGTCATTTCAGGACTGCGTAAGCTCGTGTTGGTGGCTGGCGCCGACGGCTGTTGAGTTGGTGGTACCGCTGGTCTGGCTGCCAGCACTGCCGGTCTACCCGAAGGCTGCATGGCCTCGCAGATTCGACGCAAAGATCCGGCTATTGCTGCTGCTTGAGCTCCTGCTGCCGTGGCCGGCACGTCAATTGGCATTTCCGTCACCCGGTTGCTTGAACGCACATATTAGTAAAGAAGTCATGGATGGACGACTATATCTATACCAGCAATTTGTGACCGATTTATGACAACCCGGGAAAGCAAGCTGGGAGCGGTTTTACGTCTCGCTCTGGCTGGATTCGTCCGCTGGCGGCACTTATAACCTTATTAATGACCGGTTAGAGCGCTCTTGGAAATTCTATAATGGCTCGGTTCGTGGGGCTGCCGGGCTTTTTGGTGGCGAAGGCTTCGGATTTTATATTGTGTTGACCCAAGATGTAGCAGCTACGGCGTCAGTTGAGCGTCGCGCCCAGCCTGATTTGGCAGCGGCGGCGTTACTTGGTGTTGTGGCGATTTTTCAGTTTTTCCTTCGGCTGGGCAACTTCGGCGTGATCGACGGCTCCGAATCCTACTATCCGGCGGCAGTGCGGGAAATGGTGGAAGCGCATAGCTACATCGTGCCGCAGATGAATTACCAGATATACTTTTCCAAGCCGATCATCACCTTCTGGCTGCTGGCCAGTTCCTACCACTTGTTCGGCGTCAACGAGTTTGCCGGCAGGTTTTTTGGTGCCCTCTTCGGCGTGGCGTTGACGCTGGCGATCTATGCTGTGGGTCGGGCGATTGCCGGACCTAGAGCCGGTTTGCTGGCAGGACTGCTGTTTGCTGGTTCGCCTTTTGTGCTCGAATATTTTCGCATTTCCTCAGTCGACGCCTTCTTCACCACGTTCTTAGGTTTAGCATTTTGCTCGCTGTTGATGGTAGTCAGCGCCGGGCGCCTGCGCTGGTGGCCGGCGGTCTATCTCTCTCTAGGATTGGCGGTGCTGACAAAAGGTCCAGCCGCACTGGTTTTGTACGTGGCCGGTTTGGTGGCGTCTCTGGTGGCACTGCGTCCGCCTCTCAAGACGTTGCGATTCTGGTTAGACAAGCTGCATCCCTTCAAAGGAACTGCCGCACTGCTGGCGGTATCAGTGCCATGGTATGTTGCAGTCGGGCTGGCCACCAAATGGTTATTTCTCAAAGTATTTTTTGTCTACGAAAACCTCGGACGGGCCACTGGCCACACCAATCTGCGTGCGTGGTACTGGTGGCGTTACATCGTTGTTGTTGCTGCCGGTTTGCTTCCCTGGTCACTGCTTCTTCCTGCGGTGTATTGCGACAGCTTCAAATCGTTCCTCAAAAAAAATCTGTCCGAGCCTGAGAAGCATCCTGAATCTCTGCCGCTTCTTGATGCCAAAGTTATCTCAGTTTGCTCAGCTCTGACGATGATATTGATGTTCACGATCTCGAAAACCCAGATGGAGCCATACATCCTGCCTGCCATCGCACCACTGGCAATTGCCACGGCGCTGTTTGTCGAGCAATGGGCGAAACAGGGAAACGCAGGCTGCGGGCGTTGGACGCTGGAAAAATTCAGTCTCATTACCATGGTCCTTGGACCTGTGATCGCAGTGGCGGCGATCATTGCCGCGTTCCTGGTCAAGGATCCGGCTCTGCCGTTATGGACCAGATTTGCTCTGCCGATCGTGTCGATAGTCGTGGCCGCGACGTGGCTCGCTCAACGGAAACTGGCTAAAGCAGGCAAGCTTGCTGAGAGTTTGACGGTGATTGCATTGTCGAGCGCAATCATGATGGGCACGATTGTAGCTGGTGCCATGGAATACTGGTATAACAAAAAGTTCGTGGATCTACACTATCTATGCGGTGTTTTGAGAGAAACAAAAGGTGAGATAGGGCTGTTCGCCAATTATCGGCCATCTGTCTTCTATTACGTTCGCCGACCGGTCAACTGTTTCTACCAAACAAAGTGCCTGCAGAAACGGCAGGGGCAGGACAATTACGTCTACTTACTCTGCCGCAACTCGGACGTTGGTCGCATCAGTGCAGAAACAAATATACCAATCACAAGAGTTGAAACGCGTGGTGAATGGGGAATCTATCGAGCCGAAGGTGCATATCTTCAACCATACGCTACACTGGCACAAACGTTTTCCACGCTGTCCATTCCCGACATTCTTACCGATCGCTTTCATCTCGGGGTGTTGACCGACTGTCTTAGCGGTGGCCCGCTCTGGAAAGAAAATAAGTGATCGATCACGTTTTGCAGTTCGGCGCCCAAAGACACGATGGATAGCAGCGTATTATTGGGATCGAGCTCAGGCAAGCCCACAGGCTGTTCGTTCCAGGAACAGAAAAAAAGAAGGAAGGAGAGCGTTTTGCGCTCCCCATCGCTTCGACCTGCTTGCCAAACTTTATCTGACTGTGATACCGGATGCGGTTACTGCTGCCGATTCAGCCCACTCATTGCGGTTTGTCCTTTAGCAGTTTTTTCAGCCATGCTGAAACATCATCATCCGTAGGTGCGCCTGGATTAACTGGCTGGACTTTCCCTGGCCCGTCACCTGCGCGTGTGCCTGGATTGACGTTCCCTGGTCCGTCGCCTGGACGCGGCTCCTGGTGGGCTGGTTCAATATTGGGCGGCAGTGCAGGACTGCGATCGCCCCGCATCGGGTCGCCTGTATTGAAGCGCATCCAACTGATGCCCTCGGTGCCACGGTTGATCGATAAAGGTCCATCTTGATCGAACGAGATTCTATCTCCGCTCGGCTTAAATGTAACCGTTGTCACTCCGTTCTTTTGCGCGACTTCGGTAGTTTCTTTGCTGTTCGGATTCAACTGCAGGTCGAACGAACCATCGCGATTGATGGTTAGCGAGCCTTCGTCTTTCGGCATGACAATGATATCTCTGTTCTTTTCGTGCACCAGTGTATCGCCGGTCGAAAGACTTTCAGGCTTTTCCGGATCGTGAAAGGAGATGATCATGTCTTTCAATAGTGAATGACCATCACCGCTGGCCGACTTTTGCACCGTCGCTTCCAACTGTCTGCCGACAGTTGATGGAGAACCGTTGTTATCACCGGTCGTGTTGCGTTTACTTTGGTCACCATATACGGCGTCGTGAAGCTTTGCCGTTGTGGCCGTTTGATCTTGGACCCCGACTGGAGCGGCGATGTCTTGAGGAGCAATTATTGTGGTTTCGCCTGATTGTCCTATTGCCATGGTTAGTTCTCCTTGTTAAAACCGGAAGAGACGCTTGGTCTCAGCGAGTGGAAACAGGACAACTCCGACTAATGAAGGAGCAGGGTGATAAGTCCAAAGAATGCGCTCGCGGAAGGTAGATGCATAGTCAGAGGCTTCGATTTGCACGAAGTTTTATTCTCTCGCCAAAGGCTAGAGCGAAGAACTCTGCATCGTGCTAACGAAGAGGTAGGGTGACAAGCGCTCGTGGAAGGTGAGTGAGCGTTGAGGTTGCTCCAAAATTACGCACATTTGGTGTGCGACGTGTGAAGACTGCAAGTAAAAGTGTGGTGAAATTACGATGTCGCAGCGAGGCGGCATTTGCAAAAGTTTCTATAGATCTTCATGTGCAGATCTATAGAAACTTATATGTTGAGCATTGCCTGATGGCGACTATCTCTATAAATGGAATCAGTCGCAGCCAGCTTTTTCCAGTGATGGATATTTTGCGATCAATCTATTCCAATCGTCACGATTGTATCCGTCGAGGAAGTTGTAGCCGACCTGCAGTCCGGTAGGATCGGCGTTGTTGTTGTCGCAAGCGTATTGGTTCTTGAACTCGTGCGCCAGTCCAAGCACTTCATCAACCGGGGCGTCTGTACCCAACATGCGTTGCGCCGTCTGGTAGAAGCCTTCTCCCGCTTTCACTTGCGCATCGGCGTACATCTGTTGTGGAACAGCACTCTGTCCATCTGCGTTCGTTCCATCACCGCTGCAAGGACGATTCTGATCGGTGGCCTGATCATCACAGGATCGCCGATCGGTGCTGCCGCTAAAGTCATAGGCGGAAGGTCTGCTGCCGGCGGCAGCTGCCGCGGCAACGTCAGTATTGTGACTGACTTCAGTAGCAGGTTGACCGAATTTGGCTTGTGCGTATTGGTTGAGCGTATCGACTGTGATCGGAGCAGCAACGTGGTAGTGGTTCGACGCCTCCCAGGCGCCGGTTACTTCCGAACGATAAACACCTGGATCATAAACATTTTGTCCACCATTGTATTTGTCAAAATCCTCGTAATGATTCAACAGATATTGCGCGCTCGAACGCTCTCTATGGTCGATGAAACTTGCGTCGTCGTTTGCCAGCGCATTGCGCAGTGATATAGGCGTTATCTGTTTTCCATCCCCATCTTCGGAGATTTTGCGAAATAGGCTGTCATCGGCTTGAGGAGTTCTTGCCAGTTCGGAGACAGTCAGTCGCGCAGCGTTCTGATCGTTGATTGGAGCAAGCGCCGCTTCGATGTCAGACTGATTCAAATGTTTATTGTCTGTAATGGAGTCCCACTGTGTCCTGACGCGACCATCGCCCTGATTGCTGTATTTGTCCCAGTTTTGCCGCAAAGAATCACCCATGGATTTGTCCAAAGAACTATGAGTTGGATCGCTGATCGACTTTATCTCGTAGTCAGCGATGCCCTGTTTCGTAATAGTTTCGGAGTTGCTTGAGAATTTGGCCAGATCACTTTGATGGTCTTGCGCCCACATCAGCGACATTTGAGGAAGAACATCCTGCAGATCTTTGTTAAGTTCTGCCTGAAACGTTTTCGCTGCTTTGGGGGGATGCATGGCTTCATACGCATGAACCTCTTGCAGTGCATTTTGGAAGTCATTTTTGTTATCGCTTTCCAGCGCATAGTGAATTTTCAAAGATTCCACATCAGCAGCTCTAGAAACTGTATTCATCTGTACCTCTCGCCATCGGCAACGCTTGTCCAGTTCACCTAAAATATAGTGCGATTGTTGCAACGGCATTGCAGGCTGCGTACGAACATCGACCGATGCTGGTCGAGCGTTCCCACACCAACCTGCAGATAACTTGCTCATGGGCATTTCGAGCGTTATTAAAGAGCGTTCACGAGTTTTGTACATTGTCAGTGTATCTTTGCTTGTTGACTGGAGTTCCAGGTCGATTTGGCATGGAGATTAGGCGAGAATCATTGAAGTCATTTGTGCGGGTGAGCACTGCAATCAGTGCCATCTTTTGCTTTGCCGCGCTTAATGGTGCGCTGGGCGCAGCGTATTCAATGAGCAAAGTTGTTTCAGTAGACGATCCGGGCATTCGTCCTAATCAGCTCATCCGATGCATGAGACGAACGATCAGCCATTTAAATAACAAGGATGAAGTTTCTATCGAATCTGCCGTCAAAGGCTTTCAGGGAATGAGCCCTCCCGCCAACGTCGTTTTGATGGGTTCATCTTTGATGATGTTTCCTGTCTGGGAAGTAGATAAGGACGCCGAGCCAAATTTAATTGCCGATAAATTTGAATACCATCGTTCAATGGTGTTGCAGAAGAAGCTCAGGCTGGATGGCTTATCGAATGCGATCGTCTATAACATGGCAACGCCGTTGCAGATGATCTCTGATTCCTACATGTTCATGGACAAGCTTTTTGTCGGCAACAAGACACCGAATACGGTGGTGCTTGGTATATCTCCTCGCGATTTTTGGGATAGCGAATTTTCTTCACCGGGTAGTACACTTAACTTCGTTGATCAAGTCGGGCTTTGCGAGTACCCGCGATATTGTGCTCAATACCTGCCTGAATGGCATGACAAATTTGAATTTGTATTGGGTCAGTCGCTCATCCTCTATGACAAACGCTCTTTCATTCAGCGTTTCTTCCGCGAAAGGTTGAGCGGGAAGGAACGAACGCCGATGATGGCTGCTGGAACTCAGTTTGCTTTCGGTCTCGGGAGATACAAAGTGAGGTATCAGGGAATCAGCATGGGCGCGATCGCCAAACAGTCGGAGTTTCTCAATAGAATTGCTGAACTCTGTGAACGGCGAAACATCAAGCTGATTCTCGTGAACATGCCGCTCCCCGGCGTAAACCGTGAGTTATTTCCTCCTCTCTTCTATCATCAGTATCAAGACGAACTTCTGGCATTCTCCCGGGCGAAACGCGTACAGGTCATTGATCTTTCTGACCTGCCCGAATTCAAACTTGATTATGATTACAGCGATTCAGCTCATATGAACAAATACGGCGGTAAACAGCTGATCGAGCACATTGTGCCGCCGATCGTTGCCAATCCGCATCCGGCAGTCAGGTATATGTAGCTGAATCGATCGCTGCTTTGCCGCCGGATTTTGATTTGCGTTTTCGAAAATAATATTGTTAGCGAATATTCGTCGTGTTATACTGAAATGACGTGCTTGAATGCTTGAAGGAAGCGGCGCTTATTGTCGCGAAAAGCCCGTATAACAGGTGTTTTATCGTGGTTCGCACACAACACAGTCCAAGCTTTATTCAGCAGCCGAGAGTCCCGGCTGTTGTCGTCGCTTGCGTTGTTGTGCTGGATCACGGTAATGAAATTCCAAGAATTAAAAACTAGATATTGCCCTGTAGCTCAGCTGGTAGAGCATGCGGTTGATAACCGCACGGCCACTGGTTCGAATCCAGTCGGGGCACAATCGGGATTTGGCGCATCAGCAGCGCGCCTGTTTTGGAAACAGGAGGCGGCAGGGGCGGCACCTGCAATCCCGACCAATTTTGCTCGCGTAACTCAGGTGGTAGAGTGCCAGTCTGAAAAGCTGGTTGCGCCCGTTCGAGTCGGGCCGTGGGCACCAATCGGAATCGTGGTCGAGCGGCTTATGATGCCTGTTTGCTAAACAGGAGTGCTCCGGCACCGCAGGTTCGAATCCTGCCGATTCCGCCATTTGAGAAGGACAAAACTGCGAGAAAGAAATCGCAGTTTTACGAACAACCGGAGGTAAAACAAGCCCAGAGCAAAGCAGAGCAGATCTTAACCAGTCTGTAAAGATTCGCCAATCATCAGCGATTTGAGAGTGATCGCTTCGTCGGTTGACGGAGATATAGATTATTGCTTAAATCATTTGATCATGGCTGGTATCGATCACGACTGCGCATATGTAATTCGACAGGCCACCGTGCACGACCTGCCGGATGTTGCTGATTTGGAGATGGAGGCGTTCGCAGCATACGGCACCGCAGAAAGCCCCGATGTTTTCAAAGCACGTCTGAACGTGTTTCCTGAAGGATTTTTTGTTGTCAGCGTCAGTGGTACCGTCATCGGTTACGGCAGTTCGGAGAAGTGGTTGCAAGAACGAGCACCGGTTTTGAACGAGGATCCCTCAGCCACCCACAATCCGGATGGCAGAATCTTTTGCATTACCGGTCTTGCTGTCAGACTATCGCATCGCGGGCATGGATTTGGCCTGGCGCTACTCGATCGGCTGATCGAACTTGCTCGCCGAGATCAGTGCGTTCGCATCGTGTTGGAAACGTCACACGGGCAGAGGGTTTATTTGAAACGCGGTTTTCAAATTGCACGTGACTGCGAGCAATCGGGAGTTAAGTTTTCGGTGATGACGCTGGAATTGGTTTAGTGGATTTCAATTTAGGCGAATATTTCACCGGCTCTGTAGAACCAACGATTGTCCTCTTTGACAAACGTGCTCTTTTCTGAAAACGAGGCATCCGTGTCGCCCATGTGTATGGATGCCTCGAAAGTGACGGAAGCACTGTCTTCGCCGTCGACAAACTCGATTATTTTAAGACCATCGAACTTCGAGGCAGCAGAAAATTGATGCAGCTCGTTGCTCCAGAGTCTGTGATCGCTTTTGTAATGTTCATTGTCGCGGTGCGTCGTTCGGATGATGTAGTCGGACAGGTCAAGCGCATAGGCGCAGTACCTCGACCGCATCAGTTTGAGTGCATTCTCCGGTGTGGCACCGTCATGATACGGCTTGCAGCATTTGTGATAGAGCTGTTTGCTCCAGCAGGCGCATCGCTCGTACTTGCTCATGATTGCAGCTCTACCAATCCGGTCTCATTACTCGCCGCGATTCAGCCGCCGATAATAGAAGTAGATCGGCAGTCCCGACAGCAAAATGATAACGCCGGCTGCTTGTTCGATCCAGTGGACACAGCCAAGAGCGGCGTATCCCCAGATTGCCACTGTAATTAGTGCCACCGACCAGGCCAACAGGTTGCCGGTTTTACCGATGCGGAATGGTCTGGGCATGTTTGGATCGGTGTAGCGCAAGCTGACTAGACAAACTCCGTACAGCACTGCTACAAATGCGTACATGAATCCGAATGTGTCGCCCAAGAACGCATACGCATCAGGGAACAAACCGGTGCGAGAGAGAAGATTAGCAGCGACGGCGATGATTGAAACGCACCAGAATTGAAACCAAAGCGAATACGTGGGCACTTTCGTCTTTGCATCGAGATAGGCGAATTGCCGCGGAAACAGTTTTGTTTCCGCCATGGAATAACTGACGCGGGCGATGCCCAGCAGTGCCGTGAAACCGCAGCCAACGATCGATGCCACCACGCAAGCGGTAAAAAACTGGCCGCAAACCGATCCACCAATCAAGCCGGCAAGAGCCGGACAGGTTGCTTGGATGTTGGTTCCCGGCACCACAAGCGTGCTTTTATCGGCTGTGAGAATAAATGGAGTTGCAACACTGACGCAGAAACACATGCTCGCGTAGATCAATGTGATTGATAGCAACGTCAGAAACATCGCTCTGGGAACAGATTTTTGCGCATCGACTGTTTCTGATGACGTGCAACCTGAGATTTCCATGAAAGAAAATCCGGCCAGGGCCAGCATCAAAACTGATGACACATTGCCGACGAAATTTGTGCTGCCGGAAGGACTGCTGAACTGCAATATATTTTGCAGAGACCAGTGTTTCGAAAACAGCACCATGGCGGCGAAACTTAAGGCCATGGCAAATTTCATAATGGTGAAGACGATGCTCGCTCGGGAAGCCTTGCCGATTGGCAGAAAGTTGAGCGCCGTAGTCGAGCCGAACAATATGATAATCGCCGCCGGTCCGAACCATAAGGGACTGGCTGCGGCACTGCCCCAGATCACTGAACTGAGCAGGTTCGCCAGACCGTTGCCCATGCAGGCCAGACCGACAAGGATTGCCACCCAAAAGAGCCATCCGGTCAAAAAGCCGAGCAGCTCTCCCATTCCTGGTATCAAGCGTTTCAAAGCGTAGAATTTGTAAACGTAAGGACCGCCCGCTGTGGGGAACATCGATGCCAGTTCCATCAAAATCAGCGCTAACGGCAGCGACAAAGCTCCGGCGATCAACCAGGCCACCATGCATGCTGCCGGACCTGCCCGAGCGAGCATGGGACCATGCATCAGCCAGGCCATCGAACCGATAATCGAGCCGACTCCGAGCATCCATGCGCCAAAGGAGCTGATTCCCACCTTCATGCCTGCGCCGATGTTGAGAGCTGGATTGGCGGGTGGCGCCTCTTGCTGCAATTGAGCGCGTGATCTGACAAGGACGTTCATCAGCCTTGTTTCCTCGTACACCTGGGGCTTATTCGGTTTGGCGCGAATTTCCGATCTAAAGATATAAGAATCAACGATTTCGTCTATCGGAGAATTACGAATGAGATCCGGCACGGCGCCCGCTTCAACTGCTTGCAACGGCTTGCATGGATACAAACAGCGGCAGTTGCTCTAAAATCTTCGTAGGCACAGATATAAACGACGCCGGCGGTGTCGTTTCACTTGGCGATGAGGCAAAGATGCAGGGTTTAACGGCTTTGATCACTGGCGGCGGGTCCGGAATCGGATTGGCAACTGCCAAGCTGATGCTGGAATTGGGCGCCAATGTCATGATTGTGGGACGAGATAATTCAAAACTGGTTGAAGCGGCAAAATTGCTTGGCAATCCAGACAGGCTGAAATACATCTCCGGTGATGTTTCAAGTGAAGGTTATGCGAACAAGCTGGTTAAGGATACGGTTAAGGCTTTCGGCTCGCTGCATATCCTCGTCAATAACGCCGGCGTTTTTCAGACCGCCGGCATCCTCGACATGCAAGAAGAGGAGTTCGATTACAACATTGACATTAATTTGAAAGGCACCTGGTTCATGTGCAAGTTCAGCACTCGAGCGATGATCAGTGCCGGCGGCGCAGCCATAGTCAATGTCTCTTCTTTGCTGGCTCGGCAAGCATATCCCGGTTTTCCCACCAGCGCCTATTCGGCCGCTAAAGCCGGGGTTTTAGGACTGACCCGGGCGCTGGCAGTCGAGCTGGCGCATCACAAGATTCGCGTCAACGCAGTGATACCGGCGGTAGTGCGGACGCCGATTTTGGAAACTGCTCTGGGCAAGGAGACTGCCGACCGCATGATCGAACGGGGTGCGAAAGCTTATCCGATGGGGCGTGTAGGCGAGCCTGAAGATGTG
>Ga0182024_10014703_pt1 | contig 15099 bp, 12 predicted proteins | sample P32metaG_FD_120480 | JGI IMG/M metagenome (GOLD analysis project Ga0182024, IMG submission 120480) | Permafrost microbial communities from Stordalen Mire, Sweden - P3-2 metaG (Illumina Assembly) | ecosystem: Environmental > Terrestrial > Soil > Wetlands > Permafrost | place: Sweden: Stordalen... | reverse complement strand
TGGATGGCGGCCCAGATCGGGTCGAGCGCCGGATCGAAGAAGAACGTCCCTCCCGGGTTGAGCGGGGGCATCATGATCCCCCCGAGGCCGTGCTCCTTGGCCCAGTTGATCTCGGCGATCCCCTCGTCGATGTCGTCGAAGGAGACCACTGCCTGACCGGCTCGGCGTCCCGGGGCTTCGGCGCAGAAGTCAACCAGCCAGCGGTTGTAGGCCCTGCGGCCCTCCGCGGCCAGCTCGGCGTCCATCGCCCGTCCGGCATCCTCGAGCCGATTCACCTGGAACGGCTGGCCGTTGGGAAAGAGCACCTCGGCGACCACACCCTGGCCCTCCAGAGACTCCAGCCGGCGGCCCGAGTCCCACTGGGCATCGAACCCGAACTCCGGATTCAGGTTGCCCGCGTCGGGCACCCCGGCGTCCTCGGCCTCCTTCACCGATTCGTCGTAGCGCTCGAGGTACTTCTGCTCGATGTACTGGCGATAGCCAGCCCGAGAAGCCTTGACGTGGCCATCGACCGAGATGATCGCTGTGCGTCCCATGGATCCCCCTCGCGCTCGCCAGTTCGCCGATGTGTTCACGCAGCGTGCGGGCCGTGTTGGCAGACCCTGCCATTGTGGGACTCGACTGTCAAGGGACAGCGCCAGACCGCTCCGGGGTGCAGCCCCACCCGCGATCTCGACCCGGGCACGCCGAGCGCGACCGAACGATGTCCTCCACCGGTGATTCCGCTCCGACCCACCACCACAACCTCTTGAGAAATCAACCGAGGTGCCCAGCCATTCAGCCGGGGTCGGCGCGGTGCACGATCGTCCCCGCCGCCACCGTCACGAGCACAGTCGGTGATCCGCTGGCCAGTGCGTCGTCGAGCGGCCCGGCGAGGACCACGAGGTCGGCCGGCGCGCCACATGTGACGACCCGCCGGCGGCCCGGTCGTTCGGGTTCGCCGCAAAAGAGAGCAAACGCCTGTCGCGGTGCAATCCGGTCCCCCGGCCCCATCAACTGCCCCGCGGCTGTCCGCCGGGAGGCGGCGACGCCGACGACGGACCAGGGATCCTCGGGTCCAAATGGGGCATCAGTACTGAGTGCGATCGGGATCCCGGCGTCGAGCAACGACCCCAGCCTCCAGAGGTCGCCCACATCCTCGCTGGCCACGTCGGCGAGGTAGCGGTCACCGCGTTCGTGGAGGAATCCGGGCTGGGTGACCACGGTGAGGCCGAGCCGTCGCACCGCCGGGATCAGGTCCTCGCCGATGACGGACCCGTGCTCGATTCGATCCCCCGGCACTGTCCCCGCTGCCGAGAAAGCGGCCACCGCGAGGGCCGCCTGCGTCCGCGTCACGCAGTGGACCGCGACCGGCCGGCCCGACGAGTGGGCCCGGCCGATACGGGTGACCAGCTCGTCGAAGGTCGGCAGGCGATCGTCGTCGAGCATGACCTTGACCGGTCCGGGGGTGACCGTCCGGGACCACTCGGGGGGCCGAGGACCGAGAGAGTCGGGACCGACCATGAGATGGAGGCGCTGGAGGATCAAGCCGCGGGTGCGGGCATCGACCAGGGCAGCCAGCGATGCCTGATCCTGGTCGGGCGTCGCGTCGGTCAAGCCGGTGACCCCGAGTGAGGCGGCTCTCCGGCTGATTGTCGCCAGGTCGGGGGGCGGAGCACATCCGAAGGTGGCCAGACGCTCGCGCAACCACATGTCGCCTCGCCAGACTCGCCCGGTGGGGTGGCCCGTGGCGTCGAGCTCGAGGGGCGTCGAGGCGCCGCCAGGGGGCGGGTCGAGCCCCAGCTTTTCCAGGGCCCGGGAGTTCAAGATCCACAGCGCCCCGCTGCGATGTTGGATCCGGGCCGGACGGTCCGCAACGAGCCGATCGAGCGTGGCGCGGTCAAGATGGCCTGCGGTCGACTCGTGGTAGCCGATCGCGCGGATCCAGGTGCCGGGTGCACCGGGGGCCGCCCGGAGGCATCTGGCGAGGCTGTCGGCTGAGTCAACCGCCGGCGGCCCGACATCGACCGACTCCGCTGCAGCCGCCCACGCCCACAGGTGCACGTGATGGTCGTGGAGCCCCGGGAGGATCGGCCCGCCCAGGCCGTCGACCGTCTCGTCGCCCGGCCGTGCCGCGATGCGGGGTCCGATTTCGTCAATGCGATCGCCGACGATGCGCACGTCGACGATCTCGCCACCGTTCATGCTCGTCACACCCGTGGGCGTGACGGGGTTCACGACGACCTGACGGATCAGGACGGCCAAATCGGCTCCAACGTTCCACTCGATGCACATGCACCGGCCCGGGCGACCGCGGCGGCGGCGCCGGCAAGGGCCAGGTCGATCAGATGACCGCCGCCGGCTGCGAGCGAACGAAGCACCGCCGCCGCTCCGAACAACCCGGTCACCGGGTCGGCGACGGCGTCGGCGCAGAAAATGGGCTCGCCGACATCGGTCCTCGCCGTGAGGCCACCGGCCACCGCGGCGTCGTCACCGAAGGCGATCCAGTTGGCCCCGGGTCCATGGCGCCCGTAACCGGTGATGCTCAACCAGACGCGCCCGGGCTTCGGTCGAACCTGTTCGGGCCCCGAGCCGAGCTGCTCGAGGGCTCGGGGGCGAGAAGCCTCGATCACCACGTCGGCTGCCTCGACCAGCCCGTGCAGCTGGTCTCTGCCGCGTGCCGAGGACAGGTCGACGACGACGGTGGACTGATCGGCCGGGTGGAGGTGACGGTAGAAGTCGGGCGTCTCCCGGGCTCCATCGGGCCGCGAGACCGACTCGACCTTGGTGACGGTGGCGCCGGCGTCCGACAGGACCCGTGCGGCGAGGGGTCCCGCCCACAGCGAAGAGAGGTCGACCACCCGTAGCTCTGACATGTCGGGAGCGTCGCGCGATGGCCATCGTCGGGTTGCCGACAGCGGGATCGGCGTGTCGGGTGCGACCAGATCGAGCTCGGCCGCGGCCATGTCCAACAGGCGGGCCCGCCGCACCACGTCGGCTCCGGGCCGACCGGCGACCCAGCAACCGAGGGTCATCCAGTGATCGTCGCTGACCGGGCCCTCCACGAGTGCGGGCAACACCTCGACATCCCACGGTCGGGCCACGCTGATGGCGATCCATCCGTCGGCGCTGCGCAGGATCCGACAGGCATCGCTCGCCGAGCTGCGCCCACTCGGCAGGCGTCCGAGGAGCCGGCCACGGACCGCCAGTTCGTGGCGCCAGTCGAGATGCACCGCTCGGCGGGCCGGCGCCGTTGCACCGTCGATCTCATCGGCGACCGTCTGGAGCAGGGCAGCCTGCGAGTCCGACCAGGTGAGCTCGCCCACGGAACCGGGATGGATCGGCCCTACAGGCATGGTGGCGACGCTACTGGGCGGCTTCGAATGTGAGCGACCGCGGACGAAGTGGACCGTTCGTCGGGACCTCGCCGTAGGCTCGCCAAACCATGGACGAGCGGTTGATCGGTGACCCAGGGTCGAATGATCCGCCGTCACTTGGCCTGGCGCGGTTGGCGGTCGATCAACCCACCCTGGTGGTCATCGACCTGGACACCCCGCGATCGACGGGGTTGGAGCGTCTGCCCGTCGCCTTTGGCGGAGTCGTGGTCGGTCTCTCGCGCGCCGTGCTCACGGAGCCGAGTCCGGATATAAGGGCCGGCGTCGACCTTGTGCTCGTGCCCGGAGATGTGACCCGCCTCGGGCCAAGTCATGGCGCCGGGTGGGTCGCTGTCGCCGATCTCGACGCCGAGTTGTCCCGGATTGAAGATGCAGTGAAGCGGTCGCCGGTCGCGGCGGTCACGCTCATGCAGGTCCTGCGAGCCGGATCCGCCGGGTCCGTCGAGCACGACCTCCTTGTCGAGTCCCTTGCCTACAGCGCTCTGCAGGCGGGAGTCGAGCACCTCAGTTGGCTGGGCGGCAGGCCGACCCGCCGCGACCACGGGGGGCAGATCGGCCCGCCGGTCATGCTTGAACGCGACGGTGCGGAGCTGACGATCACCCTGAACCGTCCGCAGGTTCGCAATGCCTTTGATGTTGGGGTGCGCGACGGGCTGCAGGAGGCCCTGGAGCTTGTCGCGTTGGACCCGAGCATCGAGTTCGCGAGGCTCGTCGGCGCCGGCTCCGATTTCTGCAGCGGGGGCGACCTCGACGAGTTCGGGACGGGGCCCGGGCCGACGGCGTCCCACTTGATCCGGACTACCCGAAGCCCGGCCCTCTTGCTTTCGCGCGTCGCGTCCCGGGTGACCGCCGAGGTTCATGGCGCGTGTGTTGGCGCCGGTATCGAGATAGCCGCGTTGGCCGGCCGGGTTGTCGCGACGACCGACACCAGGGTCCGGCTGCCCGAGGTTGGGATGGGCCTTATCCCCGGGGCCGGGGGAACGGCCAGCTTGCCGCGGCGGATCGGACGACATCGGACGGGGTGGCTGGCTCTCGGCGGTGCGTGGCTCGACGCGGCGACGGCGTTCGCATGGGGTCTGGTCGACGAGGTGCGCGATCCGACCTAGAACCGTCGGTAGCGGTTCGACGCTCCCAAAATCGCTCGTCGTTCAACTCGGTATAGTTTCCGACCGGACAGGGTTCCTCACTCGGAGTGGCCCGGCGAGCGGCAGCGCCTGGTTCGACTGTGCGTCGGCGAAGGCCCAGGAGCGTGTGCATGGCGGATCAGATCCCGCTGGTCGACTACCTGGTGTTGGGCGACAGCCCGCACCTCGTGGCGCTGGAATGCGAGCGGTGTGGATCCCGCTACTTCGGCCGCCGCAATGCGTGTGCCGGCTGCTTCGGGACCGAGTTCAAGACGGTCCGGGTTCCCGACGAGGGAATGCTCGAGACCTTCACGATTGTCGCCCAGGCCGCACCGGGAATCCCGGTCCCATTCGTTTCGGGAGTCATCGACGTTGACGGAACAGCAGTGCGGGCCAACGTCGTGAACGTCGAACCGACTCCCGACAAGGTCACCATGGGCATGAAGCTTCGATTGACCACGTTTCCGATCGGCGTCGACGATGCTGGCGTCGAGGCGATCGGTTTCGGATACGAGCCGGTCGGCTGAGTCCCGACCCGAGAGGAATGCGATGAGTGAGGACATCTGGATCCTGGGCATTCACATGACCAAGTTCGGGAAGCACCCGGACAAGGACACCGTGGACCTGGCCTCCGAGGCCGTGATGGGCGCTTTGGCAGATGGCGGCGTGACCATGAAGGACATCGGCGTGATGGGGGCCGGGAACCTGATGGGTGGAGCCGCGCCGATCGGCCAGATGCTGCAGAAGCAGGTCGGCCAGACCGGGATACCCGTCTACAACGTGGCCAATGCCTGTGCCACCGGTGCCACCGCGCTACGGGTGGCGGTGATGGCGGTGAAGGCCGGAGAGGTCGATTGCGGCCTCGCGGTGGGCGTCGAGAAGCTGGCCGGGGCCGGGCTGTTGGCCGGCGGAAGCCGGGCCAATGACTCCAAGACCTGGACACCCCAGGGCCGACAGGGGGCGGTCGCGCCACTGGACGGACGTATCGGGACCGACACGATGCCCGGGGTCTTTGCCCAGATCGGCATGGAGTACGGGCACCGCTACGGCGGAACCTCCTTCGAGCTTTTCGCGCGGATCAGCGAGAAGAACCACTCGCACTCGACCCTCAACCCGTTGGCCTCCTACCAGAAGAAGATGAGCCTGGAAGAGATCATGGGCGACGTCATGATCGCATACCCGAACACCCGGCCGATGTGCTCGGCGAACTGCGACGGGGCCGCGGCGGCGGTGGTGGTGAGCGACGCGAAACTGAAGACGCTCTCGGCTGAGCAGCGGCGGCGAGCGGTCAAGATCTCGGCGTCGGTCCTGACCACGGACCCGTGGGAGGACGCCTGCCAGGTCTTGCCCAACGTCAACACGCTGGCCCGCAACGCGGCCCGCCAGGCGTACGAGCAGGCCTCGATCGGTCCCGAGGACCTCGACCTGGTCGAGCTGCACGACTGCTTCGCCACGGCAGAGCTGGTTCACTACGACAACCTGATGTTGTGCGAAGAGGGCGGCGCGGTCGACTTCTTCAACAGCGGCGCGCCGTGGCGCGACGGCAAGACGCCGGTCAACGTGTCCGGTGGGCTCGAGTCCAAGGGTCACCCAATCTCGGCAACCGGGATCGCCAACATCTGGGAGGTGTGTACCCACCTGCGCGGTGAGGGGGGTGCGCGTCAGATCGAAGGGGCCAGGGTCGGCTTGGCCCACGTGATCGGCCTCGGCAACGCGTGCGGCGTCCACATCCTCGAGAAGGCGGCGTAACCGGCAGCGAACAGCGGAGGTGTCGAGCCGAGGTCCTGCGAGCTCTATTCGAGTTCGGTCAGTAGCTCGGCCAACACCTGGCGGCGGAGAAGCTTCCCGGTTTCGGTCCGCGGCAGGGCTTGGCGGATGACGACGAGATCGGCCGTCTTCGAGGTGCGGAGGTGGCGACGGGTCCACTCGGAGAGTTCCTCGGGCTCGACGGATTGGCCGTCCCGAAGGACGACGGCCGCGGCGATCCGTTGCCCCCACTCTTCGTCGGGCAGCCCGACGACCGCCACATCCAAGACCGCCTGATGCTGCATCAGCACCTCTTCGATCTCGGCCGGTGCAATGTTCTCGCCGCCTCGGATGATGGTGTCATCGGTGCGACCCTCAATGAACAAGTACCCATCGTCGTCGATCCATCCGGCATCCCGGGTCGGGAACCATCCCTGTTCGTCGCGTGGAGACCGCCCATCGGCGTAGCGACCGGAAACCTGTTCGCCTCGGACCCAGATCTCACCGTGCGAGTTGGGCGAAACCGGATGGATGCCGTCTCGGACCTCTATCTCGACTCCAGGCAGGACCCGTCCGACCGATGAGAGCCGTAGCCTGGCCATCGGGTCGTTGCTCTCGAGCGCGAGACGGTGGTCGTCGGGTCCGAGGACAGCGATCGACGAGCTCGTCTCGGTGAGGCCGTAGGCGTTCACGAAACCCGTCTGGGGGAACAGGCGCAGCGCTCGTTCCAAGACCGTTTGGGGCATCCGCGCGCCGCCATAACTGATCGTTCGGAGGGTGGCGGTGGCGTCGGTGGCACCGTCCATCGCCTCGACTATCCGGGCCAACATGGTTGGCACGACCATGGCCTGGGTGACACCTTCTCGCCTCACGGTGTCCAGCCAGTTCCTGGGCTCGAACGTCGGAAGGTAGATGATTCGTCGCCCCGCGAATACGTTCGAGAGCAGATTGGCCACACCCGCGATGTGGTACGGCGGCACGCTGACGAGCGCCGCCTCGTCTTCGTCGGCCGATGCGAACTCGACGGACCCGAGTATGTAGGCAGCCAGATGTTGGTGCTCGAGGACGGCGGCTTTGGGTTCGGCCGTGGTGCCGCTGGTGAAGAGCTCGACGGCGAAGCGCTCCGGGACTTCGACCCCGCTGTCGGGTGTCGGCGACGGCCCATCGATGATTGAGCACCACTCATCGGTGGTGATGACCGTGCGTCCAGGGCGAGTGAGCTCGGCCTGGAAGCCCGGCTCGCTGATGACGACGGCGGGACCCACTTGCTCGATGAGTCGATGGAGCTGGTCGATGGCCAGCCGGTAGTTGAGCGGAACGAAGGGCACGTCGGCCCAGTTGGAAGCGAAAAAAGCAGTGACAAAGGCGTGCCCGCTCGGGCCGACGAAGATGGTCGTGCCGCTCGCTTCCTTCTGGAGGAACGCCCCGCCCGCCCCGGCCTGCTCGCGAAGATTTTCGTAGCTGGGCCCCTGCCCCCGGTATCCGAGGGCTTGGCGCTCGCCGAGCGCCGAAGCCGTCATGTCGAGGATCGTCAGGAGGTTCACAGAAACTGCGCTCCTTGGCCGGGTACCGGGTCCGCAGGCGCGACTTCAGCCAGCTCTTCTCTCGGCCATTGGGCCAGCGCGCGCCCCTCCACGGTCACATTTGTACAGGATCGCTCGGGCTGACGACAGTTCGAGCCATCGCACGCCGACCCCTGGTGAGCGTCGAGTGTGGCTTCGTTTCCGACAGTCCGACCGTCGCCCTGGTCGAACCACGAAGGGAGGTCCGTCGATCACGAGGGCGCCCCGTATCTCGATCAATCTCGAAACCGATATCAATCGCGAACGAGAGAGTGCCGACACTCCTCGAGACCGACACTATCGATCGAAGGGCGGCCGGCTCGAGGCTGGACCGGCCCTCGGAACCTTGTGTGTGTTCCTACCGGATTCTGAGATCCGATAGCTTGTGTCAGCTCGGTCGGAAGTCTGTACTCGCCCCGTTACCGCGGGGTCACCGAGTGAGCACAGGATCTCGGCAGCCGAAGAGGAAGGACCTCGAAGTGCAACTTACGGCCGGCTCGCGTTGGCGAAGCGTGGTGGACCCGACTGAGGTCGTCGTCGTCAAGGCTCCCAAGGACGACGTCGATCTTCGGTGCGGTGGTCTCGCGATGGTGGCTTTCGGATCCGAAGGTGAAGCGTCGGGAGCGATGGACCCGTCGCAGAGTGCCGGTACCCAACTGGGAAAGCGCTACTGCGACGAAGGCCAAGATCTCGAGGTCCTCTGCACGAAGCCGGGCGAAGGGACGCTCTCTCTTGCCGGCCAAGCGTTGAGCATAAAGAGCGCCAAGCCACTGCCATCGTCGGACTGAGCGGCTCGAGGCTCAACCAACGAGGTCGGGCACCGTCCCATTCGGTGGCCAGTACCCGTGCGGTCAAAGGTGGACCGAGGTGGAGCGCTCCTCAGTCCTCTTGTGGTCACTGCTCGCGTACAGAAGCAAACGCCCGCAGCTCACGGGCGACGTCGGGCCCCGACGGTGTGTAGATGATCTCGCGCAAGCCGGTGTCGGCCAGACCAGCGAGCTGCCGGCCGACGTCAGCGGCGCTGCCGACCAACGTGTTCACGTCTATGTGCTCGAGGAGCTCTCTGTCGCGATCGGGGAGATGGGTGACGTGGCCTTCGAAGGTCAACAAGTGTCGTTCGCCTTCTGCGGCGAGCGCTTCGAGCGCCGTTCGCCAAACCTGCCCGCCCGGTTTGGCGTCGACCGCCTCGGCGCCACCACCCGAATAGGCCGTGTGCCAGCCGACCACCCGCCACGGTCCGATTGCCTCGCGGACGCGCTGCGAGCCCTGGTCTTCGCCGGGATCGAGCACGGTGCCCGAAGCGATCGTCGCGGTGGGGAGCGTGGCGTGAGGCGGCCCGATGACCCCGTCGGCGACGTCAGTGGCCAAGGCCGCGCCTCGGGGCCCGAGGGCGCTGAGCCAAAGCGGTGCCTCGATGGGCCGCGGTTCAGCGATTCCGTCCGCATGCAGCATTCGGGCGGGTTTCCCGTCGACGATCACAGTTTGTCCCGCCAACAGCTTGCGAACAGCGTCGAAGTAGTCGGCGAGGGCGCTGATCGTCATGGGCGACTGGCCCATCGCAAAGCGAGAGGTGAAGCCGGTTCCGAAGCACGCCCGGAAGCGGCCATGCGAGATTCGGGCGATGGTCGCTATGCCTGAGGCCATTGCCATCACCGACCGCTGGTCCGGAATGAGAACGGCGGTTCCGAGGCCGATCCGCGTGGTGCGCTCGGCGGCCAACGCCAGGTGAACGAAGGGGTCCTCCCATAGTGGCGCCGAATCGAAGACCCATGCCCGGGTGTAGCCGAGCTCCTCGGCCAACTCGACAAGGGCGGCAAAGTCGGGGCCCGGTGGGAGCCCACAGGACAATTCGAAGTTAGCCACGCTGGCACTCCACGATGCATCGCGCCGCACGCGATTGCCACACCAGGGAGGTCGGCACGATCGCAGACGGTAATGGAAGACATTGCGTCCTGGCCACCGGACGGGGGTGAGCCCGGGAGGAGAGGATGGCGCCGGGGCCACGGTACGGTCTGGCCCTGGACTCATCGACCCGCGGAAACGGAGGAGACCGATGCCGAAGGGCTATGTCATTTTGACCGAGGTGATCCGGGATCCCGAAGGCATGCAGGCCTACAGTCGAGCGGCCGGGCCGTCGATCAGGGAGAGCCACGCGAAGGTCCTCGTCGTCGATAGGCAGCCCGACCTCCTCGAAGGTGAATGGCCGGCAACGCAGACCGTCGTGCTCGAGTTTGCGTCGGTCGAAGCGGCGCGCAGCTGGTACACATCGGACGCTTACCAGGCGGCAGCCAAGATTCGACGTGACGCGGCCGTGAGCAACGTCGTCATCGTGTCTGGTTTCGACGCCGACGTCGGGTGACCAAACCGGCCGAACACCGATCGCCGAACCGAAAAGATGGGCCATCCCTGAGCTACGACGACGATTTGCCCCGGCGGGCGACTCAGCTGGACATCGGCTGCCCATGGCACAATATGCCAAGGAGGTGGATTGATGCCTGAATCGAGTCGAGCAACAGTCACGGGTCCGGTGACCGGGGGAACACATGGGTGGGCATTCGGCACACCCCTGAGCGACCTGGCCGCCCACGGCTACCGCGAAGACGAGTACTTCCTGGAGGGCCAGGCGGTCCGATACGCACCCGTGCCGGGCACCGAGCTCGGATGGGACGGGCGCTGGAAGGTGGAGCCGAAAGGGAGCGCGCCCTTCAAGACCCGTATGGTCGTCGTTCGACCGCTGGACCCCGCCGCGTTCAGCGGCACCGTCCTCATGGCCTGGAACAACGTGACCGCCGGCTATGACAACTTCGGTGGTGGCGACAGCCCGGTGCTATTCGACAACGGCGGTGCCTTCGTCGCGGTCAGCGCTCAACGGGTCGGCGTCCACGGGTTCCCGGAGCAACCGATGGGCCTGATCGGCTGGGATCCGGATCGGTACGGATCGCTTTGCATCCCGAGCGATGACTTCTCCTTCGACATCTTCACCCAGGCGGCGCAAGCGATCTTGGGCGGTGGGGCCGACGGCGGCGTCGATCCGATGGGGGGACTCGCGGTTCGCCGGATCATCGCCCAGGGAGCATCGCAGTCGGCCGGGCGGCTCTCGGCCTATCTGAACGCAGTCCAACCGCTGGCCGGGGTTATCGACGGCTTCATGCTCACGTTGTACTTCGGCTCCGGGTCGCCCCTCGAGGTCGGTGAGGGATTCGTCACGCTGCCCGCTCCGGGCACCGAAGAGGCGAGGCGACGTCCGCCCTTGGTCGGCACCCACCTTCTGCGCGACGACCTCGACGTGCCTGTGATGGTGGTGAACTCGGAGTGCGAGACCGAACCCTGTTACGGGGTCCGACAGCCCGACACCGAGCGGTTCCGGTATTGGGAGGCCGCGGGGACCTCCCACATATCGCGCCAGGCGATGGTCTCTGTCGGGCCCCGCTATCAACGTGACTTCGGGTTCGTTCCGCCCGATCAGCCGGGCATCAACGAGGTGCCGATGAACCCGGTCGTCGACGCGGCCCTGCACCACATGCTGGGCTGGGTCGAGCGCGGCGACGCACCGCCGAGCCAGCCCCGCATCGAGTTCGCGGGCGAGACCCCACAGATCAGCCGCGACGAGCACGGGAACGCTCGCGGCGGTATCCGACTGCCCCAGGTGGAGGTCCCGATCGCCCACAACAGCGCGATCCCGCTGACCCCCGATTTCATCAGCCGCCTCGGGGGGACTTCTGCACCGTTTCCACCCGAGAAGCTGCAGGCGCTCTACGAGAGCCAGGCGAACTATCTGAAGCTCTTCGAACAGGCGGCCCGTGAGGCGGAAACCTCCGGGGCGATCCTGCCGAGTGATGCCGACGCGCTCATTGCCGAGGCGGCAGCGCGCCCTGAACTACAGCACTGAGGCCGATGGAGGCTGAGCAAGTGGATGACGAAGGAGTCCTCGACCCGTGGGCGGCGGAATGGCTCGCCGCGAACCCGTACATCAGCGCGCCGCTCGAGGAGTTGGTGCCAGAGGTGCTCGAGCTGGGTCGAAGCCCTGTCGGTGCGCCCCCGACCCGCGAGATCGCCATGGTGAGCGACGAGGTCGTCGATGGCGTCCCGATCCGCATCTACCAGGGGGACGGTCCTCCCACCGGGCTCGTCGTCTACTTCCACGGCGGCGGCTTCGTGATCGGGAGCATCGGGCTCATGGACAACGTCGCTCGTGAGCTTGCCCATGGTTCGGGGGCTGTGGTCGTGTCGGTCGAGTATCGCCTTGCGCCCGAGCATCCCTATCCCGCCGCACTCGATGATTGCGAGACCGTGACCAGATGGGCCCTCGCCAACGCAGGACGATTCGGTCTGTCGGCGGCGTCCGTGGCGATCGCAGGGGAGAGCGCCGGAGGCAACCTGTCTGCGTGCCTGGCCCTCCGGTTCCGAGAAGCCGGTGATGTCTCGCTCGCCGGCCAGGTTCTGATCTACCCGGGTGTAGCGGGTTCTATCGGGACGTTCCCATCACGGGAGGCCTTCTACGGCCTGGTCTTGAGCCGCGCCACATCCTCGCTGTACTGGCAGGCCTACTGCGGCGGGCAGGACCTCGGCGGTGATCCCTTCGCTGCACCGTTGTGGGCCGACTCACTGAAGGGCCTGCCACCCGCTCTGGTCGTGCTCGGCGGATGTGACGTCCTGCGCGACGAGGGGCGGGCCTACGCGAACAGACTGCGCGACGAGGGCGTCGAAGTCGAAGAGGTGACCTACCCGGGTCAGCCGCACGGCTTCATAAATCTCGGCTTCCCAGCCGCCGAAGCGGCATTTGCGGGCATTGGCGATTGGCTCCGTTCGACGCTGGCGTCGGTGGGAGCCGAGTCAGGAGAGCGCTGACTCCATCGGGTCTCCCGCGCCACTCGCTGCCGAGTCCGGTTATTGGCTCGTTCGACGGGCTCTTTTGTGCGACGAGGTCGAGAAGGGGCCGCCTAGACCCGCGACGTCGGAAGCAGCAGGCGCGACACACCGTCGCCGTGGGCGATGGAGTGGACGGCCGGGTGTAGCTCGGTGCCGGTGCCCGGGTTCTCGTCGGTGCCGAGGTTCCGCGCGTATCGGGGGTGCGAGCCCCCGGCGATGAGCAGCCGAATTCGGGAGCCCGGGGCGAACCGGTGGGCAACCTCTCGGAGCGTCACCGTCACGAGATCCTCGGTCCTCGCCGGGTCGAGCCGCAGGTAGCCCTCGGTGACGTTGTGCGAGCGGCCCCGATGGTCGACCTGCGAGACGCGCACGAACAAGTCGGCGTGGCGGTTGTCGCAGTGGTGCGCCAGCTCGACCACGGGCGGGCCCAGGACCTCGATCGGAGCCTCGAGAACTGAGCCGGTGAAGCTGAGCACGTCCGGGCGCTCCGAGAGTGCGGTGTCGTCGACGATGCACTTGCCGGTGAGCACGGGCCCGCCGATCGTCGGTGTCGGATGGGCCGGGTTGAAAGTGAATGTGGACGGGGCCGCATCGGCCGGCGGAGCCGCATCGGACAGGCTCTCGTCCGAGTGCAGGTACAAGGAGCGCCGGTCGGTCTCGGGGGGCCAGCTGGACATGTCCCGCCACTGCTTCGCCCCCGTCACGAACACATGGACCGGGGTCGGCCGCCGCCGGCCGCCCCTCTTGGCCAGGTGTTCCTCGAGCCAGTCGAGCGTCTCTTGCGTGGTGATCGAGATGCCCTTGGTGCCGACCTGGATGTGCGACCACGGGCCGATCGTCATGGCGACGTCGAGCCCGCGGTCATGGAGCCGGCGGTACTGGTGGATCGTCTGCTCGAGGAAGATGTCCTGCCAGCCCCCGAAGAGAAGCACCGGGACCTTGATGCGCTCGAGTGCGACCCCGTGTTGCATCGGCGCCCAGAACGGATCCTCAAGATCCGGCCGGGTGACCCATTCGGGGTACCAGGGCGCACGACCTTCGAGGAGGGTCTGCGCCGGTGCGACGAGCGGCAACTCGTCGAGCGCGGAGCGGACCCGTCGGGCATTGCTGGCCAGCACCATGCGGAGCGCGCCCACAACCGGGCCGGTGTCCTCCTGATGGACGACCTGGTTGGTCCAACCTAGGAAATCGAGCTTGAACGCCCCAGTTCCCCAGGCGTGCTCGCCGAAGTCGTGCGGCCCGACGGAGACAACGGCGGCAACCAGCTCTGCTGGTGGGTCGGCGAGGAGCGCCCACTGGGTGTATCCGAGATAGGAGCCGCCCAAGGTGGCGAAGGTACCGGTGAACCAGGGCTGGCCGACCATCCAGGCGACGACGTCTTGGCCGTCGTCGGCTTCGGCTCGCGTCGGATAGAAGTCACCGCCCGAGCCGAACGTGCCCCGGCTGCTGACGAAGAGGCAGTTGTACCCGCGGGCCGCGAAGACCCTGGCCATCGCGAAGGCGAGAGGCAGGGAGCGCCCGTAAGGCCCGCGGACCAACAGGGTGCCCACGGCGCTCGAGGTCGGCTGATACAGGTCTGCGGCCAGCTCCACCCCGTCTCGCGTCGCAACTCGGACGTTGCGAGTCACTGTGAAATCGGTGGTGGCGGGGGCGAGGCCCAACTTCCGGGTCAGGCGGTCTTCGATCGCTCGACCGAGGGTCGAGCGACGCTTCCCGACCGATAGCGACGACCTGGTGGTCATGAGACTTCGTTCCCCCGCTCGGACGACTGTTACCGGGCGGCGCGCATCGAACGGAGTTGCGTGCCGAAGGTGATTCCCAGGAGCTGAGGGCTCACCCTATATCGACCTGGCCGGCGGAGGTCGGGTGTATCGGCGTCGTGCAGCGGTCTCGGCCATGGTGTCGAAAAGACGTTGCGCGGCCGGTGTTGTCGCAGGTGCAGCGCGATTCTCGTATCGTTTGGCGCGCCCGCGGCTGTTGGCATCCGGGGGCATCGGTCGCCGCTTGGGCGGACGAGCTCAGGAGTATTGAAAGGGGTCGCAGCGGTGTCGACATTTGTCCTTGTTCACGGTGGGGGGCACGGCGGTTGGTGCTACCGGAGCGTGGCCCGGATCCTGCGTTCCGAAGGGCACGAGGTGTTCGCGCCTTCGATGACCGGCCTTGGCGAGCGGTCGCACCTGTTGCGGCCCGACATCGACCTCGACATGCACATTCGCGACATCGTGGCCGTCCTCCATTACGAGGACCTGCGCGACGTGATCCTGGTGGGCCACAGCTACGGCGGGATGGTCATCACCGGCGTCGCCGACCGGGCGGCCGATCGGGTGGGCCGCCTCGTGTACCTGGATGCCGCGACGCCGGTCAATGGTCAGTCGTTGGTGGACGTCGCAGGTCCCATCATCGAGGTGACCCGTCCACTCGGCA
>Ga0182024_10014702_pt1 | contig 15099 bp, 9 predicted proteins | sample P32metaG_FD_120480 | JGI IMG/M metagenome (GOLD analysis project Ga0182024, IMG submission 120480) | Permafrost microbial communities from Stordalen Mire, Sweden - P3-2 metaG (Illumina Assembly) | ecosystem: Environmental > Terrestrial > Soil > Wetlands > Permafrost | place: Sweden: Stordalen... | reverse complement strand
TGGAAGCTGGTGAACAGGTGCGGAGCCTGCGACAGGACGATGTGCGGATATGAGTCGAACTCGATGAGGTGGGTCCAATACCCACCGAGATCGTTGATTTGGCGTCGCTGATCCTCGACCGCGGTCGCGTAGTCCACCTTGCTTTCCAGGGTGACGGTCGAGACGGTGTCGTCGAAGGGATCGACGAGTTTCCAGGAGCGATCGCCAACGAAGAGGTCTTCGATGTCCTGAGTGTCGAACATGGCAACGCCGGGCATGCCAGGGGCCGGTCCGGCGATCCGGTATTCGCTTGATATCGAGAGCGTCCCACCGGGCGTGAGGACGCGGTGCATTTCATCTAGGGCGCCGGTGATCGACCGGCGGCCTCCGAAGTGCTCGATAGAGCTCGACGAGAAGATCCCGTGGAAAGACTGGTCGGGAAATTGAAGGTCGCGCGCGTCCATGTCGGTGACACGAAGATGTTTGGGGTACCAATCAAAAGGCCAATGCCAGCCAGGGTCGGACAGCATCGAGGCAGCTGCGGTGTCGCCCCACTCCGCGTCGAGGTAGAGATCGGACGCGACGAGTCGGCGCGCGTAGCGGGTGAGCATGAAGATCGTCGGCTCATTCCCTGCGCCCACCCCGAGAAAGTCGTGCCGCCCGTCGAGCAGTCCGGCCTCCGAGAATGTTCGCATCGCCATGGCGATCTCCCAGTACTTGCGCCACTCACGGCCCTTCGGGAACTCCGGACCGAAACGGGCCGCCTCGTGGGGGAAATGCCGTCGTAGCTCCTCCATAAGGTCTGGGTGCGAGAAGTCCTCGAGGTTGCATACCTTCGACTGACTGAGAAGCACGGCCGGCGCGGCCTCGGTGTAGGCGGCAGGTTCGGACTGCTCATCGCTGCCGAGACGGATCACTCGCGGGGCGTTGGCGTCGCTCGGCGCTTCATCAAGCAGCTCGCTCGTAAGGTTCGCGATTGCTCGGTCAAGGCGTTCCGGGTCGTAATGCTTGTCTAGCGCTCGCTGTTGGCGCGCCACGACCTGGTTGCGCTGTGCCAAGACCGCGTCGAGCGCTTTGGCGAGCGCGAACGGGTCGGAGGGCTGGGCGAGTGCCGGGTCACCTCCGAGCAGTTCACGGTGCGCCGGGATATCCGACGCAACCACGGGCGTTGCAAGCCCGATGGACTCGACAACTGGAAGCGAAAAGCCCTCATGGAACGACGGCACGACGACGGCTTCGGCTCCCTGAATGAGTCGGGCAAAGTCGCAGCGCTCGAGTTCGGGGAGAAACACGAGGCGCCCCGCATCACCCCCGGCCGCTGCAGCGAGGCGACTCAGCGCGCCCCGCTGTTCGGGGTTGAGACCTCCTGCTGCAACCATCAATGTCAGGTGATCGCGTCGCCCGCGTCGTGACGCGGCAAACGCTGCGATCCCGGCCGCCACATTCTTGTGTGGCAGCGCGTTCCCAACGATGACGCAGTACCGTCCATCGGGCTTCGTGAGCGAACTGAACCGAGCATCGGCTCGCGTGAACCCAGGCCGTGAGCCCGAGATGCTGATGCGCGTCGACGGGTTGAGGTTCGGTGGCAATTCGGTTAGGGAGCTCTCCGAAAGCGCGACGACATGTGATGCGCGTCCTAGCCTCTCGATCCCAAGTTGGTAGTCAAGGAAAGCCGCGTCCGAACGCAGAAAGGTAGAGGGATACTCGCCCATGATCCCGTCCAACCAGAGCGCTGCGCGCCTGACCCCCGGAGCGCGGAGCAGATCGATGTCGTAACGGAAATTCCCGTGTATCGAGGTCATCAGCTGGATGTACGCAGAGACCTCGTCGATGGGTGTCACTCGCGGCATGAACTGTCCATCGAACATCGCCGCTACCTGAGGAGCGACGTCAGGAAGCGCGGGGGATCTCACCATTAGCAGCCGGACGTCCGACTTAACGGTCGATCGCAGGGCGTGTAGAACATGCTCAGCGTGGGTCTTCGTTCCGCACTCAAACGGGATTTGCAGCGCTCGCACGTCGACAACCAACGATCCCGATCCGCGGTCCGCCATGTCAACCATGTCAACCGGCGCCAGCAGCGCGAGCAGCTCTCGGGCCCGACCTCCTAGCTCCGGGTCGTGGTCCGTGGTTTCTGTAGCTCTGCGGAGCGCATCGAGCTCGCCGGGTTCGAGCAGACGAGACCCGTCGGCGCGAGCCTGCCGGAGATCATGGACAGCGGAAGCTAGGAGCGACCCGTCGTTCTCATCGCTTGGCTGACTTCCAGGGGACGCACCGACCGTCGCCAGCGGGGAGGTCGCCGCCGTTGCCTGTCGGTACGTACGGGACAGCTTCCCGGCTCGCGTGCGCCATACGCGCAGAAGCGGCGAGATGGCCGTCGCCGCCGGGCGGATGGTCGCTTTGACTGCCCGTATGACGCCGTTGCCGATGCGCCAGGAGTCCGAACGGTGAATGGCCTCGAGCTGACCGTGTAGCTCGGCAAGACCCTCCCAGCAGGCCCGCAGCTCCTCCCCCCACGGGTCGGCGCGATGGGCACTGTTCCACTTGCGTTGCTGATCGAGCTCGGTGAGGCGCAGCAGCAGCTCGGCGTGCTCGGATTCGAGACCCGCGAGATCTGGAGACCGATCGTTGGTGCCCGACGAGGGATCAGGGCTAGACGGGAGCTCGGTTCGCGCCCGTCGGCCGTGTCCGTCAACCCCGTTCCTGGGCACCTCCCAGACCCTCCAACTTCATCCCGTTCCGGCCATCGGCACGCTCGGTGCGGGCATTCTTGCGCGGCTGGTGAGGACGCGCACCTCGTGGAGGGTGTCCCGATCGGGGCTAGGAATTCGAAACGCTGAGCGACTCGCGATCCCCTAGATCGCGAGTCATCCGGACCCGTCGCTACACCCGCGCCTCGCCTCGAGACCTGAATGACCGGAGCTGACTGGACGGAGCCCCGCGTACGATGACGCTCGGCCCCGCGTGCCGGTCAACGCTGAGCATCAGGTACCCATGGCGGGAAGCGGACCAGCCCGACGGAGAGAGGAGACAAGGCCGGTGAAGCTCGTAGCACGGGTCGGAATCGCCAGCATCGCAGCGGTGGTGGGTGTCGCCGTGGGCGTCCCGGCGTCAACGGTCGCCGCGAGCCCGCGATCGGGACCCTCCGCGGCAGCGCTCGCTCACGTCTTCGCGGTTGGGGTCCGTACCGAGGCCTTCGTCGATACGGCGCGCCCCACGCCCGCCAACGGCACGTACCCGGGCAGCCTGAGCCGGGCGCTCCCCACGATCATCCTTTATCCCGCGCGCGGCAAGCCAGGCGGGTCTGACCGCCCCGACGCCCCGCCGGCGAGCGGATCATTCCCGTTGGTCGTGTTCTCCCATGGGAGCGACTCGAACGGGCCCACGTACGAGCCACTTCTGCGCCAGTGGGCCGCGGCCGGTTACGTCGTTGCGGCACCAACGTTTCCTCTCTCGAGCCAGGACGCGCCCGGCGGCAGCACCATTGCCGACTACCCCAACCAACCTGCCGATGTCAGCTTCGTGATCACCGGCATGCTGCGCCTCAACCGTGACCGGGCGAGTCATTTCCGAGGCACGATCGACCCGAGGCACGTCGCAGTCGTCGGTCACTCGCTCGGGGCTATCACCACCCTTGGCGTTGCGGTGAACAGCTGCTGCGCCGACCCACGCATACGGGCCGCCGTATCGATCGACGGGATCGAGCTGCCCTTTGGCAGTGGCATGTTCTTTACGGGCCGGCGGCTTCCGCTACTCCTCCTACATGGCGACGCGGACCAGACGATCCCCTACGCCAGCAGCCAACGGATCTTCGCCGACGCGCCCGGCCCGAAGTACTTCGTGACTCTCCATGGCGCGCCTCATACCTCGTTCCGTCAGGCCAACACCGCGGCGGAACCGGCGCCACCGTGGGAGCCGGTGGTGGTGGCGTCAGTCACCGACTTCCTCGACCGCTACTTGAAGGGCAAGGGGGATGCGCTCGCCCGCCTGTCTCGGGACGCCACCGTCGCCGGGGTCGCCAGCATCCAGACTGGCTGACTCGGCCACCGGTTGACAGTCAAGACGCACGGCGACCCGTCTCAGTGGGATCCTGCTGCGGCCGGTCGGAGCTGGCGAGGCCCTCCGAAAGGTCCCTCCCTGTCAATCCCCGGCGGGAGTGGCCTGTTTCTCCGCGCGCTCAAACTCTCGGCGCACGGCGTCGAGATCGTAGGGCTCCTCCTTGAGCGTCTTGGAGTCCCATTGGCTGCGGGCTGTCTTGATGAAGTCGCCGCCGTACACGTGGACGGCGCCGGTGTGCGAACCCTGCGGGTTGTGGACGGCATGGATCGTGTCGTCACCCATCAGGAGTATGTCGCCGTCGACGAGTTCCTTCCCGCCGGACGTGATGATCGCTGAACCCTGGCGTCGATAGAAGGTGTTCTCTTCACGCCCTCCATAGACCGCGATAGCGGCCCACATTCGATGATCGTGCGGGAGAAGGTTGAAGAGCGGCGGCCAGACGACATTCAGGATGGTTAGGTCGGGCGCGTTGTACAGCACGTTGAGACCTGCTGCGTAGCTCCCGAGAGCGTCAGCCAGCCGGCCATTGGCGAGCGCGCGCTCGAGCACCGCGCGCGTCGCCATCCGCGGGTCGTGTTCAGTGATGGCACCGCAACACTCCGCCACCAGGTCGTCCAGGTCCAACATGGGTTGCCCCCAGAAGGCGACGTTCCTGTTCCTGTTCCTGACGTGAAAGTACTCGATGCGGAGTTCGTGCTGCGCGACAGCGGAGCGAATACCGCTCTACGGCTAGCCACGGTCGACTTGGGCCTCGCGTCCACTCCAAGCGCAGTGCGGTCCGTCGAGTTCTGGGCGGACACCGCTTGTACAGGCTGTGGGCGGGAGGGCACAGTGTCGTCTCGCGTGCGATCCAGCAGCCACGGCCTGGTGGGAGCGGCATCAGTTTGGACACCATCCCGGTTGTTTTGTGCTTCGACGTTGAGCCGGACGCGCGCGCTCTCAGGGGCCGTGTGCCTGAGCCGCTGGCGGGCTTCGAGAGGCTGGCCCCGCTGGTGCCAGCCCTTCGGGATCGCCTAGCGGCCGGGGCCGGTTCCCCCGCCGCGTTGACGTGGTGCGTCCGAATCGACCCGCAGATCGCCGAGGCCTTCGGGTCCGCGACCTGGCTGGTCACCAAGTATGAGCGCGAGTTCGCAGAGTTCCGGTCGTCCGGCGACGAGTTCGGAATACACCCGCACAGCTGGCGCTGGCAGGGCCGCTGGGTCTCTGATGAGGCCGATCCGGAGTGGGTGGCTCATTGCATCGCCGTCGGGCTCGACGGTTACCTCGACGCGTTCGGTCAGCCCTGCCGAGTCCATAAGCACGGCGATAGCTTCATCTCGACCGCGGTCACCCGGCAATTGGAGGATGCCGGGGTCGCTGTCGACTTGAGCATCGAACCCGGGCTCCCGGCGAGCCGAGGCCTGATGCCAAACGAAGAAACGACCGGCTGGCTGCCCGACACCACGGCTGTGCCGTCCCACGTGTATCGGCCCTCCCGACACGACTTCAGAAGTCCCGATCCCGATCGGAGCGATGGGCTGGTCCTCATGCCGCTGACGCCCGGGCTCACCTTCTCGATGCATCGCTCGGGCGAGCGGTTAGTTCCGGCAGGCGCGTACCAGCCGCTCTCACTTTGGTTGGACCCATCGATGTTCCGCGAGATGCTGGCTTTGCGGCTGGCGGCACCGACACTCACCCATCTCGCCTTCGCGGTTCGTACGGACACGATTCTCAGCGGCGATTTGTGGTCGGCCGTTGACGCGAACCTGGCCGAAGTGGCCGTTCAGCTCTCCGGACGCCACCGGTGGTGCACGGCGACGTCTGGGACGGATTCGGCGCTCGCTTCGCTGCGGTTGCTCGAGGGGCTCATCGAGGAGCCGGCCAACCCGCCCGAGGCGCGGGCCCGACTGTGGCTGCGCGGCAGGCTGGATCCCGGCTTTGACGAGGAGGTCGACCTCGACGCGCTGGACCTACGGGACGGTCACCCGCTCCTCAACCAGACGACACCAAGCCTGTCGCCTCGTGTCAGCGCAATTGTCCCCGTGCATCGCGGTAGCCGGTACGTGCGAGCCGCCGTCGAGAGTGTGATCCATCAGACTGAGCCTCCGGACGAGCTCATCGTCATTAACGACGGCTCCCCCGAGAGTGACCTCGACTTTCTGCATGGGATATCTGCACCGTTCCCGATCCGAGTTGTGCACCAGTCGAACGCTGGTCAAGCAGCGGCACGTAACCGCGGTGCTCGGGAAGCGACCGGCGAGCTCCTCGCGTTTCTCGACCAGGACGACGTGTGGCACCCCCAACATCTAGCAATTCTGAGCCGACCCTTTCATCGGGATGCGTCCCTTGTCTGGTCCTATAGCGACTTTGATGAGATCGACGCTGATGGGCAGCTCGTCACCCGCTCGTTCCTGCACGAACGGGGACTCACGCATCCGAAACGGACACTGGCCTCATGCGTTGAGCGCGACCTCATGGTCATCCCGTCAGCGAGCGTTCTGCGGCGCGACGCATTCGAACTGCTAGGCGGATACGACGAGGCGCTGCGCGGATACGAGGACGATGACCTCTATGTCAGGGCGTTTCGATCCGGCTCTGAGTTCGTCTTCGATCGGGGCGCGCTGACCTCCTACCGCGTGCACAAGGGAGGCGATTCGGCCAGCCGGCGGTTCGCGGAGAGCCGGATCCAGTTCAGCCGGAAGCTCCAGGCCACTGTTCCCGATGATCGCCGCACAGGCCGCTACTACTTCCACGATCTCGTCGTCCCGAGATTCTTCGCCGTGTCGCTCGGCGACTATCTACTCGCGGTGTCCGAAAAGGACTGGACGGCGGCGCGCTCCGCATTTGAGGACCTCAGGTACTTTGGTCAGCTTCGGCGAGATCGTCTCCGGATTGGTTGGAAGCTCGCCTTCCTGCGAAGTCCTCGCCTGTTTCGGCAGCTGCTCCGTGTGCATGACCACGTGCCAGGACTCCTCCGCCTCACCAAGAACCGAGCAGTTCGTCTCCGCTAAGGCCGCGAGACTGGCGACACGCGCCTGTGGCTCGTTGTCACCTCGCATGGCTACGCCGCGAGCCGTCGCACGCCCAGGGTCCGCGCCACCGAATATTCTGACTCGCGGTCCCGCAGACCGCGAGTCGATGATCAATGAGAGGTCTCTCAATAGGACAAGGCCAGCCGGCGGATCATCGGGATGAGAGCCCGAATACGTGCGCTCCATCGTGGCGCGCGGCGGAAATCTCGATGGCGTGATCGTCGCACGTTGGCTGCTCGGTGCGGCGTCCGGTCTAGCGACGGGGACTAGTCAGGGTGACAGGCAGTGTCCGGGGTCCGTTAGCCCAAAACACCGGAACGGGCTCGCGTCGGTACGACTTATCGATGGGTGCTTGATCGACGCGATCTAGGAACACCTCGAGCGCGATTCGACCCTCGAGTCTCGCAAGGGAGGCGCCAGGGCAGACATGCGGACCGCCACCGAAGGCGACGTGATCTCTCGCATTTTCGCGGTCGAGCCGAAACTCGTCGGGATCGCTGTATATGCGCTCATCGCGGTTAGCCGACGCTATGCCGAATCCGACTTTGACGCCGGCTGGGATCGCGACGCCGTCGACCGTGGTGTCCTTGAGGCAGTCGCGCAACAGCACATGAATCGGCGAGTCGTGGCGCAGCGACTCCTCGACGAGGGTGGGCACCAGGTCCCGTTCCGCGTGCAACCGCGCGAGCAGGGCTGCGTCACTGCACACTGCCTCGAGCATGTTGGCGATCAGATGCCGTGTTGTCTCATTGCCAGACATCAACAAGAAGGCGAGCTGGGTGCGCATCTCAAGGTCGGTCAGACACTCGCCACCCACACCGGTGTGGATGAGTCTCGTGACGAAGTCGTCCGGTGGATCGACTGAGTTCTTCCGCTCGGCAATCATCGTGTCGAGGTAGGCCGCGAAGTCGGGCGCAACCCCAACCAAACCCTCGCCCTCGGGCCCGTCCTCTCTGCGGTTCTTGGTCGCGTAGGCGGACTGCACCACGAGATCAGACCACTCGGCGAAGCGGGCGTGATCCGCGGGTTCTACGCCGAGGAGATGCGCGATCACCGTCGCCGGGATAGGCGTCACATAGTCGGCCACAAGATCGCCACCGCCGCGCGCAATGAGCCGGTCGAGCAACTCGTTGCACAGCTGGCGGGCGAACGGCTCCACTCGGCCGATGCGATGCTGCGCGATCGCGGCGTTGATGATCCGCCGAATCTTGCCGTGGCGTGGTTCAGCAATCTCATTGATGAGTTGCTCCTCAGGCGGTACCACCACTCCCGCCGCACGGAAGCTCGCCTGGAACACGTCGATGTCCTTCGTCGCCGCCAGCACATCATCGTGACCAGCCAGGAAATACGCGCCCGATTCAGTCCGTGAGACCGGACACGTACAGCGCAAGCTGGCAAGGAGGTCATACGGCACGCCCGCCGAAGCATCGAACGGGTCAGTCATCATCGACGGAAATCCTTCCATGTCCGGCAAGACCAAGCCAGACCTCCAGGACCCCTACGTCCGTGGCGGGACTGGCGAGTCGGTAGATCGCGGGTCGGGCGAGCTTTGGTTCGAGCCGGCAAGAGGAAAGGTGCGATCGTTCGGTATCGAGAGCTGACGGGCTCGGACCCCCGGCACGCCGTCGCCGTGGTGGACTCGCTCTAACTGCTCCGAATCTGGACATCCACGAGGCTGCACGAATCCAGCGCGGCTCCCTGACTCGCGATCCTGTAGACCGCGAGTCGCGAGCGTCTACGGTCGACCGCCCTGACTCGCGATCAACCGAACCGCGAGTCATCAACTCGTTAGTTGGATCGTGAATCGCGGGTTAGCCAGCCCTCTGGTCGACCTTCGCGACGGTCGCGCCGATCCATGGGCTGAGCTCCTTAATGAGTCGCGATAGATACGTGAGCGACACGGTCATCGGTTCGATCCCGTGGTCCTCACCCCCGACGTCGGTGGGACCTGGGTGCCGTACGCATTCAACGATGGAGAGGCCTAGGGCAAATCGGGGTTGCGTTCAAGGGAGGCGGTAGCGTCGCCTCGATGGTTGACGCCTCCGAGTGTTGCACGTGAGAATCGGAAAGCCCGACGCCGTGGTAGTAGGCGCCGGTCCGAACGGTCTGGTCGCCGCGGTGACGTTGGCCCGCGCCGGTTGGCGAGTCGTCGTAATGGAGGCCGCCCCGACCCCCGGTGGTGGTACGCGTACGGCCAGCCTTACTGAACCTGGTTTCCTCCACGACGTCTGCTCGGCGATCCATCCACTCGCGCTTGCGTCGCCGGCGTTCGCCGACATGTCGCTCGTCGAGCATGGAGTCCACTGGATCCAGCCGGCAGCTCCCCTCGCCCACCCTCTCGACGGTGGTCGGGCTGCGTTCATGGAACGCTCGATCGACGCTACGGCGGACCGCCTCGGCGCCGATCGGTCCGCATACCACTCTCTGTATTCACCGCTAGTGGAACATGGGCGGGCCATCGTCGACGCCATGCTCTCGCCTCTGAGCATTCCTCACCGACCGGTCGCGTTAGCTCGATTCGGATGGAGCGCGATTCGATCCGCTGACGGGCTCGCCCGCTCGCACTTTGAAACAGACGAGGCTCGTGCGCTCCTCGCTGGCATGGCCGGCCACGCGATGCTCCCGCTCAACGCCGCGGGAACCGGCGGTTACGGCCTCTTCATGGGGATCCTCGGGCACTTGGTGGGTTGGCCTCTCGTCGAGGGGGGCTCCGAACGCATTGCCGACGCGCTGGTCGCGATCTTGAGCGAACACGGCGGCGAAGTCGTCACTGGCACCGAGGTCACGTCGCTTGCCGAGCTGCCCCCGAGCGATGCGCTCCTGCTCGATGTCACGCCCAGCCAGTTCCTGCGCATCGCTGGCGACAGCCTCCCCAGTCGGTACGAAGGGGCGCTGCGGCGTTTCCGCTATGGACCCGGCGTGTTCAAGCTCGACTGGGCGCTCGACGGCCCGGTCCCCTGGACCGTTCCTGAGGTCGCCCGCGCGGGAACGGTCCACGTCGGGGGCACGATCGACGAGATCGCTGCGAACGAGGCGGCGGTCCAGGCCGGCCGTCACGCTGAACACCCGCTGGTGATCCTCGCTCAGCCGAGTGGCTTCGATTCGTCACGGGCCCCGGCCGGGAAGCAGACCTTGTGGGGGTACTGCCACGTCCCGCATGGCTCAGACGTCGATCAGACCGAGATGATCGAACGTCAGATCGAGCGGTTCGCGCCCGACTTTCGGGACCGGATCATCGCCCGGCACACGATTGACCCGACCCAACTCGAGGCTTATAACGCGAACGATGTAGGCGGCGACATCAACGGTGGCGCCGGTGACCTCCGCCAACTCGTCACGCGACCCGTTGCCTCTTTGCACCCGTGGAAGACGCCGCTCCCCGGGGTATATCTATGCTCATCGTCGACACCACCGGGCGGTGGCGTGCACGGGATGTGTGGCTGGCACGCGGCGCAAGCGGTCCTGGGCAGCGAACGCCGCTGACTCGAATCCCTTGACGACCCCGACGTTCAGCGCTCCGTGAGGCGATGCTGCTCTCGGAGTTGGACGAGCGCATCGTGGTCGATCTGATCGGCTTGCGCCACTGCGACGCGGATATCGGTCATGGCCTCGAGCGACGCGGCGCGAAACCCACCGTCGAGCACGGCCCCCTCACCGAGGATCGCGCCCGGCCCGACCTCGGCGACGGGCTCGCCATCGATCCTGACTGACAGCATGCCATCGAGCAGCAGGAACAGCTCAGCGCCCGGCTCGCCCTGCTTGACGAGGAATGCTCCCTTCTTCAGGGACCGGATCGCGGGCTTCTTACCGCCAGACATGATGGTCACCGACAGTCGGCGTTCCAGCGCGGTCTCCACCGCGGTCACGAGCGCCTTGGAGTCGCGGTTGCCCCACGGTGTGTACTTCCCGAACGCATCGCGGTACCAGTCCTTGAAGTCCGCAAGGCCGACTTTCGCTGAGATCTTGCCGTCGGTGTCATAAACCCAATGGCGGGGGAACTTGCTGGCCCCGAGTACCTCAAAGCTCGATGTGCCGTCGGCGCGCATCGTTAGAGCGAGCGTGGTCCATACCGTCGGCGCGCGGAACTGCACGAAGGGAGGGTGCTTGACTCGGCGCGGCGCGGGAAGACCGGTACGGCCACCAGTGGTCTGCACGAACCGGACGCTGGTCTCGGCGAGTTCAGGCTCCTGGCAGATATCAGGCAAGGCCACGGGCTCAAACGTCGCGTGCACCTTCGCGAGCCGCACGGTGGTCGAACCCATCAGGCCGCCGCCGGTGTAGCCGGCGTCGACGATGCGCCCGTTCTTGATCTCGACCCAGGCCGCGAGCCGATTCGCGAACCGGAACGCACTGGCCACGCGCAGCGCCTCGAGATCCTCGATCGATTCGGGTAGCGGATCGTCGTAATGGGTGAACCCCGAGTCGAAGGTGCCTTTGAGTAATGGGCCCGAGACGGCCTCCGACGGGATCCACGAGACCGACGTAACCGATGATTCGACGCGCATGGCCCCCCGCATTCGAAACGGATTGAATGTCTTCCCGCCCGGAGACTACGCCTCAAGCAGTTCCTAGGCGAGAGGCCCGCCGCTGTGACACCGGCTCAACGAGGCGGGTTGGCCGAACTAGCCGATCTCGCGTTCTCCCAACGCAGACTGACTCGCGGTCCATCAGATCGCGAGTCGCTTTGCGCGACTGAACCCGATCGGGCTCGCGCCATCCCGTCGCGGGGTCGCCTGCTTGTCGTCTTGCCATTCGAACCGGCGAATTGCTGGGACCGGAGCGGCGACCGTTCCCCGACGGATGACCCGAGGTCATCGGATCACAGCAACTGACGGTCCGCTGAGGGTCGGCGGGCCCTCGGCGTTGGGGGGCGGCGCTGGTCGTCTGGTCCTCGCCGTTGCGATCCCAGCGAGAAAAGACTCATAATCCTCCCCCCAAGGAGCGCCCCGAGCGCCGAGAATCGATGGAGAGGATCTTGATGGCAGGCTCAGAGACGACGGCCGAGCTTCGTTTCGAGCCCCCTGGCCCGGGCGGCTGGAACCTGGACCCGGTGCACTTTCCTCGGCCGGTGACTCGCTACTGGGCGCAGACTCATCCTGCAGCTTTCAAGCGCGGCACGAGCGACTTTGCGCGCTTTTACGGGATGCTCATCGACGGTCTTCAGACGGCGTACGTGAACGGGTTCGCGTACAACCAGATCGGGCCGGCTCCCGAAGAGGAGATCCCTCAGCGGTTCCAGCGCGCCGAGGAGGTCTTCCAGGGGAAGCTCTGGCGTGAGCAGCTTCGGGAATGGGACGAGACCGTCAAGCCGGCATCGATCACGGCGCATCGAGCGATCCAGGCGGTGGATCCGGATGCGCTCTCCGACGAGGAGTTGGTCGGGTACCTCGCGAGGTGCCGCGATCACCACGCAGCGATGATTACCCAGCACATGCGCTTCACGGCCTCGGCGATGGTCCCAACCGGAGACTTCCTCGCACACGTCGGAGACTGGACCGACGTCCCGCCCGCCGAGCTACTCGGCCTGCTGCGAGGCGCGGCACCGGTGTCCGCGGGCGGGTCCGCCGAGCTCGAACTGCTGACCACCACGATCGGGCAGGACCCCGCCGCGGTGAAGCTCCTCGCGTCGGACGACGACCCGGCCGAAGTGCTCGCGGCGCTGCGCTCCCTCGGGGGTGACGCGGGATCGGCCGTGTCCGGATATCTCGACCTGATCGGATGTCGACCGCTCGACGGTTTCGACATCTCCGAGCCGTCCGCGCTCGAGTTGCCCGACGCGCTGCTCCGGGCGATCCGGGTCGCTGTGTCGGGGCGGGACCTCAAGACATCGGAGGTCGATGACCGGATCACCGACGTCCGGAGCAAGGTGCCCGAGCAGCACCGGAGCGAGTTCGACGAACTACTCGGGGAGGCGCGGCTGATGTACCGGCTCCGCGACGAGCGCGGGATCTACAGCGACATCTGGGCTTCGGGATTGATGCGACGCGCCGCGCTCGCAGCCGGTCGCCGGCTTGCCAGCAAGGGACAGATCGGCGACGCCCAACATCTCGTCGACGCCGACGTCGACGAGATGAGCTCGCTGCTCAAGGGTTCGGGAGGACCGTCCGCGGACGACCTCGCGGCACGCGCCCATTACCGCTCCACGCACAGCGCGAAAGACGCGCCCCCGGCGTTGGGCCCGCCGCCTCCCCCTCCGCCGGATCCGTCTGGGCTGCCGCCCACCGTCGCGCGCCTGATGCGCGCGACCGAGATTGCATTGGGCTCACTGTTCGGGAGCTCCGAGGCGGAGCACGAAGAGCATCTCCTGCGGGGGTTGGCAGCGAGCCCCGGCGTCTACGAAGGGCCGGCACGCCGCGTCTCCGGGCCCTCCGAGTTCGGCCGGATCGTCCAGGGAGACGTCCTCGTGACCCAAGCAACGACCGAGGCATTCAACATCCTCCTACCGCTGCTCGGAGCAATCGTGACGGACAGCGGCGGCCTGCTCTCCCACTCCGCGATCGTCGCCCGTGAATACGGCATCCCAGGTGTGGTCGGGACACGCGAGGCAACCGAACGCATCGCAGACGGGACGCGCGTGCGGGTCGACGGAGGTGCCGGCGAAGTAGCCGTGCTCTAGTGAAAGACAAAGAAGTCGTCCCTCTCGCGAAGGCGCAGGACACTGCGATCTTCGGATCGAAGGCGGTCGGTCTGGGCGACGCCATCCGGGACGGTCTCCCCGTCCCGCCGGGTATCGCACTTTCGGGGTCGATCGTCGAGGCGGTGGCCTCGGGTGACGAGCGCGCCATCGCGAGGGTCGCCAAGGCCGTCCGGGCCCTGAAGGCACCCCTGGCCGTCCGCTCGTCGGCCGTGGACGAGGACGGCGCCGAGGCCAGCTTCGCCGGCCAGCACCTCACGCTCCTGAACGTCCCGTCGGTGGACGACGTGGCGCCCGCGCTGCGGGAGATCTGGTGGTCGGCAAACTCCGACTCGGCCATCACATACCGACAGCGGGTCGGTCTCTTCACTCGCCCCAGCATTGCCGTCGTGGTCCAAACGCTCCTCAATCCGGACGTCGCGGGAGTGATGTTCACGCGAAACCCGATAACCCAGGCCGAGGAGCGCATCATCGAGGCCAGCTGGGGGCTCGGTGAAGCGGTGGTCGCAGGCCTCGTGATCCCGGACAACTTCCGGCTCGACCGCGACAGTCAAGTGCTCGATCGCACACCAGGGCGCAAAAGCATCGCGATCCGCTCCGTCGCGAGTGGAGGCACCGTCGAGGAGCAGATCCCGGCCGACCGTGCCGAGCAACTCTGCCTCGACGACGACCAACTCGCTGAGCTGGGCCGGCTCGCACTCCGATGCGAACAGGTATACGGCCCCGCACGCGACATCGAATGGGCGCTCGCCGACGGGACGCTCTACCTCCTGCAATGCAGGGCCGTCACGACAGGAAAGGCACCCGACCAGGGCACCGAGACCGCCCCGATGACAGGTGATCCCGTCGAATCCGTCCAGCGCGTTCCGCTCTTTGCCGATCTAGGACGGCGTGAAGTCGAGCAGATCGCGCGCCTCTTCAAGGAACGCCGCTTCTCCAAGGGAGAAACGGTCGTGATGGAGGGCTCGGGCGGCGCCGCGTTCTTCCTAATCGACTCCGGGGAGGCCACGGTCACCATCCACGGCACGGAGCGCGGAACCCTCCAGCCCGGCGATTACTTCGGGGAGATCGCGCTGATCGACGAAGGCCCCCGCGCAGCCACGATCACCGCCACGAGCGACCTCGTCTGCTACGGACTCACCTTCTGGGAGTTCCGCCCGCTCGTGGAGAAGAACGGTGCAATCGGTTGGAAGCTCCTGCAGTCGATGGCCAAGAAGCTCCGCGACGCCCAGCAGGACCAGTCCCCGCTCCTATCGTCAAGCGGAGACCCCGCGCCCGTCGACCCAACCTAGATCGGTCGCCGCGCAGGGCGGCCCTCGTAGCTCCATACCGCAAAACGTCACCTGAGGGAGGCACGGACTGTGGCCACGTGGATCATGGAGCCAGATCACACCGAGGCGGAGTTCAAGGCCCGGC
>Ga0182024_10014701_pt1 | contig 15100 bp, 13 predicted proteins | sample P32metaG_FD_120480 | JGI IMG/M metagenome (GOLD analysis project Ga0182024, IMG submission 120480) | Permafrost microbial communities from Stordalen Mire, Sweden - P3-2 metaG (Illumina Assembly) | ecosystem: Environmental > Terrestrial > Soil > Wetlands > Permafrost | place: Sweden: Stordalen... | reverse complement strand
TAGTCGAGCCGAAACAGAAGCCAATAGTCGAGCCGAAACAGAAGCCAATAGCCGAGCCGAAACAGAAGCCAATAGTCGAGCCGAAACAGAAGCCAATAGTCGAGCCGAAACAGAAGCCAATAGTGGAACTAATTGTGGAACCGATAGAGGAGCCAAAACAGGAGCCAATTGTGGAACCGATAGAGGAGCCGATAGTAGAGACGAAGGAGGAACCGACCATAGAACCGACCGAAGAGTCAAAACAGGAGCCCAAGGAAGAGCCGAAGGAGGAGCCAGAGCCGAGTAGCCCACCTGTCGCGTATCCTCTCATGAAGCGGGATGACGCCGGTGATGAACCAGCCCTGCCGCAGTAGAGGAGCCCGTTTTTAGTCCGAAACGAATTTCAGAACCGCTGTGACTTGTCGACCACGTTGATAAGGGGCTTGCCGAGTTCGAATCTTTCGCAGTTCTCAACAAGGATTCGGGTCCGGCGTTCCGGGACGTGATAGGATTCGGGCTTGGCTGCCATGTGGGGGGTGATCAACACGTTTGCCATCGACCACAGAGGGTTATCAGGGGGCAGCGGCTCCTGTTCGAAGACGTCCAGGGCGGCACCAGCGATCTTCTTGGTCATGAGCGCCTCGATTAGGTCCTCCGTGGCTACACATCTCCCGCGCCCGACGTTGACCAGGAACGAGCCGTGCTTCATTAGGTTCAGCCTCTTCGCATCTATCATCCGTATAGTCTCAGGGGTCTCAGGGGTGATCAGGATCAAAAAGTCAGCCTGAGGCAGGAGACCATCCAGAGCCTCCGGCGGATATACCGCCGTGACGAACGGAGGAGGGCTCTTCACACGCGGGTCGACACCCGTCACTGTCATGCCGAAGGCCGCGCAGAGACGTGCCGTCTCGGCTCCTATGCCTCCGAGGCCTACTATCAGGACCTTAGCCTCCGGGAGATAGGTTGTGGCCCTGACGGGCCCCCATTCGCTCTTCTGCTGCCAACGGGCGTACTCGGGCAGATTGCGGGAGAGTGCAAGAACGAAAGCAAGTGCATGCGCTGCAACGTGGTCATTGTAGATGCCTCGGAAGTTCGTCACCGTGACGTCGCTCTTGAGGAGAGCTTCGTGCCAGAACGATGGGTTCGGGCTCGCTGCGTTGCACTGGATCCAACGGAGCTTTTTTGCGCGAGAAAAAAGGTCGGGGGTAACGAATCCGTAAGCGCAGTCGGCGTCCTGGATGTACGTCTCTGCTTCCTCTGCTGTCTTGAACACCTGGACCTCTGCGCCCGGGATCGCCCCTCTGATCTTCTCAGGCCACTCCTCCTGATATTCAGGAGGGAGGATCGCCATCTTGAACGGCATTATGGCTGGTCTCATCTCTCAATCGGTCTATATGTTTCACGGTCGACGCGGCCTAGTCAAGTAACTCAAGCAGACACCGCCGTTTCCTTCCTTGATATCCATCCGCAGCTAAGGAAATATCGGACCTCGAACGAGGGTGACGGAGGCCAACTTGGTCGACGAGACTACGCTGATATTGATCAGCACCGTGGTGCAGACGATAGTCATCAGTCTGACGCTTGTGATCTTCACGCTCTCGTTCCGGAGCCAGGAGAGGGCCATCAGGGAATCCTCCTATCAGGGGTTGATAGGCCGGTATAACGACCTCATCGGCACGGTCGCAAACAAGCCCGAACTTACTCGAATGATGATGGGCGCCGTTTCAGGACGAGACTCAGAGAAGATGTCGAAGCAAGATGCGGTGATCATCGGACACCTGCTCTTCGCGTACGGGATAATCGAGGAAGCTTACATCCTGCGCGAAAAGAAGTGGATTGACGAAGATAATTGGCAGCAGTGGGCGGCCTTCCTCAAATCACTCTCGAGGAGCCCGCTGTTCGCACCGATGTGCGACTGGACACGCGGCACGTTCGACCCGGGGTTCGAGGCCTTCGTTCAAGAGATATTGAAGGGCGCCAAGGAAACCGCCAACAGCTAGTCCTTCCCGAGTCCCCAAGCAACGATCTTTTCCGATACGATTCGGAGAATTGGCGCCTCGCCCTCGCCCCACGGGTTCTTTCTGTAATATCCGAACTTCTCGAACAGGATTTGCAGGAGGCGCAGATATTCGGTCCCCCGCTCAAGGATGGTGCACTCGCCCTGAATCATTATTCCCTTGTTCCCCTCCCCGTATTCATCCATGACCAGCGACGCCTTCGGATTCTCCCTCAGGTTCGCAACCTTCTTGGTGCCATAGTCCGCTGCGATTACAAGCGCGTCTCCGTCGAGCGCGTAGATCACGGGGGTGACGTGCGGCATGCCGTCCTTCGACGCCGTGGCCAGCCTGCAGACCTCGTGCGACTTCAAGAAGTCGACCTGCCCCTTGCTAAAGTTCACCAACACTGCTCCTAAACCCGGTCCAAGCAAAAAAACATTCGCTGTGCTGTTCCGGCGACTTCCCACGATCTGACGCCTTACATTATTGTGGGAGTAGCGATAGTGGTAGCTGCGGGGCTGCTAAGAGCCGATATGCTGAGACTTAGGAAATCCAACTGAGGCGACGTCCATGATCATCTTCCTTCGCTTCTACAGAGTCATATGAAGCTAAGCTCAAATAACTGCTGAAGGTTCATTCGGTGAGCGTTCAACATGGAGGTTACCCCGACTGGCGAGGGCCGCACCCATCATACGGGGTTGCTCATTCTGCTTGCTGCGTTGGCTCTCATTTCGGGTATCTCTCTGCCGCTCGCACATGGCCAACTCGTGCTTGCGACAGTGTCCGTTGGCGAAAACCCCGTCGGGATAGCCTACGACTCCGCTGCGGGTGAGGTCTTCGTGGCCAACTATTTCCAGAACACGGTGTCCGTCATCTCCGACTCGACGAACACAGTAGTTGCGAGCGTCAACGTGGGAAGTGAGCCGGGTGGGGTAGCCTACGACTCTGCCAGGGGAGAACTCTTCGTAACCAATTCCAACTCCAGCACGGTCTCCATAATCTCCGATTCGACCAACGCGGTCGTAGCGACCGTGCCCGTCGGCAATGGCCCCGCCGACATGGCGTATGACTCCGCTAAGGGCGAGGTCTTCGTGGCCAATTCTTATGGCAACACTGTCTCGGTCATCTCGGACGCGAGCAACGCGGTCGTAGCGACCGTGAGCGTGGGCAATAGTCCCTTCGGCGTAGCCTACGATCCCGGTAAGAGCGAGGTCTTCGTGGCTAATTACTCCGACAACACAACCTCCGTCATCTCCGTCGCGACCAACACCGTGGTTGCAACAGTGCACGTGGGTCGCGGCCCCTCCGGGTTGGCCTATGACCCCGCCAAGGGCGAGATCTTCGTGGCAAATTCTAACAGCAACACGACCTCGGTCATCTCTGACGAGACGGACACGGCGATTGCGACGGTACCCGTAGGTTACAGCCCCATTGGCGTAGCATGCGACCCCACCAAAGGCGAGGTCTTTGTAACCAATTATTACGGATCCACGGCGTCGGTTATCTCTGACGCGACCAACGCGGTCGTAGCGACCATCGCTGTGGGCCATAGTCCCGCGGGCGTGGCCTATGACTCCGCAAGGGGCGAGGTCTTCATAACGAATTCTGGGGACAATACGGTCTCGGTCATCTCCACCGGTATCACCACGCCGAGCACCTCCACGCTATCTTCCACCGCCCCATCCGTTTCCAACTCACCCGGTTCAGCGTCGACGAGCAGCAGCTCTGGTGCTTCGTCGTCGATCTCGTGGAGTTATGTTGGAATCGTCGCGATCAACGCCACTCTCTTTCTAGTAGTGTGCGGCCTCGTCGCAATAAGAGGGAAAAAACCAATCCCCGCGGCAATCACTGTCCCGTAAACGAACTTCGACTCTCTGTCCGTGTATCTAGGCAGGCCTTGCGACCATCGCGCGTGTCCCCCGTCGGTCTGCACGAGAACCGAGCGCGGGAGCGACCCCGCTTTCACATTCGACATGGGCGTCACAGGTTGGTGGTGCTTGACCGATTGGGCGGAAGAGAGCAAGAATGCCGGAGCTCAGAATATCTTCCTTCTAGTCTGCGAGCCTGACGCGATCGTACATCTTGATCAGGGCCTGCGCTCGGCTGTCATTCCGCTCCAGCGAATAGCGGGGTCTCTGGCGAGTGCCGTTATTCAGGACCCTCCCGACCTTGACGAGCCATTCGATGGCTATCCTGATGCTTCCGCCGGGAAGAATGGACCGTTTTCCTCTCTCGCACTTCGCTGCGATCTCTCTGGCACATGGGTTTGCTGGCGTGGAGCAGGACATGGGTGACGATATGCCCTACCGAGTCGGGGACGCCGAATCTACGATCTGACGGCAGATTGAAAGGACCTCTTGTTCCCTGGCATCATTGAGGGCGCCAATGACGATCCCCTCGAAATTCCTCCTCATCGTAGTCGATTTCAAGCCTAGCCATAGGCCCTCACTATCGCCCGCAGCTGTGGCCTCGTGAGCTCCACCTGCACCGCCCCCATCGAACTCACGAGCACCGTCGCAGACTCGCCCTGCCCCTCGTTGACCAGCCTGTCCCCGAGCGCCTCGCCCTGTGTCGCGCACACGCTGCTCAGGAAGTTGGTGTAGGCATCTGCCGGCTCAGCCAGCAGCTTCTCCTGAAGCACCTCGAGGGCCTCCCAGACAAGGGGCTGGCTCCGAAGCTTCCTTCCCGCCGAGGGCAACGTGGCCTCCCCCTCCTTCGCAGGGCCCTTCACATACGCGGCTGCGGACTTGACAAGGTGCCCCTCGGGGCTGAGGACGAGCACGTCGAAGGGACTGGACTTGAGCGACACGACGCCGTCCTTGCGATATTCGAGGGCGAGGCTTACGGCCTTCAGGGACCAGTTCAGGCGCGAGGCAGCCTCCTTTCCCTCCAAAGGCAAGATGTACGCCCCTCTGGCGCTCAGCGACCTCGCTATCGGCCCCAGCTTCTCCGCCACCTTGCGGTCTGCCTCCGGCGCCGACGCGGCGATCACCTTGACCGGGAGATAGAAAGTCGCCTTCTCGGAAGTGGCTGTGACGATCATCTCGTTGCCGACCGACGATAGTGCCCTCGCGAACTGTGTCGTGCCGAACTTGACTTCGACGAGAGACGTCCAAGAGAGCGGGAACAGCCTGCTCCTCAGCAATATCGACTCCGGGACCGCCCTAACGCCCGAGACGCGTGGGCCGAGGTGTAGGACGCCGGAAAGGACCGTGACGACCCCGAGAGAAAGGAACACGAACGGAGACGCAGTTCCGCCAGCGCCGAGAGCCACGAGAGCGAGGATGAAGAAAAGCCCCGCTACGATGTACCTCTTCTTGAACAGGGCCGGCCGCTGCGGCTGCGGCGGCTCGGGCGCGCCCCCCCTCCTGCCCATGACATGGACGCGCCTCTTCCTCGTCGCGGACCAGAGCAGATACCCGAGATAGCCGAAGCACAGGAGGGAGACGGGCCACAGCCCGATCCCGAGGCAGACGAGCCCGACAAAGAAGGCGGCCGCCTTCAGGAGCCAGCCCATTAGTGGAACCCCTCCTCATCCATCTGGGCGAACCCGAACTTCGAGTACTCCTCCATCGCCGGATGCCGGGCGACCCAGAAGGCCTTGACGTTGTCGCTATCGTCTTCCGGGTTGATCGCGTGCGCCTCCGCGTTCCGTTTCGCGCTCCCCTTGGTCAGCTCGAAGGAGAACTTCGCCTCGTGCCCGAGTATCACCCCTCCGTAGGGACGCCTGTCCCACGCCTTGATCGGGTCGATTGAGACGTGGCTTATCACGACGACCGCTATCCCAAACTCGACGCAGAGCCTCTGCGAGTGGGCCAGGAGCATGGCCAGCCCGGCGGAGCGGGCCGGAAGGTCCTGCGTGCTGGGGAACGACGCCTTGAACGGCGCGGAGATCGAGTCGTACACTAGGAGCTTCGCGCCGGTCTCCCTGATGATCTGGTGCAGCACCGACTGGTAGACGGGCGTGGACTGGAGCCTCAGGTCGACGCGGCCCCCCTCGGACACCTGCTTCTTGGCATCTATCCCATGGAGGTTCAGGAGGTCGGTCACCTCGGGGAGCTGGAGGATCATCACGGAGGCTTCTTTGCTCTCGGGTAGCTCCGCGTGGAACTCGGGGGAGACCACGTCCGCGAGGGAGCTGAGGTGGGAGTCCGTGTAGTAGACTCCCATCTGGTCGAGGGTGTTGCTCAGCGCGGAGATGACCTGACCCCTCGTCACCCCCTTCTTCTTCCCAGAGACCTTCGGCGTCCTCTCCAGCTTCACCTCGTTCACCTGGATCTCCTTCCCGAACCGTTTGCTCATCCGCTCCTGCCAGTAGGGGATGAGGTAGCTGCCGTAGGACTGCTCGGTGTCGAGGATTATGGCGCTCATCCCTGACGCCGCGGCCGCGCACGCGCTCTGGAAGGAGAAGATGCTCTTACCGAGCGCCTTCTCCCCGAACACCTGGGTTATCGTCCCGGTAGCCAGGCCGCCGTCGGCGAGGGTGTCGATGGCCTTGCATTGCGTCTGAATCCTGGGAAGGGCCGTCATCGTAGTCGTCAATTGGAAAGCATCTCCAGCAATCTCTGCCCGCTCGCCGTGAGCGTATACACGACCATCGGGTCACCCGACCTGACCGGCTTCGACTCGAGTTTGATGTGCCCCTGCGCCTCCAGCCTGTCGAGCTCGTGCTTCACCCCGTCTGCTCCATAGTCTCCCGAGAGGAAGTCGATGAGGGAGCCTCGGGTGGAAGCGGAGTACCGCTTGACGTCTTCGAGGATGAGTGCGGTGAGCTTGTCGTCGGCCGGCATCCGCTCGATCACCCCCGGACCCTTCCTGGGCTCGGAAGCCTTGACCTCGAACGACCTAGGGATGAATGTCCTCTGGTGCCCGAAGTGCCCGTCGGCCATGACGAGGGCGTTGGGCAGGATGGGCTCGCGGGTGTTTTTGCCCTTCCACCTACCTTCGACCCCTTCGTTCCACGCGTCGCTGGAGAGGATCTTGGAGGGGAAGGCGTCCCGCAACGTCTGGCTCAGGGCGTGGTTCTGGTCCGATACCAGCACGACCGTGATCGAGGCGTCGAGGAGTTCCGACAGGAGCCGATTCACGTGCTGGGGTCTCGGGTTCGCCCGGAATAGTCTGTGCGCATCGTTCAATATTACGAGGTCCGGCTTCGATCGGGCGCCCGGCAGTACGGTAAGGAGCTTCGAGAGGTAGGCGGCTGCCGCTATCTCCGCCGCCTGCGGGTACTGGGCGCTCCTGAATGTCACTATCGAGCTGCCGAGCGAGAGGAGGCTCCTGAACGAGCCGTTCTCCGGCGCTTCGAGGAATTTCAGGCTCGCGATTCTGCCCTTGAGCTTGTCCACGTAAAAGCCTCGAAAGCCCTCGACTTCGCCGACCTTCTCGAAGAGGACCACCGGGCTTGCCCTGTTGTCCACCATCTCGAGGTGGTGCATCGCCGCGTTCATGATCGCCTCCTCCTCTGAGCTCAGGTCAAGTGCGGTCGTATAGGCGGCAGCGATTAGCTGGCTCTGCCTCTGCCTCTCCTCCTCATCCAACTGGAACGCGTCGTAGAGGAAGCAGGTAAAGTCATAGGTCTCGAAGTAGCCTGAGACCCGTTCTGTGATGTGTCCACCTGTGTCGAGGATTAGGACTTTGAGGCCGACCTCCTGGCATGCGTAGGCCAGCAGAGAAGCCACATCGTCAGCGGCGTTCCCTACCACCAGCAATTTTCCCTTCAACTCGTCGTATCGCACGGACATGCGTCCACCTGTGGGCGCGTACCCGAGCCAGAGAGAAGCTACGTGGGCGTTCTCTCGTCTGTCGTCGTTCCCCGTCGCAGTCACCTGCGGCGAAATTGTATTCATGGGCCGTGAGGAGGTTGCTGGCTTAAAGAGAATTCCTCACCTAAGATACTGATCTTAGGTAAGTGTCCGTACTGTACTGTGACCCCGGAGACTTCTCTGGTGGTAATTCGCACGCTTTTTAGTCCCGCACTTCAAGTGAGAACAGTTGAAGCGCAGGCCGAATATCATCATTCATATGCAGATACTGGCCTACCTTCTTGACGGGCCTCAGGGGCCCAGCCGAATCTCGCAGGCTCTCAACCTCAACTTCAACAAGTTCCTCGAGTTCGCGACCTACCTTGAGTCGAAGCGGGTAATACGTAGGGAGGTTCAGGATGGTCACGACCTGTACTTTGTGACGCCCGAGGGCGTCGAGGTCTATCATGGATGGGAGACCTTCTACAAGAAGTTCGGGCCGGACACTGATCTTAGGTAAGTAACAGTTTTATTGCCTGCGGCAATCAATAGGCCGTTGTCAGATAAAGGGGAAGCGCGGGTCGCCGCTATCGAGGCTCACGAGGATTTTCTCCAGCACATCGAGGACGGCAGATCCAAGATCAGGTTGCTATCGGTAATAACGGTAGTTGTAGCCTTCTTCCTGGCAGTCTCATACGCCTACCAACTGCTCCTTCCGCTGACGACGGGGACAAAGGTCGTCGAGGTGAACCTCGCCGACCCCTCATTGATAGCCTCAGAGGTTCTCTTCCTCCTGCTGGCCGGAGCCTGGTTATACGTTGGTATCGTGAACTACCTCTACCAGACCCGACTGGGGCGCTCGATCCAGAAAGCAAGGGCGATGGAGAACGAGATTGAGCGGCGGATGAGCGAAATGCCGAGTTAAGGAGGGCGTCGGGGCTGCACGTGGCAGCTAACTGAATGGAGAGCGGCACGCATCCGACTCTTCAACCCAGCGGTCAGAGCAAGAAGTGCGAGGATTCCTTAGGCCACCCCAGGAATACTTGTAAAGGACCAGTCGATACCTGGAGGGGCATGTTCCGCAAGAGTATGGTCCCCAAGAAGAGGAAACCGCCGGTCTAGGCACGGAAATTCGGGGGTTGTTCGGTTCTGTTTCCTTAGCGGGGTGGCAAGCAGGCGTTCTACATGGGGCGGCGGTTCATCAGATCAACTCTGGTCTGTTTTCAAGCGCTCTCTCGAATAATGCCCAATCTGCCTTTCCGGATTCGAGGTCAATCAGATACTTATTCACGGCGTTCTTGAAGTCGTCAAGGTATGTGGGAACATTTAGGGTATATTTCCCACTGGTCGGTTCGTACTCGATCCCACAATTTCCCCTCTTCGAGTTGATTACCGAATTTGATTCAAAGAAGTAGCTATGTGCCAAACCACCTCTGACTCGCCGATAGACGTCGTGGGTTACGTGCCCGTCTTTTTGATCCTTCTTGACTAGGATCGGGTTGTTAATCAGCGCTCGGTAACAGAACCCCATTCTCTCAAAAAAGGCCGTAAAGCAGGCATCGCCATTGCCGCTCGCAATCCCTGTCATCAGGCGACCCCAATACTCGGTGTAAGCAAAGAGGGCCGAGGCTATCATGAACTTCGGGGCGCCTCTGGCTGTGACGCCTAGGCCTGCCGTCTTGTCCAATTCTTCGAACATGAGAAATCTCGCCTTCTTTACTGACTCCAATTTCGCGGTGCGTTCCAAGGCAGACTTCTTAGCTTCCGCTGAGGAATCTATTGTCATTAGTTAGTCTCCAGCGCCCTCCTAAGCAACTCTCACCATTTGTCCTTTTGCAATATCCCTATTCCAGCCGCTTCATGAAACGCCAGCTAGAACGGACAACCAAACGAAACAGTCGAAGACCTTGCATCTCTACCATCAGAGGTCTGGTGTTTGAACTAATCGGGGCGTCGACCGCGGCGCTACCGGGACCGCGATATCCTCGGGTGCTAGGTTAATCGAAGTGTGAAGGCACTTTCACCCTCGACAACATAACCGGCTCTGGGTCTCAAGAAGCTGGCATGTCACAGTTCTCTGGAAATTGGGATCAAAAAAAGGGACCGGGGTTGGGCGAGAAGCTGCGGGGTAGGGTGAACCAGGCAGAGCCACTCAAGCCCCGACTTGATCAAGCGAACCGTCAGATTCAGGCGGTCGTGGGAAGGCTCGACGCGACAATAGCGAAGCTGCGTGACAAAGACGCGAATCTCTTCAACAAGATAGTGTCGTCGGTGCAAAAGCACGATTCCGCGCGCGCTTCAATCTACGCCAACGAGCTGGCAGAGCTCAGGAAGATGAACAGGATGGTGACCCAATCGAGGCTGGCCCTCGAGCAGATAATGCTGAGACTGAGCACGATAACGGACCTGGGCGACATCGTAACGACCTTGGCGCCTGCTACTTCAGTTGTCAGCAGCCTGAGGCAGAGCCTCACGGGGATGATGCCGGAGGCAGAAAGCGGGATGAGCGAGATCTCGAGCATGCTCAGCGGGATCCTCGTCGATGCTGGTTCGGTGAGTGGCTCGTCGCTCAACTTCGGGGTCGCCAACGAGGAGGCGGAGAGAGTTCTGTCTGAGGCGGCAGCCGTCGCGGAGTCGAGGATAGTAGGTACGTTCCCCGATATTCCAGTCACCGCTAGCAGGTCGGAAGCGGATATGGAAGAAGCATAGCGGGATCATGGATGTCTCTTTCATTCGCAAGTGAAGGACGACCGGAATGGGAGCGAAGGATAGGGGTATGGAAAGCAGGGCAGTACGGCGGTCGTCCAGGCGCTGCTGCCCGCCCTTTCTTCTGTCGGCTGCGAGAGGATGGGAGATCAGTGACGCGCTTCATGAATGAAGGATTGGGGCAAGAGACGGTTAACCTCCTGACCGGTTAGGAGTCGCTCGGCAGCGAGCGCAGGCCTCAGCTCCTAACTGATCCTAGAAGGTCGACACCACGTCCTTCCCGAAGTTGGTAACGGCCTCAAGCTCGTTTCGGGGGTCGAAGGAGAAGATCAGGTAGTCGATGCCGGCCTCCCTGAAAGACTCTACCTCCTGACGTATCTGCTCTGGAGTCCCGTAGGTGAGGAACTCCCTCATCCTCTCCGGCGTGGCACCCATCTGTGCGAACCCCTTCTCTATACTCTGCCGATCGCCTATGACGATCCTTCCCAACTTCGACTTTACGATGGAATCGTAATCCCTCCCCACCTCCTTGCAGTGCTCGCGCAGGATACCCAGCTTCCTCTTTACCGTGTCCACGGAGCCGAAAAGGTTGGAGGCGTCCCCGTACTTGGCGACCGTCTTCAGCGTCCGCTTCTCGCCTCCTCCCCCTATCAAGATCGGAGGGTGCGGCCTCTGTATCGGCTTGGGATTGCAGTAGGCCTCGCGGAGCTGATAGAACTTTCCATCGAAGCTGGCTTTGTCCTCGGTCCACATCCGTAGGATCACCTGGACGGCTTCGTCCAGACGCTCCAGCCTCTCCTTCGTCGATGGGAAGGGGATGCCGTAGGCTGATGCTTCCTCCTCGTTCCACGCCGCCCCGATTCCCATGAATAGCCTCCCCTTGCTGAGCACGTCCACGGTCGCGCCCATCTTGGCGAGCACAGAAGGATGCCTGTAGGTGTTCCCCGTCACCATGGTACCTAGCTTGATCTTCGACGTCAAACCCGCCAGGACGGATATCGTCGCCCAACCCTCGAGCATCGGCTCCTGTGGCTGGCCGACGTTCTGGATTTGATGGAAATGGTCCATCACCCAGAACGAATCGTAACCGAGCTCCTCTCCCTTGACTGTTACCTTCCGGAGTGAATCCACGATCGCGGGGCCGTCCCCGTCGAGCGTGAAGCTTGGATGCTGGATGCCGAACTTCATCTTTCCTTCTCCATGGGCGTGGTGCTATTGAAGATTTTGCCCGATGCGGCATCGTACGCCACGCCGATGGGTCCTCCTCCTCCGGTGCTGACGTTCGCGACGATCCTGTCAGTGCTGTCTGATATCGCCGAGACGACGTTGCCGACGCGACTGCCGGAGATTGCCACGAAGATCAGCGCGACCAGTCCAACCGTCGGAGTGGATGCAGTAGGACCATGCGCATGAGCACCTCGGCCGCCCGATTGAAATCGGACGTCAGGCCCTACTCAGGGCGACATCAACCTTAATACTCGGTTGAGCTTCAGCGACCTCGCTTGAAGAGAGCTCTGCTGACAGCAGGGATCCTGTGCCTACTTCTGGCTCTCTCATTCTTTCCCATCGCCCGTGCCGATACGGTCCAGCAGGTCCAAGTGAGCGGCAAACCCCTCTCTCCCGTGGTCGATACATCGAACGGCGACGTCTATGTTCCGAGCAACGGACCCGGTTCGGACACTCTCCCTGGCAATGTCTCGGTAATCTCCGGCGCCAGCCTCGTCGGCACGGTGAGCATGACGTTCGGGAAACCCGGTTCTAGCTGCACATCAAAAGTTGACTTGAAGCCCGCAACCTACGACGCAGGGAACGGATACGTGTACGTCCCAAGCGCGGCTGGCGACTGTTCGGGGCTTGGCGTCATCTCAGGCACGAGCGTCGTGGGATATGTTGACGTCCTTCCGATTTGGTCGGATAGAGCGGCCTACGACCCCAACGATGGTTACGTCTACGTCCCCGTGGGGAAGGAAATAAACACCGTGTGCGCAGAACGTTGCACTATAGGGAATTCAACCGGCCCTCTGTACATTTACACCTATTACGGCGGAATATCGGCGGTCCAAGACCTTACAACAGTGTATAACATCTCAATCGGGTTGCACCCCGGCGAGGGGGCGTTCAATGCTTCTGAAGACCCGGACGTTCAGCCTGCCTTCGATCCCAACAACGGCTACATCTATGCCCCAGACAATGACCATAACGTTGTATACGTCATCTCCGGCACATCCCTTATCGCGACGCTCTCCCTTGGCAATAAGCCCGGCGTACCCGTGGTCGACACCTCGACCGGGGACGTTTACGTCCCGATGAACGGCTCCAGCATCGCTGTCATCTCGGGGACGACGGTCTCGGGAACGATAAGCACGAGCGCCCAGGCCGTCGATTTGACATACGACCCGAGTGACGGCTACATGTACGCGGCAGGACTCAGTGGCGTCTACGTCATCTCTGGTACATCCGTCGTCGCTACCATTCCCATGAGTCCGGGTGGCTATCCCGCGTACGACCCCAACAACGGTTACGTCTACGTCTCAGATGCCAGAGCCGGAACGGTCGTAGCAATCTCAGGCACGAGCGTCGCCTTTACAGACACGGTGGGCGGTATACCCGCGGACGTCGTCTTTGACCCGGTGAACGGGTATCTGTATACGAACGACAACCACAACGGGCGCGTCGATGTAATCATCCCACTGTCGGGCCTGGTCTCTCCGACGACCAGCTGCTCCTCCTCCGCTTCCATCACAACGTCATCGAGCACGTCCTCGACCACCACTACTTCGACCGCTTGCTGCCAGTCCACGTCATCGACATCTAGAACGACGACTACTTCCAGCACCACTACGTCGACATGCTCTTCTTCCTCGGCCACGGGACCGCCGGTGCTGATCAACGCGACTTCGGTGCTCAATTCGACTCCATCCGAACAATCCCCGACGAGCTCATCGCCCACGGACACGAACTCGTCTTCATCGCCTAGCTCGTCAGGTGTCGGCCTGGGGACCCCAGAGATTGCCGCGATCGCGATTGGTGCGATAGCGGCCGCCGGCGCCGGGATATGGTACTTCACGCAGCAAGGAGGCGGGTCCGAGGACGCATCGGATGGTGAGGGAGAATCGCCACCCGGCGGCTGCGCTCCGGAGAGTCCTCCCTCGTGCGGCCCGGTGAGCCCCACCGTCGGACGGGCGACCCGCGCCGTATGCACCCCCTGTGGTACTTCGGTCGAGCAGGTGACTGGTCCATCCGCCGGCTCGAATCCTTTGACAGGGCATGCCACCCGAGTTTTGTGTACCCCCTGCACACCTTTGGAAGTAGTGTGTGGTCCGACAGCGGGTTCAAACCCTTTGGCAGGGCGAGCGACGCGAGTTGTATGCACCCCAAGCAGCTCTCCACTCGACGTTGTGAGCGGCCCGTCAGCCTGCTCGAATCCTTTGGCTTCTCACGCGACCCGCGCCGTTTGCATTCCTTGCTGCGCGTCGTTTGCGAAGCTAAAGCAGGTCGGACCTTGTGGAGAGTCGAGCGCGTCCGTCCGACTCTCGTGTGCCCAAGCGTCCAGCATTCCCCAGTGCCAGCAAGTAGCCACTGTGAAACAAAATCCTTTGACAGGCCGCGCCACCCGGTGCCTAGCCACCCCCTGTGGCGCCTCAGTCGGATTGACCAGCGGGCCTTCTGTCGCGTCGCCTTGCAGCGTACCTTCTTCTCTATGCTCAAGCGCCCCGACGGGAAGGGCGATGAAGACCCCGGTTGGCTGCGGTCCGTTATCGCGTGCTAGCTGCACGATCGTCGGACCCTGTGGAGAGGGTCACGCCACACGGATTGTCTGCACGCCAGGATGCCAACAGGTAGCAAAGGTCAAACAAGTCGGCCCCTCCACCCAGGCGCATTCGTGCGTTAGACTCTCCTGTGCTGAGACCGCCAGCATCCCCCAGTGCCAGCCGGTTGCGGTCGTCAAGCCGAATGCCCTGACAGGGAGCGCGACCCGTCAGGTATGCATTCCTTGCTGCGCGTCGTTTGCGAAGCTAAAGCAGGTCGGACCTTGTGGAGAGTCGAGCGCGTCCGTCCGACTCTCCTGTGCGGAGGCGTCCAGCGTGCCGCCGGGTACGGTCCAGCAGGTCAAAACGTCGGGACAGGTGACTGGAAGAGCAACCCGGACATCCTGCAGCATTCCACAGGGTCAACTCAGGGCGGTTAAGCAGACCAAGACACAGCCGTCGTGTGGCTCAAGCTCGAACGGTAGCGGATGTGAGTCCAGCGCCAATGACACTCCGCAGTGCGATACGTCAGGAATAGACGACAGCCCGGAAGCTTGAGAGGGGCACCGTCCTCGTCCAGGATGCCCCGAACTCAGGGCATCTTCCTTGATCGCGATCGAGGGACCGTGCGCCTTTGACCAAACCCTGCAGGCAGCTTTCGTTTCGATCCAGTGAGTTCCTCGAGGATCGTCTTGACCGCGAGCCTTCCTTCGGCGCAGTTCGTCGCCTAGAGAGTGAATTTGAGCAGGACGGCCAGGGCTACGAACTGGGAACCTGCGATGGCGGAGAGATAAGGCACGGTCTCAGCGCCGAAGAGCGGGGCCATGCTGCCGTAGGCGTAGATGGTCAGCAGATTTTGCGCGAGCAGGAAGAACGCGAACACTATCAGCGCAAAGGAGAGGACTGCCCTGCTCTTGAGAGCGATGCG
>Ga0182024_10014700_pt1 | contig 15100 bp, 14 predicted proteins | sample P32metaG_FD_120480 | JGI IMG/M metagenome (GOLD analysis project Ga0182024, IMG submission 120480) | Permafrost microbial communities from Stordalen Mire, Sweden - P3-2 metaG (Illumina Assembly) | ecosystem: Environmental > Terrestrial > Soil > Wetlands > Permafrost | place: Sweden: Stordalen... | reverse complement strand
TCCTGTTGCGACGAGGTTGTCGTGTTTGTGCAGTCTCTCGGGCACGGGCCCGACCGCAAGGTGATCGGACTGCTGGAAGAGGGCGAGAATCTCCTCGAGGCTCTATTGCTCGAGACGGCAGGGTGGTTGGCGCTTGAAGAGACGATCCGGCAATTCCGCAGCCGACTGCGCACGGACGCTGCAGGTCGCGGGCGCGCGCTGCGCAAGCGGCTCGGTCCTGGATACACCTATTATCTTCCGCAGGGCCCCACGATCTGGCCGTTGGATGACCAGCGCATCCTGTTTTCCCTATTCCGGGAAAGCGAGCTGCCGGTGCGCCTACTCGAAAGCTGTGCCATGCAGCCGAAATTGTCGCGATCCGGTCTTTTCGGCGAGAGGCCGATCGGCTGTCAGACCTTCCTTCAACCACGGAGAACCGATAGGTGAAGACTGCAGACGGGGGTCTCATCGTCATCGGTGAAAACTTCAATACGACCCGAAAGATCAAGGCGACGAGCCCAAAAGTGGTGCGCGACGGCAAGAAGGTCGGCATCGGCTATGTGGACCTGGAAGGCCACAAGAAGGTGCTTGACGTCACGCGCTTAGTGCCCGCGGACCCGGAAGCGGCGAAGACTTTCATGATCCCGCACATCGCGGAAGCGTGCAGGCAGAAGGATCTGTCCTACATCAGCTGGGCCATCAAGGACCAGGAGAGGCATGGTGCGCACATCATCGACGTGTGCGTCGACGAGCTCTCCGTCTACCCGGAAGAGCGCATGGAGTGGATGCGGTGGATCGTGAAAACCGCTCAGCACATCACCGACGCCATCATCGCGATCGACTCGTCCGACTCCAATACGATCAAGGCCGGCCTCGAGGTCCACGACTCCTCGAAAAGTAAACCCGCAATCAACTCCCTGAATCTTGAGCGGGGGCGAGAGGTTCTGGCCGATACCGCCCGGGAGCGCAAGGCGCTCCTGTTCGCCAACGCCAGCGGCTCCACGCGCATGCCCCAATCCGCCGACGAGCGGATTGAGAACCTCGTCCGATGCATGGACCTAATGGACCGCGCCGGCATTCCGGTGGCCGACCGCTTCCTGGATCCGCTGGTCTTTCCGATCGGCGCCGGACCCGCCTTCGGCATGGATTACCTCGACGCCGTTCGGGAGTTGCGCAAACGCTACGCGGATGTGCATATCTTCGGGGGTCACTCCAACGTATCGTTCGGCCTTCCCGATAGGCAGCTTCTGAACCAAACGTTCGTGGGGATGTCGGTGCTGGCAGGCGCTGACACGGCGATGATCGATCCGATCATGAACAGTCCAAAGGAGCTGAACGACTTTCGTTTTGCGGCCAACGCGCTGAGCGGCGCCGACGAGTACTCGATGCAGTATCTCAAGTACGTCCGGAGCCTTGCTTCGAGCGCGCCAAAAAATTCAACCGACCGCCTGCCCCGGGGGGCAATCCCGTACTCAACCGTCAACCGAGAGGAAGCGAATCCATGAAAGAGCTGCTGCCGCGCGAGCGCTTCACGCGAGCGCTGCGCCACGAGAAGATCGACCGTTTGCCCGTTATGTATCGCATGAAGGCCGAGGCGAAATCGAAGATTGCGCGCGTATTCGGTATTGATAAGACAGGCACCGGGCGGGCCCACGATCCGTCGCTGGAGCTGCGCTTGGGCAATGACGCGATCATCTATCAGATAGGAATCAATGCGGATTTTTCGCACCGGCACATCGAAATCGGCGAAACGTGGTTCAACCATTTCGGCGTTGGCTACGGCAAGAGCGGGCTCCAGGGACGTACCGCCGCGGAAGCGATCGAGTTCGCGAAGACTCAGGAATTTTGGGGGCCGGCCAAGGTCGTTCCAGAGAATTTCCCGAAGCAGCACCCCATCAAATCGAAGGAAGACCTGGCGAACTACAAATGGCCCGACCCGAATGATCCGGTCATCCTCGCGCCGATCAAGGACCTGGTGGAGCGGTACGGGAAGGACTATTTCATCATTGTCGATCTTTCCTCGTCGCTGATCGAGGCGGGCTATGCGCACGTGGTCGGTACGCAGAATTTCTTCCTGTGGATGTACGACGAGCCGGAGCTGATTGCTGGCGTGCTCGATGGCCTTACGGAGTACTACTCGAAGCTCGGCGCAAACGCAGTCAAGATGGGCGCCGACATGATCCGCGTCGGTGACGATGTGGGCGCCCAGCAGGCGATGATGCTGTCGCCAAAGGCGTGGCGCGAGCTGGCCAAGCCACGGCTCAAGCACATGTTCGACACCTACCGCTCGATCAACCCCGACATCTTTATCAAATTGCATTCGTGTGGCGACTATTCGCCGATCCTCCCGGACGAAATCGAGTTGGGGGTTGATCTTTCCGGCCTGATGCAACCCACCGGCGGGCTCAAGGACCAGAAGAACATCAAGGCTAAGTACGGCAGCGACATCGCCCTAATCGGAGGGTTGGACGTCCAGCGTATTCTGCCGCGCGGTCAAGTGGAGGATGTGCGTAAAGCAGTCTTCGAGACGATAAGCAACCTTGGGCCGGGCGGCGGCTACATCTTTTCGCCGTCACATTACATCTTGGCGGACGTGCCGATCCAGAACATCTGGGCGCTGATCGAGGCTCAAAGGGACTTCGGCACGTACGGCAAGTTTCCACTCAACTGACACGGGAGCGGGGAATGTCGGAACCAGAACTGAAACTGCCCGTCGGCTGGGAATCGCGAGCGCCGGCAGGGTGGAGTTGGTCGAGTCTTTGGGACGCGGTCGAAAATGGCAATCATAAGTTTACCGCCACGCGAACGCAGGAAGCGATCGACGCCGGGGTCGACCCGAAAGTGATCCTGGACGATGGGCTGTTCCCGGGGTTCGATCTGCAAGGGATGCGATTTTCCGCCCAGATGATCTTCATTCCGGAGATGCTGGTCGCGGCTCGCGCAATGAAGGCCGGGCTCGCCTTGATCCGCCCGTTGCTTGCCGCGAAAGCGGAGAAACCGGTCGGGGTATTCGTGATCGGAACCGTGTTGGGCGACATGCACGACATCGGCCAGTCGATCGTCACGATCATGCTCGAGAACGCGGGATTTCGCGTCATTAACCTTGGCACTGACGTTCACCCAAGCCGCTTCATCGAAGCGGCGACGAAAGAGCGAGCGGATCTCATCGGATTCTCTGCCTTGCTGTCGACCACGGTGTACTACCAGAAGGTGACCGTTGAGGAATTTCGCAAAGCTGGACTGCGAGGCAAGGTGAAGATCCTGATCGGGGGCGCTCCGACATCGCAGGAATGGGCCACGGAATGCGGCGCCGACGGCTGGGGCAAAGATGCGATTGAAGCAGTCCGGCTGGCACGAGAGCTCGTGGCCCAGCCGCGTGAGGCGTGGGCATAGAGGATGGGCGAGGACGCCCGCGTGAGCTTACGCGGTTTCCGAGTCCGAATCGGCGTTAGATCAAGGGGAGATCGGGCATGCAAATAAATCTCCTGTTCGGGTTCCTCGGGTCGGGCAAGACGACTCTTGCGCGCCACCTCTTGCAAGAGCGCGGCAATGTCTGCAAAACGGCCCTTATCGTGAACGAGTTTGGCGATGTCGGCGTCGACGGCGACATCCTGCGCGGCGCCAACGTCGACATGATCGAACTGAATTCGGGGTGCATGTGCTGCACGCTGCGGGGATCGTTGCTTCTCGCGATCGAAGAGCTGCGCACAAAAAAGGGTGTCGAGCGCGTAATCGTGGAAGCGACTGGCGTAGCCCAACCCGGCGATCTCAGGGAGACGCTCAGCGACCCGTCGTTCACGCTCGAACACATCCTCGGGCCGACAGTCACCGTGGTAGACGCAGCCAAGTTCATGAAGCTGCAAACCATGCTGGGCAATTTCTACACCAAGCAGATCGAGCACGCGGACATCATCATTCTCAACAAGATCGACCTCGTTTCCACACAGGGGCTGCGGGAGGTCGAGGCGGAAGTGCGCGAACTGAACTCCGAAGCCGGCGTCCTATTTGCTGTGCAGTGCGATGTCGACAGCCAATTGATTCTGGAAGGCAGTGTCAGCAATTGGCTGCAGGCGCCTTCGGCGGGTCCGAGGGGGTTCGACGCGAACGTGCCGACGCATCCGAACCCGGTTGAGCCTGGGCATGGCCGGCATTCCGACCATGCGCACGAGCATTTGCACGATATCGAGTCTTTCGTGCTCGACGCCGGCGGCGAATACCCAAGTTCGGGGCTATCAACTTTTTTCGCGGGGCTAGGTGAGAACGTATGGCGAGCCAAGGGCTTCATGAGCGTGGACGGCCAACCGACACTCGTCCAGTACTGCCTCGGACAGGTGTCCATGGCTGCCGCTCCGATGCCACTGAACCGCAGCCTCGTAATCATCGGTCGGCGAATGAACCGAGCGGCCATCGAAACCAGGTTCGCAGGCGCGGTCGCGCGCGACGTCATGGCAGTCGAGATTGAGGGATAGCGCGTGTTGTCCGTCGTCCAGCTGAACGGCAAAGTCGCTTCTGGGGAAGTCATGCACGTTTCCCTGCGCGACAGGGCCTACGAAGGTCTTGTTCGGATGATCACCAGGCTGGAGCTCGCGCCCGATGCCGTATTGGTCGAGCGCGCGTTAATGAACCAGCTTGATGTCGGGCGAACACCGCTGCGTGAGGCACTGCAACGCCTTGCCGCCGAGGGCCTCGTGACGCATCGGCCGAACCGAGGCATGTTTGTGGCCGGTATCGGTGCTGCCGATGTGCAGGAGATCTACGAATTCCGTACGTTGATCGACGGCACTGCAGTTTCGCTGGCGGCGAGCCGCGCCACCACCGCCCAGATTGCGACGCTGGCCGAATTACACGCCGCGCTGGTCAAGGCCACCGCCGCCGACGACATCGACCGCTACGTTACAAGCCTCCGGGCGTTCCACGAGACCATTGCTGCGGCCGCACGCAACAAGTTGCTGGCGGAAGTGGTACCGCGGATTTTCAATCTGCACTTGAGGCTTTGGTTCTACATATCGAGCAGGACCGGGCGCTGGCACGACTTGGCGCACGCCCACCAGGAGATGACGCGCGCGGTCGTCGACGGATTGAAACGACAGGATGGGCATGCCGCGCGGGTGGCGATGGAGTCCTATATCCTGGGGCGCTACCAGCAGATCCGCGATCTGCTTTGACGGCGCCGCCCAACCGTACGGGCACGGCCAAGCAGGGGCAGGCTTTTCATCAAAGCCCCGTCGTCCCCGCAGGGCGGCATTGCGGCTATGCATAAGACGCATAACTACACTGCAGACGCACGAGTGGCGGTCTCGACCGGTTTGGCCGTAGGCTAACAATTCAGCGCAACTACCGGGCCGAGCGGGTGTTTGGCCGGGTTCAGAAATCGGGGGAAAGCCCATGGTATCAATCATTGGAAAAGCGATTCCGCCTCAACGCAAGCGCGTGCTGGACGCCTTGGCTTTGCGGGAGCCGGATAAGGTACCGATCGGCTTGTGGGGCACAATCGAGGGATATCAGAACCTGAGGAAGGCGATTGGCATGGAATACAAAGCCGATCCCCCCGATTACCGGACCGGTTCGACGACCTGGACCACGGACGTGAGCTTCGAGGCGGATCTAGCGGCGAAACTCGACGTCGATTTCTTGCGCATTGGATTAGGGCCGCCGGGCGGGTCACCGGGCTTCAGACCAATACGATTCGAGGAGGTGCCCTTCGACATGGGGATCTCGCCGCCGACTGCCGAAATTAACGTCGATGAGTGGGGGGTCGTGCGGAAGTGGACGCCGCATGAAAACGGTGGCTATTACGAAATGATCGGATACCCGCTGTTTCACGCGACCAGCGCACCCCTGGAGGAGGGCCTGAAAATACTGGAATCCTATCCATGGCCGGACCCAAAGGACGAATCGACGTACTCCGATTCGCCAATACCCGGGATGACGTTGCGCGATTACTGCAAGTACATTCGCGAGGAGACGCCTTTCGCACTGATGGGACAGGCGGGCAAGGGCGGCTTGTTCGAGCAGGCCAAGTACATGGTCGGGTACGCGAAGATCTTCTCTGACTTCATCGAGTCGCCGCAGTTCCTGGATGCTTTGCTGACCAAGTTGACGGATCACGAGATCGAGTTCAACAAGACGATGATCGACCAGTGCGGCGAGTATCTCGACTGGATACGGGTGAGCCCGGAGGATCTGGCAAGCGAAAAGACCGCGTTCATGTCACTGAACATGTTCGAAACCCAGCTCAAGCCTCACTACTACCGTTCGATTCGTGCGGTGCGCGAGTACTATTTGAAAAAGAACCCCAACGGTCGCATTCAATTCCACAGTTGCGGGGCAATCGCCGAACCGTTCATGCGCGGACTTATAGAGTGCGGAGTCGACGGCTACGACAGCCTGCCGCCCAAAGTCGCACGGCATTCCAACCCGGCAGCCAAGAAGCGCCTGCTAGGCAAGGAAATGTTCTTTTATGGGGGCATCGACGTTCAAGAAACGCTCCCTTGGGGAAACATGGACCAGGTTCGCGCGGAGGTCCGAGCCCGGATTTGGGAGATGGGCAAGGGCGGCGGCTATCTGTTGAGTTCCTCGCATCGCCTCGAACACGACGTTCCCACCGAGAACGTGCTGGCCATGATCGACGAAGCGCGCGCGTACGGTACATATCCGCTGCCAGAGGCTCCGCCGCCGGGCGCCGATACGGGTGAAGGTTACGAACCCTGGTCCGAGAAGCCCCAGCGCCGCAAGCGCGAAGCGGTGGCCTGATGTCTAAGTGCGGCAACGACTAGTCAATTGGAATCCGACATGCCACTGCAGATCGACACCACTCCGGAATTCGACCTCGAGGACCTCAAGTACGACATTGATGATACCCGCCGTACCGATAGGTGGTCGGACGCGCCGCCGGACGTCAAGGATCTCTTCCATAGGATCGAGTGGAACATCATCAACGGCGAGCACACCAAATCCAGTGAGCTGATTTCTTTGACGCTGGAGCATTCGGTTTCCGCGCGTACTCTGATCGCAGGTCCCATGGCAACTGGCATCGCTGAAGTTGGCCGGCGCTTCAAGATGGACGAATACTTCTTGCCGGAAGTTATGATGTCGGCCAAGTGCATGCACGTCGCGCTCGGCCTGCTCAAGCCTCTGATCCTTGCGGAGAAGAGTGAGCATGTGGGCACGGTGGTGGTCGGCACGGTTCAGGGCGATCTGCACGACATCGGCAAGAAGATCGTCGCCATGATGCTCGAGGCGGCGGGCTTCACAGTCGTTGACCTCGGCGTGTCGGTACCGCCGGAGGATTTCATTCGTGCGATCCGCCAGCATAAGCCCGTCATCGTCGGTTTTTCGGCACTCCTTACTACAACGATGAACATGCAGTGGGAGACCGTGAAGCTGATCAAGGCCGAAGGGCTGCGCGAGTCGGTTAAGGTCTTCGTCGGGGGCGCACCCATCAGCCAGGCCTGGTGCGACAAGATCGGTGCGGATGCCTATGCGGGAGATGCGCTGATCGCCGTAGACAAGGCGCGCGCATGCATCGGCATCCACAAGAACCTGAAGGGGGGAGATCCGGCTTTGCATGCCGCCATGCTGCAGATCGACAAGGACCGGGAGGCGGTCAAGGCGAAGGCCGCCGCCTGAAGGCTATGGAATCCCGCCTCGAGTCGGCTGGGACCGGGGCACTGCCCGCGGCGGTCGGCGCGGCGCCGTGGGTGCGGCGGCCGGCTCTGTTGGCCGGAGCGGCGGTCGGCGCCGCTATGTTCTGTATGGGCCTGCTCGGGGCTACGGCCGCAGGGTCGGGTTACGCGTTGCTCATGCTCTGCGGTGTGTTGTTGGTCGCGGCGACGCTCCTAGTTGGTGTGCTTGCGCTCTCGACGCTCGGCGACGCTGAAGCACTCGGCAGCTGGTCCAAGAGGGGGTTCCTGGCAGGCATTTGGATCTACGCTTGGGGCGTTTGCGCGCTGGGCGGATATTTTGCGCGGGAGACGCTCCAGGGACGCATGGAGACGTACTGGATCGTGTTCGGAGTGGCGGCGCTTGCGGCTTTGATTACTCTGGACGTCGGCTTGTACAAGCGTCTCGTCGCTTACAACCGCATCTCGTGGGAGCGTTATCGCCCCTACCTTTCCCGTGCCGCAGCGGAGCCGGCCGCCATGCGGCGCACGCTTATCGATGAGGTCGTCTTGCAACGCACGCTGCACCGCACGAGCTCGTTGCGCTGGTGGCGGCATACCCTGATCTTCTGGGGCTTCGCGTTGCTGTTCTTGACCGAGCTGCTCGCCGTAGTGTTCCGGGACGCCGTACCGGCCTTCGGTTGGCGCGACGTCTGGCGCGAGCCGGGACATCCGTTGCGGATGGCTTTCAGATTTGCCTTCGATTTCTCCGGTTTGATGGTACTGCTCGGGTGCGTGCTTGCCCTGTTCTGGCGTTGGAGAGTCAACGGCACGGCGGAGCAGAAGTACAGTGACACGCCCACCGTTGTGTTCCTGCTCGCGGTCATCGTCACCGGCTTCATGGTGGAAGCGGTGCGGATCGCTGCAGTCCCGCCCGACTCGCAGCCTTGGGCTTCGTTTGCAGGCCTGGTCGCTGCGCGGGCCTTCGGATCGATGCTTCCGGCGGCCGCCGAGAGACCGCTTTGGTATGTACACACGATCGGATCTTGCCTGTTCATCGGCTACGTTCCGCTGAAACGCCTGGTGCATTCGTGTGCTACGCCCATAGGGCGGCTGATGAACTCGCAACGACAGCTGCTCGCGGCCAGGAAGCGCGGCGTGCTGTCCGGTTTAATGCAGCAACGCACCCTCCGGCGGTAGACCGTCGGCCTGCGAAAGGACGGCTTCATGCAAGACATCATCGCGATCTACGGAGGAACCTGCAGCCTGAAGACCGAGGTCTCGAAGGAGCTCTCACGTCTGACTGGCTTCAAGGTCGTCAACCGCGGGGAGTTGGCGACGACACGCGCAAAATACCTGCGCCTGTTGACTGCGGGCCAGCTCCCGATGGAGGAGCATCGAAAGATTGATGCCGAGACGCGCGAAATGGCGGGTCGGGACGAACGGCTGATGATCTTCGAGAGCAGCCTCATGGACGCCGTACTGGGTGACGTGCCGGGAGTGTTCTGGGTTCGCCTGCACGCGGACGATGCAACGCGGAGCGCCCGGTGGACTCGCCGCAAGGAGGATGGTGGGGGACGCACTCGCCAGCTGGGCGAAAGCGTCGCTGCGCGCGATGCTGAGGACGCCGCGCTGCGCGCCAAGTTGTACCGCAGTGCGAAGGGCGTTACGCCGGCGATGGAGATCGACACTTCGGGGCAGAACGCTGCTGACGTGGCGGGCCGTATCTGGGCCACGTTCGAAAAGACAACGGGCATTCAGAATGTGGTGACGGACAAGCCCGAGATGGACAAGAGCGCTACCCTGGGCATCAACCCGGGGCCGGCCTCGGGTATCGTAACGCGCTTTTCCGCCAAACAGAGCCCATTTGGCGGCTATATCGCCGATGATCGCAGCGGGAAGGAGATTTACGTGCACCGATCCGCCTTGACCGAGGTGACGGACCTCAGCGTGGGCACGCGCGTCGACTTCCAGATCGTCGAAGACGGGTTCGGCGGGTTCAAGGCAACGAAGGTGACCATTGCAACGGACCTGCGCTAAGGCAACGGACCTGCGCCAAAAATGCAATGCTAAGCCAACGATGAGCGCTGCAGGTGAATCGAGACGATGAGCGAGCAACGACAGGAAAGGATCAACTGGGATCGCCTCCGGATCTTTTGCGCCGTTGCCGACGCTGGCAGTTTTTCGCAGGCAGGACGAAAGCTGAAGCTCAGCCAATCGGCCATCAGTCGCCAGATCTCCGCTCTCGAGGAAGCGCTTAAGACACCGCTCTTCCAAAGACACGCGCGGGGTCTGGCGCTCACCGAACAGGGCGACGAATTCTATCGAGCCGTGAAGGACATGGGCAGCCGTCTCGACGAGGCGATCTCGCGAGTTGCGGAAGTACAACGTCAGCCTCGGGGGCCCCTGAAGGTCACCACAACAGTCACGTTCGGATCCGCATGGCTGACCTCGCGGATCAATCTGTTCCAAGCCCAGTATCCGGATATCTCCGTCAGCCTCGTCTTATTGGACGACCATGAGCTGGACCTGTCGGCCCGCGAAGCCGATGCCGCAATTCGCTTTGCCCCTCAGACGAACCCGAGGCTGATTGAACGGAAGCTGATGAGGGTTCACTACCATCTCTTTGCCAGCCCCAACTACCTCGCCCAACACGGAACGCCGCGGTCGGTCGACGATCTGGGGAGTCACGCATTGGTCGTGTACGGAGACGAGATGCCGATGCCGGTGGCGAACATGAACTGGGTCCTGACCCATGGAATACCGCCGGGGCAGCAACGACGGGCGGCGCTCCGAGTCAACAGCGTGTACGCCATCTACCGGGCCGTAAAGAGCGGCCTCGGGATCGGGGCCCTGCCCTATTACATGGCGGATGAGGGGCCGGAGGTCCAGATCGTGCTGCCCGAAATCGCGGGTCCGTCCTTCGACGTTTTCTTCGTATACGCGGAGGAACGGCGCTCGTCCAAGCGCATCATGGTGTTGCGCGATTTTCTGAAGGCTCAAATCGATAAGGAACCGCCTCCGGAATGCTGTCCGACGCGGGTGCAGCACGCGGCCAAAGCGGAAGACAACGGCGTACACGCAGCGCCGCATGAATTAGGGCCGCCGTTGAGCAAAGCACTACCAGCCGCTTCGACGGAGACTCTCCCGCAGCCACCGATGGCAGGAACCCGGGTGCCGTGAGTACTCCAACCGGCCCCCTCGAGGTCGCTGTCGTTGCGGATCAGGAATACGTGTGGTGCAGTTGCGGCTTGAGCGTGAACCAGCCCTGGTGCGACGAGTCCGGTGGATCGAACTGCGCTCCGATCCGGTTTACTGCGGCGGTGTCGGGGATGTACGTGATGTGCGGGTGCAAGCGCTCCGAGAACCCGCCGTACTGCTTCGGCAACTGCCGCGGCGACCCGCGCGCGCGAAGCGCGGCTCGCAGCATTGGGTGAGCCAGTGGCGAGCAGTCAGGTGTTCCGCGTCGAAGTGGAGATGAATCTCGTGCGCGCGGTGGTGCCACATGAGTTACAGCCTGGTGAGGCCATAGTCGCTCTCACCAATCTGGAGACGGGGACTCAGGCCGCATTGAACTTTCAGCGCAACGGCAGCCTGGACGGCACTTATTTCTTCGCAGAATTGCGGCAGGCCCGGACGTTTGCCAGGCTATGTCTGGAGTTCATGCGCTTGCTGGTCGATCGCCGGCTTGCAACCCTCGCCTCCCTGCCTTCAAGCGACCCCTTTTTCGCAGATCCGCGTCGCGCGGAGTGCGTTGACTGAACTCACCGCAGCATGCCGCTCGCAATTTTCGCGACGGCCTCAGGCAGCGCATCCTCGGTCTCTCGTCCGCCAGGCTGTCCCGTTGCAGTGGCACGCACCGAGCTTTCGACAAAGATGCGGCTGCCGTCGGCGCCCGTCGCGACGCGGTCCGAACGTGCGATGGCAACACGCACATCCTTTGCCCCGGCATCCACCGCACGACGCGTCGCGAGGCGCGTGGCGCCTTTCGACGCGTACTCGGCCGCGCTTTCGAGATCCACGAAATCCTCGATCCCGTCCGGAAGGTGGGCGCGAAACAATCCGCGCACCGTAGAGGTGATGCGGGCCTCCACACGCTGCACGACCCCGCCGATGACCGCCCCCAGTGCATTGCAGACAGCTGCGTGCTCCGGGACCAGAACACGCGTACCCAATCGCTCGCCTACGGCAGGAAAGTAAGTTGACGCAGCTCCGCCGACTGCGACAATGGGCAAATCCATGGATAACCGGACGCGAAGATGGCCGGTTGGCTCCGGCCGCAGTGCCTCGCGCACAAGCCGAAGATCGCGCCAGCCGTCCGCAACCGGCTGGCCCGCATGATCGGATTCGAGAAGATAGCTCGCAATGCTTTCGCCGGCCTGCACCGTCATGCGTTCCAGCACGTCCTCGGCGAAGCGCCCTGCGGCGGCGGAATCAGCGGGAAAGCGTTTCAGCCGGCGCAGCCATAGGAGAGCTCCCACCTCGGCCGCCTCGCGATTCCAATGCGCGCACTTCCCCAGCACGTGGGCGGCGTCGGTCGGCGTAAACGCTGCCACACCGACGAGACCCCGCTGACGCAAAGTTTCGAGCGGCATCCGTCGGGAGCGCTCGCGGAAAAGCTCCACAAGACTGACCGGATGGCTGTCGAGCGCGCTCCAGACCAGCCGTTCCGCTTTGCTCAGCCCAATATCGGTGTCCGGCGCGCGAAGACGGACCGCGAAGCGGCCGAATGTCTTGTCGGTCTGATCGGCCTTCAGCTGCCGGCGAAGCGCATCGACGACCTCGGGGAACTGCCTCGCAAGCAGGCCGAGCGGCACGACGCGTTGCGGGCCTATCAGCAATTGGCCGCGCTCATTACAGTCGATGTCGCTGTCCCCGCCGAGGCCGAAGGTGGCAACGTCCACCGCTTCGACCATCGTCCGCCACGTACCAACGACGGCGCCGTCGACGTTGAGCTTCGGCTGCCCGTTCACCAGCAGCGCCAGGTCCGTGGTGGTTCCGCCGATGTCGGCGATCAGGCCGTCGGAGCACCCGGCCAGATAGGCGGCGCCGATGACGCTCGCCGCCGGGCCGGAGAGAATGGTCTGGACCGGCCTGAGACGGGCGGACTCGCCATTGACCACGGACCCATCACCCTGGACCACCGCCAGAGGGGCGAGAATCCCGCGCGCCGCGAGGACCCCCTCAACCGCCCGGATCAACCGGTCAATCAACGGAATGAGCCGCGCGTTGAGGACGCAGGTAACGGCTCTGCGCGGTGCATTCAAGCGCGAAGTGAGCTCGTGCGAGCAAGTGACCGGAAGCCCGGTTTCCTCGCGCAGGATCGCAGCGGCCCGCAGCTCGTGATCCGCGTTCAGGACGCCGAAGTGGCCTACGACCGCGAAGGCGGCAACCCGTCCTAGGTAGGCGCGCCCTGCCGAGCGAACCGCGCTCTCGTCGAGCGCCTCCTTCTGCAAGCCTTCGTAGGTGTGCCCTCCGCCAACATGTGCTACGGGATCACCATCGAGAGCTTGTGCCAGGCCGCAGCGCGAAAGCACGTCCAGCATCCCCCCGATCAGCACGAGGCAGACGCGGCTGCCATGTCCCTCGACAATCGCGTTGGTGGCGAGGGTACTGGAAAGGCAGACCAGGTCGATCCGAGGGGTCGGCGTCAGCGCTTTTCCGAGCTCTGTCAGCGCCCCGGCGACCCCCAAGCTGAGGTCATGTCTGGTCGTGAGAGATTTGGCTGACGCAAGCATGCCCCGGTCCGGATCGAATATCACGGCGTCGGTGAAGGTGCCGCCGGTATCGATGCCAAGGTAGATGGGCAATTGAGCCTTCTCTGCGAGCGGCGGAGGTGCGCGATTCCGCCGTTTCGCGATGCGGAACTATTTAGCGAGACTGCGGGTGTATTTCAGGTAGCGGGTTGAGTATTCATCCCTTCCCGCGAGCGCGTCGGCCGAGAAGCGAAAGGCGTCGAAGTCCTTGGGCGGATTCATCAGCGGGTCGATCATGAGCGTGTCGCAGCCGGCCAGGATCGACAGTTGTAAGAAGGTCTGATTCAGCAGCTTGCGGTCGGGTAGCCCGAACGAGACGTTGCTATGACCGCCGAATATATGGACCTGCGGATACATCTTGCGCAAAGTCGCAACCGCGTCCAGGTAGTTGGCGCCGAACTGCGGGCCAGCCCCGATGGGGAAGACGAGCGGATCGAGAAAACGGTCTTCCATGGCGATCCCGCCCTTGTCCATCAACTCCATGCATTGCTTCATGTTGGTTACGCGCTCCTCCGCATCCTGCGGCATGCCGGTCTTCCCGCTGGCGTTGGCAAACAGCAACGCCCGATGCTCCTTCGCGATGCCGATCAGGTCCGAGCGACCCGGTTCCAAGTTGATGGAATTAATTGCGGGGCGGCTCTTACTTCCGTCATGCACCTCAAGCCCCGCCCGGATCGTGTTGGAATCGGATGAATCGATGGAGACTATGGAGTTCGTGATGGACTGTGCGGTCCGAATGAGCCAGCGCATCCATTCGTGCCGTTCTTCCGGTTCCACGGAGATCTCGTCGACGCACAGATCAATGATGTGCGCGCCCGCGAGCTCCTGGGCCTTGATGGCATAGGTGATATAGGAGAGGTTCTTCTGGCGGCACGCCTCCCCGATATGCGGAATCATGAACCGGTCCCGCTTGGCCGGATCGCTTGGCATGGCTGGAGTCACGTCGAGGGTGCGCCGTGTCCCGTCCAGATCGACGTAGGCGATCCCAATCTTGCCATCCTCGCGGACGACACGCGGACTCGAGGCCTTGATTTTTCGGGTCGAATTGAAGTTTTCCCCGATGACAATGATTCGATCGCCCGGCACTTTCATTACTCTTTTCTCCTCGTCGCGATGTGGACATGATCCGGTCCGCGGCGCCGTCGTGATAGGAAGCCGGGAAGGCGGTCCCTGCGGCGGCCGCTGGACACGGTGCATATCGTAGAGTCCCGGAGGCCTGTTTCATGCCGATTTTTCGCGTGAAATCCGTCAGATCTGGCCAAGATTCAGGCATGGCGGCCATGCGTCTGGCACATCCCTCAACCCGAGCGATCAAGAGTAGGCTCTTTCTGCTTCTGCGTCAGTCCCGCGAAACGAGACGGGGCGGTGCGGCCCTGCTTCGAGTCCGCGGCGCGCGGCGTCCAAATTCGGCGCGGACGCTCGGCTAGCCTGATGGCTGCGAGCCGCGCAGGCAGGCGGCGCGGCAGAGGATTGGTGCGGTGCGGGACTGTGCTACGCTCCGTCGGAATTTGCGAAAGGCCTCGGAGAGCGGACATCGATGACGCAGTTGACGGAGCCCCTCGGCGCTCGGCTTGCGGCCATAAAGGGCGCCAAGCTCGTAAAGAGCTTCTGCTACACGTGTCCGTGGCAGTGCCCGACCGAGGTGCTCGTGCGGGATGGGCGGGTGGTCTACACAAAAGGCAACCCGGACTCTCCGAATAATATCGGGTCCCGCTGCTCGAAGGGGATGGCGAGCTGGTGGATTACGCGCGACCCGGACCGACT
>Ga0182024_10014699_pt1 | contig 15100 bp, 9 predicted proteins | sample P32metaG_FD_120480 | JGI IMG/M metagenome (GOLD analysis project Ga0182024, IMG submission 120480) | Permafrost microbial communities from Stordalen Mire, Sweden - P3-2 metaG (Illumina Assembly) | ecosystem: Environmental > Terrestrial > Soil > Wetlands > Permafrost | place: Sweden: Stordalen... | reverse complement strand
TCGCCGTGGATCTGGTCGCCGACCAACCGGGCCTCACGCTGTTTCACTGCCATATCCAGCAGCACATGGACTTTGGTTTCAAGGCGCTGTTTCGCTACGCCTAAGCGACCGCATCGCCTGCAAAACGGGCGGGGTGGCGATTCTGCGGAGCATGCGGTTGTGCATCCGTGCAGCGGCACAGCCTGAAACCGGTCGTTATGAATCGACGACGGATTCGCTTACTCCAATCCTGTTTAGTCCTCGGCAGCGTCAAGGACATTCCGTTTTGCTGATGGTTTAAACGACCTCCCAAATAATCTGCGTTACGGCTTTTTTACACGATCGACATACGATCGACATACACACGAAACATTGAAGGGATAGACTCAGCAGCTTGGCAACTATCGAACTAGAAGTCCGAAAGGGAGGAACTGCATGAAGACGACGATCCGGGGAAGGTTCCGAGCGGCAGTGCTCATGGGAGCGGTCGCGTCAGTGCTGGCATTTGCAACTGGGGCCCAAGCACAGATTCCATTTCCATTGCCTTACGCAACACAGAATACGTGGCCTTACGCAACAACAACGGGCCGCTCGCCCGTGCTTGCGGTGGTTGGCGACATCGCCTGCCAGCCAGGCGAGACGGAGCCGAGTGGTGAGAAGGGGAATGAAGCCTGCGGCAACCCCAAGGCCCCCTACACCAGCACCTCTCTATGGCAATCCCAGGAGGCCACTGCGAATCAGATTGAGAATATGAAGCCTGACCTCCTCGCGATCGTCGGAGATCTGCAATACCAGGTAGGCCAATATTCGGACTTTGAGCAATCGTACGATTTGACGTATGGCGCTTTCAAACCTATCACGCGGCCCGCGCCTGGCAACCACGAGTTTTATGACGAGCATAGTGCGACCGGCGTTGCCGGCTACGGCTACTTCTCCTACTTCAACGGCTTCCAGATCAATACCGATGGTAGTATTCAGACGACTACGGTCCCGGACCCGTGCCCATCAACCCCATCAGCTGTGGCGGCGGCATGCGGCAATCCGGGCCTTACCGCTCTCAACCCCCAACCCATACCGCGGGCTGATGGACAGGCGGGGCACTTCGAGTTGGGGGCGAACGGAGGCCTGAACGGAACCGGAGTCGGGGATGGCTGGTACTCCTACAATCTCGGCTCCTGGCACCTTATCTCGCTCAATATAGAGTGCTCGACACAGCCGGGCGGCTGTAGTAACACCGGCACCTGGTTTGCCTCCGAACTCGAATGGCTGAAAAACGATCTCGCGGCGAATCAATCCGCGTGCACACTCGCCTACTGGCATCAGCCCACGTTCAGCGCCACTAACGGCATCACCCCGGAGGGCATTGCCGCTCAGGCCTTTTGGCAACGGCTCTATGAGTACGGAGCCGACTTGGTGCTGAACGGACACGACCACCTCTATGCCCACTACCGCCCCCTTGACCCCTCCGGGAATTACGATCCATTCAAGGGCATACGCGAATTCATCGTGGGCACCGGCGGCGAGACACTCGATCCGGTCGTCACAGCCACTGTGACGAGCGGCACAGGCGAAACAAACATGGAGGATCCTGACGGTCGCACGAACTTCAACGCATTGAATCTCGAGGCGGGGGCAACCGGGGACTACTGGGGTGTGATGGCCCTGACGCTCAATCAGAACGGCTACGCGTGGGATTTCGAGTCGGCACTGGAAGCTCCTTTAGCGGGTGCGCCCACTTCGCCTACCTTCAGCGACAAGGGCGTCGGCATTTGCCACGGCGTCAACGGGTTTGCCAGTTTGTCTTCGCCGTTTTAGTTAACCTTCCCCACCCTTCGCGACACGTCGCGGAGGGTGGGGATTTTACGTTGCCTTGCCCCCCTCCTGATTTTCCGGTCTTCGTTTTGGTGACTATCCTCGATTCCGACAGTGTTTTGTGATTCAAAGGCGTTGGTTGCGCTAAGCCGGAATCGTCCGGGTCGCGCGCTGCTTACGTGTGAGCTCCTCGGCAGCCCCGGAAGCTTGGTCGGATAGTGGATGTTGGTTTCCACCCCTGTCGTGTTACGCGTATCCGCCGCCCCGCTACAACCTTGTTCTCTTAGCGCGATTTCGACCATCCGACGATGCAGATCCGCGACCTCGGCGGGCGTTTGCAAAACTTTGATCAAAACCCTTCAATTTTGCGCCGGAAAGTAGCTAGAGCGACCCCGCTCGACTGAGGGCGGGCTGTGGCGCAGGCCCTCCCCACACGGCATCTTGTGAGTTTCAAGAACACCCTCGCGGTGCTATCCCACCGGCCGTATAACGCCCCCAAACCTGTCGCCGCTTGCCAACCCAAGTAGTGAATGATAAAGCTTGTTTTTGTCGTCCGTAAGCGGCATTCTCTGAGACCCCGCCGCCACCTCCGAGCGGATTGTCGGCGACTCGTACAAAGGGACGAGCGCGTAAGCCAGATAGGCCCCGCGAAGTCGGCATCGCAACTTTGATGAATGGCAAGCCGTCGGTTTCCGCATCGCCTGCGCCATGGGCGTTTCTCGGTCCTAATCCGGTCCGAAACGCGCAACCGCCTCTGTCATTGCGGCTTCGGATCACAGAAGACTCGTCTCCCGTTGACGTGACCGGGGCTTTACTGGACTCATAGCCGAACGACGCCTGGTTGCGCCCGTTCTCCGAGTGGGCAGGGTCCACCTGTCTTCAACGCATGGGTACGCCGATAGACCCAGGTCATTCGTCCAACCGCTGAAGGGCGCGCGCGCCTTTGAAGTTGCTCAACACCAGAGCATCGACGATTGTTCGATAGGTGCGCCGTGCAGACTCCTCAACGGCCGCCGGCTCCCGCATAGTGCCAAGCCAGCCGACGAGTAGAAACCCACTTGTGGATGCTGTGCCATCGTCGTTGACAAGAAGAGTTCGGACCCAATCGAGCCCTGATTGGAGCTGATCCCGGATCGGCAGGGTTTGCAAGAATCCAACCAACGAATCAACGGCGAACATGCGTCCCTCTGCAACAGCGAGCCATTCAGTGATGTGTGATGACACTGCTTGCAAAGGGAACCAGTGCGAACGTGCCTTTTCAATCGCCGCACCCGAATCGTCCGAGCACCCAAATACGCTGGGAGCTGGGACTAGGTGGCTGACCAGTCTCTCTTCGTCCCGAATTCCCATACGGTACCCGTCTGAGCGAAGGGTTTTGAAGCCTAATTCCATCAATCGCGGCCATGCATCGGTCAGCACTGAGACGTATTCAGTTTCATGTGTTGCGACGATTATCAAGGAATCGAGATAGTTGGATATCGGGTCGATGGACGTGCCAAGTCTCTCTGCCAGCTCAATGATGACTTGCGAACCTTCCCGTTCGGCCCAACGGAGAAAGGCCGCCGCAAGCGCCGCGTCGTGTTCTGGACGCCGGTGGTAATTCCTTTCAGCCCAATGTGACGCCGCTCGAGCCCAAGCGCTTACCAGGGGTTCGCGCAACTCTCGGGCACGGTCACTTATACACGATGGTCGTGAAGCGATATCGATTACGCTGCCCATCGTTGGCGCGATTAGGTCGAGCATCAAATCATCATCGGCTGCCTGTGCCAAGCTTTTTCTAATGTCAACCGTGATCGGTTGGACATGACGCCGCCCCTCTTCCCACGGGCCGAGAAGTACAGTTCGACAGGCAGAGTCGATCGCCTTCCATAGCACCTCATGCCAGCAGGGCCTGTTAGTAACCGGCGAACACCGTTGATCAAACAGTATTCGAAGGCCTTCCGCGGCTGATACGCGTAATTCGGGGGAAAGGCTACTCATCCCCGCACTGATTGCGGCCTCAAGACTGTCCAGCAATTGGACAACTTCACCGCCGTCGCTCGGCGAAGACGAATCCCCGTCAGGACCGATGAGGACCCACGGCAGTGCGAGAGCAGCTATTCGATCAGCGCCACCAGGATTGTAGGCGTAGGTCTGATTGAACATGCCTTGCCTCGGCGAGCTGGCACAGAGGATTAGCAGCGAGAGCGACCACACTAGGCTCTCGGGCGAAAGTTCATTTGCTCCAGAAACCGAAGCTCGGCGAATGATTGCAGCGGCAACACCCGCAAGGGCTCTGCTCAGTGGTACTGCATCGTCCTCTCCAAGAGCGTCCTGGAGGTTGCGTGCGTCTGCGACATCTTGTTTGAGATCTTCATCAGACGGCAGTTCCGCCAGCACCCACCGGTACGGAGTCGCAGGGCGGGGCTGATACCGGCTCAGCAAGCGATACATCGTGCCTTGTTGGTCTACATGCGTCGCGATTGGGGCCAGTGCTTCGGTCACGTGGTCTGGCACCTCTACCGTGACAAACTGGGCGTCTCCATGACTCTTAGTGACGTAGTTGTTCCAATCCAGGTGAGCAGCCGAGCGAAGTACCGCGGCATGAGCGCTTGCGCCACCCGCTGATTCGATCAACTGAAGCCCGATCTCTTTCAAGCGCGCCAGACGCTCGTTGTTACCCGCACGCATCGCCCTAGATACTAGGTACATCGCAATTTGGTGCGGGGTCCAGGTCCGGCGATCAGTGCCGGGCGTGCCGGGCGGATCGGCACCTTGCACGTGGAGGTTCGCGTTTTCGGCCGTCGCACGAGCGAATTCCAATTGCCAAACGAGAGGAACGGCTAGGAAGTCATCCAATTCCGCGGTGATCCGGTCGATGTGGCGGACCAAGAAACCGAAACATAGGCCAGCCGACGCCAGTGTGGTCGCGTCACGGAAAACTCGTTTTGCGATAGCACCCGGTTTGAGGCCGGATTGGACACAACCATCCATGAAGAGCTCAAGTGAAAGCAAGGCAGACATGCATGGGTAGGGGCCAACCGAGGAGCCTCGATACCAGGACCAGACCTTCGAATCGCCTATGAACTTGCTGCGATTCGCATCCAGTACTTGAAGCTCCAAACCGTCCATGTCATTGTCGGCACCGCCGGCCATGCTGGTGAGTCTCCGCAAAACCTCATTCTTAGTGCTGGCGCCTCGATCAAGCATTCGATTGATCAATTGAAGGGCTCGCTGGAAGTCAGTGCGCAGCAGGGGCAGAAATGGCCCGCGATACCAGGCCGCAAGCGGTGCGTCCATGCCGCCCCCTTCGTGCCCGCGTATTCCCTTATCGCTAGGCGAAACACCCCAAGGGTGGCGGCTAGGCTCTTCAATGTAGTATCGTTCTGCCAATTCAGCCAGAAGCGCCGAATCATTCCTCGACATTACATTTGCGACGTCCAGCCTCTCGACCAGTGGTGCGAGAAAGCCCGGAGCGCTTTCGGCGAATGACCGAAGCAGAGTGTTGGCTTGGTCGGACGTATCACTACCTAAGAGCCCAAGCGATTCGAGCCGTTCACCATCACCGCGCTCTAGCGGGCCGTCAGCGAGGATGTCAGCAACTTGCGCCCTGAGGCTCCGGAACCTTGAGATGTCTTCGCCAGACGATTCGAGGCGAGCAACCCCTCTAAGCCAAAGCAGAACGGTCTCGCGAACCGGATCTTCAACACGAGGGTGCCGTTGAGCAAGCTTGCCATTGTTGATCAGCCACGCAACAAGAGGATGAGCGACGTCTGGATCCAACGCTCCTTCGCGGGAGAATCGAAGTTTCACAGTCCGCATGGCTTCCGCGGGCAAGTCGGGGTCAGCGAGAAATGCGTCTGTCAAATCCGAGAAAGCGCGGGGAGCCCAACCCGCGGTCAAGATGGCCTCCCACGGAATCTCGGCCCACCTGGGACCGTGCTCAGCCGCCATCGCATTGAACTCTGATCGGAACTGGCGCCATTGATCAGTGATAGGGAGGGTGGAACTGACTGCTTGCGAAAGTCGCGCCTGCACGAATAACCGCGACGCTCGGATCGCCCAACGCGGGCCTGGAGACTGATGCAGCGTCCCGGGTGGGGACCGAAGCAAGAACCGGGCCGCGGCGAAATCACGCAGGACATCGGACGTAAAGCAGTCGCCCGTGCTCCAGGCCGCTGACCTTCCGTACGAAACGAGAACCCCGTCGGAGCGTAGAGACGAAAGAGCGGATCCGCCAACGATCTGAGAAATGCCGCCCATTAGCAGTTGTCGAGCTATTTCCACAGCGGCCGCCTCACGATCATCTGGAGAAACTCCATTTGCGATTCGCTCGTCCACTCGAATAAGGCTGTTCCAAACCGTCGCGAAGACTTCGGCCTCCGATGTAAGCACTTCCGGCAAGCAACTTCCACCCTGCGCGGCTCTGAGCAGGAGTTCAACCAGGCCAATGCGGCGAAGCAGCCACGCTGATCGCGAATCGGCGGCGAGACATGCGAGGTCCGGAACTGCCTTGACCAGGAGTGCAATCTCCGGTGCGGACAAGGGCCCGACTGAGAACTCCGCGGGTTTCTCAACGCCACGGGTCCGCAGGATGTCAAGAACCGCCTCGGCCCCGTCGTCTCGGACCACGAGAATCGTCTTGAGGCGTGCTTCGACGGCGGCCCCGATTAGCGCACCAAACGATCCGCACTCGCGTTCTTGGATCACTTCGACTCCATCAAGAAGCAGGACGCTTGTCGGGGCTGAAGGAGCTGCGGCGAAGAGGGTTTCGGGAGCGAGCCCTAAAGCCTCCTTCAAGGCTAAGGCCATCCCAGGAAGGTCGCGGAGGCTGACGGCGACTACGGTGCCTCCCGATTTCCTGATGGCGTCCATGGCGGCGAGTGCAAGCGCCGACTTCCCGACGTCCGGTTCGCCACGAACCACTGTGATCCCACCTGGAGACGAATTGCAGACAAGGTCGGCGAGTTCTTGTTGCAGCTGTGACCTATCCACCGTGAATCTACCTTTTCTGTTCGAAACCGGGACAGATCGAGGCGTTCTGGCGCGAAGTTCCTTTCCATCAAATCAAGATGAGGACGAGCCAGCGCAAAGTCGGGAGCGGCGTCCAACGTGCCGAACGCCCTCAGTTCTCCACGAAGCATTGCTCGGGTAAATGCTGCCGCTCGAATCGCGCCCCTGCTGGCCACATCGATGAGGCGCTGGTGTAGATCTCTTGCTCTGGCGGCGGTTCCGGTCAGGACAGTCAATCGGCCAACGACGCTGGTACGTCCGGGCGCGGCGTCCCCCTCGAACTGCAGTTCAAGAACAAATAAGGCCCGCAGCAGCTCCCACGTCACTTCGCGCGCGTGGGCATGGCCTTCCGACGGACTGCCGATAATGCCAAGGGCTTCTTGAACAATTTCGACAACATTTTCCAGCCGGGCTCGGATGGCGCGATCATAAGCTTTTGGAGCCAGGATGGCCTGTTCGAAGTCCTCCCGGCAGGGCTGGCGGCGGGCGACGTCTGCCAATGTCCGCAGTTCAGCAGCTGGCCCATATGGCCCCGAAACCGCTAATCCCAGTCGTGCCCGGTTTGCCGCGAAGTCGGGGCCATTAGCCCGGATTGCACTAAGAAAGTCTGCGAACAACTTGACCGTTGATAAATCACTCTTGCCAATCGTAGGGTGGCGGCGGCAAGCTATCCTCAATGTGCGGAAGCCACCCGGTGAGGTCCCCTCGACGGCAACGTCATCAACAGCCGAGAACGCGCCCTGCTGCAATCGGACCGTTGAGGGCGTGAATTCGTCGCCGAGCCCTTCTACGGGCTCGGCCAAGAGCAGGCGAGCGAGAGCGCAGGCGGCGTACTCAATTTCAAGATGGACACCTCCTCCACCTGTTGCGTACGGACTACTGCCTGTCCCCTGCAAGTCAGCCATTATCGGTTCGTGCCTCCAGGCGGCGAAGGATGTGGGCCGAATCCGTCTACCTTGAGTTGATGGTATCAAGCGGGAGCACGACAGCGCGCTCGGGCCGTGCGCAAGCTCTCAGAGCATCGCGGAAAGAGCCCGACGAACGCATTCGTCGTTGAATCACGCCGAGCGTGGAGCTGCATATCTGCTGGGGGTTTACGGAATGAAGCGAAACCTCTGTGCGATTTTCCGAGCACGGCCAGCGTCAAGTCGATTGGACCAGAGTCCATTCACTTTTGAGCAAGACCCGACGATCAAAGCATCAGCGGCTGCGGAGTCTTGCATATTCTCTGGCGTAGCTCAGAGCCAACCAGCCTTTGGATCGCCGGAGAGCGTCGTGTTTGGCTGTGCCATGGGCATTTCTCGGGAGTAATCGGCAGAAGGTCAGAACTTCCCAGAAGCGGACCTCTCGCCCGTCAGCGGAATACACCAACCGAATGGGCGTCAGATGGCTGAGTGTTCCCAGTTGTGCAGCCGAATCGCACGAGCCCGTTCATCTGGAGGCGCGAATCCGCAGAGGAGTTCTGTCGGAGCATAGGTTTTGTCCCCGGCCACAACACAATTGTTATGTGGCGGCGTTCACTGATGCGGAAGCCGGAAGGTCAGAGGCTTTTCTCGAGGGTGTCCCGCAAAATCGGAGCAGGGCAGGTTAACTGGTTTCCGACGCGCCTGGTGGAATATCGGCCGGATTCGAATCCGTAGGGCTGAGCCGCTTCAGGGTGCTGCTGCCAGCCATTGGGGCGGCGAACGCAGCCTGGGTCATTCGCTCCGCATAGATGCTCGCCAGTTGCGGCTGATCGAGCGTGGCGAGCCGGCCGTGGTCGGGAGCGTCACCCATCGCTTCCAGCAAGCGCTCCCTGGGTTCCGGTTTAAACCATTCGTGGATGACGTCATAGAGTTCCAAGGGTGACTCCGCCTTGGTGGTCCGCTGCTCGACAACACCGAAGAACGTGTCCGGATGCCGCCGCCACGCCGCCATTTCCTCACGTGTTAGCGAGATCCTGCAGATCGCTGAACGGTTGTCCTGAAAGGTAAAACCGCAATAAGCGACTTCTTCCCGTTCCGACACCGTCGCGGCCGTCAATTCCGCCGGCCTCTCGACGCCATTTTCATCCGCCACCATGTAGTGTTCGCCGATGAGGATACGATGCGCGTCCGGGGTAAATGCGTATTCCGGAATCTCGCCGTCGAATGTGGATGGAATCTCAGAATGGTCCTTGATTGACCTGATCAACTCGTGCATCTCGATGTGCGCTTCGCGCGCCTCGATCACACGGCGGAGGCTCGCCTGGACACCGCTCTTGAAGTCCGGTATCTGAAACCCCTCCGCCAGCACGGTACAGCGCGGAGCTGGCACGTCCAGGTAAAGGTCCCACGGGCTATTGGTCACGAAGACGTAAGCCGGTGGCCGCGGCTGGCCGTTCAATGACTGGCCCTCGAACGAGCGCATGCGTCGCAGCGCCTTTTCGAGAAAGGCTGGGGGCTGATCCCCCGTCGCGTCATCGCGCACATTAATATCGATGAAGATGACCCGCGCATGGTCGGCGTTCTTGGACAGGGCGCTGTTGAAGAGGTGCCCGATCCGCACGCGGCGCCCTTCCCGGCGCTTCGCCTCCACAGAGAAACACCTGCCGGTCTTCCGGTGCGTCGCCGTAAACTCGCAGTGCGACGTGTCGCGGTCGTCCTCGTTCTCGAACGCGATATCGAAGCCGGCCCGGATGAATATCGCGGCGACGTGTACTTCGTATCGCGCTCCTGTGAAGTTGTTGTGGTTGCGCAGACGCGCCAGCAGCTTTTCCTGCAGCTCGACGTTGTGATCCAGCGCGTAAAGGTCGTAGGCGAGATGCAGGTAGGCCGCGACCGCGCCAGTGCCCGGCGCTGAATTGACCTTTCCCGGTTCCTTTACGAATTGATTGAGGTGGTCGCAGGCCTTCTGATACCAGATAAGGACGGGATGACGTTGTCCGGGAGGCTTGGCGAGTTCCGCATTGCCCCACTCTGAGCCCATCGCCACCTTGATGTAATCGATCAGGAAATCCTCGAATGTCAGCCAGCGTTTGGAGTGCAGAAGGCGATTCTTCACGGCGACCAAGCGCCGGCCCCCGAAGGTGGCAGCGATGATCGGCTTGCCAAGGCCCTGTTGCCTTTCGCGCTGGATGCGCGCGGCGTCGGCACGGGCCTTCGCCTTGTCAAGCTGAGAGGTCAGAGGGCGGGCAGGCTCAAGCGGGGACCCGTGGCAGCGCTTAATATTTCTTGCCGCTGCCGCAGGGACAGGGTTCATTGCGCCCGATCTTAGCCATACGTTGTGACGTTCATCCACGATCTTACTTCGCCATTGTTCTCGGTGTGGCAGGCCATTGACCGTTAGGTCACGACGCCGCTTTGCGCTCGGTTGTGAAGCCTGTCTTCAGCCGTATGCAAACGGGCTCGGCTCCCAGATCCGGCTCAGTGGGGAAGTTCGGCGTGCGGACGGTCGTGTTGTTGTGATAAAGCACGTGCGTGGGCGAGCGGTAGTCCGCGCTGCTCGAACCCTTTGCGCGCCCGGTCCAGACCTTTTTTGAACACGAGATAACCGGTTCCACCGCCTTCCTTCAGTTCGAACATGGCGTTGTTGGGAACGACCCGACCGGCATCGCAACTGTGATGGAGGGGCAAACGCCGGCGCGCGGATCGGCGGCGCCAGCGGCGCTTCTCGTTCCTGATCCCGTTCTGGGCGCTCAGCATCGGCTTTCTCCGAGTGGCACGTAATCCGCCCGGAGATTCCCAAATCGATGGAATGCGGCCCAACCGGACGGAATCCGCGTTCGTGGAAACATATACTTAAAGCGAAATTGTATATCCAACCCGCGAGCCTGACGCTGGAATCAGGGTCACCGCGCGGGGAGGCTCAACTTGCAACGGCATCGTAGCCGCGCGGGGTTAGCTGGCATGCGGGAGTACTCGCATGAATCGGGAACCGTTTCGGCGGAAGTGCTGCGGCTGCGCTGCTATCCTGTCGATATGCGGATTCTTTGGCTCGTTATGTTTGTGGCTGTCGGTTCGGTAGTCTCCAGCGCGCAGTTGCCGAGAACGGCTGATGGGAAGCCCGATTTTTCGGGCATCTGGCAAGCATCGGGCAGCGCCGCCGCGGACCTTCAGGATCATTCCGCGAGCCTCAACATGCCGGCGGGTCTCTCGGTGGTTATGGGCGGCACGATTCCGTATCAGCCATGGGCCGCTGCGAAGAAGGCCGAGAATTTTGCCAAGCGCGCCAAAGAAGATCCGCTAGGGAAGTGCTACATTCCGGGCGTCCCGCGCGTCATGTATCTGAATTCCCCGTTCCAGGTTTTTCAAACGCAGCAGATGATCGCCATCGCCTTCGAATGGTCGCTCGATTATCGAATGATCTTCATGAACGGCACCTCGCATCCGGACGACGGCCTCGACCACTGGATGGGCGATTCGCGCGGCCATTGGGACGGGGATACGCTGGTCGTGGACGTTGCCAAGAATAATGACAAGACCTGGTTCGATATGGCCGGCGATTTTCATAGCGACGTGCTGCACGTGGTCGAGCGCTACCGCATGACGGACGCCAACACCATTCAGTATGAAGCCACCATCGAAGATGCCAAGGTCTTCACGAAGCCGTGGACTTTTCATGTGGCGCTGCACCGCCGAACGGATCGCACACGCCTCTTCGAATATGCCTGCGAAGCGGAGCAGGAAGAGGTCAACGGCGATTTCGACCGCGAGAAGAAGACCTGGTATCCCGGCGATGGATCGGCGATTCCGCAACTGGCCGCGGATATTCCTCCCGCGACCGGGCCGGCTGCGACGCCTGGGGCGGGCATCCGCCGCACGCCGGAGAGTAAGCCGAATTTTCAGGGCTTCTACGAATCGAATGCCGGCGGGGCGAATTATGGGCTGGAGAAACACCTGGGCGGATTGGCGCCGGGAGGCCGCGGGGTCATCACGGATCCACCCGATGGGAAACTGCCGATGCGGCCGTGGGCCGTCACCGAATTGGCGGACCGCCAAACGGATGCGCGCGGATACGACGATCCGACGGCGCATTGTTTTCCACCGGGTGTGCCGCGGTCCATGTACGTGCCCGTCGGGATCGATTTCATTCAGACCAAGGATTACCTCGTCTTTCTGCACGAGCGCACGGCATGGCGCATTGTGCCGCTCGATGGACGCGCACATCTGCCGGACAACATCCGTTTGTGGCAGGGTGATTCCGTGGGTCACTGGGAAGGCGACGCGCTGGTCATCGATACCACGAACCTAAATGGCAAAACTTGGCTGAACGAGGCGGGAGAAATTATCAGCTACTCCATGCACGTTGTGGAACGGCTGACGCCGACTGGTCTGGACACTGTGGACTACGAAGCGACCGTGACCGATCCCGTAGTCTATTCACGGCCCTGGACGATTAAGTATCCGTTCAAGCGCGAAAATTTCGAGCTAGTGGAAGCCGCGTGCCATGAGGAAGACCACGATCTGCCGCATATGAAGAAGATCCGCGACGCCGCCCGTGCAGCCGCCGCGGCGAAGAAGTAGTCGGCGGCTTCGGGTTCTGCGGGCATGGCAGAACCGCTAGCGATATCACGAGATAACGCTCCTCACCGGGGATTGAACGCCGAGAGAGCAAGTCCGCGATGCCGGCGCTTGGTGCTCCTTGAGCGCCCCTGTGGCGGCCAATCCTTGAGTCTTCGGTTGGAGTGGAATCTCTGAGCGTGCATGTCTCCCTGTAGGTCTCGCGAAGATGGTGGAATGTCGGTAGCTCAGGCCGCAGCTTGTGGGGCAGTTCGAGTTCGTCGAGTGGGCGTTTGACGGCCACCTTCGGCACAGCAAGTTTGTGGGACTGCGCGAGGATAAGAACGCGAAGGATGTGAGTCTCTAGCGCGAACTCCCCCTGGGCGCTTATCTAGCATCTACCGTCTGCGTCCCATCAGTCGCAGTAGGCTGAGGAACAGATTGATGAAGTCAAGATAGAGCATCAGGGCGCCGAAGATCGCTGTCTTGCGTCCGGCGTCGGTTCCCTCGCTGCCGGGAACGTTCATCGCCTTGATCTTCTGGGTATCGTAGGCCGTGAGTCCCGCAAACACGATGATGCCGACGATGGAGAACACAAAGCTCGCGCCCGCGGTCATCAGCCTCGGGAAAATCATGGATAGCAGACCAAAGCCAACCAATCCGAATAAGCCCATCATGCAGAAGGAGCCGACCGGGCCGAGGTCCCGCTTCGTGACGAGACCGAAACCGCTGAGGCCCGCAAAACCAAAAGCCGTGACGCCGAAAACTTCCGCGATGCTGGAGCCCGTGTAGATCAGAAAGATGCTGGACAGCGTGAGTCCGGTTAATCCCGCGTATAGAAAATAGATGAGCGTCGCAGTCGCGCCACTGATCCGGTTGATGAGCCACGAAAGCGCAATGACAGCCCCTAGTTGGGCGATGATCAAACCCCACAACAGCGCCGGGTTGCCGAAAATCGTTTGCACCAGCTGCGGATTACCCGATACATTCCATGCGACAACGCCGGTAAGACAAATTCCCCCCGTCATCCAGCCGTACACACGGCTCATATATCGGGCGTTTTCTGCTGCGATGGAAGCGGGCCCGAAGACCTGACTGCCGAAGAACTGGTTGCCGACCGGTGATTGTTCCACGCACCAACTTTAATCTGCGGCTAAGTGGGTGTCAATCACTTGTGGATGGCGCGGGAAGCGCGGATCCTGGCAGACTTGGGAATCGTTGTTGCAGCCAGGTAGGATCGCCCGCAGGACCGGGTCGACCAAAATAGCTAACGATATTCCCGTCGTTCCCTATCTGTAAACGGCCTAACGCAGAGAAATTGGTTCGTATGCAGCGATGCTCCCAAAGTACGCAACGTAGATACGGTGTGTAACCGGGTCCACCACCTGAGTTTCCGTAGCCCGCCGCGGCAGACGGGCAGTGGGCCGCTGAAAGCTTGGCCAAACAAAGCTACTGGCGCACCATATGGGCGGTGTCCTTGTCGTTCTCGCACACCCAATCCAACAACTCGGTGTCTGGTACAAGCTCATAAGGGATCGTAATGGACCAAGGCTTGGCGTACGCCTTCGGATCGTCGATCGTCAGTTGCAATTCCATGTGCCCGAAGTCCCGCCGCCGGAACCGCTCAATGATCTGCAGCGCATCGCTGTGCGGGTGCCCGGCGTCGTCCAGCCAGGTATTCTCATTGAGCCCGATGGTTTTGACCACCAAGGTATCCCCATCCCAACTCCCCACAGAGTATCCAAACCAGGCCGGATCGTTCACCTTCGGAAACGGACGAGAATCGGTGAAGATCTGGCGATAGGAGTGATAACTCTCGAAGAGAATCACCAGGAGTCCTGGAGACTGCACGAACTTCTTGGGCGAGCCGTGTGCGTCGAAATCCGTCACGCTGTGCGGCAGACAGCGCCCGGACGGCCGGTCTACGCCGAAATTTTCCTGGCGCTCCTTGAATATCCTCTCCGCCCACGGCAGCATTCCGACATCAATGCCATCCACCGCAAGGTTTGCCAGATACTTGCCGGTGGAAGCTTTCCAGATACCGGACAGATCAGGCTGACCGCCCGCAGTCTTCGGCGTAGGCGCCGAGAGGTTCGGCTTGCCATCCTTCGTCCGCGGAATCCCCGCCGTAGGGTAGTCGATCCACTGGGCGATCGCCGGCGAGCCGGTGACAGCCAGCAACATCGTGGCTGATGCGAGGGCGTGTTTCATGGTCAACTCCGAACGCAACATAGACCATCTTTAACAAGACCAGCGCAATTGAAAGCCCTTGCCGGCTTGTTTCGTCACCGTTCAGTATACATCCGGCATAGGGAACCAATACCGACACACCGCCCGGCCGTCAACATAGCTCGCATTCCAGCGTCGTAGCGAGCGGCGCCGACGCCGCAATCAGGAGCGCGGGGCTTGCGCACCGCGGTGGGAGTCTCCGCCTTACCTCGTCATCGGCGGACGTGGAGCGCGCCCGGTTCGCCGCCGCAGTCTGCGGTGGGTTGACGCGCCGCCGATTCGCGCTCCGAAGCGGAGGCGCCGGCGGCTCCGCGACGCGCGCGCCCGGCATTCCGGCGTCGCAGCGAGCGGTGCGCCGGCGCGGCATCGACGCCGGCAGCCCGTGCGTCTTTACTGCAAAGAAGCTGCGTTCATGCGCCCTTTCATATGACCGGAGTTTTTATGTCGGACTCCGGGCTTGTGCACACCTGACTTCGTTCCTTCCGCCCAACGTCACGTGGATTTAAATCTATGGCACGACAGGTAACAACACCGAACTGGCCTGGTCGTTGGAACGAAAAACCGTCTGTGTCGCTTTCACATAGTCGGCTGGTTCGGCGTAGAAAATGTTCGGCACGTACTTCTGCGGA
>Ga0182024_10014698_pt1 | contig 15101 bp, 12 predicted proteins | sample P32metaG_FD_120480 | JGI IMG/M metagenome (GOLD analysis project Ga0182024, IMG submission 120480) | Permafrost microbial communities from Stordalen Mire, Sweden - P3-2 metaG (Illumina Assembly) | ecosystem: Environmental > Terrestrial > Soil > Wetlands > Permafrost | place: Sweden: Stordalen... | reverse complement strand
TGGCGATTGTCTACTCTTTCAGCCGCGCCGCACAGACGGTAGATGTTAACCGCATACTATCGGTATAATAACAGCAAGATAACGGCGCGATATCGGCAGGTGTTCTCGACAAAAGTGAGTCATGGCCAAGAAAAAGTCCACTAGCTTCCATCCCAACTTCACCATTACGCCGACGATAGCCTCCGGTCTGATGCGGATCGAAGCCGTCAAGCAGGCTATTCAGACTCTGCCGATCACGCCGCGCGTGCTCGCCAATTTGCGTGAGACGGCGCGCCTGTTTTCTACCCACTATTCAACCATGATCGAAGGAAACCGCCTGACTCAGGAACAGGTCGCTCAGGTGATCGGGGGGATCAGCACTTTCCGGGCCGGGAGAGGGATCAGGACGAGGTCAAAGGCTATTACGCGGCGCTCGACGAAGCCGAACGCATGGCAAAGAGACATGACAAGGTTTCCGAGGCGACCGTGCAGAAGCTGCACACTCTAGTTATGGGAGGTGGCAAGATGCGTGTGAAAGCCACGCCCTATCGCGATGGGCAAAATGTGATCCGTGATGCTCACTCGAATGCCATCGTTTACATGCCGCCAGAGGCCAAGGACGTTCCGTGGCTGCTGGAGCAACTCATCATTTGGATCAATCAGAAGGACGACCTGCCGGTGCCGATCAAGGCGGCCATTGCACACTATCAGTACGCTACCATCCACCCTTACTACGATGGAAACGGGCGAACGGCGCGGTTGTTGACCACTCTCGTCCTGCATCTCGGAACCTACGACCTAAAGGGACTGTATGCGCTCGAAGAATACTATGCGCGCAATCTCAAGGCTTACTATGAAGCGCTGACAATCGGCCCTTCACACAAATACTACGTGGGCCGTGCTGAGGCCGACATCACTAAATGGGTTGCTTACTTCATCGAGGGCATGGCAACTTCTTTCGAAAAGGTTCGCGACCAAGCCCTGCGCGAGGCCGAACGAAGTGGCAAGGATCAATCGAAGGTGCTGCGCAACCTGGATGCTAAGCAGCGGAAGGCTCTGACGTTGTTCCAGAAGTCGCGAGAGATTACCGCCAAAGACGTTGCCGAGTTGTTCGGCTATCAGCCGCGGACCGCGACTTTGCTGTGCCAGCGTTGGGCTGCAGACGGCTTCTTGGAGACGACTAATCCCGCCAAAAAGTCGCGTCGTTATAAGTTGAACGACACCTACGAAGCCATCATCGACGAAATCGAGTGATCGTCGGTATGTTAAGCGATTAGTTGCGGAAGGCACGCTAATTGCACCGACCAAAGCGGCTGAATATCAACGAATTACATTAGAAATCGCTCGCAAGAGTAAAGTCCAATAAGAGGAGGGTGTCCTGAAAACTGTGTAAACGTTCTCCGGTAACAATAAGGAGAACGGAATGAAACGAGAGAAAAAAGAGAAGCCGATCAGCGATGAGTTGATCGACGAGTTATTGAAACAGGGCCGTACAGCCGAGGACGTCAATGGACTGCTGAAGCAGCTGACCAAGGCGGTGCTGGAAAGAGCGCTGCAAGGAGAGCTGACCGAGCATCTGGGTTACAGCAAACACGATCCAGCGGGCCACAATAGTGGCAACAGCCGGAACGGGGTGACGCGCAAAACGCTGCAGGGCGACTTCGGCGAGGTGGAACTAGAAGCGCCGCGCGACCGCAATGGCGAGTTCGAGCCGCAGATCATTCGGAAGAATCAGACGCGCTGGACCGGCTTCGACGATAAGATTCTGTCGATGTACGCGCGCGGCATGACCACGCGCGAGATCCAGGGGCATCTGGAAGAGATGTACCAGGTGGAGGTTAGCCCCAGCCTGATCAGCGAGGTCACCGACGCGGTGATGGAGGACGCGCGGGCTTGGCAAAACCGGCCGCTGGAACCGTTCTACGGCATCGTATTTCTGGACGCTTTGTACGTGAAGATGCGCTATGAGGGGCGGGTGGAAAACTGGGCGGTGTATGTGGCGCTGGGGATCAACCTGGAAGGACGGAAAGATGTTCTGGGTCTGTGGACGTCGGCGACCGAAGGTGCCAAGTTCTGGCTGAATGTGTTAACGGAACTGCGCAACCGCGGTGTGCGCGATATTTATCTGGTGTGCGTGGACGGCCTGAAAGGCTTTCCGCAAGCGATCGAATCGATTTATCCCAAGTCTCAAGTGCAACTGTGCATCGTACACTTGGTGCGGGCCAGCATGAATTATGTCACTTGGCAAGACCGCAAGAAGGTGGTCGCAGACCTGAAGCCGATCTACAAGGCGGTGACGGCGGACGAAGCGGAGCGACAGTTGAGCCAGTTCGAGACCAAGTGGCCGAAGTATCCGGCGATCACACGGCTGTGGCGCGATCAATGGGAGCGAGTGATTCCGTTTTTCGCCTTCCCGGCAGAAGTGCGCAAGGTAGTCTACACGACAAATGCGGTCGAGTCGCTGCACATGAGCCTGCGGAAGATCATCAAGACGCGCGGATCGTTTCCCACTGAGGAGGCGGCGTTCAAACTACTGTATCTGGCGCTGACCAAAGTGGTGGCGAAATGGGAAACCGTCCAGCACTGGAAGCAGATGTTGAATTACCTGGACACGGTCTGCGGCGATCGGATTCAGGAGGCCGGCGTCCGGCGATAAAAAAAGCAAACCCGCTCAAAGCCCACCAGCAGGATGTGTTAACTCATCCCTCCTGCGCCGCCCGTCACCGTGCTGGTAAGTGACAGAACCGTGCTCGTGCGCAAGGGTCCGCTACGCCGCGCCAAAACCAGGCGCGCCCTTGCGCTCTCCGCGCGGTTCTGTCAGGATGGCTCTGCGACGGGCGGCTCCGGCGGGATGAGTTGAGTGGCGATCCTCTGGGCCCGAAAACCCCAAATCGCAAATCAACCCGCGAGGCGTTTACACAGAATCGCGGACACTACCAATAAGAGTCCATTAACAGACTCCCAAAATCTGCCCCCGTAGAATCAATAATTTGGGGTCGTCAGCAATGAGCCCCATGGACGCTAAATTCTTTATTTCCAATCTATGCTCAATTTCCCAAGCTGGACGTCGCGGGTTCGAGTCCCAACTCCCGCTCCATTCAATAAACGAGTTAGATTCGGGCTTCTCTCTTCCAGGCCCGCTTCTCGCATTAATCTGGCACAGCAAGTCAATGGAAAGAGATCCAATACTGCCAGCCGATGCCGCTGGAACTCGTTCGTCAATAGAGACCATTAGGAACACGCTACTGACTCTTCGCTAACGCGGACCATGCCAAAGACCATTCCACTCGTCCCATCCTTTATGTAACGGTCAGGTTTCCGCACCTTGTTCGCTGCAAGCCTCGTCCTTCCCGAGATCGGTTCGTGGCCACGATTGAACTCCAGTCAGGTTGCGTACGCCCACCTGGGCCGTCCCCTGTTATCAGGCCCTTCCTTATTGGGCTTGGCTTCAGGTAAAAACTTTGCGTCGGCGGGACTCTGCTTTTTCGGTTCTCCCTGAAGGTCTCCCCCAACAAAGCGTCCCTGGCCCTTGGGAGCAGGACCTTCGCTCCAGGTCGCCCCAATAGAAAAGGGCTCGGGTTCCTCGGCAAAGACGCGGTGGCCCGCTCAACCACGAAAGGCACCGCTGACTCGCGGTTTTCGATAGCGACCAGGGCTGCTAGCCTGAAGAAAGGCGCGTTCGTCGAAGTGGAGGGTGAACCCCAGTACCGCGAATTGCAGCCGCACGGTTCCGACGCCAAGGCGCGGCCCGGGGAATCTGGTTGTGAAGGTTCCCTTAGGCCCCTGAAGTGCAATGAGACTGGATCGGTATCAGCAAGGCATGCGAATGAAGCCGAAGAACGAAGACCCAACTCTGGGTCATTCATCGAATGACACTGACCAACCTCCAGCCGCGTCCGAATCCATCGTGCTCTCCACTGAAATAGTCCTGGCGTACGTCTTACGTGAGAGCGGAGCCAGGGGACACCTAACGTCCGGGCGAGTGGAACGCGCTCGCGGGGGTGGATTGGATATATTTGATTCTTACGGAAGCGATTTCGACTATTTTTCTGGAGAACGTCTCCGAAGCTGGTGCGTTTTCGGTCCGGATGGCAAAGCGATCGATGGATGGTGTGAAATCCTGCAGAAGGATCTGCTGAGGATCGATCCATCAACGCCTCTGCAATAATTGCAGGTCGTTTCGACAACGGAGCCAGACAGACCGAGTTCTGTCTGAAGTCTCTGCAAAAGCGCATCGTTTGTGGCCCAATGATTGCGAAAGATCATTCAGTACCAATACACACTACAAATATCCGGTTAGTTTTATGGCAGCGCTTGCCGGGCTCGTGCCAACATTCAGCAGACGCCGATCAGGAGTTATTCAATGATTCGTGACAAAGACGCCCTCGAATACCATTCCTCTTCCCCCCCGGGCAAAATCGCCATTGCAGCAACGAAACCCTGTCTTACCCAACGAGACCTCAGTCTTGCCTACACGCCGGGCGTCGCCGTCCCCTGCCTTGAGATTCATCGCGAGCCGGATTTAGTATACAAATACACTTCAAAGGCGAACTTGGTGGCGGTGATAACGAACGGCACCGCAGTGCTTGGCCTGGGCAACATCGGCCCAGCGGCGGGGAAGCCCGTGATGGAAGGGAAGGCGGTGCTCTTCAAGCGCTTCGCCGACATTGACGTCTTCGATATAGAGCTTGCGAGTGAGGACCCAAAGGAAATCATTCGAGCCTGTCAGCTGTTGGAGCCAACGTTTGGGGGTATAAACCTCGAGGACATCAAGGCTCCTGAATGTTTCGAAATTGAAGAGGAACTGCGACGAACCCTCAAGATTCCGGTGTTCCACGATGACCAGCATGGTACGGCGATCATCTCAGGAGCCGGGTTGCTCAACGCTTTGGAGATCGCAGGCAAGCGAATCGAGCAGGCGCGCGTCGTCGTCAATGGCGCAGGCGCCGCCGCTGTTGCTTGCGCCGAGCACTACGTCCAGCTGGGCATTCGTCGCGAGAACGTTACGATGTGCGATACCAAAGGCGTGGTGTTCAAGGGACGCACCGAAGGGATGAATAAATATAAGGCCCGGTTTGCCGTCGAGACTGAGGCGCGTACTCTCGCCGATGCACTGCACGGCGCGGATGTCTTCCTGGGGTTGTCGGTGGCAAACTGCGTCACACCCGAAATGCTCCTGGCGATGGCTGATAACCCAATTGTCTTCGCTCTCGCTAATCCGGATCCGGAGATTCCGTACGATGTGGCGGCCAAAACTCGCTCGGACCTAATCATGGCCACTGGGCGTTCTGATTTTCCGAACCAGGTGAACAATGTACTCGGGTTTCCCTCAATCTTTCGGGGCGCTCTGGATGTGCGCGCCACCACCATCAATGAGCAGATGAAGCTGGCAGCCACACGCGCGCTGGCGGAGTTGGCTAAGCAGGATGTTCCCGATTCGGTTAGTCGGCTCTACGGCGTCAAGAGCCTCCAGTTCGGGCGGGACTACATCATCCCGAAAGCGTTCGATTCCCGGGTGGTGATTTGGGAGGCTTCGGCGGTGGCAAGTGCGGCTGTTGCCAGCGGGGCTGCGCGGCTCCAATTGAACATAGACGAGTATCGGAATCAATTGGAAGAGCGCCTGGGCGCCTCGCAAGAAGTAATGCGAGTCATGATCCGAAAAGCCCGGAGTAAACCGATGCGGGTGGTCTTCCCGGAGGGCGAGGAAAACAAGATTCTTCGAGCATGCCAAATTCTAATCGACGAACAGATCGCGAGTCCGATCCTGCTTGGCGACCGCGCGAGAATTCAGCAAAAGATCGAAGAGTTGCATCTGCGGCTGGAGGACGTGCCAGTCGTCGAGCCCCCAACGTCGCCTCGTCTCGACTATTACGTTGACGAGTTGTACAAGATTCGGCAACGAAAAGGCGTGACTCGCAAGGAAGCAGAAGAGGCCATCCTGGGTCCAAATGTGTTCGGCTCAATGATGGTTCATTTGGGGGACGCTGATGCTATGATCTCCGGACTGGCGCATCACTACGCCGAAACAATCCGGCCGGCATTGCAAATCATCGCGATGCGCGAGGGCATCGGCAAGGTCTCAGGACTCTACCTTCTCATTAGTTCCCGAGGCAAGCTCTATTTCCTAGCCGATTGCACGGTGAATATTGAACCATCCGCTGAGGAATTGGCTGAGATCGCGATCTGTGCCGCTGAAATGGCCCACAGATTCGATGTCGAGCCGCGTATCGCGTTCCTGTCCTTCTCTAACTTCGGGAGCACGCAGCACCCTCTGACCGAAAAAGTGAGGACGGCGGTAAAGATTGTACGGCAGCGGATTCCGGATTTGGAGGTAGACGGAGAGATGCAGGCCGACACCGCCGTGGTTCCGGAAATCATCGAAGAGACGTATTCGTTTAGCCGGCTGCGCGGTGGTGCTAACGTGCTGATCTTCCCGAATCTTGAGGCGGGTAATATCGCTTATAAGCTGTTGGCGCGTATCGGGGGAGCGCAAGTCATTGGGCCAGTCCTGATGGGCCTCTCCCAACCGGTTCACGTCTTGCAGCGAGGCGCGGAGGTAAGCGACATCGTCAACATGGTCGCCGTCGCGGTTGTGGAGGCTCAAGATGTGCCGGATAGCCGGAAACAAGCGGCGGCGCGACTGATGAAACGAATGCTCGCTCCTAATTCCCACAATCGTGTCGAAGGTCACGTGCCTGACAACACCTAGGGATCACGATGGGTGCAAGTATTGCAGCCTTCAGATCGCGTGGGCCCGAGAAGCGGGCGAGCTTGTGGGCTGGATGTAGATTCCTAGCTGGCAATCATCGTGCTGGGAATATATTTGAGAGCCCATGCCAGCGCACATCCCTAGCGACCGCGTCGCGAACCGGCTGAAGATGACGGCAGAAAAGCTGGGGAAGTTCCCGGGTCTCAAATGGATCTCGATTGTGCCGAGCAGCGGCGCTGCCCAGCAGATCTCAACCGTCCCCGTCGTCGAGGAGCCTCCGTACTCCTCCAAAGACGTGGGTCGAATTTTCGCAGATAACCAAGCTGCCGAGTCAACGTCCAAATAGGGCCTCCATGGCGGATCTTTGCAAGCCCGACGCGGATCATGCACGAAAAGATCGTGACGAATTGGAGCGGCTGCGCCGTTGTTCCGGGGCAGTGCCATCCGACCCGGACACCCGCTTGCTCTTCGCCAGGAAGCTCCTGGATTGCCAGCAAGCGGACGACGCTATCCTGGAGATTCGTGCCGTAATCGCTATGTTCCCTAATCACTTAGAGGCGCGGAAACTGCTTGAGTCCGCGCACGAGCTTCGACTCCTCGGGCGAACTAGTCTCTGAAACCGAATCCGCCGGGAATCCGCTTGGAGCGCGCTACACTCAGATCGGAACCCGATGCTCAGATCTCAGGGGGAAGTGCGCCTTTTCGGTCAACGATACTGGGCCATTTTCACCGGTTTGGCGATCGCGGCCGGCACTCTCATCAGCCTCTTGATTTTCAACTTTCCGCGGATCCGATTATTCGTTATCTTCGCATTCCTTGGAATAACGGCCACGGCGGCGGCTGTGACGGTGTATTCGTACTTCGCGACCAAGGAAAAGCTGGCCAAAGTGCAGACCACGGCAAAGGCGATCCTTGAGAGCATGGTCGGTGGAGTGCTTACTTTGGACGCTGGGGGTGGCGTAACGATCATCAATAGGGCCGCCTGCCAGATTCTCGAAATAGGGTCTGAACCTCCATATCCGGACCTCATCGAACTAGCTGACAAGCATCGCGCGCTCGCAGTGGCAATCCGCAGAGCATTGGACGCCGGTCAATACGTGCAGGACGAGGATTCTGTCTTTCTCAATTCCAGAAACGAGTCGATTGTACTTCGAACCAGCATTTCCGAGCAGGTTGATGATAAGGGCCAGAGGGTGGGAATCGTGGTTCTCGTCAAGGATGTCTCCAACTTGGTGGCGATGGAAAGCGAACTGCGCAAGCGAGATCGTCTGGTTGCGATGGGCACGCTGGCTGCCGGAGTGGCCCATGAGATTCGAAATCCTCTGAGCGCGCTCGAACTAAACCTGCGCCTTCTTCGAGACGAATCGGGGAGTCTTGGCACAGCGAGCGGCGACATCGAGGGATACTTCGAGATTCTATTTGCCGAGACACGCAGGCTGAATCGGATCACGTCGAACTTCCTTCAGCTGTCGAGACCCGAACCACTCGCCAGGGTTCCGGTTGCGGTTCATCAGGCAGTGTCGCAGGTGGCACGGCTGGTCAATCGGGAGGCTCAGGAAAAGAACATCTCATTAGTCCTCGAACTGGCTGGCGGCGATCCAGAAGTACTTGGAAACTCCACCAAGATCGAGCAGGTCTGTCTCAACATTTTGATCAATGCGATGCAGGCAATGCCAACCGGAGGCGTCATCCATGTCGGCTCGGCCACTAGCACGTCCGATGGACGGCAGTTCGTTGACCTCTCCTTTTCCGACCAGGGAATCGGCATTCCTCCGGAAAATCTGCCACGCCTGTTCGATCCGTACTTTACCACCCGTCCCGACGGCACGGGTCTCGGGCTTGCAATTGCCGACAGAATCGTAACCGATCACGGAGGCAAGATTCTCGTAGAGAGTACACCCGGCGTGGGAACAGTGGTGACGGTTTGTCTGCCCCTGGCGGATGGAGGCGACACTGGCGAAGCACTGGGGCCGATGGTATGAAGGGACGAATTCTGGTAGTCGATGACGAAGCCAATATCAGGAGCGCTCTCGTCAAACTGCTCTGCAAGTTCGGTCACAGCGTCGAATCTGCCGGCACAGCTCAGGAAGCGCTTCAACTCCTCCAGCCGGGCAGGTATCGTGTCGTGCTTACGGACCTGAGGATGCCTGGCGCCGACGGGCTGTCGCTGCTTCGCCAGATCAAAGCGGTGGACCGCACTGTCGAAGTGATTGTCATGACGGCCTACGGAACAGTCGAGACTGCCGTGGAAGCAATGCGCGAGGGGGCTTACGATTACATCGAAAAGCCAATCAATCAAGACCGTCTTTCGATTCTGATCGACCGGGTTCTAGAAAGCCAGGCGCTCGCCGAAGACAATTCCCGCTTGCGGGAGACGGTGAAAACGCAAGACGAGTTCGGTGGACTGATTGGCAAAAGCGACAAGATGGCCGGCGTCTATCAGTTCATCGAGATGGTTGCTTCTACCGGTGTGACCGTGCTGATTCAGGGGGAGAGCGGAGTGGGAAAGGAATTGATTGCGCGCGCGATCCACCAGCGAAGTGGGCGCACTCAAGGCGCCCTGATCTCACTAAATTGCGGCGCGATACCGGAAAGCTTACTCGAGAGCGAGCTCTTCGGTTTCGAGAAGGGTGCATTCACAGGCGCCGATGCTGCCCGACAAGGCAAGATCGAGATGTCGGACAAGGGTACGCTGTTCCTCGACGAAGTCGGGGAAATGAACCCTAAGACGCAAATCGAACTACTACGCGTTCTGGAGACCAAGGAGCTCCGCCGGCTGGGCGGATCCAAGCTGATCTCAGTGGATCTTCGTGTGGTGGCCGCCACGAACAAAAAGCTTAGCGACGAAGTGGCGGCCGGCAAATTCCGCGAAGATCTCTTCTATCGACTCAATGTGGTGCCGATCTTCGTCCCGCCTTTGCGCGAACGGCGAGAAGATATACCGCTGCTCGCGGAGCGCTTTCTTCAAGAGTTCGCCTCAAGGTATCAAAGACCGCGGAAACGCCTTTCCCGGGAGGTGACCGAGCTTCTGATGGGGCTTCCGTGGCCAGGCAATGTCAGGGAACTCAGAAATCTGATGGAGCGGCTGACCGTGACTGTGAGCGATACGGTGGTTGGCACGTCAGATCTGCCTGAAGAGTATCGTCCCACAACGGTCTCGCAGCACATGCTGGAAATTCCAATCGGCCAGCCGCTGGCGAAGGTCGAGGAAATAGTCATTCGAAAGACGCTCAACGAGGTCACATCGCACCGGGAAAAGGTAGCTCGCATTCTCGGAATCAGTCCCAGGGCGCTACACTACAAGTTGCGCCGCTACGGGATCGGTGAGGATGACGCGCCGACGCAGGCGGTTTGAGTTTCGTCGTAACCTGATACGTGGAACTCAGCTTGCTACAGTAGCGATCAGGCATGACCCCGCTTCCTGTTGGCCAAACCTTTGCGCTTGGTCTTCTGGCTTATGCTGTCGGCGCCTTCGCATCCTTAGTTAGCTGGCGCAAACCAGCGCTGGCCCGCCGTTTGTGCTGTGGATCCGCATTGGCGGGCGCCGCGCTCGAAGGCTGCGCCGCACTTCTTGGCCTCCTGCAAGGCACGCCAGTGCGTTGGTCGATCTCGTCGGGAATTCCGCTCTTTGCGTACAGCTTCTCCTACGATGCGCTGGCCGGCTTTTTCAATCTGGCTCTAGCCATCCTTGTAGCGGCGGCAGCCATCTACTCGTTCAGCTATCTGAAGGAATTCGAGGGCCGAAGGAACATCGGCATCTTCGGCTTCCTCTTCCATCTGTTGCTTCTTAGCTTGACGGTGGTCTTTACCACCTCGAATGCCTTCCCGTTCCTCATCGCCTGGGAAGTGATGGCGCTGGCTGCCTATGGACTGGTGACCTTCTATCACGAGGACGCGGAAACTCGGCGAGCTGGTTTGCTGTACGTCATCATGGCTCACGTCGATGCCGGGTGTTTGTTGCTTGGTTTTGCTCTCCTCACTCAGGCCAGTGGCAGTGCGGAGTTCAGTAGCTTCCACTCAGCCGCTGCGCGATTGTCCAGCAGCCACCAAGCCGCGGCGTTTGTGCTTTTCTTCCTAGGCTTCAGCATTAAAGCAGGCGTCATTCCGTTTCATATCTGGCTGCCCGCGGCTCACCCGGTGGCCCCGAGCAACATCTCTGCCCTGCTCTCGGGCATTGTGATCAAGACCGGCATCTACGGCATGGTCCGCATCTTTTTCGATGCGTTGGGGGTTCTGCCGGCCTGGACCGGGGTGTTCGTACTTATCCTGGGAGTCGCGTCCGCCGTGCTCGGTGTCCTATACGCGTTGATGGAACATGACCTCAAGCGGCTGCTGGCGTACCACAGCATCGAGAATATTGGCATCATCCTCATGGGACTTGGCTCCGCTTTGATTTTCCGTGTGACAGGGCATCCCCAACTGGCGGCACTGGCGCTAATCGCTGCGATGTTCCACACTCTGAATCACGCTATCTTCAAGTGTCTCCTGTTCCTGGGAGCCGGGTCCGTGCTTCACTCAACGGGGACGCGAAACATGGAGAAGCTCGGCGGTTTGATCCGTCCGATGCCGGTGACGGCTTTCTGCTTTCTGATCGGCGCGGTCGCCATCTCAGGCCTTCCCCCGTTGAACGGATTTGTCAGCGAGTGGCTGACCTACCAGAGCCTCCTGGCCGGATTTGGCGCGACGGGGGGGCTCACGCGTATCTTGTTTCCGATCGCCGGCTCCATGCTCGCGTTGACCGGAGCCCTGGCTGCGGCTTGCTTCGTGAAGGCGTTCGCTATTACCTTCCTTGCGCTGCCGCGCGGAGCCGAATCCCGCAACGTGCACGAGGCTCCTCGATCGATGCTGGCCGGCATGGGTTGGCTGACACTGGCGTGCGTGTCGCTCGGATTGGGGGCTACTTGGTTCCTCCCGGTGTTTGATGCGATGACTGGGCAGCTACTCGGTCAGCGAGTCGGTACCAGTCTGATTACCGGTAACGGTTTGGTTCTATCGGTAGGCACACCGCATGGAGGTACCGTTTCTACCGCGATCATTGGTTTGGGACTGCTGGTTTTAGTGGTTCCAACTGCCCTTCTGGTTTTGGCTGCCGCGAGGCGATTTGCACCGACGCGGGGACCGACCTGGGACTGCGGCTTGCCCGGCCTCAGCGAGGACAACGAGTACACGGCCACTGCATTCTCAAAAGCATTACGGATGATTTTTTCGGCGCTCTACAAACCGCATCGTGAGATTCAAGCTGTATTCGACGTGTCGCCATACTATCCAAAGGAAATCCATTTCGAGAGCGACATCGAGCCGACGTTTGAGAAAAGGCTCTATACGCCACTTCAAGATATTATCTTGTGGCTCTCCACCAGGATGCGGGCCGTTCAAGCCGGCAGCATCCACGCGTACTTGGCGTATATCTTCATCACGTTGATCGTGCTGCTTCTTTTGGTCTCCCGCCAGTGAGCGCGCTCTGCAATATTTGCAGGGGCTTTCTCTTGGGCATTGCCGGCGAACGAATATGCTTGGTCGTCCAGGAACGTCAAGTCCTCTGATGACCGATGCTTGTAACCGTGCGCGGCTCTGTGGAACTCAATGTGCAATTGACGACCGCGACGCAGTTCGACTGGACTGCTTTCTGCCAACTCCTTGTGTGAACCTGCACTGTTTTAGGTTCGCTAATACTCCGGAAGGGATCGCTTGACTGGTTTCACCGATACGATCAATAAACGCCTAACGCTCGCTTGGTTCTCCCCGTTTGGTCACAAGAGCGTGGCGTGAACCAAATTCCAATATCGCAGGCTTTTCTTGGCGGGCTGATCTTGTATGGGGCCGCCGGCCTGTTCGGATTGATGGCTGCGCATCAGCGGAACCTGGTTCGAATCGTAGCCTGCGCACTTGCCGCTTTGGGGGCGGTGCTCGAGGGCATCGCTTCGCTGGCGGTGATCAAGGGCGTCCATGAGACCATCGTTTCGATCCCTTCTGGAGTTTCTTTTCTTCAATACACATTCCGTCTTGACCCACTATCGTGTTACTTCAATCTCGCGCTGGCCGTTGTGGCGTTGGCAGTCTCGATCTATTCTCTCGGATACCTGAAAGGGCTTGATGGGAAAAAGCCTATAGGAGTGTTCTGCTTCTTCTACAGCGTACTGCTGATCAGCTTGACGGCCGTTTTCACGGCAGCCAACGCGGTTCTCTTTCTCGTTGCTTGGGAACTGATGGCCCTCGCGGCCTACTTCCTCGTGAGCTTCGACCATGAGAAGGATGAGACCCGAAGAGCCGGGATTCTGTTTTTCATCATGTCGCATGCGGGCACTGGGGCCCTGTTGATCGCATTTCTACTCTTGGGGACTTGGACGGGAAGCTTCGATCTCTCGGCTTTCCACCTTGCTGGCCCGAGCCTGACTCCCATCCAGCGAGGCTCGCTGTTTCTTCTGTTCTTTCTCGGGTTCGGCGTGAAAGCAGGTATGATTCCTGTTCATGTCTGGCTCCCCGCAGCCCATCCCGCGGCGCCCAGCAACGTGTCGGCTCTGATGTCGGCGGTCCTGATCAAGACCAGCATCTACGGCATCCTACGAATCTCATTCGACATCCTCGGAATGCCGCCGTTATGGTGGGGCCTGTTGGTGCTCGCGGCCGGAACAGCTTCCGCCATTCTAGGCGTTCTCTATGCCCTCATCGAGCCTGATATGAAACGCATGTTGGCGTACTCGACGATCGAGAACGCCGGAATTATCCTCATGGCGCTCGGCGGCGCGATGGTTTTCAGATCCTATGACCGCCCGTTCCTCGCGGCCGTTGCGCTGGCGGCTTGCCTGTTTCACATTTTCAATCACGCGGTCTTCAAGTCGTTGCTCTTTCTTAGCGCCGGGGCCGCGATGCACGCAACGGAAACGCGTAATATGGAGCGCATGGGTGGACTCATACGAGGCATGCCGCTAACCGCGCTGTGTTTTCTGACAGGAGCTATCGCGATATCGGGTCTTCCACCACTCAACGGGTTTGTAAGTGAATGGCTGACCTACCAGGCTTTTCTAAGCGGATTTGGGAGTACTGCGAGCTTGACGCGAATTGTTTTTCCGATTGCCGGTTCGCTGCTCGCGCTGACCGGCGCGCTCGCCGCCGCATGCTTTGTACGCGCCTTCGGAATTGGGTTCCTCGCACTGCCTCGCAGCTCTCAGGCTGCCCACGCACACGAAGCCCATCCAATGATGCTGGCGGGAATGGGCGTATTGGCTGCGCTGTGTGTTGCTCTCGGCCTTGGCGCCACGCTGTGGCTCCCCATGCTGGACCCGCTTGTCAACCAGCTCGTGAACGTGAAAGTAAGCGGAACTCTTGTCCTCGAAGGCGGCGTTGCACTGTCGTCAGGAGCCCTCAAGGGCGGAACAGTAGCCCCTACCGCCCTGGCGGTCGCGCTCATCGTGCTCACGCTATTGCCCATGACCCTTCTGGCAGTTTGGTGGCGGCGCGGTCGCCAAGTTTCCGGCCCGACCTGGGATTGCGGTCTACCGGGGCTGACCGAGGACAACGAATATACGGCCACAGCCTTCTCCAAACCTCTTCGCATGATATTTGCGGCATTCTATCAGCCACGCCGCGAGATCCAGACCCAATTCGAAGTGTCCGCCTATTACCCAACCTCCGTTCGATTCGAGAGCGGCGTCGAGCCCGCCTTCGAGACCCGCCTGTATACTCCGCTGAAAGAGCGGATTCTGGCTCGCGCTACCCGCCTTGGAACCATTCAAGCGGGCAGCATTCACGCCTATCTGGCGTACATTTTCATCACTCTGATCGTGCTGCTGCTCTTTGGAGTCCGCTCATGATTGAGACGTTAGCGAAATCATTAATTCAGTTGCTGCTGTTATTGCTGGTTGCTCCTCTGGTGAGCGGAGTCATCAGAACTTTGAAGGCCCGGCTGCAGACACGCCGCGGGCCCGACATCGTGCAGCCCTACCGCGATCTCTTCAAGTTGCTGCGCAAAGGGATGGTGATCCCCGACACCGCGTCATGGATCTTCACGGCCGCTCCCTACATAGTGTTTGCAACGGCCATTCTGGTCGGACTGATGGTTCCTATGGTGGCGACGGATGCCCCCCTCAGCCTTTTCGGTGGCGTTCTCGCGGTGGTTTATTTGTTGGCTCTGGGACGCTTTTTTCTGGCCCTCGGCGGTCTCGACACAGGAAGCTCGTTCGGAGGCCTCGGCAGCAGCCGGGAGATGACGATTGCAGCCATCGCGGAGCCGGCCATGATGCTAGCGATTTTTACGGTGGCCCTCAGCGCCAATTCAACGAACCTAAGCGAGATGGCAAGATCGGCCGTGAGCCAGAGTTGGAGATTCCTGGCGCCGTCGCAAATGTTGGCATTTTCCGGACTCTTTGTTGTCTTGATCGCGGAAACGGGACGCATCCCTGTCGATAACCCGGCC
>Ga0182024_10014697_pt1 | contig 15101 bp, 7 predicted proteins | sample P32metaG_FD_120480 | JGI IMG/M metagenome (GOLD analysis project Ga0182024, IMG submission 120480) | Permafrost microbial communities from Stordalen Mire, Sweden - P3-2 metaG (Illumina Assembly) | ecosystem: Environmental > Terrestrial > Soil > Wetlands > Permafrost | place: Sweden: Stordalen... | reverse complement strand
TGCGAATCTCAGTCCAGTCGTTCATATTGCGATACATGCTTCATTGTTAATGAAGATGCCGCACTTTTGAACCGCCGCGTCACACACATGACCCCCGCCGCACTTTTCAACCGCCGTTTACAGCCACCATTCAATAGATATAAACCCCTTAAACCTGTGATGGGTCTGGCGATTGCCGAGTTGCTTTTCGTTGCGATTATGGCCGCAACTCCGCAAGCGGTGCTTGCGACCAACACCAACACATTCACTTTTACCAATACGACGGCAGCCACGACCTCTGGCAACGCAATTGGTCCGGTTAATCCGGCAAACGGAGCAACTTCGATCAATGGGACCAGTTTGTCTGCCGGGGATATTGTGGTTTTCGATGGAGTGGTCATTGATGCGCCCGGTTCAGGGAGCGACGCCTGGGGATCCGTTGATCTGAATGGCAGCGGTTATGGTGGAGTCGTCTCTGCCACATTGGGCATGCTGGTGGAAACGGGAACTACCAGCGGAAATCAATGCCAGCTTTTTCTCAATGGTTCCGGCAACTCAACCAAACTTGGCATCGCGCAAGGATATCGGACGAATCGGGTTCAGGTTGTGCTGACCTGCACCCAGACCAGTTCCACAACCAATATGAATTATTCGGTCAAAATCGATCAGGGAGTTACGGGAACTTTCAGCGCCACTGCCAGCGGCTCCGGGGTGACCTTCGCGAATAATATCATTGCCCTTACTTTTGGAGCCAATAACGCGACGCATTTATTCATTCAAACCCAGCCGATTATTGCTGTATCGACACCTGCTCCAGCCACCGCCACAGTGGCGGCAGGTTTAAAAGCCACTTTTACCACCACTTTGACTCAAGGTTACCCGCTGAATACAGCACAACAATGGCTGTCGAATGGAATTCCGATTGCCGGCGCCACCAATTTGACTTACACCACGCCGCCCGTTAATGCATCTTATAACGGAACCCCATACAATATTCTTGTCACCAACCTGCTCACGGCAGGCAATTTCGTCACCAGCTCCGTGGCCACGTTAAATGTCCGTTCCACCCCGGGAATAGTCCCGTTTATTTTCAATGCCACCGCCATACCCAACACCAGTCAGATCAATCCGCTGAATCCGCCGGCGGCCATCGCCGGCTCCAGCCTGCTGGCGGGAGACACGGTGGTCTTTGACGGTATTGTGGCGACCAACGGCCCGCTGACCGGCTCCGGCGATGGCTGGTGCGCCATCAATCTGAACGCCGGCGGAAACACCGAAGGCGTGACCGGCGCCACGCTGGGCGTGTTGACCCGGTTGGGCGTCGGCGCGAGCCAGCTCTACACCAACGGCGTCTCCATCAGCGCCAACAACCCGACCATTTCGGGCGCGCCCACCAATCATGTCCGCATAGAACTTTACCCCGCCACCACCGGCAGCACCACCAACATGGGTTGGATGGTGGAGATTGACCAAAACCTTACTGGCACCTTCCTGACGGCCATCACCGGCACCAACTTGACGTTCACCAACAACACCATTCCCCTCAGCTTTGGAGCTTATTCAGTGGCCGCCCTGGTGACTCCAACGCCGGTCGGCCTGCAAGCCATCAACCAGCAGCTATCCATGACCAATCAAATCATCGGTGGCTTTGATCAAGTCGTGGTCACGGGTAATTACTTGAACGCCTCCAATGTCGTCGTGTCACCGACGACGCCCGGCTTGGTTTATGCCTCCAGCAATCCCAATGTCGTAACCGTGTCGGGCAGCGGCTTCCTCCAGGCGGCGGAGGCCGGCCAGGCGACCGTGACTTCGATCTTTTCCGGCGGTCATCATGTTACGCGGCGTGGTGCGTTTGAGAATGATCTGGAGTTTGGCAATCTGAATCCAACGAGGAGTGCCATCGGTTAAAAAACAATTTTCATCGGCACCTGATCTGAAAGACCGAGAAGATTGGCGGCATAACCACCGGCGGGTTGCAAACGGATGGGCACCACGTTTACGGACGGCAAGCGTTGCCAGGAATATTTCCACAAGGAGCCGGAGGTGGACAAATTCATCAACCGCGTCCTCGACACGCATCGCCGCGAGGGGCAGTTAGTTTTGAACAGCGGTTTCCAGCGCTTAAATGCCTGCAAAAATTGGAGCCTCATGGGGTGTCGCTGATGACCGCCGTGGATACTTACATCGCCGAACATTGCGCCAAGGTCAGTGGCAAAATCGTCAGTCATAAGACTGAAGAGTTTTTTGGCAGTTTATTCCACATGCACGATGCCATGACGGACGGCAGCCAAGACGGCACTGGTGCGATCTTCCACACTCAATTTGGCAAAAATATTTTTGAGGTGTGTTTTAACCGTGTCTTCTGAGATGAATAATGATGCCGCTATTTCCCGGTTGTTGCGGCCTTTAGCCAGGCAACGTAGCACCTCCATTTCCCGCTCGGAAAGTTCTTCGCGGCGGCGGCGTTCTTTGAGGCGCTCCACCATGCCGGCGGGGATGCTTTTTTCACCGGTGTGAACTTTTCGGATGGTGCCAATGATTTCTTCAGCCGAACTGTCCTTTAACAAGCAAGCCTGCGCCCCGGCCTGAAATGCATGATAAATGTCTTCATCGCAATCATAAGTCGTGATGACAATCGTGCGGCAATGATTAAATTCCCGGTGCAAGGCCGTGATGGCGGACACGCCGCTAAAGCCCGAGAAGCGCAAATCCATTGTTACGATATCAGGTGATGATTTACGAAACAATTCCACAACTTCGCGGCCATTGCCGGTCTCGGAGACCACCTTCATGTCTGTCTGGCTAGCAATTAAGGCAGTCAACCCGATGCGGAACGCGGGGTGATCGTCCACTACCATGAGCTTGATGGGGTTTTGCTTCATGTGCCAGAGGTGGGAACCGTGGCGAGAATCTGTGTTCCCGCTCCAAGACTGCTTTGAACGAGCAACTGGCCGCGCAGTTGTTGCACGCGTTCCTTCATGCCAATGATGCCGAAACTGTCCGTGCGCGGCGGTGATTGTTCGGGGGCAAAACCGCAGCCATCATCCGTGACGGACAGGCAAATCTCATTCTTCCCAAAATCAAGGTTGAGTTCGATTTTTTTGGCGCCCGCGTGCTTGATTGCATTGCAGAGCGCTTCCTGCCCGATGTGTAATAAATTATTTTCCATCGGCGAAGAAATGCGGCGCGGCTGGCCGGTGACGGTGAGGCGCGCCGAAATGGGTGAACCTTCTGTCAATTGTTTCATGGTGGTGTCGAGCGCGGAAACCAAATCCCCTTCCTGCAAGGCTTGCGAGCGCATGTCCCAAATGGCATTGCGCGCGTCGGCCATGCTATGGCGCACCAGATCGCGGGTGATTTCCAGATGCTTGATGATTTCCGGCGGCGCTTCGTTCAGACGGTTTTTGAGAAACTCGACATGAATGGAAATGCCCCCCAGGCCTTGGGCGAGTGTATCGTGAATTTCCCGCGCCATGCGGTTGCGTTCGTTAAAAAGGAGGGCGAACTCACCCTCCGCTGCCAGCCGGCGGCCTTCCTGTTCCCGCAAACGGCGGCGCGCAAGAAACATGATTGCAACACAGCCGCATACGGAAATCCCGATCGTGGCGGCGAGCGCGCGAATCGTTCGTTGTCGCGTCCACCACGGTGGCGGATTGATCAACGTCAGGTCGTCCAGCGAGCGCAGCAGAATTTGAAATGATCCCGGCTCGGACAGTCCGCTGGATAATCCATAGGAACCACGGTCAGTAGAGCAAATGCCGACGACCTTAAAACGCCCGCCTACGGGAAGCTTGGCGGAAACCGTCTTCTTTTCATCATACCGTAACAACGCTTGGAAATTCATTCCCATGTCGGTATGGAACTCAAAAAATTCCGCCCACGAAGGATACTGTTTGTCCAGTGTGCCCTCCAACTCCACCAAATTGGCGTCCAGTCTGCCGGCGTCGGCAAGTTTCTCCAACCGCACCGGCGCGGGTGGCGGGCCGCTCGATTGTTTGCGAAACACGGCTTCTTCGAGCATGGGAGAATAATTTCCTTCTTTCGGGAAACCAGATATTTCGACTTCATCGCCCGGCTTCAATTCTCCCCATTGAGTCGTCTGGACTCGCAACGCGAGTTCGCCGTCGCGGATAAAAAGAAATTCGCCGGGTTGATAGCGTGTCACGACACCCCGCACATGGACGCGGTGACCGTAGGAACCATCTGGGGCGAAGTGCATCAGGCTATCCAGCGCGCACAAGGGTTCGGAAAATGGATCGGACGGCGCGGGCGTTTCAATTTGAATCCGCACGTCACGCGGGATGGCCAGCATCGGACTGAGCAACTGGCGGTTTTTGTTCGCCAGATAGTAGCAGACACCCCGCACGCGGATTTCGGCATCCACCAAAGGCGCGGGCGCTTTCGGCACATTCCAGCGCAGCACCAATCGCCCTCCGCCGGTTGCCAGCTCAATGCGTAATTTTCTGGGATCGTTTGGCGAAGGCTCGCAGTAGCGGACGATTCCGACAAGTTCCACCCATTGCGCTTCGAACCGTCCGCTGAGGAGTTCTCCGAAAGTAATCTTGCGGGGTTCCGGGAGAGGCTTCACCCCCAGCTTGCGCATGGTCGTGACGATCACCGAGGGGGCAAACGAACCGGGATCACTGGTGCCGGTCACTTCGATCTCGTCGCCGGGATGAAGCCGTGCAACTTCATCGGACGAGCGCGTGAGATAAATTCCGGAGGTTTCATCTTGCAGGGCGAAACCGTTTCCACCCGGTTCCGCCTCGCCAATGACGACTCCGCGTAAATGGACTGGCAGATGACGGGCCGCTTCCTTGGCGTCCAACGCGCGAACCTGGGCGGCATTGGTCAGGATTCCGGCGGCCGAGGAAAACAGCGTTTGGGCGCATGACAAGCTGCGGGACAGGCCCCACAGCAACGCCAGAATAGTGAATGAACGATGGGTGAACATTTTGCAATTACCCGGCATTCTAGGCTGTATTCCTATTCTATCAAACTTTTGCACAAAAAAAATCACCCGTTCGGGTGATGCGGACGATCCGGGCCGAGTGTAGACTGTTCAACAGATTCACCTTTGCTGATAGATATTTCAGTGAAGGTTCATCCCTCAAACCCTAAGACAAAACATCCATACATCCAATGAAATTCAACCTGATCGCCAGTTTGCGCTCCACGCGATTGCTGGCCGTTTCCGCCGCCTTTGGTTTGGCGTGCAGTTTTCTCTCCGCTCAAGGCCAAGTCTTGCAGACTTATTCGGTGACAAACTGGGTGGTTGATCCGTTCAGCGTCAACGCGAATTGGAGCGGGGCCAACACCACCACCACCTCCGGTTTCACAAATAACGGCGTGTCTGCGGGTGCAAATTTTTATGCCTACGCCCCCATTGGCTCGACCATCACCCTCGCGCATCCGGGCGATACCATCACCCTGAGCGCGCAGGCGTTCTTGGGAAATGTCGCGAACAACAACCTGCAATTCCGCTTGGGCATGGTTTACAAGGGGGTCAACTCATCGGATACCGGGTGGGCGGGATATCTGGTTGCCAATGCTGCCAGTGCTGGCGGTCAGGGACTTTATCTGCGGCAAATCCCGAATGGCGGGCAATATGGCTCCGGCACCGGTGCCACCCAGCCAGCTTTGCCCGCCGGCACTTACGTTTTTTCCAACACTTGGGGTGCGGCAACGTATAATTATACCATCTCCGTCACCTATTTGACTGCCAGTTCGACCCTGATGAAGTGGAGCCTCCAAGGACTCGCGCCCAACACGTATTCATTCTCCGGTCGCTACACGAACACCACCGCAACAACTTTGGGGGGCTTTTCCGTGGATACAGTTGGATTTCTGGCCGGCGGGAGTTGCTTTAACAGCGCGTCCACCAGCGACATTGTTGCCTTTACCAATATGCTGGTGACGTTTGGCAGTTTTGGCGATGGCACTTGGACGAACGACGCCAGTGGCACATGGAGCGCGACCGGCAACTGGGCCAACGCTGTCCCGGGCAACGGTCCCGGGTTCGTGGCAGACTTCAGCCAGGTCAACCTCACGGCGGATCGAACCGTCACGTTGGACACCTCGCGCAGCATCGGGCAGATGAATTTTGGCGCCACGTCGGGGAGTCTGCACAATTGGCAGTTGGCGGCCAGTGGTGGCAGTTCATTGACTTTGGACACTGGAACGCCGGCCGTGCCACAAGTGGCGGTCAATCAAAACACCGCTACATTGAATCTTCCCATCGGAAGTGCCAAAGGCTTGGCCAAAACCGGTGCCGGTATCCTGGTTCTGAGTGGCAACAATACCATTACGGGGCAGCTCAACCTGAATGGTGGCGCGCTTAATTTTTCCTCGCTGGCCAACCTGCCGTTATCAGGCACCGGTATTTCCAGCATCGTCTTTGGTGGTGGCGCACTGCAATGGGCATCCGGCAACACCCTGGATATTTCAACCCAAGGGGCCACCATTAGTTTTGCCGGAAATGCCGGCTTTGACACCGGTGTGAACAACGTGACCTTGGCCAGCAGCTTCGGCGACGGCGGCGTGGGCGGGTTGCAAAAGCTGGGCACGGGAAAACTGACCTTGGGGGGCGCCGTTTCCTACACCGGCACAACCTTGGTCAGCAATGGCACACTGGCCATCGGCGGGTCAGGTTCCCTTTCGTCCAGCACCAATTTTGTTGTCCTCTCCGGGGCGACACTGGATGTTTCCGCATTGGGCACCTTGAGCTTGAGTCAGAATTTGTCGGGTGCCGGCACGGTGGTGGGAAATGTTTCCGACAATAGCGGTATCACCACTGCGGCCGGATACGCAGCCACCGGAACGGCCGGAACTTTGACGGTCAATGGCAACCTTAGCCTGAATGGGGGCGGTGCGCTCAGCTTCGGTCTGGCCAACGTCACCACGACGGGCGGCGGAGTCAACGACTTGATAGCCGTCAGCGGCGCGCTTAACCTCTCGGGCACCACGCCAATCAATGTGGTATTTATCAATGGTTCTCCGGCCAGCTCGGGCACTTACACCTTGTTTAGTTATACTACGTTGTCCGGCGGCATAGCGAATCTTACCGCTCCGGGCGGCTTTACCCTGACTAACAACACGACCGCCAAAACGATTGGACTAATCGTAAATCATATCCCGCAAAGCCTGACCTGGGTCGGAGGTCTCTCCGCCAATGCTTGGGATACGGACGTCACGGCCAACTGGAACGCCGGCAAGTTTTTTTTCGCCGGCGACTCCGTCTCATTCACCGACACCGGTTCGGATAGTCCGGCGATCAGCATAACCCCCGCCGCCGTGTCGCCGGCTTCGGTGACGGTGAACGCCACGCAGAACTACGATTTCACCGGTGCAGCGATTAACTCGGGCAAGCTGGTCAAGAGCAACTCCGGCACTTTGATCCTTGAGAACAATAACACTTACAACGGCCCGACGATCATCAGCGGTGGAACGCTCCAAGTGGGTGGCCCCGTCAATGGTGGAACCACCGGGGCCTTGGGCAGCGGTCCGGTCACCAACAACAGCGCGCTGGTTTTCAACCTCGCCCAAGATTACTCCATGACGACCAACATCTATGGGGCTGGCAACATTACCAACATCGGCTCGGCCGGCACGGTGACGCTTTCGGGCAACATCGGCGGCGGCACCGTCGCTATGGCTGCTTCTGGCGTCATGGTGTTATCCGGCAGCAACAGTTATACCGGGCCGACTCTGGTTTCCATCGGCTCGCTGCACCCGGAGAATAATTTTGCACTCGGCAGCGGAACCGCTGGCGCCGTGGTTTCGAGTGGAGCACAACTCTACATTGACACCAACGTTAATATTACGAACGCGCTTTCACTCGCGGGCACAGGATTGGCCAATGACGGTGCCTTGCGCAAAGGCGGCGGTGGGGCAACCGCTCTTGGCGGGATTATCACGCTCACGGCTGATACGCAAATCTCTGTGGATGGTGGCGCAACGCTAGGCCTCAACAACAACGCTGGTATCAACGCTTCGGGCATCAACTTGACGCTCGCTGGCGGCGGCGTGGGCAGCATTACCGGCCCGCTGACTCTCGGCGCGGGTGCTCTCCATGTGGGCGGTGGCACATGGAATATCGCAGCCATTAACACATACAGTGGCAATACCCTTATCAACGGCGGCACGCTGGTCATCCCGGCGACAACGGCGCTCGGCCCTGTCTCGGTCTTCACACCGAATTATGTCCAAATCACCGGCGGTTCGCTGGGGGTGACAAACAACGTGATTTTCGCGGATGGTTTGGGCGGCTTCACCGCAAATGGCGGCTTTGGCGGTTTCAACGTTGGCGCGGGGGCGACGCTTACAATCTCCAACCAAATTAGTGGTGCGGGAACAATTATCAAGAGCGGTGCGGGAACGCTGATTTTGAACGGCTCCAATAGTTTTAGCGGGACCCTCAATGTGGACAGCGGCGGCAACGCCGTCAGCGATGGTGTTTTTGAAATCACCACGAGCAATGCCATTGCCAATGTTGCCTCACCCATTGCCATCCGTAACAATACTGGCGGAGCCTCGACCTTCGCGTTGAACGGCACAAGTGGCAATATCTTGGTGTCACAAGACATTACTCTCAATGGACGGTCCCCGGTTGTCCCCGCCATACTCAATATGGCCGGAACCAACACACTGGCTGGCAATCTTACGAGTGGCGCTGGCGGCAACCAGTATCGTATTGAATCAGACAGCGGCCTGTTGACGCTCGGCAGTCCAACCACCGCCTTGACTTTCACCACCGCTGATCCACAAGCATTCACGTTCCAAGGCAATGGATCGTTCTCCGTGGCTGGTGTGATCGCCGACGGATCGGCAGCCACCAGTGTCGCCAAGACGGGAAGCGGCGGTCTGGAACTGGACGCGGCAAATACTTACACCGGTTCCACCACGGTTACCGGCGGAACCTTGGCTGGCACGGGCACCATTGCCGGTCCGGTTGGCGTCAGTGCTGGCGGCACGCTCGCACCCGGCTCAACCGGCACGCCACTTGGCACGTTGACCATCAACAACACCCTGGCACTCGCGGGCAACACGCTGGTATCAGTCAGCGGCCCGAGCACGAGCAGCAAGGTCGTGGGTTTGACCGGTGTGACGTATGGCGGCACTCTCACGGTTACGAATGTCGGTGGCTCGCTCGCCGCCGGCAATAACTTCCAGATTTTTCCGGCGACGACACAAGTTGGGAATTTTACCAGTATCGCTCCCGCGCCGGGTGCCGGGTTGGGCTGGAATTTCACTCCGAGCAGCGGGGTCTTGAGCGTGGTGACTACGATAGCCACGAACCCGACGAACATTACCTTTTCGGTTTCCGGTGGGAACCTGACGTTGACATGGCCCTCGGATCACTTGGGCTGGATTCTTCAGTCGCAGACCAACGCTTTGAGCAAAGGATTGTTTACCAACTGGGTTGACGTGGCGGGCACCGCCTCCGTCATACAAACCAACATTAACATAGTCCAGACCAACCCGACGGTGTTCTTCCGCCTCCGCAGCCCCTAGTTTGCAACAACGAATGAGCCTGACATTGAAACAAAAAAACTGAACAAAAATACCTATGAACAACAAAACTAAATTAACCGGCAGCATGGCGGTAGCCGTGCTTGCCGCCATCCTCCAAACCGCGCAAGCGCAAACAACCCCCATCACCGGCTGGGGCACCGAAACTGGAAATCAAAACGGTTCGCCGGTATCAACCGACGATGGCTTGGGCAACTTCTCGCTGACGGGTGCCACCCTTACCGGTAATGACGCCCCGCGAGCTTTGTTCTCCACGCTTAGCCTCGTCAACGTGGGTGATAACATCACGCTATCAGGATCGTTTACCTTCACAGGCGGCTTCGGCGGCATGCAAAATGACCAGTTCCGCTTTGGCCTTTACAACAAGCTTGCCGCAAACACTGGAACTCTAAGTGGGGGGACATGGTCATCGGCAACCGATACGGGTTGGCTGGGTTATACGGTCGAAGTTGGTGCCAGCGGTGGCAGCACCCAGCTGTTTCAAAGAAACACCGGTAACAGCGGTCAATGGTTCAGCGGCACCGGGCAGACAAGCATGAATGCCTCTTCTACGAGCGCAACTGCTGCTGCCGGAACTTATGTTTTCACCCTTTCGCTGACCCTTGCCAGTCCAACGAGTTACAATATTGTGGATTCATTTAACCAAACTGTCGGCGGCTCGTATGCAAGCGGTAATAGTGTCACCGTCTCCGATAATAACTTCTCCTTTAACGCGGTTGGATTTTTGCTGAACAACAATGTGGCTGGAGGGGTGACACCCTACACGTTCAACAACGTGGACGTGACCTTTACGCCAGCCCCGGCGCCTGAACCAGCAACCTTGAGCATGATTGGCTTGGGGTTTGGCGCAATGGTAGTGACGATGCGTCGGCGTAATGTTTGATTCTTCAACGAATGATGCTTTGCGAAATGCCGGCCTGATGGCCGGCATTTCTATTAGGAGTCGAATACACAACAGCTTTATGAAAAGACCAGCAAATTCGTGGGATAATCAGGGTGGTCAATCCGGGCGGCAGTGCGCTTTGGTGAACGCCTTTACTTTGATTGAACTTTTGGTGGTCATCGCCATCATTGCTATTCTGGCCGCGATGCTGTTGCCGGCGCTGGCTTCCGCGAAGGAAAGGGCCAAACGCATTCAATGCCTCGACAACCTGCGGCAAATCGGCATCGGCATGACGATTTATGCGGGGGATTATAATGATCTGGTGCTCCAAGTGCGCAACCAGGGCGTTTATGGGGTGCCGCCAGCCCTGAATCCGCCCGAAGCCTTGGCGGCTCGCTCGGTGGGATTGACCGTGCAATCGAATTCGCCGCCGCTTTGGACCTGTCCGAATCATCCCGGCCTGCCGGCTTACGAAACCAATCCCGGTGGCACGGGCAATCCCCAATGGGACATTGGTTACTCCTACTTTGGCGGGATGACCAACTGGTATCCGCAAAACACCGGCACGGCCTTTCCCGGACACAGCCCCGTGAAACTGGGCAACGCGAAGCCTTACTGGGCGCTCGCTGCGGACGAAAACATCAAAATCGCCGGCTCGGCCTGGGGTTCCGGATTTCCAGTGGATGCCACCCGTCCGCCCGATTTGTATAAAAACATCCCGCCGCATCGGGGTGGTTCCAGCACGCCAGCCGGCGGAAACGAGGTGTTTTGCGACAGTTCGGCCCGATGGTGCAAGTTCGAGACAATGTCCAGTTTTGAAACTTGGGACAACTCGAAGTTTGTTTACTGGTATCAAGACTCAACCGATTTCGACGCCAATCTGGTTAGTTTGCTGCCTAGTTTGAAGTGATTGGGATAACCATGCGCTTCATTCATAGCTTCGTTCGCCGCAGGCACGGCAAATTTTCCACCTGCCCCGTCTTGGGATTGATGATGACCCTGGCCATTCCGGTTTTTGGTTCGCCCGCCGGCCCGCGCATGGAGGTGAATCTTGATGCGAACTGGCGCTTTATTTTATCAAATCCGAGCAACGCCCAAGCCACCAATTTTAATGATTCCGCTTGGACGTTGCTCAACCTGCCGCACGATTGGAACAACCTGGACGGCCAGGATGGCGGGAACAACTATTACCGGGGCATCGGCTGGTATCGGACGCATTACCTGGTGGATGGCAGTCTCACGAATAAACAATTCTTCCTGAAGTTTGACGGGGCTTCATTAGTCGCGGATGTCTATGTGAACGGCAATTTATTGGGCGAGCATCAAGGGGCCTTCGCCGCGTTTGTTTTTGATATGACCCCTTACCTTAACGTGGGCGGCGACAATGTCATCGCGGTGGAAGTCAACAATTCCTACAATGCCAGTGTGCCGCCGCTGGGCGGGGATTTCAATGTGGATGGTGGCATTTATCGCGACGTGCATCTGTTGGTGACCGATCCGGTGCAAATATCGCCATTGGACTACGGTTCGCCCGGAGTTTATCTCATGCCCACCAATGTCAGCGCCAGTTCCGCGAATCTCCAAATCACCACTTTGGTTTCCAACGCCAATCCGTCGGCGGTTGCGTTGAATGTTATTTCGGTAATTGCCGATGCGGCTTCAAATATAGTAATGACGATCACCAACCCGGTTGCGATTCCTGGGGCAACGCTTTCAAACATCGTCGCCACGACAGTCATTTCCAACCCGCATTTGTGGAACGGGATTTTTGATCCCTACCTTTACAGCGCTACGGTGCAGATTTGGAATGACACGAATTTGCTGGACGCGGTGACGCAGCCGCTGGGCTTCCGTTCGTTCAGTCTCGATCCGAACCTCGGCTTTTTTCTGAATGGCCAGTCCTATTCTTTGCACGGCGTCAGCATGCACGAGGATTGGCTGAACTGCGGCTGGGCGCTGACCAATGCCCAGCGGGAAACCAATTTCATGCTCATCAAAGAAATCGGGGCCACCTCCCTGCGCATGGCGCACTGGCAGCACAATGCGGAAACGTATCAACTGGCCGATCAAAATGGCGTGGCGATTGAGACCGAGGTTCCGCTCGTCAACGCCATCACTGCATCCACCGCGTTTTCCAACAACGCCGTGCAGCAAATGCGCGAATTGATCCGGCAAAACTACAATCATCCCTCAATCTTTTTCTGGGGCATATTTAATGAAATCACCCACCAAGCCGGACCGATCACCACCAATCTCGACAGTGCCATGGCCCAGCTCGTCGCGCAGGAAGACCCGACACGGGTTTCTTCCGCCGCTTCGTCCACTCCGGAAAGCAACGGTGGCAATAATTTCCCCGACAGCGATCCATCCAACTGGTATTCCTACGTTATCGGCTTCAACAAATACTTCGGCTGGTATACCGGCGTCAGTTCCGACTTCGCCGCGTGGGCGGACACCATGCACGCGAATTATCCCACGCGTTTCATTGGCGTGACCGAATACGGCGCGGGCGCGAGCATCTACCAGCACAGTGAAGATCCAGTTCCCGCGCCCCCGGCCTTCGGCTCGCCGCATCCCGAGGAATGGCAGAATCTCGTTCACGAATCGCACTGGCAGCAGATGAAAACCCGCCCGTTTATCTGGGGAACTTATGTTTGGAACATGTTTGATTTTGCCGTTGATTATCGCAACGAAGGCGATCACGCGGGCCGCAATGACAAAGGCCTCGTCACCTACGACCGGCGGGTTCGCAAGGATGCCTTTTATTTTTACAAGGCGAACTGGACGACGAATCCCATGGTTTATATAACCGGCCACACCTTCACCAACCGGCTGACGAACAATCTTACCGCCAAGGTTTATGCGAACTGCGATTCCGTTGAGTTGATCCTGAACGGCGTCTCCCAAGGCAATCGCACCAGCACAAACTCCATTTTTCTCTGGCCGGTCACACTGACGCCCGGCAGCAATGTGGTGCAGGCCATCGGCACGAAAGGCGGTTCTAACGTCACCGACTCGCTGCTCTGGATTGCTCCGACCACGCCGCCCTCCGCTGCGATTATCAATCCCACCGTCTCGCGGATTTATCTCAACAGCACCAACGACACTTTGTTGTTGTCAGCTACCGCCAGTTCCACCGCACCGATGTCAACTACCTGGACTTTAGTCGGCGGCGTTGGCGCGGTGACATTCGGAAATTCAAATGCGTTGAGCACCACGGCGAATTTCAGTGCGAACGGAACTTACAATTTGCTTTTCACCGCCAACAACGGTTCGACGACCAGTGTCGGTTTGACCGTCATCGTGAATCCAAACACCAGCGGCGCAACGAACGGTTTACTGGCGTGGTGGAAAATGGACGCCACCGGCGGCAGCACCGCCGTTGACTCGTCGGGCAACAGTCGCACGGCGACAGTGAATGGCGCAATCTTCACCAGCGGCTATCTCTCGAATGCGCTTTCCTTCAATGGCACGGGGAATAACGCCAGTTTTTCCTCACCCGACACCGCACAGATCACCGTCGCCGCCTGGGTGCGCGCCGATAGTCAGGGCAACAGCGCCTATCCGAGAATTCTCGACACCGCCGGTTATCGTCTTTTTTTTCGCTTCGACAATCAGGGCACGAACGGTTTTGACTTCGCCACTTACAGCACGGTGAATGGCGACTGGTTTTCCGGTGCGAACACCATCCGCGCTGGCGCGTGGTATCACGTCGCCGCGAGTTACGACCGTGGTAGTTTTGCCAATGTGCCGAGCCTGTATTTGAACGGAGCAAAAGTTTCGCCCGTGACGCTGGCGTCGCCTTCCGGCACGCAGCCGGCCTACACCGGCACGGGCTACATTGGAAATAATTCCGCATTGAGCCGTGCATGGAATGGGCTGATTGATGATCTGCGCATCTATAACCGCCTGCTGACTGACACGGAAGTTCAAACACTCGCCGCCCTGCCGCCCGCGAATTTCAATCTCGCACCCATCGTCAGCGCCGGTGGAAATCAACTGATTTTCCTGCCGGCCGCCGCCAGTCTTACCGGCACAGTCGCGGATGATTCCAAACCCAACCCGCCCGGCATGGTCACGACCTTCTGGAGTCAGATCAACGGACCGGGTTCGGTTGTTTTCGCAAACTCGAATGCGCCGGTGACCACGGCGAGCTTCTCCGCACCCGGCGCATATTCCTTGCAATTGGCGGCGAATGACGGGCAGGTAAGCACGGTTGCCAATGTGACGGTCACCGCAACCACACCTCCGACGCTGGGCTTCCAATTGCTTTCCGGAGCGTTGCAATTGTCCTGGCCCACCAACATCGGCAACTGGCAACTGCAATTTCAAACCAATTCAACTTTCATAGGTTTGACGACAAACTGGATCAATCTGCCCGGGTCGGTTACCAATCCGTTTGTGATTCCACTGGACGACGGGCCAATGACGGAATTTTACCGCTTGGTTCTGATGGATTAAATTTGCGAGCCGAGAAACAATCCGAAAAAGAGATGACCGTTTCACTGTTATTGAATAACCCTAGACCAAACCAAATGTGCTGCCAAAACCAGCTTGCTTTCTGGAATCAACCGACCTTAAAAATATGAAAACAAATCATTGCTGACTCACGGGGTTGACGGTTGAGAGGTAAAAAAAGGTTGGCTTGCGGGTTTGCGCCCTGCCACAAGGTAGGGCATGAAAATGAAAACCACAGCCAAGCCAACCG
>Ga0182024_10014696_pt1 | contig 15102 bp, 20 predicted proteins | sample P32metaG_FD_120480 | JGI IMG/M metagenome (GOLD analysis project Ga0182024, IMG submission 120480) | Permafrost microbial communities from Stordalen Mire, Sweden - P3-2 metaG (Illumina Assembly) | ecosystem: Environmental > Terrestrial > Soil > Wetlands > Permafrost | place: Sweden: Stordalen... | reverse complement strand
GGATAGGTCGTTGGACGCGAATCGCGTTAAGCAACGTCCCGGTCAAGTTGCGGGCATCGAGTTGGCGGTAGCCCCCGATGGCTGCACAGAATGGTGTGCGGGAGGTGACACATGGCGACGAATCTTTCCTTGGATCCGAAGCTGATTGAACAAGCGGTCAAAGTAGGCGGGGAGCGCACCAAGAAGGCCGCGGTAACTCGTGCGTTGGAGGAATATATCGCGCGGCGCAAGCAGAAGGGCTTTTTGGAACTGATGGGTAAACTCGAATGGGAGCCGCCGTTCGACTACTAGGTTGAGCGCTTGCGGTGACGCTGCTTACGCAGCCTTGCATCCGGAACCAGCTGACGATGCGGACAAGTGACTTCTCGCTCGCGGCGGAGCACTGCGCTCAAGGTTTGGAATCCGGTTCGTTACATCTCGACGTCTCATCGAGATCATTCACTCGAAAAGGGAATGAGGGCTGCCAAAGATTTGTGACGGCGCTGAATATGTAGCCTAAGGAAACACGGTTTACATGCAAGTGGCGTGCAAGCTATGCCAAATTAAGTCAAAGGGCAAAATTGCAGTTGTTGCGAGACACAGACATCTCGCTTTAGTGCAGATGCATGCGCGAATATCGTAGGCAGCACAACTGTCGGAGACTCCTCAATGTCGCCCTTCATTCATGTCGTCGACGGTCTCTTGGGTCTTGCCGCGGTTTCTTCGTTTGCCGGTTTTGTATTTCATTTACTGACCGGAAATCCTGACTTAGCACTAATGTGTTTTGTGGGCATCGGCGGGAGCGCCGCGATGGTGTGGATGTTCAGTGTTCTTCGTCCGGTCGAGCCGTCCGCACTTCCTTGTGCTCGCTCGACGACGGCGCTCGGAGGCGCGACTCCGAGTCGCCTTCCGGATTTTGGGGAAGCGCCCATAAATCAGTTGCGAGTCGCAACTGGCTCGCTACCATAAGCCTTCGCCCGGCACCGGGCAGTATGCGCGCGAGCCCGACCGCGACGCTTCGGCATCTTTCCTCGCTGCGGCCCAGCCGAGCCCTCCATGTCTCGGCGTTCGATCGGTTCGACGAGATTTTGTATCTCGTCGAAAAGGCACCCGATCTCACCCTTCCGGATTTCGGACGAAGCCTCATCATCGGCAACGTCACCGTCGCCAAACGCCCGTCAGGGCAGCCCCAAGGGGCGAATAATCCGTTGCGACCCGTTCGCTTTCCTGCTTCGCTCGCCGCACGTTCAGTCCTCCATGACCTCGCGGCGTACCAGCCTGTCCGTCCTTGGACAGTCGTTTGCGCCGGCATCGTGACATTTAGTCACGATGCCAAATTCTCGTCGCTCACCCGGCCCAAACTCCCTTCTGGGCGTTCGCCGGCGTACGGCTCACCCTGTTAGCAAGTTGGCGCTGCATCATACTGCCAACCGCAGCGAACACGTTTTGACTTCGAAATCTTATGCGCATACTATGCGCATAAGAGGTACGCCATGAAATCGGACGATGCGGCGGCGCGTAAACGGCCGGTCAACCTGACCTTGAATGAAGACCTAGTGAATCAAGCGAAAGGCTTGACAGACAATTTATCGCAAGTCGTGGAATCTCTGCTATCCGGATATGTGGCGAAGGCGCGCGACGAGCGTCTAGCGAAATTCAAGGCGGTGGAATCCACGGTGAAGTTGTGGAACGACTTTAATGCGAAGTCGGGTTCAATTGCTGACGAATATTCCTCGCTCTGATGGCGCAATTTGACGTCCATCGGAACACGGGGATTCACAAAGACAGCATTCCTTTCGTCGTGGTTGTTCAGTCCTCGCAGTTCGATAGTTATCGACGCCGAGTAGTCGTTCCCCTGGTTCGGTCGGCGGCGCTCGGTAAAATCAGTCACGGCACTTTTAATCCCACATTCAAGATCCGCGGAACGTCGGTGGTCCTGCATCCGCTTGAGACGGTGTCAATACCCGTGAAGGTGCTTGGAGCCTTGGTGGGATCGCTTAAGACCGAAAGTCAGCTAATCGTGGCGGCGTTGGACGAACTGCTCACTCAGGCTTGGGAGTAGGGGTCGCGGGACATCTGATGGCGGATTTTGCCGAGTTGCGCGAAAGGCTCAAAAGAGAAAGTCTCAGCCAGCGTCGCGAATTCCCCCTTATTGGACTATTCTGAATCGGGTGCGGGGTACAGGGACGCCCATGAAAAAGATATCGCAAGTTAAGGCCGCGCAGGATTGGTCGGGACCGCGTTTTGGTCGGTCAGGTATTCATATAAAGAGGAGATAGCAGAGAGTTTCCGGCGGACGGAGCCGGCGGCAAGTTTTCGCGCGTCTAAATCCTTGCGCCAGGCGATCACGTGGGCGCGCGTGATCAGGCGCAGCTCGATTGGCGTCCGGATGCCGACGAAAGTCATGAACTCTTTCAGGTCATTTAGGTATGCCCGGCGGGTGTGCGGGTTGTCAATGTTCGCAAACCACTCGGTTTCGGGCGGCACATCCTCAAGTTGGGAGAATTCTGACGAAGTCAGCGCCCTCCGGGGCAGCGTAACGGCCTTAAGAGTGAGGTTTTTGGAGGCCATAAGTCAGCCCGGAAAGTACGCGGAAAACGTCATGCCAATGACGGACTGCCGGCCAATAATACAGTAAAGCGAAATATGGCCCCGCTGCGATGATTGTTCTCCGCCCAAATTCGGCCGCCATGGGACTCGACAATGGATCGCGCAAGGAAGAGTCCAAGTCCCATCCCTTCCCTTTTTGTCGTAAAGAACGGTTCAAAGAGATTCGGTAAGTGATCTGGAGCAACCCCGTTGCCACAGTCCACTACAGCGACTTCGATGTGATCATCACCATTCGGTCTTGTTTGCACCGTAAGACAGCGCTCTGTCCGGGGAGTATTCGCCATCGCTTCCATTCCATTCATGGCCAGGTTGATTAGAACCTGCTGCAGTTGCATTCGATCACCGATCACCAATGGAATTCCCGGAGGAAGTTCTGCACGAACTTGAATATCTCGCCTTTTTGCATCGCCGGCAAGGAGATCAAGCGTATTCGCGACGACCGAATTGAGATCTAGCGACTCCATCCGTGTTTCTCGCTTGAGCACAAAGTTTCGAATGCGATTGATGAGTTCGCGCGCGCGCGCGCCGTCGGCACGAATATCAGTAATTATCTCACCTAATTCGTTCAGCCTTGGGTTTGCAGAATTCAACAGGTTTGCGGCAGTGTCCGCATTGCTGCTGATCGCGGTCAGCGGTTGGCTCATTTCATGCGCGATAAGCGCCGTCAGTTCCCCCATCACGGCCAAACGCTGCAAGTGCTCAAGGTGCCTGTTGCTCTCCTCGGCCCGTTTCTTATCGGTAATATCGACTGCCGTGCCAACGTAGCCCATAAATTTGGCGTCGGGGGCAAAGCGCGGTGCGCCGGTGTCTAAGACCCAACGGTATTCCCCATCGTGCCGCCGAAGCCTATATTCCATTTCAAAAGGCCGACGCGCATTGAACGCAGAGTGGTAGACATCGAGGCAGCGATGCATGTCGTCAGGGTGCACACCCTGCACCCAACCGTTTCCGATTTCCTGTTCCAGACTGCGTCCGGTGAATGCCAGCCAGCCTTGATTGAAGAATTCGCAAAGCTTGTCGTGACCCGCCATCCAAATCAGGACGGGAGCGAAATTGGCCATGTTGCGAAAGCGCTCCTCACTTTCGCGAATCTTCGCCTCCGCCAACTTGCGCTCGGTGATTTCCGCGAACAAGCCAAGAAGGCTTACAACAACGCCCGAAGCGTCGCATACGGGTCCACATGAAATGCTGACCCAGATTTCCGATCCATCGTTGCGGCGCAGACGAAAATCAAACGGCTGCCGATTGCCGGCCATGCCTAATGCGAATTGACGTTGCGCTTCCGGCAGATCTTCCGGAAAAACGCATTCAAAACACGACTGTCCGGATAGCGATTCGATTTCAGCCCCCAAGATCTCGGCCATGCGCTTGTTGTTGAAGATAGTTTGGCCTTCCGGGTCGACAACCCAAATGCCGTCCGGTACGGCCGACACAATCCGGCTGCACATTTCTTCGTCGGCAATCATTTTGCGGTCACGAAATAAAGATGTCGAAATCTGTCGGCGTAAAATGCCATTGGCGCCCTCACCGCTTCGTCTCGAGCAGCCAGGGTTTATAGTGTAACCCGTCGCGAGAGTTGAGTTGTGGGGGTGAGACCAAGCACTATTAAGAGAGTGATCGAGGGGGTTTTCATGCGCCCTATCGTATCTTGATAAAATATATTATCCAAGATAGGAACTTCCGAGGTCGACCCACGGGGGTCTGTGGTCAATGTCGGCTTTGCGGCAGGCTAACTTCTGCACCGCCTACCGTAAAGGCGCAGTCGGTGTGTGGACGTGGACGCGCCCAGTCGTTATCGATAACAGTCACTTTTTCGCATCGGTTGCTTCCCTGGGTGCGATTTGGAGTACTTCCACAAGCGGGTTACCGACGGAGCCGTAGGGCACCATGAATACATCTACGGATTGCTCGGTGCTACTTCGTTGTTGACTATTGTGCTGGCACCTGTGACCGTCAGCTTGATCGGCCTGGTGTTTTGCCGGCAGGCGAGTATTGCGCCCACCGCGATTGCGCGCATTGTCGCTCTGACCGTACTCGTGCCATTCGCGCTCGGATTATCTATACGACGTGGGAAACCCAGCCTTGCCGTGCGGCTGAGTCCTATTGCGAGTAAGACCGGACTGGTGCTACTTGTCGTCGCGGCCGTGCCAGTGCTCGTCAAAATGTGGCCGACCATGATCGCGCTGATCGGCGATGGCACCGTGCTCGCCATCATCGCTTTTGTCGTCGTTGGATTGACCGCCGGTCATTGGCTGGGAGGTCCAGACCCTAACACGCGAACGATCCTCGCCCTGGCTACCGTTACACGCCACCCCGGCGTCGCACTGACAATCGCCGCTGGCAATTTCCCCGATGAGAAACTTATCCTACCAGCGCTGCTGCTTTATTTATTGATCAGTGTCATTACGACGGCACCCTACGTTATGTGGCGTAAGCGCCAAAACAAAATCTGATCGCCCTGCCGCCAACGGTTTGAAGAAGCCGTTTTGGCAGATGAAGTGGGTCGCGGGCGCCTCGACAGTGCGCAGCCAGAATTACCGTGGTTGGACCTAGGGCTAATTGAGCCCGACGGCACTTCTCATCAATCTGGTGGCATCATGTACTCAAGCGCGGAAGAGCTCTACGTGCGATCGATTGGTTTAAACGCAAAAGACACAGTCAGGGTGACGAGAACCAGGTGGCAGAACGCCTCATATGAGAATTCATTCGTGACGTAGGAGTTCACTGATGAGTACAAATGACGAGTCACATGGGCGTTTCGAGCTTCGTGTTACGTCGGATAGCCATTTTGGCTGGATTCGCACGCGGTTGGCTGTTGAGCGCACGCTCATGGCGTGGATGCGTACGTCCGTGTCGCTGATCGGATTTGGCTTTACGATTGTACAGTTCTTTCAACGTCTAAATTCCACGCATGGCGTTGTTCCAGCCCTGCGACCGGAAACTCCGCGTCAATTGGGATTGGCGCTGATTGCCTGCGGCGTGTTGGGGTCGGTGATTTCGCTCTGGCAATATAGGCGCATCGTGAAATACTTGTGGAGCGATCCCTTCCGGGTGCTCGCCGGCGTTGATTCAAAAGACATGTCACCGATCATCTCCCAATCTCCCGTCATGGCGGTGGTCCTCGCCGTCATCTTCATCGGCGTGTTCGCTTTTGTTGCGGTGCTAATCCGCGTGGTCTAGCGCACGCCGATACCGCAGACAGTGATTCGGGGCACATCAGTACGAGCCGCCTTTGACTACCTTGCGCGGAATCCCAAACTGTCTCTGCGCCGGATCGTAGCTTTGCTCCGCCGTAACGACGCGGGGACTCATCTCAGGAGAACAACAAGACTTCACAACTTCGTGAGTACGGCGTGCGACATACCAGTCAGACGTCCACTCCACACATTGCCGGCCATATCGAACAGTCCGTAACACTGTCCTCCTAATCAAAACTTGTAGTTGATGCCTGCCCGAACCATTCTCGCGGTGCTGAGGACTTCGCGCCGGTCGTAGGCATCCTGACTGGCCGGCTGGAATGCTGCGTACGTCACCGCGGGACTTCGCGCGATTTCTAACTATCTTTACGAACGAGGGCCGCGTTGACGGAAAACGGTACTTGAGGAATGAAACGCTTCATACCTTTCTAGACGATCCTCCAATTCCCACGTCGACAGGCGTTTCGTTCCAGCAAGGACTGATCTGGGAGATCCGTGGTATGGGGGACGATTTGATCGCGGAGCATGGGGGCTTCGATCCTGGGACGACCACGCTCGCCAGCGTCAAGCCCAACAAAGGCACCGCCGCCCTCGCATTTGCGAATGTCACGGGGCACAAGGAACTTGGCCGATTCCTGCGGGAGACGGTGGAACGGCTGCACGATAAAGCCTCATGCGATACGGCCGGGTGTCAGGGCGATATCGCTTAAGACGATCATGAGTGCGATGCCATTGATCATTGCGTCGGTCGTCATGCTGGGGATCATCGGAATTTCTGTGCTCGCCTTCCGGATTTCGGGTGAAACAGCCCCTTCAATCCGTTGCCACTTCCATGTGGCAAATCGCCGAGTCTGATTAATGCACCGCTCCGGCGGAAATCTGCGCCGATGCGTCTGCTCCCGTCGCAACGCCAGTCGATGGGTTCTCCTTCAACCAAGTCTTCGCGGCGTGAGTCATCGCGGCGAGCGGCGTTTCTGGGGTGGGGATTGCAATTTCTGGGTGCTGGCGTAAATCCTGTGCCTCCACCGCAAGTGCAGCTGGAGGAAGTAAACGCTCAGGCAAGACTTAAGAAGGATGCGGAGTCGGGAGATCCCGCATAACGGGAAATAACTGATGCTCGCACTCGTGGGAGCGGGCGAAAGCGGCTTTCGCGACATGACTTCGCCGGACAAACTGAAAATTCAGCCGTTGGACTCCGCAACTCCGCTTTTCGACGCGCGATAGAACGAGAACAATCCGCTTGCCAGCAGCAGCCCGGCGCCGAGCCATCGGAGCACCCGTACCAAATGGTTGACGTCGGGATCATCGGTCGTCGAGATCGGCCGGCCGTTGACGGCGAGAAAAGCGACGCGCTGGCCGTAGATTAGCGCGTTGATCGGCCGATTGACTTCGATACTGTCGTACGCCTGCTTGTCGCCGCGCAGGAGAAACGCGTGTTGAGCACCCCAAGGCAAGAGGACCGTGATTGTGTACGTCGGGCCGCGGCCGCTCCCCGGACCCACGTTGATTCTATAATTCTTGTTGACGACGGTGACGCTCTGCACGACACACTCGCCGGGTAATGGCCGATCCAGAGGCGCCCGAGGTGCATCGGTAATAACGCGACTCTCCCGGCAAGTTGGACTGACATCAAAGCCTTTGGAGTCGGCGCTGAGATTGTCGGGCGCTTTGTGCAGGACCAAGATAATCCATGCCCCGACGCAAAGACCAAGGCCTTGCACCACCCATTGACCTGCGGATTTTGCTTGAGCCATCGTGTGCAGGATACGTCAGGTGTACGATCTGAGGCCAGGGCGAGACACCCATTTCACAAGAAGCCTTGACAGCGCTCTACGACAAGATTGGCGGCACATACTCTGGCCGACGGCAGAGCGATCCACGGATTGCCGCGGCAGTCGAGGGTGCAGTCGTTGGCTGCAATTCGATTCTTAACGTGGGCGCTGGAACCGGTTCGTACGAACCGGTGTCTCGGTTCGTGGTAGCGATCGAACCGTCTCGCATAATGATCGCGCAGCGTCCCGTGGGCGCGGCTCCGGTGGTCCAGGGATGCGCCGAGGCGCTGCCATTCCCTGATTGCAGTTTTGATGCCGTCCTCGGTATCTTGACAGTGCACCACTGGAAGGATCAGGCCAGGGGCTTATCAGAGTGTGCTCGAGTAGCACAGACCAAGGTGGTGCTCCTGACGAACGATTTTGATTCTTTCGCGAATTTCTGGCTGTTTGACTATTTTCCAGAATTGCTACGCGTTGACCGACACATTTTTCCAAACATCGCACGCTATGAGAATGCGCTTGGGCCACTCGAGACGATCATCGTCCCCATTCCTGAAGATTGTCGCGACGGTTTTCTCGGTGCGTATTGGAAACGACCGAGTGCATACCTGGATCCCATTATTCGGGAGAGCATTTCCACGTTCTCCAAAATTGGTAATGTTGACGCTCAGCTTGCACGCCTCAAGAGCGACATTGTCTCCGGCGCTTGGGAACGACGGTACACGAGCTTGATGGATCTCAAAGCATTGGACCTCGGGTATCGGATTCTGATATCGCACTTGAATCCGCGCATCTGACCGGTATCGCCGCCGGCGACGATGAGAAAGTCGGGGAGATGACTACGGCTGCCGCACCGCCAGGCAGTCATGGCGCTTGACGCTCCGTGTGGCCGCTTTTGGGCCGGCTGCGGACTATGTGGTGCCCCTTCCGACGCACACCAAGTGCTTCTGAATCTCCGGTACTTCCTCACGATCGAGGATTGCCAACAGATTCCCGAGACGGGTATAGCCGAACAGAAGCTTCAGGGACCCTAGTTGCCCGCGCGCGCTTCATTGCGTCGGAACCATAGAAGTTGATTCCCCAACGTAATAATGGGCTCCCCAGACGAGGACACCTCGATCGAGTGGAGTCCTGAGGTTTCTGCCACGGTGAGGTGTCCAAGTATTTTTCCACTGTCGCGGTCCATCTTAACGATCCAGCCAGCCGAGCCTGTCGGTTGATCGAGTCTTTGCATCGTGGCCCAGAGGACATCACCGACAACCTTCAGCGAATAAACTCGTCCCAGACCCGCGATTTGACCGAGATAATTGCCGTTCAGGTCAAATTTCTCAATTCGGCCATTTTCACGGTCAGCAACAAAAATAGTCCCGTTCTTTGCAATCTGGATTGCGTGTGGTAAATGAAATTCACCGCGTCCTTCTCCCGACTGGCCCCATTGCCGCAGGCGCTTGCCGTTAGGGCTGTATTCGAGTACTCGCGCGTTGCCGTAACCATCCGTGATGAAGAGGTGTCCATTCGGCGCGAACGCGATGTCCGTGGTTCCGTCAAATGGGCTGTTAGTTTGGGGTTGTTCACCGACTTTAATCGTCATGAGCTTTTTGCCACGACGCGAGTACTTGATAATGGTGGAAAGAGACGCGTCCACAGTCCAAACGTTTCCTGATGGGTCGAGTCGAATCGTATGGGGGATCTTATAGTTCCCTTTACCCCACGAACGCAGAACCTTTCCGCGAGCATCCAGAACAACAACCGGATCAGACTTGTCTCCGCGCTGTAGCTCGTAAATTAGTCCATCGGCGCCAATCGCAACGGAAGAGACTGAGCCAGACTCCCAGCCGGCCCGAGGTGCTTGCGCTGCGAAATGTTCGCCGTGGAAGGGTAGGCTCGGAGAGGCCTCGATCCGGGAAGCCAGATCCGATGACGCACTTGATTGCGACGCGTCTTCTAGGGCTGCCGCCATGCCTCTCGCCTGCGCCACGGCAGCGCACAGTCCCAATGTCGTCAGAACGAGAAAGCGCTTCTTCATCTTGGTTATCCGTTTCCTGCCAACCCAAACCACTGCAGGCCTTCGGATTCGCAGCGCTGCCAATGTGCGGTCGCGTCGGGCTCGTAGAGTCGCTGGATGCGACTCCAGGTGAAGGCTCCGAGTTTTATCGCTTCCCGAGACCTTGAATCTTCCCACAAGCCGTTTCAGTAAATCATCGCATTTTTGCGGCCTTTACTGAAGGCTTTGGTGACGGGCGCCGATTAACCTTTCCCTCCTGTTCGCCTCTTTATGCGAAACTGTAGGGCTCGCCAGGAGCACAAGGAAGTAGAAGACAAGTGGAGAGTCCGGGTCGAATTGTATATCGCGTCGAAGGCAATGGATTTACAACGCGACGCGACATCGTGTATTGGGACGAGCGCCTTGATTTGCTCATGGACGTCTACACGCCGGCAGACGGGCATCCCAGCAAACTACTTCCCGCGGTCCTTTTTGTTCACGGCGGTCCGGTTCCGACCGAAATGCAACCGCCCAAGGACTGGCCATTTTTCCAGTCGTACGGAGAATTGGCGGCGGCCTCGGGCTTGATCGGGGTAACGTTCAATCATCGCTTTCACCATCCTCTGCAGTTCCCCGACTCTAGAGCTGACGTCCATGCGGCAATTGAATTTGTCCGCGCGCATGCGACGGAATTTGGCATCGATGCGGAACGAATCGGGCTTTGGATATTTTCCGGGGGCGGCCCACACGTGAGTTGGTTGTTGCGCGACCGGCCATCCTACGTACGCTGTTTGATAGCGTTTTATGCCCTGTTGGATCTGCGTCACCTAGCGCCTCCGAATGTAGATGCACAGACTCTAGCGGGTATCAACGAAGCATCAGCCGCGATGTATGTACGCGATGGCGCCAAGGACCTACCGATGTTTATTGCCCGCGCCGGTCTGGACGCTGAGATGGTCAATCGAGGGATCGATGTGTTCGTTAAAGAAGTGCTTTCGGCGAACGCATTTCTGGATCTAGCGAACCACCGCAACGGTCGGCATGGATTTGACTTTCTCGATGATGATGATCGATCTCGATCGATTATTGCGGGTGCGTTGGCCTTTGCAAAGACGCATCTCGCGTAGATGCCGCCTACTGCCTTTTGCGCCTCTGCCGGGTAGAATCATCGACTAATGGAAATCTTAGTGATCCTTTTGGTGCTCGGATATATGTTTGTTCGCGTTGAGCGCGATCAGGACATGTTGGTCCAGCTTCTGTCGCTGGTTGGAATCAAGCGGCGGCTGACTCGATCTGAAAGCACATTTGCCTTGATCGTAGGTGGTTTGGTCGTTTTGGCGCTGTTCATTGCAATTGAACCGGAAGCGCGCATTTTCCTTATGTTCCTGGATTCGGTGGGCGTCGATCTCTTTGTAACTGTATGTGTGCTGTATCTGCGTCACAACCTGGTACTCGTCGCTGCAATTTTGCTAATTCCCATATTGAAATGGACCTACCGTTGGGGACCCGTGCCGGGATTCTGGCCGAGCAGGCATGTCATTAAATCGAGCGCAACCTGGGCAGGCTATGCGGTCGTTGTACCTGTGATGGCGCTGTGTTGGGCCACGCTTGCCGCTCTGTGCATTGTGGCTGTGCTTTCCGGTGTACGGGGTCTCCTAGGCTGATCGACAGAGTAGAGCACGCTCAGCGATCACAGAATATCTTTTGGGCACAGTCCAGCCCTTGCGATTCGCAGCGCTGCCAGTGTGCCGTCGCGTCAGGCTTGTAGAGCCTCTGGAGGCGACTCCAGGTCTGCCTACATAGCTTGTATGATGCAGACTCGTATCCCTTAGCTAGAGAATCGAGATTTCGCTGAGCACGCTTACCCGCTATCATCAACCGCGAAGTACATAAGCGTGCCTGTGACCCTCAGTTCATTCACTCAACCACCGACAGCGGTCGCGCCTACCGATCGAATCCTTACGATTGATATTCTGCGCGCGCTGGCGCTATTCGGCGTGCTCATGGTCAATCTGGTGACCGAGTTTCGCGTTTCGATTTTCCAGCAGTTCGTGCCTTCCGGTCCGCTAGCCTCACCCGTAGACCGTTTTCTCGACGCTTTTGTCTTGTATGCGCTCGATATGAAGGCATTCGCTCTTTTCTCGCTGTTGTTCGGTATAGGGCTGGCGGTTCAGTTCGATCGACTCGCGAACCGGGAGCGGCCGCTCTATTGGCTGCGCCGGCGTCTCGTAGTTCTGCTTGCGTTCGGGTTGTTCCATTTATTGTTTATATGGAATGGAGACATCCTCACCGAATATGCGCTGGCGGGATTGCTGGTCTTGCCCTTGATTCGCGAGGACAAGGAGACTCTCGCTCTAGTCTCGCTGGGACTGTTCGCGTTTTATCTTGCGATGCCAGCGCTTCACTTGCCAATTTATTGGCCAAGCACCGAAACCTTCGCGCGGCATGTTATTGCCGCGAATCAGGTCTATGCCAACGGCAGCCTGGTCCAAGTGTGGCGCTTCAGTCTCGGTGAATTGAAGATGATTTTTTCGTTGAATGAATTTGTCTTTCCTCGCACGCTGGCGCTATTTTTACTCGGCGCAGCGATATGGCGATCCGGCATGCTGCAGAATTGGCAGCTTCATAGGCGCACATTCCTGATCTTCGGAGTCACGGCCACGGTAGTCGGACTGGTTTTGACGGCCGCCGGAGCGATGGGTGTCTTTGCAAGTACTCCGGTACTCGGTGCCTCGATGTCCAATCTTGCGCCCACGGTCCAGGCGTTAGGGTATGCCGCGTTAACCGTCATTGCTGTGGATCTACCTTACCTGGGAGATTTCCTAAGGCTTTTTGCGCCGCTGGGGCGAATGTCCTTTACCAATTACATCCTTCAATCGCTGATTTTCAGTTGGATCTTCTTTGGCTACGGGCTGGGCCAGTTTGGTCGTCTGAGCGTTACGACGGCGTTTCTGCTCGGCAGCGCGATTTACATCGCGCAAATGGTCGGCAGCGCCTTGTGGCTGCGCTGGTTCCGTTTTGGGCCTCTAGAATGGCTGTGGCGATCGCTCATGTACGGGCAGGCGCAGGTCATGCTGAAATCTCGATTGCCATCCGTCGAATTAGCTCACTGACGTCTGGTTGCCGAAGATGACGTGTTCGTGCGGTGCCCCGGGGAAGCCTACTTCGGTTGATCCGCTTCCCGCAATGCATCGACTGCCTTTTGCCGAGCAGCCGCGCCCGAGATGAATGTAACGCTTACCGGAAGCACACATTGATCGCGTCTATTCTACCGGGGCCTGTTAGGAGGCGGAGGCTGACTGGGGAACAGACTAGCGATGAGACTTCGAACCTCGGCTGCGCCGAGGGTGCGTTCGCACGCCAGCAGCTCTCGTTCCAATATCGCCCGAATGCCCAGCGGAATCGTTAACGGCGAAACGTTGGCAATCAAATGCCAGACTTCTTTCGCTAAGGTCTGGCAGGACACTGATACAGTAACCTGCCTGCCCGCAGATGGAATCCCCATCGCGACCGCGTATACCGTGTAGAACCCGGGCGGCAGTGACGGAATGTCCACAAGTACCGTTCCTGGCTCGCCGGGAGCGATGCTTCTCGTGCTGACGTCGCGAGCTCGGGCATACGTCACGTTGTTATGGGAATCCACGAAACGAACCATCGGGTAGTTCTCCGCCTGCTGATTGTCGTCGCCAAAACTCTGGCACTCCGAGAGTCCGCATAGCTGCGTTCCGGCGAGGGTCACGGTGGCGCCCGTAGTCACCAAAGAGGGGAACGATGTAATCGTCGGCGCCCACGCGGGGTTGACGTTTCCGGAAAACGTGAGGTCGTACCAACCAAGATCTTCGAAGGAGACGAGTCCGTGCCCATCGGGGAGCAGCAGCATTCTGCACATGGTCCGGGCGCCGCTGCTATTCGGCTGGTTAGGAACCAGCGAAATCGCGTTCTCGGTCGGGTCGAACTCGACGAACGCCGAATTAAGGCTAGGCGCTCCCGCCTGCAAAAGCACCTTTCCGTTCGATTCCAGAATGGCTCCGTCATCCGCCGCGATCAATTGGTCACCGTTTGGCAAGGGCGGTAAACCGGGTCCCTGGACCCAAGTGCCGTTTTGCCCTTTCGGTCCTGGGGTGTAGATGCAGGTTGGGCCCGCGCCAAACCAAATGACACGTCCGTCCATCAACGTGACACCCGGCCCGATTTCACTGGTTCCAGTTCCCAGGAATACCGGCAGGTCTGGGTCGATCGCCACGAATGCGTTCGAACCCGCGTCGTACCGCATGCTGGATGTGTTGTTCGGGTTCACTGTGAGCACGTCGCCCGTCTGGAGGAGGACATACCCCTGCTCGTCGTCATTGTCGCCGACACCGAAAGTCCACGACAGCCCTGACGCGTTCAAAAGCGCGACCTGGAACCCCAATCCTTGGGCATTCCCAAGCATAAACGTGCCGTCGTTTAGCACGACCGACGGCGAGTCGCCGATGTTCGTCCAGCCGCTTGGTGGTTGAAACTGGGTCGATGTCGCGGAAATCGGGTCGTAAATCTCGCAGAAGTTCGTTTCGTTCTCCGACAATCCCGGCCCGCTGAGTTCGCCACCACACGTCACCACGCGGCCGTCAGACAAAACTGCCGAAGCGAACCACTGCTTCTCAAGCAGAAGATTTCCGACGTTGGTCCACTCCCCGTTCGCGTAAGACCCCTGAGTGTCGGGGCGGAGACTCATGAGCTGAGTCCCGCCAGAAAGATAAGCGAGGACGGTCCCGTCCAGCATGAGCCACATTGCTCCAGCATTTCCGCCAGGAGAGTTTGTGAGCGGTTTCCAAATCACAGACATAATGATTTTCTCCTCTCTTTAAGTAATTTAGCTGAGATTCCTGTGCCCCGCGTTTTGCCGGACAAACTCTTCACAATACGCCGCCGGTTTTGTGAAAGAAATCTGGACCGACCAGCGTCGGGTGATAACTCGAGTCGCCTGGTGGTTCGTGCGCGGATTGGTAAACGATCACGTCGGCACATTCTTCGCGATCTTTCGCATAGCCTAGATTCATGGCGAAGGTCACATCGAGGATCTCGCACGCGGGAGAGGTGAGCCACAGGTGGAAGGGGCAGCCTTCTTCTAGCCAAGCGTCGGTGTTTCCTTCGATGAAACGCTGAATGAGTCGCTCGTCGTGCTGGCAGATCGATTTGCCGTTGCGGACTAGCCAGCCGATGGTCAAATTGAACGGAATGCCGGTTTTGTCGTAAAGCAGCGGGACCAATGCAAAATGGATCGCGGCGGTTTGGCCGATCATGGAGTCGGGCGGGCTACGCTCGAAGAAGTCCAGTAGGACAGGCCGCAAGGTTTGCATGTCGACACAATCTTTTTTCACGAGGATGCGTGGCGGGGCTTCGAAGCCAAACTCTTCAGTCCGATTAATCGCCGCGAGGTATTCGCCGACGTAAGGCGACAGCTTCAGGCCAGGCGAGGAGTCCGGGATGTTTCGCGGTGGTGCCGATTTCCGAGGCCGCAAGAATGACCAGATGCTCATGTTTGACTCGGGCGACGGCGTTTTGGGCTGGCGAGGGTTGG
>Ga0182024_10014695_pt1 | contig 15102 bp, 13 predicted proteins | sample P32metaG_FD_120480 | JGI IMG/M metagenome (GOLD analysis project Ga0182024, IMG submission 120480) | Permafrost microbial communities from Stordalen Mire, Sweden - P3-2 metaG (Illumina Assembly) | ecosystem: Environmental > Terrestrial > Soil > Wetlands > Permafrost | place: Sweden: Stordalen... | reverse complement strand
TGTTGATTGCGCCCGTCCATTGCTGTCCAAGGTGAATCTGATGTCCGACCATGCGGTTCCGCACTTCCATAATGATGCCGGCGTCTCGGTCATTGAGATCGGTTCGCAGGAATTCATGTGCGTCGGCGCCAATCCGCCTTTCGATCATCCGCATGTGTTCCTCGATCTCGGCAATGACAACGAGATCATCTGCCCCTATTGCTCGACGCTGTATCGATATGCCGCCGACCTCGGCGCCGGCGAAGCGCGCCCGCCCGAATGAGTGGTGAAAGACCGCGCTGCCTGATCGGCCGGTGGCGGCCTCACGCACGATCATCGTCGCCGGCGCCGGAATCGGAGGACTGACGGCGGCGCTGGCGCTGGCGGGGCAAGGCTTTCGCGTCATCGTTCTGGAGCGGGCCGAGCGCCTCGAGGAAGCCGGCGCCGGGCTGCAATTACCGCCCAATGCAAGCCGCGTGCTGGTCGGTCTCGGCCTCGAGCCACGGCTGGCGGGACGCGCCGTCACGCCTGACGCCATCAGCATCATGAGCGCGCGGAGCGGCGGCGAAATCGCCCGGCTGCCGCTCGGCGAAGCCGCCACGTTGCGCGCCGGCGCTCCCTATTGGGTGATGCACCGGGCCGATCTGCAGGCCGCGCTGCAGGCCCATGTCAATGACCATCCCGATATCGAGTTGCGATTGGGCTGCCAGTTCGAGGATGCCACCCCGCATGCGAAGGGACTGACCGTGGTCCAGCGCCGCGGCATGACGCGGCAGCAGGAAGTGGCGCTGGCGCTGATCGGCGCCGACGGAATCTGGTCCACGGTCCGGCATCATCTGTTTGCGGAAGTGCAGCCGCAGTTCTCCGGACTGATCGCCTGGCGCGGCACGCTCGAGGCCACCGCCTTGCCGCGCGAACACACCTCGCGTCGGGTCCAGCTCTGGATGGGGCCGAATGCCCATCTGGTCGCCTATCCGATCTCCGGCGCGCGACAGATCAACGTGGTGGCGGTGGTGCCGGGGACCTGGAACCGGCCGGGCTGGAGCGCGCCCGGCGAGACCACCGAAATCAAGAATGCCTTCGCGTCGGCGCAATGGCCGGCCACCGCGCGGATGATGATCGGCGCCGTCGACGAGTGGCGGAAATGGGCGTTGTTCACCGTTCCCGACGGCGGCGAGTGGACCGAGGGCGCGATCGCGTTGCTGGGCGACGCCGCGCACGCCATGCTGCCGTTTGCCGCCCAAGGCGCGGCAATGGCGATCGAGGATGCGGCGGTGCTGGCCGGATGCCTCGGCTCGTTGCAGGGCAGCGGCGCGCCGGCCCTTTCAGCCGCCCTGCAACGCTATGCGCGACTGCGGCGGCCGCGCGTGCTGCGCGTTCAGCGCGCCGCCCGGCAGGCCGGGCGCATCTATCACCTCACCGGCCCTGCGGCCTATGCGCGCGACCTCGCGATCAAGGCGATCGGCGGAAAGCGCCTGCTGGCGCGACAGGACTGGATTTATGGCTGGCGACCGTGAGCACGGCGCCGGCCGGCCTCGTTCAATAGACCGCGTTGCCGGACCGCAGCGGTGAGCGCGCGCCCTTCGGATGTGGCGGCGGCGCGAGCGGCGCGGCCGGCGTCGCCGTGGCAGCGGCCGGTGGCGTGTCCTGGCATTTGTTGTGGCGCCAGCCTTCGTCGGCGAGCTTGGCCTGGGCCCGCACCGAGATGTAGTCGTTGCGATAGGCCAACTCGGCCACCACGGGACCGGCCACGCCGGTATCGGCCTTCGCCATCAGGCCCTGCAATTCAGCCGAACGCGCCGCCAGGCTCTTGCGCTCGGCTTCGAGCTGCTTGCAGTCATAATACTCGTATTTGGCGGGGTCGACGAACGCCCCGGAGGCAAAGCTGTCGCCGAGATCGGCGCAACCGGACAGCCCGATGCCGGCCACCAGCAGCCCGATCGCCACGGCGGCGCGCGGCAACGGCTGGGAACAGGCAGGGCGAGCGATCATCGCAATTTCGTAACCGGACAACATTGAGGTTGCGTAAAGCAGCCGCTGATGTCGGCAATGAGGCTTTGCCTCGGGCCGCCCGCGCGCCTAAGGAAGGGCCAGCGTTTCCGGCCCCCGCCGATGCCAATTCCACTCCGGCCGAAAACGCGCTAAGTCTCTGATCCCCTGACCAAAGCGGACGTGGCGGAACTGGTAGACGCAAGGGACTTAAAATCCCTCGATGGCAACGTCGTGTGGGTTCGAGTCCCACCGCCCGCACCAGCCAACTCTGAATGAAGCTGCGGCCGCCGCCATTGGCGCTGCCGGCAGGCGTTGTCCACCGCCATGCGGGCGCGGTTCGGCGAAAGCCCAACTGATCAAATTCGATCCGCGTGCGGCAATCGGCTTGCGCCGACTCATCGCGCGTCGACCCCGCACGCGCCCGCTTCGCCAAGAATGGCAAGATGGTAGCGGGTGTGCCGCAACTCGCCGGTTTTTGTGAGAGCACCCTTGGCAACGAGATCCTGCAAGTCCCGCGTGGCGGTCGCGCGCGAGGCCTTGGTGATAGTGATGTAGTTCTCGGCGCTGAGCCCGCCTTTGAACCCATCGATCCCCTCCCGGAACATGCGGGCCATGGCTTTTTCCTGGCGTTCGTTCAGCTTGCCGCGAAGCTTTTCGTACAGCGTGGCCTTCGCAACAAGAAAATCAATGCGGTTGATCGTGTTGCGCTGCGCTTGAATGATCGTCTCAGCAAAGTAAATCAACCAATCGGTTATCTCGGTGTCCTTGTTGTTGCGCTTCAGCGCGTCGTAATAGGCTTTGCGCGCGCGCTCGATCGTGTAGGCAAGCGCGATCAGACTGGGATGGCCGAGATTCTGCGCGAGAGATTTTTCCGCGAGCGCCCGCCCTATGCGGCCGTTGCCGTCTTCGAACGGGTGAATGCCGACGAAGTAGAGGTGCGCGATACCCGCGCGCGCCAACGCCGGCAGCGCGCGTTTGCCGCCCGGCCGGGATTCATTGAACCAAGCGACGAAGGCATCCATCTCGGGCTTCATCTTCGATGAAGGAGGGGCCTCGAAGTACACTTCGCGCTCATGAAGACTGCTCGACACCACCTGCATCGGGGTTGCATGCGTACGGTAACCGCCGACAATTTCAACGCGCCGGTCGCCGCTCATGAGCATCTTATGCCAAGCGAACATCGTCTCATGGCCAAGTGGCGCTGCGAAGGTTTCGTAGAGGTTCACCATCATCTCGGCGACGCCGCGTTCAGCCGGAGGAATTCGCCGCTGGTCCGAGCCTAGTCCAAAATGCTGGCGAAGAGAGGATTGCACGCTCTCGCGGTTCAGCACTTCACCTTCGATTGCCGAGGTCTTCAAAGCCTCATCGCTGATGAGTTCAATCTTGAGGACATCCCGATCCGCTGGGCCGATGTGCTTGAACGCACCAATGAACTCGCCGGAGCGAAGGAGAAACTGCTGCTCCAATTCCTGCAAAGCATTCCGTTCAAATGTGAATTCCGGCCAGCCCGGCTGTTCCCAGTTCCATTTCATGAGCGATAGATCATTCCTCCATAGCTCATCTTACCCCACTTTTATGAGTTATAGCAATACTCTCTGTGCCTCAATGGGATGACTCTACGATAATCTCCCGCGAAAGCCGTCATTAACCGTTCCCTGACTATCGCTAGGCGATGAGCACCCTTACCCAGACCTCGGTGGTTCAGGCCACGCGCCTGGGCGGCTTGTCGGTCGCCGCGGCGATCATCGTGCTGTTGTTTGTTTTCAGCGCCGCCGGCAGTGCGCTGCGCAAGCCGGTCACGCAGGGCTTCGACGAGGTCGCCCACGTCTCCTATGTCGCCCATCTGCAGGCCACGCATCAAATGTGGCCACGCCTCGAACAGATGCGGCTGATCGACCCCGGCACTTTCAAGTTCACCGCCGAGCCCAACTACCTCAATCATCCACCGTTCTACTACTGGCTGATCGCCGCGCTCGGGCTGAGGTCAGGGAGCAGCCGGAATCGCTGATCTATCTCCGCCTCCTCAACGTGGCGATCGGCGCGCTGGGGCTGCTCGCGCTGCTGTCGCTGGCGGCGAGCATGAAACTCGAGGGCCTCGAATTCTACGCCTTCGCCGTCAGTTGCGCGGCGGCGCCGGTATTGGCGCCGCTCGCGGGATCGGTGAACAACGACAATCTGTGTTTCGCCGGCGGCGCGCTGACGATGCTCGGGGCATATCTGTACGTCGCCTCGCAGAAGCGATCCTGGCTGATCGTTGCCTGCGCCGGCATGCTGCTCGCCGGCATTTCGAAACTCACGGGCTTGATGCTGTGCGGCGGATTCCTGGCGGCGCTGCTGGTGCTGACCGGGATGCAGCAAACCGTCCGCAGGATCGACATCGCGATCGTCGCCGTCAGCCTTGCCGCCGCCGCGGCACCCTACCTCGCCTTTACCCTGCATTATGGCAGCCCGGTGCCGAATACGCCGGCGCAGATCGAGTTGCTGCAGAGCGGCGCCGCCGCGACCGGTTGGGGAGCCGAGCCGAGAATGGGGGCGGCAACCTACACCATCGTGTTCCTGAAGAGCTTCCTGTCGGAATGGATGCCGTCGCTCAAGCCGCGCAACGACTTCCAGTTCGCGCTGCTGGTTCTCCCCGGCGCGACGCTGGCGTTTGCCGCGGCCGGAACGCTGTTGTCCTGGCGCGCGATCCGAGCCGGCCGCCGCGTCAGCTCCGACACCGATGTGCTGGTTGCCGCCGGCACGCTGGCCACGGTGGCAACGCTCGTCGTCCACATCGTTTTCAGCTATCAGCGGCACCTCGCGACCGGCTGGATGATGGACGCCTATCCCCGCTACTATCTGCCAATGATCGCGATCGTGCCACTCGCCGCCCTGACGCTCGCCAACGCCGTCCCCTCGGCTCGGGTCCGTTCGATGCTGCTGACCTTCCTGATCGCCGCACCCCTGGTGTTCGGGGTGTTTGGCGCGCCATTGGGTTGAGCGCAATCGGACGCCAGCCTGCGATTTGGCTTGTGTTGACAAAGGCCGCCCGACAAGATCGCCGCACCTGCACGCGCCACGGCATTGCCGCGGGTGGCAAACGATGGCCATGCCAGAGATGTCCGATCTCGTAACCATCACGATCGCTCCCGGTCTCGCCTTTGACGCCGTCGTTGCGGGCGCGCCCGGCGCGCCGCTGGCGCTGCTGCTGCATGGCTTTGCCGAATCCATGCATTGCTGGCGCGCCCAGGTGGCGGCGCTTGCGGATTCGGGCTATCGCGCGGTGGCACCGAGCCAGCGCGGCTATTCGCCCGGCGCCCGGCCGGACGTCGCCGACACCGCCAATTACCACATCGAGCGGCTGATGGACGATGCAATGGCAATCGCCGCGGCCGGCGGCGCCGGCGACCGTCGCTTTCATCTGGTCGGCCACGACTGGGGCGGCAGCATCGCCTGGGCGCTCGCCGACCGCCATCCGCAACGCCTCGCCTCGCTTATCGTGCTGTCGCGGCCGCATCCGAACGCCTTCAACCGGGCGCTGCAGATGCCGGACGGCGATCAGGCGCACCGGTCGCGGCATCACAAGGCGTTCCTCGAACCCGGCGCCGCCGATCTGCTGCTCGCCGACGACGCCAGGCAATTACGCACACGGCTCGCGGCGGCCGGGGTTCCCGCGGCCGCGATCGACGCCCATCTGTCCGTGCTTGGCAACAGACCGGCGATGGAAGCCGCGCTCGCCTGGTATCGCGCGCGCGGCGCCATCCGCTCGCCGCTCGGCCCGATCCGGGTTCCGACGCTCTATATCTGGGGCGACGCCGACGACACCGTGGGGCGCGCGGCGGCCGAAGGCACCGAGGATTTCATTGCCGCGCCCTATCGCTTCGAAATCCTGCCCGGCGTCGCGCATTTCGCGGCCGATCAAGCGCCTGATCGGGTCAGCGAATTGCTGTTGCAGCAGGTCCGCGCCTATCCGGCCTGGAACCCGGCGCGGTCGAAAATGTTGTCATGCAGCATTTGGAGCATGATGACATGACCAGCGATAGCAGCAGCGATCGGCAGGTGGCCGACCAGCGTGAGTGGCCCGCGGAGATTCCTTCGCCCGCCCGGCCGTCCCGGCAGAGCAGCCCGCCGATCCCAAACGACGGGCCGGAATTGCTGCGCGACAGCCACTGCTGACGCCGCCTGAAGGCCGGTTTTACTCGGACTTGTCGATATTCCAGAACACCGGCGTCGCCGGACCTTCGAGCACCCCGGACAGCGATTTGCGCCAGGCGCTGGGCTGCAGGAATTGTCCGAGCGGGATATAGATCACCTGGTCGTAGACTTCCTGCTGGATATCGGCCGCGATCTTCTTCTGCTCCTCCGGCGAGGACGAACGCGCAAAAGCATCGCGCAGCTGTTCGATCTTGTCGTCCTTCGACCAGCCGAACCAGCCGCCATTTTCGCCGCGGCCGCCGATCGAGACATTGACCACGGGATTGATGATGTCGGCGGCCACCCAGTTGGTGAAGAACATGTTCCAGCCGCCCTCCTTGACCGGCTTCTTGTTGGTGCGGCGACTGATCACGGTGCCCCAGTCGGTCGCCTGGACATCGACCTTGAAGCCGGCCTCGCGCAGCAATTGCGCCGCGACGATCGGCTGCGCCTTCAGCGACACCACATCGCCCGGTGCCATGATCACGATCGGCGTGCCGTCATAGCCGGAACTGGCGAGCAGTTTCTTGGCTTCCGGCATGCCATCGCCCTTCACCAGCGATTCGGCGCCGACGTCGGTCGCCAGCGGCGTGTCACAGATGAATACCGCGCCGCAGATCTTGTAATATTCGGGGTTGCCGACCAGCGCGTCGAGCACGTCCTTCTGGTTCATGGCCATGAAGGCGGCGCGGCGGACCTTGACATTGTCGAACGGCGGTTGCAGGAAATTCATTCGCCCGAGCGTCTGAAAGCCGAGCTTGTTGAGCGTTCCGACCTTGATGTCCGGATTGGTGGCAAGCACCGGAAGAATATCGAACGACGGAGCCTCCATGAAATCGATGTCGCCGGATTGCAGCGCGTTCACCGCGGTCTGCGCATCGGCCATCGTGATCCATTCGACGCGATCGACCTTCACCACCTTGCCGCCGGAGGTCCAGCTTGGCGGCTCCTTGCGCGGTACATAGTCCTTGTTTTTCTCAAACACCGCCTTGACGCCAGGCTGGAATTCCGCCTGCACGAATTTGAACGGACCGGATCCGATCAGCTCTGGCACCGGCTTGCCGGCAGGCGTTTCGGCCAGCCGCTTCGGCATCATGAAGGGCACCAGCGACGACGGTTTGCCGATCGATTCCAGCACCAGGCCATAGGGCTCCTTCAGTTTCAGCGTGATGGTCCTGGCGTCGGTGGCTTCGATGCTCGCGGTGAAATCCATCAGCTTCTGGCCCATGCCGTCGGCCTTGCCCCAGCGCTTCAGCGAGGCCACGCAATCTTCCGCCGTGACCGGGGTGCCATCGTGCCATTTGAGGCCGTCGCGGAGCGTGAAGGTGTAGGTCAGCTTGTCGTCGGAAATTTTCCAGTCGGCCATCTGCGGCTGGATCTTGAAGTTGGCGTCCTCCGCCAGCAGCGTGTCGTAGACCATGTAGCCGAAATCGCGCACGATATAGGCGGTGGTCAGCATGCCAGGATCGCGCAGATCGGCGTGCATCACGGCCGTGATGGTCTTGGCACCGGCCAGCGAGGGTACCGCCAGCGCGAGGGCGAAGGCCCATTTGATCGTGGTGCGCTTGCAGCGCGCGATATTGAACATTCGATCTCTCCTGACGTGAAACCGGTCAAACGCCGATCATGGATTATGCATGACGTCCGTTATTTAGGCGCACTAACACGCTGTAACTCAAGGGTATTCGAGACTTGCACCAAGCATGCCGCACGTCAATCGGGTTTTGCGCGATGCGCCAACCGCGCCCGGCGCATGTTGCACTTTGCAAATGCTTCGCCGATCATCCCGCGCGCAGCCACCTCGCCGCGACACTCCGTTTGAAAGAGATCGAGATGAATCCCGCCAACCTTCCGTTCGATTCCGAGGCCATGTTGCAGGGGCTGCGCGGCTGGGTGGAATGCGAAAGCCCGACCTGGGATGCCGGCGCCGTGAACCGCATGCTCGACATCGCCGCGCGCGACATGGCGATCATGGGAGCGTCGATCGAGCGCATCGCCGGCCGCCTGGGGTTTGGCGGATGCGTGCGCGCGCGTTTTCCACATCCGAAACAAGGCGAGCCCGGAATTCTGGTCGCCGGGCATCTCGATACCGTCCATCCCGTCGGCACACTGGAAAAACTGAAATGGCGACGCGACGGCAATAAATGTTTCGGCCCCGGCATCTTCGACATGAAGGGCGGCAACTACCTCACGCTGGAGGCGATCCGGCAGCTGGCCCGCGCCTCGTTCACGACGCCGCTGCCGATCACGGTGCTGTTCACCCCGGACGAGGAAGTCGGCACGCCGTCGACGCGCGACATCATCGAGGCGGAAGCCGCACGCAACAGATATGTGCTGGTGCCCGAACCGGGCCGGCCCGACAATGGCGTGGTCACCGGACGCTATGCCATCGCCCGGTTCAATCTGGAAGCGATCGGCAAGCCGAGCCATGCCGGCGCCACGCTGTCGGCGGGCCGCTCGGCGATCCGCGAGATGGCGCGCCAGATCATCGCGATCGACGGCATGACATCGGAGGACTGCACCTTCAGCGTCGGCATCGTGCATGGCGGCCAGTGGGTCAATTGCGTCGCCACGACCTGCAGCGGCGAAGCGCTGAGCATGGCAAAGCGCCAGGCCGATCTCGATCGCGGCGTCGAGCGGATGCTGGCGCTGTCGGGTACCGCCAATGATGTGACCTTCAAGGTGACGCGCGGCGTGACCCGGCCGGTGTGGGAGCCCGATGCGGGAACCATGGCGCTGTATGAAAAGGCCCGCGCGGTGGCCCGCGACATCGGCGTCGAGCTTCCCCACGGCAGCGCCGGCGGCGGCTCCGACGGTAATTTCACCGGCGCGATGGCAATTCCGACCCTCGACGGGCTCGGCGTTCGCGGCGCCGACGCCCATACCCTCAACGAGCATATCGAAGTCGACAGCCTGGCCGAGCGCGGCCGCCTGATGGCCGGATTGCTGGCAACGCTGGCGTGATGGAATTGCAAACAAACCGATTCCGTCCTGGCCGGGCTTCGTCCGGCCATCCACGTCGTGCTCGCTGCGCCGACAAAGCTTTCAGCCGTCATTGCGAGGAGCGGAAGCGACGAAGCAATCCAGCCTTTGTCATTCCGGGATGCGCCGCTTGGCGCAGGCCCGGAATCCATCGTGCCACCGTCATCGCGGCCAAATGGATTCCGGGTTCGTGCTTCGCACGCCCCGGAATGACGAGAAGAAGTTCATGACGCCATGGATTGCTTCGCGGAGCCTGTCATCGGGCGCGCATTCGCGCGACCCGTTGGCGCGCAATGACGGTCTCTGGCTGAAGATGGATGCCCGGCACAAGGCAGCACAAGGCCGGCCATGACGGGATGCTGGATGTTCAGGGCCGCTTTGACTGACTATCTGCGATCGCCATGGCACAGGATTTGCTCGACTGATACGCTGGCGCGGAACAAGTCAGCGACGGCCCCCGGTCGAGGCCGCCGCCTCTGTGATGGATAACGATGCTCGGATATCTGCTTCGCCGCATCCTGGCCGCCGTACCCGTGATGGGCGCGGTGGCGCTGTTCGTGTTTCTGCTGCTGCGGCTGACCCCGGGCGATCCCGCCGCGATTCTGGCCGGCGATAACGCGACGCCGGAACAGCTCGACCGGATTCGCGCCTCGCTTGGGCTGAACGAGCCGCTCTATGACCAATTCTTCACCTGGATCGGCAAGCTGCTGCATGGCGATCTCGGCGTTTCCCTGATTTCGAATGTGCCGGTGCTGCAAATGATCGGCCAGCGTGTCGAACCTTCGATCAGCATCGCGCTGTCGACCATCATCCTTTCCATTGCCGTCGCCGTGCCGCTCGGCGTCATCGCGGCGTGGAAACACGGTACCTGGGTCGACCGGTTCGTGATGGGATTGTCGGTGATCGGCTTCTCGGTGCCGGTGTTCGTGATCGGTTATGTTCTGATCCAGATCTTTGCCATCGACCTGCGCTGGCTTCCCGTGCAGGGTTTCAAGAGCATCCACGCCGGCTTCGGCCCGTTCCTTGAACGGCTCGTCCTGCCGACCGTGACGCTGTCGTTCATCTATATTGCGCTGATCGCGCGGATGACCCGCGCGGCGATGCTGGATGTGCTCGGCGAGGACTATGTGCGCACCGCACGCGCCAAGGGCATCGGCGAGACCGGCGTGCTGCTGCGCCACGCGCTGCGCAACGCCGCCGTGCCCGTGATCACGGTGATCGGTTCCGGCTTCGCGCTGCTGATTTCCGGCGTTGTCGTCACCGAGAGCGTGTTCAACCTGCCGGGGATCGGACGTCTCACCGTCGACGCGGTGCTGGCGCGCGATTATCCGGTGATCCAGGCGATGATCCTCTTGACCTCGGGCATCTATGTCGCGGTGAATCTCCTGATCGACCTCGCCTACACCCTGCTCGACCCCCGAATCCGGTATTGAGGGGCTCCTGATGGCGATCGAAACCCTGCCTGAGCCGTCGATACAAGTCACCACGCCGTTCCGGCCGCGGCTCGGCTTTCTCACCTCGACCCCGATCATCGCCACTGCCACCATATGCCTGGCGCTGGTAACGGCGTCCGCCGTGCTGGCGCCCTGGCTTTCGCCGCACGATCCGCTGCTGCTCGCGCCGGCGCAGCGGCTGAAGCCGGCCAGCGCCCAGTTCCTGCTCGGCACCGATGCCTATGGCCGCGACGTGTTGTCCCGGATCCTCTACGGCGGACGAATCTCGCTGGTGATCGGACTCGGCTCGGCGGCGATCAGCGTCGTCGTCGGCCTCCTGATCGGCCTCGTCTCCGGCTTCTTCAAATGGATCGACGCCGTCATGATGCGCATCATGGACGGCTTGATGGCGATCCCCAGCATCCTGCTCGCCATTGCCGTGGTCTCGCTGTCGGGCGCCAGCGTGAAGACGGTGATGGTCGCCATCACCATTCCCGAGATCCCGCGGGTGGCGCGGCTGGTGCGCGCGGCGGTGCTGTCGGCGCGCGAGGAGCCGTATGTCGAAGCCGCGATTTCGGTCGGCTCGAGCCTGCCCAAGATCATGTGGCGGCATCTGGTGCCGAACACGATTGCGCCGCTGATCGTGCAAGGCACCTATGTTTGCGCCTCGGCCATCCTGACCGAGGCAATCCTGTCGTTTCTCGGCGCCGGCATCAGCCCGGAGATACCGACCTGGGGCAATATCATGGCCGAGGGCCGCGCCTATTTCCAGGTCAAGCCGTCGCTGATCTTCTGGCCAGGCCTGATGCTGTCGATCGCGATCCTCAGCGTCAACCTGATCGGCGATGCCGCGCGCGACGCGCTCGATCCCCGCATGCAGCAGCGCGAGGGCGGCAAGTGATGGTCGTTAGAAGACAACATCGTCATTGCGAGCGAAGCGAAGCAATCCATAACGCCGCGAAGAAGGCTGGATTGCTTCGTCGCTTTGCTCCTCGCAATGACGGAAGAAACCAACCATGACCACCCCCGTACTCGACATCAGCGGCCTCGTCGTCGGCCTCGGCCGCAATCCGCAAGCGCAGCGGATCATCGATGGCGTGTCGCTCACGGTGAGCGACGGCGAAACCCTGTGTCTGGTCGGCGAAAGCGGATCGGGCAAGTCGGTCACCTCGCTGACGGTGATGGGCTTGTTGCAGACAGGCTCGCTCGCGCCAACCGCGGGCAGCATCAGGCTGGTCGGCGAAGAACTGCTCGGCGCCAGCGACCGGCGGCTGCGGCAGTTGCGCGCCACCACCATGGCGATGATTTTCCAGGAGCCGATGACGGCGCTCAATCCGGTGGTGCCGGTCGGCCGCCAGATCGACGAGGTGCTGCGCGTCCACACCGGCCTCGATGCCCGCGCGCGCCGCAGTCGCATTCTTGCCATGATGGAGCAGGTCCGGCTGCCCGAGGTCGAACGCATCTTCGCGTCCTACCCGCACCGGCTGTCGGGCGGCCAGCGCCAGCGCATCATGATTGCGATGGCCCTGGTGCTCGAGCCGAAGCTTCTGATCGCGGATGAGCCCACCACGGCGCTGGACGTCACCACCCAGAAGCAAATTCTGACCTTGATCCGCGATCTGCAGCGGGATCACGGTACCGCCGTGCTCTTCATCACCCATGACATGGGCGTGGTCGCGGAGATCGCCGACCGGGTCGCGGTGATGCGCCAGGGCCGGCTGGTCGAGACCGGGACGCTGGATGCCATCCTGCGTGCCCCGGTCATGGAATACACCCGCAACCTGCTGTCGGCAGTACCGAGCCTGGTGCCCCGGGCGCCGCGCGCGGAATCATCCGAGCCGGTGGTGCTGGAGGCGAACGCGCTCGGCAAGGTCTATCGCGAACGCTCGTTCTTCGGCGGCGTGCGCCAGGTGGCGGCGGCGCAGGACGTCACGCTGACCCTGCGCAAGGGCCGCACGCTCGGCATCGTCGGCGAGAGCGGTTCCGGCAAATCGACGGTGGCGCGCTGCATCGTCCGGCTGATCGATCCGACCTCCGGCGGCATTCGCCTCGCCGGCCGCGAAATCTCCGGCCTGTCGCGCGCGTTGCTGCAGCCGCACCGCAAGCGCATCCAGATCATTTTCCAGGACCCCTACCGCTCGCTCAACCCGCGCGTCAGCATCGGCGAGACCATCGCCGAGGGGCCGGTCAATTACGGCATGCCGCATGCCGAAGCGCTGGCAAAGGCCCGCGATCTGCTCGAACTGGTCGATCTGCCGCCCGATGCCGTCTCGCGCTACCCGCACCAGTTCTCCGGCGGCCAGCGCCAGCGCGTCGCCATCGCACGCGCGCTGGCGCTCGATCCCGATGTGCTGGTCGCCGATGAGGCGGTGTCGGCGCTGGACGTCTCGGTGCAGGCCCAGGTGCTGGAACTGCTCGACGAGATTCAGACCCGGCTCGGCATCGCGCTGTTGTTCATCACCCACGATCTGCGCGTCGCGGCACAAATCTGCGACGACGTCGCGGTAATGCAGAACGGCCGCATCGTCGAACAGGGCCCCGCCGCGCAAGTCCTGACAAATCCGCAAGTTGCCTATACCCGGGCGCTGCTTGACGCCGCCCCCGGACGGGAGTGGGATTTCGCCAACTTTCGGCCGGTGGTGCGCGCAGCTTCTCTTTGACATCGGACCGAAAGTCCTGGACAGGTCGTCGTCATTCCGGGGCATCGCGTAGCGATGAGCCCGGAATCCATAACCACCACCGTGATTATGGATTCCGGGCCTGCGCCAAGCGGCGCATCCCGGAATGACGAATTCACTGGTTGAGATGTATCATGACCCGGATCGCCGTTGGCGGCTTCCTGCACGAGACCAACACCTTCGCGCCGACGAAGGCGACCTATGACGACTTCGTGCATGGCGGCGGCTGGCCGGCGATGGCGCAGGGCGCCGATCTGCTCAGGACCATGCGCGACATCAATGTCGGGCTTGCCGGCTTTGTCGGGCAGGCAGCGGCTCGCGGCTGGGAGCTGGTGCCGACCATCGCGTGCGCCGCGAGCCCCTCGGCGCATGTGACCGAAGACGCGTTCGAGCGCGTGGTCAAGCTAATGGTCGACGGCATCGCGGCGGCGGGACCGCTTGATGCCGTCTATCTCGACCTGCACGGCGCCATGGTGACCGAGCATCTCGACGACGGCGAAGGCGAAATCCTCGCGCGCGTGCGCAAGCTGATCGGCACCGAGCTGCCGGTGGTGGTCAGCCTCGATCTTCACGCCAACGTCACGCCACAAATGATGAAGCATGCCGACGCGCTGATCGCCTACCGCACCTATCCGCATGTCGACATGGCCGACACCGGCCGCGCCGCGGCGAACCATCTCGCGCTGTTGCTGCGCAGCAGGCAGGTTTTGGCAAAGGCGTTCCGGCAGCTGCCGTTCCTGATTCCGATCAGCTGGCAATGTACCAACGACCAGCCGGCGAGCGGCATCTACCGTCAGCTGGCGGCGCTGCAGAGCGAGGCGGTACCGACGCTGTCTTTCGCCCCGGGTTTTCCGGCGGCGGATTTTCCGGATTGCGGGCCGAGCGTGTTCGCCTATGGCCGGACCCAGGCCGATGCCGACGCCGCGGCGGACGCGATGGCAACGCTCATCATCGGCCATGAGGACGATTTGGACGGGCGTGTCTATTCGCCCGACGAGGGCGTGCGCCATGCCATGGAACTCGCAACCCGCGCGCGCAAGCCCATCGTGATCGCCGACACCCAGGACAACCCCGGCGCCGGCGGCGATTCCGACACCACCGGCATGCTGCGCGCGCTGGTGCGCAACAACGCCAGACGAGCCGCCCTCGGCGTGATCTACGATCCGCAATCGGCCCGGGTCGCCCATGCCGCCGGCACCGGCGCCACCGTCGCCCTTGCACTTGGCGGCAAGTCAGGCATTCCGGGCGACGCGCCGTACCAGGACAGCTTCGTCGTCGAAAAGCTGTCGGACGGAAAATTCATCGCGCCCGGCCCGTATTATGGCGGTCGCGACATGGACATGGGACCGTCGGCAGCGCTGCGGATCGGCGGCGTCCGCGTCGTCGTGAGTTCGCACAAGGCACAACTCGCGGATCAATCGATGTATCGTTACGTCGGCATCGAGCCGACCGAGCAGGCCATCCTGGTCAACAAGAGCTCGGTGCATTTCCGCGCCGATTTCGAACCGATCGCCGAAAGGCTTTTGATCTGCGCCGCACCCGGCGCGATGCCCGCCGATACCGCCGCATTGCCCCGGACGCGGTTGCGTCCGGGCATTCGCATCAGGCCGAACGGCCCCGCCTTCGCGCCATCCGCACCATCACCTTCACCCTCCCCTGCCATTGGATAACAGACATGCCCAATATCGACCGCATCGACGGCTACGCCGACGAACTCACCGCGATCCGCAGGGATCTGCACGCCCATCCCGAAATCGGCTTTGAGGAAGTACGGACCTCGGGCATCGTCGCCGACAAGCTGGCGCAGTGGGGCATCGAGGTGCATCGCGGGCTCGGCGGCACCGGCGTGGTCGGCGTGCTCAAGG
>Ga0182024_10014694_pt1 | contig 15103 bp, 5 predicted proteins | sample P32metaG_FD_120480 | JGI IMG/M metagenome (GOLD analysis project Ga0182024, IMG submission 120480) | Permafrost microbial communities from Stordalen Mire, Sweden - P3-2 metaG (Illumina Assembly) | ecosystem: Environmental > Terrestrial > Soil > Wetlands > Permafrost | place: Sweden: Stordalen... | reverse complement strand
TCGAGCATCGATACCTGCGCCGCGGCTTCATCGCCCGTGGCGCGAACGCGGTCGGCATCGGCGATATAGCGGAGTCTCTCCTGCTCGACGCTGTCGAGTTGGAGTTGCAGGCTGCGGGTATTGAGCCGGGCAAGCACCTGGCCCGCGGTCACGTGGTCGCCCTCGTGAACAAGGATGGAGTCAATGCGGGCGGTTACTTCCGGGACGATGATCGCGCGATTGAGGGCCTGGATCCCGCAATCTCCATCGATATGGCGGCGGGCCGGATAAAGGAGTACGGCGAGGGCAACGATGGCGAAGATGCCGAGCTTTAGAAGGAAGCGATGCTTCTTCTTACCCGTCAGGAGAAGGTGGGTGTTGCGAACGCGCCGGCTTGCACGGAGGAAGGGAAGGGTCTGGTAATCCTGGGCGGCGGCAAGGGCGCGGCCGGAATACGTGGCGACCCACTCTGTAACGCGGCGGGCGGGAAGAACCTCGGATTTGCCGCCCGAGGAATCGAAGTAACCCTCGAACGTACTCTCGCAAAAAATAGCGCCGGTAATTGCATTGTCCGTGTCAAGGATGGGGCAGATGACGGCGGATACGACGTGGGAAAGCTGAAAGTAGAGGATGTCGATTTCGTCGGTGGGCTTCGTCGCGAGGGAAAGCGCGGGAGCGTCGTCGGTCTTTTTCGCCTCGGCGCGCTCGAGGAGTTCCTTCTTGTCGAGGGTACGTGTCTCCGGGGCGGAGTGAGCCTCGACGAAGGCGGCCATGGCTTTGACCATGGCGCTCTTTGGCTCGACAATCTCCTGGCCGGATATGGCGAGGACGCTCCAAGTGTCGCCCTGCTTAATGAGGACGGAGGCCCGCTCGCAGCCGGCGAGATCGCGTCCGTAATTGGCCGTGAGGCGCGCGACCTCCAGGGTATCGAGGGAGCCGGCGATATCCGTGGTGAAGCGAAGGAGGTGCTGGAGGCGTTGTGTCTCGAGCACCAGGTTGCTAAGCCGGCGGGATTGCAAATGCTGCTCGACGTAAGGGGTGAGGGTGTTAAGGAAGGTGACGAACTCGGGGAAATTTGCCGACTGGACATAGGGCTGAAGCCAGATCTGTAGGATCCCGATGGCCTGGTTATTGAGCAGGAGGGGGACATGAAGGAATGCGTAGGGGGCCTTGTTGCCGGCGCCTCCCTGGGGAGGGGCGAGATCGGCGGCGTCCGCATGGGTGGGGTTGAGGATGATGGCGTTCTTTGTGCGGACGACCTCGGTGAGTATCTTGAGGATCGCGGTCCGCTGGGTTTCATCCGAGCCGAAGAGGCTGGACTCGAAACCGACCTGGGCGCAGAGCTGGAACTCGCTTTTGTTATCCTGGGCACGGGAGCCGACGAGCCAGACCGCGCCGCCCTTGGCATCGGCGGCGCTGACCACGCGCTCGAGGAATTTGCCAAAAAACTCCTCGCTGGAAACCTCGGCCTTGCTGAGGGCCGCAATTTGCTCGACGAGGCGCTGGATGCGCGTGCGCGCGGCTTCGATGGTTGCTGCTTCTGTAGCCATGCTTATGAGAGACGCCTGGGAAGCGGAGCGGCAAACTAGAGTCTGCCGCCCGTAAATGCAAGCGGGCGCGGGAGATATGGGGAGCCGGCGCCGGCACGGCGGGGCCGGGCGCGGCGGTGTGTGGCCGGTCTGTTAGAATTGGCGTGGGCTCTGGAGGACTGGGATGTTCTTGGCCATGATGGCGCCATCGATGAGTTCGCCGCCGCCAGGGAGCGGGTTATTGACGTAGCCGCCTAGGTTGCTGATGTAATTGTAGTTGGCACTCGACAGGGGAGTGGGGTTCGTGAGGCTGATGGTCGGCTCGATCACCGCGGTCAAGAGCGTCATGTTCTGCGGATCGTAATAGACCGTTTTGCTGGAGCCGATTGCCGTGGGGCCGAGGGTTGCGCCGAAGTTGCTGAGGTTCTGGATAAGGTCAACGCGATCCACGTTGCCGGCGATCATGGACATGATGGCCTGGGCGTGAATGTTGGAGACCGAGCCGTTGACGCCGTCCGTGGAAGCAACGGTCGGGAGTGTTGGACTCGTATTCTCGACCCGACCCGCGGCGCCGGCGACGAGGCCGACATTGCCGACGGCGTCACTCAACGGGAAGGGGGTGGCGAATGTGCTGGCGATGATGTAATTATCCACGAAATCCTGCATGCTCGTGCCGGTGGTGACGCCGTTGGTGGTGACGCCGGTGAAGATATTGTTGTAGGAGATGATCGGGACGGTGGAGTTGGTATTGCCGATGCTGCCCGCGCAGGCGATGTTTGTGATGGAACCGCCCTTGCCGGAATTGTCAAAGGTGGCGTTGCCAGCGATGAAGCTGTGATTGGGTGTATCCCCTCCGTTGCCCGCGATGAGATCGACGTGAGTGTTGGTGCTGGTGGGCTGGGTAAAATTCGTGATGTTGCCACCCTCGCCGCCGGGGCCGTTAACGCCGCCGATGGAGTTCGCGAGATCAAAGGCCACCTGCAACGGCGTGCTGCCCGCGCCGTTTTTGTACACCACGCTACCGGACATGCCGCCATCTCCGGCGATGACGACGACTTTACCCGAGGCCGAGGACTTCCCTGTGGCGCCGGCGTCCATGATTGCGCCACTGACGCTGCCCCCGGCGCCCCCGGCGGAGAGGCCGGCGCCGCCGGCACCGGCAGCGGTGACATCCTGGGAATTGTCCCCCACGGAGGTCGTATTGATTGAATCTACTGAGCCGCCAACGCCGCCCGCCGCACCGAGGCTAAGTCCGCCGGCGCCGGCAACCATGCGATTGTAAGTGATAACGACCGGGATGGCGGCGCCGATCCCCGTGGCTTCGACAGTGACGTTGGCGATGGAGCCGCCGGCGCCGCCATTGCCCAGGGTGGCATTGCCGCCAAAGCCGGCGATGATCGTGAAACTGGCCGGGGGAGTATTAATCGTCGGGACCTCGTCAAAGTTCGTAATATTACCGCCGGCAGTGGCGAAGAGGCCGGTCCCGCCATTGCCCGCCTGCAAAACGATATCTCTGGTAAGGGTGTTGCCGATGACGGACGGGCTGCTGTCGATAATGGATCCACCGACACCGGTATGCCCCGCGACGGCATTGCCAGCGTTGCCGGCAAGGTATTCCAACGATCCCGCCACACCGCCTATGAGGCTTTCGAATTGGTTGACAAAGTTCACTATGCTGCCCCCGGCGCCGCCGCCGATGATGCCGGTGGCGCCGGTGCCGGCCTCTAGGAGAACATTGGCGACACTGCTGTTGATCAAGGCTGTGAAGAGACCGCTGGATGTCGGATTTCCGGTCAAAGAGCCACCCGCGCCGCCCTCGAGGCCGACGCCGCCGTTGCCGCCGAAGAAGCCCGCTCCACGGATTACGAATAATTGACTTTCCGAGCCGCCGTTGCCGCCCGGCCCGATAAGGCTCTCGCCGCCGTTGCCCGCCTCCAACACGGCCGTGCCGCTCAAAATGGTGGCGTCGCCGTAGGTAACGGAGATGCCCACCAAAGAACCGCCGTCGCCGCCGCGGGTGAAGCCGTTGCCGCCGTTGCCGCCGATGAATACGGCGGCGCCTTGATAAGTCGGGTCCGTGGGGAATACGAGCGAGAGGCTCCCGACAGCGGTGCTGCCGGAGATGGTAAGGGAGCTGCCGAAACTGCCTCCATTGCCCCCCGGACCATCCTCGGAGCTGCCACCGTTCCCGCCGTTAAAGAATATGCCCGCCTCCTTGAAAGGGACGTTTGCAAGAGTAATGCCATTGGGCTCCCCGACGTTGAAGCCCTGGTTTCCAGCATCCGCCTGGACGGGAATAGCGACGAGGAAGCCGAACGGATTCGCGGGCGACGGGGTGGAGGTGGTCAGGGGGTAATAAACGTCGAAGCCAATTTCAGCGTTGTTCGCCCCGCCAACCGGATTCGTGAGGCTCCAGGACGGGGCGTTCACCGTATAGCCGGTAATGCCGGCGGTAGTCGTGGCGGTGCTGGCCTGTATGCCGTCCACGGTGGTGGAGGCCATGGTGGTATTGTTGGTGACGACGGTGTTAAAATCGAGGGTGTACACCCGGTCGTTCCCCGTCCCCCCGGTGTCGTAGTCGAGGATCGCCACGTCGGAATAAAACGCCGGGGTCTTGCTGGGAGCGACGATCGGATTGGGCACCGTCCTGATGGCGACCGGGTGAGAGGTGGTCGACTGGGTGAAATCGATGCCCGATTGATCCGCGCCGCTGCCGCTGGTCAAGGTGAAGGTGCCAAGGCCATTGCCCGCGAAGGTGGAGAGAAAGGAGACCGGGGTCACGGAGAGAGCCACGATGTCAGCGACACCCGGGGTGACGACGTCCTGCGTGACTGTGATGCCCTGTACGGTAAATTGTGCCAGGGAAGTCTGGCCGCCGATGCGATTGGTATCGACCATGCCAAAGTTGTTTGTGCTGAGGGTCACCGGCCCACCGGCGAGTCCTGCGATAATGGGGGAATCATCGACGACGCTGAAAGTTTTAGTGCCGGGATTCGAGACGATGACCACATCGTGGTGAGCGCTTTGGGTGCCGGGAGTGCCAGGGGTGAACGACGTGAGGGCAGTCGCCAGCAGAATACTGCCACCGCCGGTATAAGGTACGCCGGCAGCGTAAGAGGGGTAGAAGTAGCCGGTGCCGTGGCCGCCGCCTGGCAGGCCGGCCGCGACCAGCTCTGGGTGCAGGAAAATCAGCTCGTTGACGATGGGATTTACCTGTTCAATTGCGTTGACGGCGAGGCCAAGCTGGCCGACTCCCCAAAAGTCACCGGCAACAATTGAAGTGATGGATATGGCGGTGTACTGGAAGCCAGGGGTGGTAAGATTAGGCAGGGCGGAGAAAAGCGGGTCGCTAAAGCCGAGGAATTTCCCGGTGGGACTATACTGGCTGAGATAAACCTCGACACCGCCATATGAGGCGGTACCGCCGACGACGGCAATATCGGGATGGCCATTGCCGAGAAAATCCCCGACGACGATGCCATCGACATTGATGAGGCTGTTGAGATAGGCGTAACTCGTGGCCTGGTTGATGTTGGTATTGAGCGAGGTGCCGTTGCCAAACGCCACGACAACCTGATTGGGATTGGTCGTTGAGTACACGGCGTCACTGAGGCCGTCGCCATTGAAGTCAAATGGAGTCGTGCTGCCGATGGACCCGTCGGTATGCATGGTGGTGACCGCGGTAAGGATGGTGGTGATCACGCCGTTCGGGGGGGCGATATTGGCAATCTGGGTGCCGCCGCCGTTGCCGCCGCCAGTGTAGCCGGCGCCGCCGTTGCCATATTGAAGGACGAGATGCGCGTTGACCGCGAGAACGCCGGCAGGATTGACATTGATCTGGCCGGCCGAGCCGCCAGCGCCCGTGAGACCGAGGCCGCCGCTGCCGGACTGGAGTATCATCGCGCCAAGGATGGCATCGCTGGCCGAAAAATTAATGATGCTGCCGCCATTCTTGCCGACGGTGCCGGTGCCGGCGTCGCCGGCGATGATATGGACGGCGCCGCTATTATTCCCGTTGAGGGCGACGTTGTAGATGCTGCCGCCAGGGGCATTGAAGCCGCCATTACCTGCGTGGAGAGTACCGATATTGAAGATATCGCCGGTGGTGGCGCCGCTGACGTTGTAGATACTGGCGCCGGGCTCGCCTGTCGCGGGGACGAAGCTGAAGAGCTTCCCGTAAAGGTCGCCCGCGCCGCCGGAGATGCCGAGATTGAAACTCATCCCTGAGGCGGAACTGCCCACATAGATGGAGCCGACGTAGGGTGTGGTGGGTGTGTAGAGATTATTCCCGGTAAAGCCGGTAAAGACGGACGCCTGGGTGGCGTCACCGCTTGTGTCAATGACCAGACCACTGGAGGCATCATTGGCGAGACCGAAGCTGCCGCCGGAATAGATACTGCCAAAGATGGAGTAACTGCTGAGCGCGAGGTGCGCGGCGACAAGGTCGCTGGGAGTCTGGAGCGAGTTGCCGGCAAAATCGTTGGTGGTCAGGGACCGCATATCGATCTCGGTGATGCCGGCATCCTGAAGGATGTCGCCCGCGCCGTTATCGGAGAGGGTGCCGTTGGGAAGGAGGTCGGTAACGATGTCGCCGTGGATGTCGACAAAGGAGACAATGATGGCGCCAGCGCCCACGGAGAGGCCGGTGATCTCATTCGGGTCGGTCTGATTATTGTGATTGAGGTCCTCGGTGTGGACGACAACCTCGCCCTTGGCGACGTAGAGGAGATAGGTGCCGCCACCGCCGCCATTTGCATAAGTGCCGCCTGTGCCGGTGGTGAGCACTTCCCCGGCGTGGAGGATGAGACCGCTGCCCGCCGTGGCAGTCACGAAAAAGGGATTGGTAGGGAGGTAAACGGTGGCGGCGGCTGGAGCGATGCGCGCTTCCAGGGGCTCGACCATGCTGTAGCGGTCGGACAACCGGGAGGGTTTTGGTATCGATTTCATGGGGACGAGGGGAAAGGGTGCCAATCTGGGCGGGCGAGGGTATTAGCTGACCGTGTTGTCAATGAGGGCGGCGGCGCCATTTACCTCAGTGACGTAGGCCTCCGGGATGAAGTTTTTGCTGCCTTCGAGGTTGGTGGCGGCGATAAGGCCATCGATGGGAACATCGCCAAACGCGAACGGCGACGAGCTATTGCTGTAATGGAAGGTGGTCGCGTTCTGTGCGAGCAGGTTCTTGATGCTGCCGACGAAATTGGCGGTTGCGATCTGGCTGGGGATGAGATCGCCGCGGGCCGGAGCGGTAAGCGTGATGGAATTGGTCGCGGCGGAGATGGTCTCGGTGTAAACGTAATTCGGTCTTAAGAGAGCCTGCACCCCGGCGTTGGCGGCGAAGGTGATGGTATAACCCGGGATGGGGGTCGTGGTTTCCGTCGTGACGGTGACGCCGCCGAGATTGACGATCAGGGGGAGAGCGTTAAGGGCGGCCTGGACGGCACCGGCCGACGCGCCGGCAGGCAACGGAACCGTATTCTGGATGCCAAAGGAGAGACTGAAGCTATCGCTTGCGAAAATCTCGACATCCTGAACCTCGGAGGTGGACGTGGCTTTAACACCCTTGGTCAGCTCCGTGGTAGGGTAGCTATTCCCTGCGATCTCCGCGACAGGCTCGAAAGCGGTGAGGACATTGTTGTTTGCCCCACTCGGCAAGGAGCTCGGATTCTGGAAGGTAATTTTGTAACCATTGGGCTCCTGTGCTGCCAGGACGCCACCGGCGGCTACGATCTCGGAGAGCACGTTGAGAGCGGAGGAGACCTGGAGCCCGGTCGAGTTGGTCGAGAGCGGGCTGCTGGTGGTCTGGACGTGAGTCAGGCTGGCATCGGCTTGATTGTCGAAAGTCAACACGAGCGGATAGGCGGCGGCGGTGGCGGGGGCGACAGTGCCCGAGAGGATGATCCGCGAGACCACGTTGGCGAGATTGTCCGCCTCGAGGCCCTGGCCGGAGTTGATATGCCCGGCGACGATCGAGGCGATGGCGCCCGCGGAGATATCCGTGACATTGCCCGCGAGGCCCGCCAGAGCCGGTGTAAGACCCGTCCCGCCGGCGCCGGCGGAGATGCCACCCGAGCCCGCCGCGAGATCGAAACCGAAGGCGACACCAGTGCGGATGCCGATGGAGGCGTCATTCACGAACACGTCAAAAACGGAACCGCCGAGACCGCCGATCAAGCTCGCATTGCCGCCATTACCGGCGGAGATGTGATGGAAATCGGTTGCCGGGTTGATGGAGAAATCCACATTGCCCGAGGTCGTGGAAAACGCGCTGCCGCCGATGAGCGATACGTTGCCGCCGGGAGCGCCGACCCTGGCGGAGGAATTGCCGGCATCGCCGGCATTGATGTAGAACGTGATGTGGTTGCCGCCGCCGCCGAAGAAATTGACGCCGGTGACCGAGCCGCCGGCGCCCGCACTGGAAACCCCATTGCCGCCGCTGCCCGCGACGAATTGGGTGGTATAAAAATCGTCCCCCGGCTGCAGGACGGAGACGACGGGATCCTCACCGGAGACGAAGCCGGTGACATTGACGATGGAACCTCCAGCGCCGCCGGCGCCACGGGTGGTGGAGGCGCCGGTATACGGGCCGCCGTTGCCCGCCTGGACAGTGATATTGCCCTCGGGCGGATCGAGAGTGAAATTGCCGTTTGTTGGGGCGCCCGTGTAGCCGCTGGAGCGGATGCTGCCGCCGACGCCGCCATTGTAGCCATTGCCCCCGATGAGGGAGACGCCGAGATCGGACTGGATGTTCGCGCTCGAGATGTTGCCGCCGGCCGCGCCTATGAGGCCCGCACTGCCTGCACTGCCGGCCGTCATCGAGGAGGAGCCGCCACTGGAAACGATACCATCCTGGATCAGTGAGCCGCCTGCTCCCGCGGCGCCACTCGCGCCGCCATTGCCGCCGGCGCCGCCCAGGTAAGCGACCGGTCCAGCGGTGAATGCGCTCGAATCGAGAATGCTGCCGCCGATGCCGCCCCCGCCCGTGAGGAAACCGGCGCCACCGTTGCCGGCGGTGTAATTGGCCGCGGACACGACCGACGCGACGGAAGTGATGGTGTATGAATCGCCGGCATGAACGATGTCGGCGCTAAGGAGCAACGTCGTGCCGAGGATGCTGGGGTTGGGGTGGGCCGCCGTCGAGGGGAGGACGACGGCGGTTTCCGGTGGGTTATCGGTTGTATCCTCGACAATGTCCCCAGGCACGACGCCGAGGCCATTGAAGTTGGTGGCGGAGTCGGTAAGGGTGTTTTGGTAGGTCGCCGGGAAGGTTACGCCGGTGGTGTTGGTGCCTTTGAGCGACTCGGCGGAAATCGTGTATTTATCGTTCACGGAGAAAAAGGTTCCAGCCGTCACCGGAGTCAGGTCGAGTTGGGAATCGCTCAAGACCCTGGTGACCGTGAATGAATGGTTGGGAGTGCTGGTATTATCGACGACTGTATTGCCCACGGCGACACCACTGGTCTGGAAAGTGGCGTTGGGGTCCGTGAGAACCACGTTGACGGGGTTGGTCGCCGTGCCGGTTTTTGCCTCGTTGGTAAGCGAATACTTATCCCCGGGGGCGAAGATATCGCCGGCGAGGACGAGTTCCGTGTTGCTGACCACGGTAGTGACCGTGGTGGAGGCGCCGGTCGTCGTGTCCACGATGGGATCACCGACCTTGACGTTTGCGGTCACGAATGTGGCCAGGGGGTCATTGAGGAAAGCCGCCGGATCCGCAGCCGTCCCGAAAGCGGTCTCGACAGTGAGCTCGTATCCATCGCCGGCGGCAAAGATGTCGCTGGAGAGGGAGAGTTCCGTCGCGGTCACGCCGGTTACCGTGGCAACGGCTTGCGTGGTCGTGTTCAAAATCGGGTCACCGATCACAACCGGCGTGGTGGCGCCGACGAAATTGGCGGTCGGGTCCGCGAGAATATTGGTGCCCGAGGTGACGGTCGAGGGGATCAAGGTCTCCGCATTGCGAATGGAGACCGAGGTTATCGAACCCCCGGCGCCACCCCGTCCGGTGAGGCCGGCGCCGCCGCCGGACCCGCCGGCACCGGCGGTGACGGCCGAGGAACCGACTTTGGCGCCGGAAAAGACGACGGTATTGACAGCGCCACCCGCGCCGCCCACGCCGCGGGAAACCGGCGAGGAACCACCATTGCCGGCAGTGATATTGATGGTGCCGATATCTCCGCCGGGGTGAGCAATGCTCAGGAAGTCAACTTCCGTAACCTGAATATGGGATGTGGAGCCGCCCGCGCCGGCTGCACCCGCGCCGGCATTGCCACCCGTGCCGCCAAGGACGAGGAACCCTGTGGTGGCCGCAAGGGCGTTCGGTCCAAAGCTCGACGGGCCAAAGTCCGCGTTACTGACCGTCAATCCGTTGACGGAACCGCCGGTGCCGCCGGGACCCGCCGAACCATTGCCGCCCGCTCCACCGCCGATGAAAAGGGACTCATCGTGAATATCATCGTTGGGCAGCGCTCCGGCTGAGCCCACGACATTTATCCCGGAGACGCCACCGCCCGCGCCGCCACTCCTGACGCCATCACCGCCGGCGCCGCCGAGGATGGTGAAATTGTACCCTTTAACGGTAAGGCCGCTCACGGAGCCGCCCGCACCACCCAATCCCGAGATCGTGGCGTTGCCGCCCGCGCCGGCGATCATCGTGGCATAGGTAAAAAGCTGGGAGGTGGCGAACCCGGTCGTTGAATTGACAACCGTCTGGTCAGGCGGGACGGCCGGGTTGTTGGAAAGGTTGCTGAAGCTCAGACTCGTGATCGAGCCGCCCCCGCCTGCCCTGCCGCCGAGCGGCGCGTCGCCGCCGGCGCCGCCGGCGAATGTGAATTCCGGGGTTATGACGCCGGGGATGGTATCGTTGGGGGTGGATACGAGGACATTAATATTGGTCAGCGAGCCGCCCGCGCCCGCGAGGCCGCCATCGCCGCCATTGCCACCCTGGATGGCAAGATTAGCCGGAAGAACTTGGGGGGAAGCCACTATGGAACCGTTGGTATCCGTGTAACCAAAATCCACATTCCGGACGGCGCCGCCCGCGCCGCCCCTTGCGGTGCCAAAGCCGCTGCCACCCGCGCCGCCGGTAAAGGAGACCGCGGCGTTGGCGGTGGCCGATGCGGAGCCGAGGGGGCCATTGACGATAACAGTGGTGATGGACCCGCCGGGACCGCCCACCGGAGCGCCGGAAATCCCAATACCGCCCTGCCCTCCCGTGACGCTGGCCCCTGAGAGCTGGTTGAGAAGCGTAAGGCTGTTAATACTGCCGCCGGCGGCTTCCGGGCCGCCCTGGCCCATGACGATCGTGCCGATCTGGGTCTGTGGTGTTGTGCCCGCGAAATTGGTGAGGGCGCCGACTATGGCCTCTGAGATGGAAGGGCCGGCGACACGGGCGGCGGGGAGGGGCACATTGAGGGTGGTATTGCCGGTGGTATTGGTGACTCCGGGATCAAAATCAAAAATATAGCCGTTGGCGGCAGTGCCGGTCTTGATGCTGCTGACGCCCACGGTGGCCTGGAAGAAATTGACGGCGCCGCCCGCGATGAAAGAGCCGCCGACGTCACCGGCGACGACCAGGCTCAATACCGTATTCGGCAGCAGCATGGTCGCCGAGCCGGGCGTCTCGGAGATGGCGGGATGGCCCCTTGTCGCGAAAGTGCCGCCGAGCTGCCCGGTGCCGTCGTTGTAATCCGTGACGATATCGCCGCTGACGCCGCCACTGATGACGACCGCCGTCTTATTGCCGAGGGCGACGCCGCTCAATTGATTGGCAACGACCTGATCGGTCGGGGAATTTGTCAGGTTTAAATCGGTAAAAAACACCACAACTGTCCCTTGGGAGACGTTGACCAATGATTCCGCGCCTGTCTGAGTCGTGTAAACCTGGAGGTTCTCGCCAGGGGTGAGTGTCGTAAAATAAACGTTCGAGGCCTGGCCTACTGTCTTCGCGATAGCGAGATTCTGCGCGCCCAATGAAGTGCTTGCGGCATTCAAAAAGAACCCGGGGATCAGTTGATTGGTCTTGGCATTTACGACGTTGTTGTAATCGAAGGCGGTGACAGTCAGTGACGCCGGGGCGATGCGGGACTCAAGCGGCTCGATGCGGGGCAGGTGGCGGGAGGGGCGTCTGGGGGATCTCATGTGGGGGCTACCGTGATAAATAATTCAGGTCAAATCCATAGCAAAAACCGTCCGGTTCCGGCCTTAGGGGGAGGGGTTCGGTTTACCCTTCCAATACTTTGGGCGGATGCCGTAGCACGGCTCACTGCATTTTTTCGACTCTGACTTTTTGCATGCGTCCAAATGGAAGTAAAGAGCGGTGTGACGAAGAGCCCTCGTTGCGTGACGAAGGTGGGCGGAAAGGGGATGGCGCTCAGGGCGTAGCCAATACATTGCCCGTTTGGGCTGAAGGAGGTAATGGGACGGACTCAGGGAAATCCCTGATTGGCCATAATCCTCAGAGGAGAAGACTCACGGCAAGCAGGGCGCGCAACTGGGACTCGGGGGCCTTGGTGATGAGCATCATGGCTGTATCGCCCTGGGTCCAGGCAGCCGTATTCCACCCATCGCGGATGGCATACACGGGCGGGCCGCTCGGGGGCGGATTGTCGATGCCGTCGCGCTGGGTCATGGCGAGGTGGACCAATTCTCCCCCCGGTCCATGGAAGCAGATGATGGAGATGGCATGCCCATTCCAGGTGATGGTCTTGCAGCCGAGGCTGGAGAGATGCTGGAGGCTCGCAGGGAGCGCACTGGCGACCGGCGAGCCATTCGCGTGGAGCCATTGCTGGAGATCGGCGACATTCGGCGATTTCACGTCAAAGGTCTCCTGGCCGGAGACAAGCTGGGACAGGGCCGCCAGCGCAGCGTCCTGCCACTGGTCCCGATGGAGCAGCGGTAAATAAAAGGCGCCCAGGCCGGCAAAGAGGAGAAGCAAGGCCGCGATAGCCCAGAGGCGGCGAACGGTAAAGAAATGCGAAGGGCGGCTGAGGCGCCCCCCGGTGAGGATGCGGGAACGGAGGTCCGGCGGAATGGCGAGCGCCTGGATGCGCTCGGCGATGGCGGAATCGAACTGGCGCTGATCGTCAAACCACGCCTTGAGCGCCGGGTCGCGGCCGGCCTGGGCGAGCGCCTCGGAGAATTCCGGATCGCCGGAATCGGCGCCATTGGGCCGGCATGCGCCGAGGAGGAAGCTGGCTTCTTTATTGGTCATTGAGCGCCTCCCTTCCGAGCGGGTGGCATGCCGATGGGAACGATTTTCCGCGATGCATCCCGCGGCTCCTCGACGAGCAATTTCCGTAGCAAAGATTTGCCGCGCGAAAGGCGGGACATGACGGTGCCGGCGGGGATATTGAGGACGGTCGCGATCTCGCGGTACGAGAATTCTTCGAGATAAAACAGCGTGAGGGGGGCGCGAAAGACAGGATCGATGCGCTGAAGCGCGGCGACGGCCGTGGCGCCATCGACAGAATCGGCAATCGAGCCTCCCTGTTCCGGGAGTTCCGCTGTCTCGGTATCGAGATCGGCCTGCGGGAAGCGGGACTCCCGGCGATGCAGACTGAGGAACTCACGGTAAAGGGTGGTGAAGAGCCACGATTTGACCTTTGCGGCATCGCGAAGCTGATGGCCGCGAGACGCCCACAGGTAAAAGGTCTGCTGCGTGAGGTCCGCCGCCGCCGGCTCGCCGCGGGCGAGGCTGAGCGCGAAACGGTAGAGCGCCGGATAGTGGGCATCGACGATTTGCTCGAAGTCAGGTCCGGCCACGCTTTGACCTCCGGCAGAACCAGCCAAGGGATTGCCATGCCTGAAACCAGTCGCGGATACGCGAGGCCCAGTCAACGGCGGGATTTGAGCCGCGCAGCGCGGCGGCACAGGCCGCGGAAAGGGTGCGGCCATCGCGCAAGGCGGCAAGGATCGCGCAGGCCTCGGGTTCGAGGCGCTTGAAGTAGAGCATGTTCTTCTGCCGATGAACGGCGACGAAGATGTGCTGGGGCCGGGGAAGGGGCGTGCGGGCGACCGGGCGGGAGCCGGGCATGGAGGTGAGGGCGTTGCTGGCCTCGCCGCGAAGCGCGCTGTCGCGTTTTTTGAGCGCGAGCGCGAATTCATCGACCGGATAAGAGCACTCCATGACGGTGAGGTAAGGCTGGAGCGAGACGCGGAGCCTGTTCGGGCCGGCATCAAGGATATCGTCGCCGGTCAACACGGGCAACGCTTCGCCATCAAAGGCAACGACCTGCGCCCACTCGAACCGCGCCATATCCGCGCAGAGCGGCGTGCGCGGGGCGGAGAGGGCCGGCTGATCGAGGATGAAATGCGGGAGGCGGCTGCCGAGATTGCGCAGTGTGAACGAGGCGGAGGGAAAATTGGCAAGGAAAGCGGTGGCGAGCGCCATGAACCTGCGCTCGCCGAGGATGGCGCGGACGCCGGGGTAATCGTCGTAAAGGCAATCGAGGACCCGGAACCAATAGGAGCGGGCGTAAATCTCGAGGCGCTCGACCGGGGTGAGCCGGGCGTTGGGCTTGATGAATTCCGCGGCTACGCTCGCGGTGGAACGTCCGTCGGACCACTTCGCCTGAAGGCCGTCGCGTTTGGATAAAGGCCGGAAGAGGGCCTCGGCCATTACGCGCTGGAACTGGCGCAGCTCACCGACGGAGCGAATCCTAGGCGGCAATAGCTTGGGCTTTGCCAGGGGCTTCGGAGTTGCCTTTGCCGGGGGGCGCTTTGCCGATCGGCTTGGAGGCCTTGCCGAGGAAGCGGTTGGCTTTGAGGGCTTCATGATGAACTTCGTTAAACGACGGGATGCGATCGTCCCACTCGAGCAGCGTGGCGGTGCGGCCACAGAGCTGGATGGCGTGGGAGTAAAGTTGCCATACCGGATCAAGAACCGGGTGGTCGTGAGTATCAAGGATGTATTTCTTGTACTTTGTATGTCCGGCTATGTGTATCTGGCCGACACGATGATGCGGGACGTTATTGAGATAGTCGTATGGATCGAAGCTGTGGTTCCTGGATGAGACGTAGATGTTATTGACATCAAGCAGGATTCCGCAGTCCGCCATCTCCACCACCTCGCTTAGAAACTCCCACTCCGTCATCTCGGATTGATGAAACTCGGCATAACTGCTCACATTCTCGACACATACCGGAACTTCGACAAAGTCGCGGACTTCGCGAATCTTTGCCGCGGTATGTTTTGCGACGGCGAAGGTATAAGGCATGGGGAGTAAGTCATGCGTGTAACGTCCATCGACGCTGCCCCAGCAAAGATGATCGGATAACCACGGCGTTTGCGTACGCCTGGCCAGGGTCCGGAGCCGCTTCAGATGTTCGCGATCCGGCTTGTCCGCGGAGCCGAAGTACATGGAAACGCCATGCTGGACGACGCGGTATTGCTCCAGGATTTTGTCGAGTATCTCAAGGGGCCGGCCCCCATCGACCATGAAATTTTCCGAGATGATCTCAAACCAATCCACGACCGGTTTCTTCTCAAGGATATGCCGGTAATGCGGCACGCGCAGCCCGATGCCGATGCCATATTCGGTATGGTTATTGAAAGGATTCGCAGGCATGGCGATTGACCAATCGATGCTCGGGCGCGCGGC
>Ga0182024_10014693_pt1 | contig 15103 bp, 12 predicted proteins | sample P32metaG_FD_120480 | JGI IMG/M metagenome (GOLD analysis project Ga0182024, IMG submission 120480) | Permafrost microbial communities from Stordalen Mire, Sweden - P3-2 metaG (Illumina Assembly) | ecosystem: Environmental > Terrestrial > Soil > Wetlands > Permafrost | place: Sweden: Stordalen... | reverse complement strand
TGCCTCCCGCCGGCTTCAATGGCCCTATCGATTGGATTCGCTTCGTCGGCCGGCCCTACAATGGCGAGCACAACATGGTGAACGAACGCAACGTCACTGCCGACTACATGAGCACCCTGCAGGCAAAACTGCTGCGCGGCCGCTTCTTCACAAGTACCGACGATGAGACGCATCCCAAGGTCGCAATCATCAACAAGACTCTGGCGAAGCTCTACTATCCTGGCCAGGATCCGATAGGCCAGCGCTTCGGCCACAATGATCTCGCGCCGGAATCGATCAAGGAAATCGTCGGCGTTGTGGACGATATCAGGGAAGGCCCGCTCGATTCGGAGATATTGCCCGCCGTCTACGAGCCGATCGATCAGAACGAAAGTAATTACTTCACGCTCATCGCGCGCACCGGGCCATCAGAGAGTTCGATGCTTCCCACTCTGGTAAGCACTATCCAAAGCGTCAATGCCGGTGTGGGCACCGCCGACCCCATTGGCATGGAAGAGCGCATACGCGTGGGACCGACAGCTTACGTGCATCGCTCCGCAGCATGGCTTGTCGGCGGATTCGCCGTGATCGCGTTCCTCCTCAGCGTTACCGGTGTCTACGGAGTAATCGCATACTCCGTAGGCCAGCGCACCCGGGAGATAGGCATCCGCATGGCTCTGGGCGCAGGACGCGGCTCCGTCCGTAAGTTGGTGCTGTGCGAAGCCGGATGGCTGGCTATCCTCGGCGTCGGTCTTGGCCTGGCTTGCTCCGTGGGCGCAGCGACCCTGATGCAAAAGCTGCTCTTCGCCACACCCGCATGGGACGTGGCAACTTTGGCCGCAGTAGCCGCGGTGCTCGGCGCAGCCGCCATGCTTGCCAGCTACATTCCCGCGAATCGCGCGGCCTACGTGAATCCCGTGGAAGCGCTCCGCGCCGAGTGAATGTGAAATACCATTGGCCGGTAAAGAGCCAATTCAGAGCAACTTCTCTCGCGATCATCCCGCCCAGCGAAATGCCGAGTAATTAACACGGTCTGTAGGAAGAGCGTTTGAGCGACGATGCTGATCGAGATGGCGATTGTCCTTCGCTACTTCGCTGGATGACATCGTCCAGAGGCGATGGGTATCCATATTCCAACCAGCTGCAGCCGAACGGCGAGGGAGCATTGCGATAGGCATGTTGTTCAAACGCGCAGATCGGTAGCGACGCAGCTGGATTCGTGCGAAATCGCCAACTCGCGTTTTGAGCCAGGGGGCGGGGTGGAAACCACACTGGGCCTGAAGTCGACAATCGAGATCGAAAAGTTGAGAATCGAATTTCCGGTTTGACCGTTACTCGGGAGCGACGAGGGAGACTAGAATCGACCCCCGCGGAACTCCACAATGCCCGCTCACTGATAGAGTTGTACGAACCTGAAATCTTCCAAGTCTTCGCGATTCTCCCGTGATCGCGGACAGTTGTGCCTCAGTTTGAAGGGAGTTGCAATGAAGCTTTCCTGGCTATCCTCGCTCATTGTTGTGCTCGTCGCCTGCTGCTGCAGCGCGTCGGCTACGGAGGCGAGCCTGATCCTCGTCAATGCCAAGCTATGGACCGAAAATCCGGCGCAGCCCACCGCCCAGGCAGTGGCGCTCGATGGTTCCAGGATCCTCGCGGTCGGCAATAACGCAGCGATTAGAAAACTCGCCGGCCCCGACACCCGCATCATCGACCTCGGCGGCCGCCTTCTCCTGCCCGGCTTCAACGACTCCCACGTGCATTTCCTCATCGGCGGCGGTTCGCTGATAACCGTGCATCTTGGCGCAGCCAACAGCCAGGCCGAGTTCAAGGAGCGCATCGCTCAATTCGCCAGAACCCTGCCCAAAGGTGCGTGGCTTCGCAATGGCCTTTGGGATCATCAACGCTGGAATCCGCCCGTTCTGCCCGACCACCAGTTGATTGACGATGTCTCCGGCGATCATCCGGCATTCTTGTGGCGGCTCGACGGACACATGGCCCTCGTGAATGCACAGGCCATGAAACTCGCCGGCATCGACCGAAACACGAAGGACGTGCCGGGCGGAGAAATCGAGCGCGACAAGGACGGCAACCCGACCGGCATTCTCAAAGACGCTGCCATGTCTCTCGTCCGACGCATCATGCCTCCGCTATCTCCCGAAGAGGAGGACCAGGCCATGGAAGCAGCCATGCGCGAAGCAGCAGCTCACGGCGTAACCAGCGTGCAGAACATGGCCGACAGCTCTGAAGACCGCGGCCAGCCGGACAATTTTCGCGAGTTCCAGAAGATCGAGCGCGCTGGCAAGTTGACTGTCCGCATCTACGAGGCTTTTCCCGTCCGGGATTGGAAGACTCTGGCCGACGCCGGCATCGTCGCCCCTTTTGGCAGTCCTTATCTCCGCATTGGCAACCTGAAAGCCTTCGCCGATGGCGCCCTTGGTTCTGAAACTGCCTGGATGGATGAGCCGTTCACGAACAATCCGGCGAAGAGCGGCCTCGCCAGCCCCGATCTTCTCGACGTCGAGCATTTCTACGAATCGATGCGCCAGGCCGACAAGGCCGGACTCCAGCTTACGATCCACGCTATCGGCGATCGCGCCAACCGCACCATACTCGATCTCTACGGCCGCCTGGAAAAAGAAAATGGCCCTGCCGATCGCCGCCCTCGCGTCGAGCACGCGCAGCACCTTCATCCGGAGGACTACGCGCGCTTAGCAAAGCTTGGCGTGATTGTTTCCATGCAGCCCTACCACGCAATCGACGACGGACGGTGGGCTGAAACCATCCTTGGCCCGCAGCGAATTAAATCGAGCTATGCATGGAAATCCCTGCTGGATGCCGGCGCGACACTCGCTTTCGGTTCCGACTGGCCGGTCGCGCCATTGGATCCCGTGATGGGCATCTATGCCGCCACCACTCGCCGCACCCTCGACGGCAAGAACCCAAACGGATGGATTCCCGAGCAGCGCATCACCGTTGCGCAGGCAGTGCACGCCTACACAATCGGATCCGCATTTGCCGAACACCAGGAGACAGTCAAAGGATCCATCGAACCGGGCAAGCTGGCAGACCTGGTAGTGCTCTCCGACGACATCTTTACAATCCAGCCAGAGGCGATCGAGAAGACCAGGGTCGACATGACCATCTTCGACGGCAAGGTGATCTACCAGCGCTGAGCGGGCGAGAGGCGTATAGCCGAGCTCTACGTCTGGCACCGAGTTCTCGAATGGTAAGGTTGTTCCATGCTTTCTGCACAGCAAAGCCAACCCACGCGCCGCGAGGTCCTCGTAGGCCTCGCCGCAGCCTCAATCTCCTCGGCTCTTCCCGGTGTGCTAAGCGCCCAGCCACCTGCGCCCTCACTCTGCTTCACCTCAACGGTCGAGATGGCGGCCTTGATCCGAGCCAAAAAGCTTTCGGCTCGCGAAGCTCTTGCCGAGCACCTCAAACAGATCGATCGTGTCAATCCTCAGGTCAACGCCATTGTCACGCTCGTCGCCGACCAGGCAACCGCAGCCGCAGCCCGCGCCGACGAGATGCAGGCGCGTGGCGAAATCCTCGGTCCGCTGCATGGTCTGCCCGTCGCGCACAAGGACCTCCTCGAAACCGCCGGCGTCCGCACCACCTTCGGCTCGCCCCTCTTCAAAGACAACGTCCCCACACACGACAACCTGCTCGTCACGCGCATGCGCGCCGCCGGTGCCATCTTCCTCGGCAAAACCAACGTCCCCGAGTTCGGTGCCGGCTCGCAGACCTTCAACCGTGTCTTCGGCGCAACCCGCAACCCCTACGACCTCACGAAAACTTGTGGCGGCTCCTCCGGCGGTGCAGCGGTCGCGCTCTCCTGCGGCATGGTGCCGGTCGCCAGCGGCTCCGACTCCGGCGGGTCCCTCCGCAATCCGGCCGCCTGGTGCAATATCGTCGGCTTCCGCCCCTCCATCGGCCGCGTGCCCAATCCCTCTAACCACCTCGGCTGGTCTACGCTCTCGACCAACGGATGCCTCGGCCGCTCCAGCGCCGATCTCGCCCTCGCACTCAGCACGATCGCGGGCCCCGACATCAGCACGCCGCTCTCCATCAATGAGCCCGGCAGCCTCTTCGCGCGCCCCCTCGAACGCAACTTCAAAGGCGTGCGCGTCGCGTGGTTCAAAGACCTCAACGGCATCCCCATCGACCCGCGCGTCCGCACCGCCGTCGATGCGCAGCGCAACGTTTTCGAGTCTCTCGGCTGCATCGTCGAGGAGGCCGAGCCCGACTTCGCCCCCGCTGAAATCGCTTACCGCATTTTGCGCGCATGGAACTCCGGTGCCGCCTACGGCAAGGGCCTTCAGCTACATCCCGACGGCTTCAAGGACACTCTCACCGCCGAGATCAAAGAAGGCCTCGCGCTCTCCGGCAACGACATCGCCCGCGCAGAGATCGCGCACACCGACATGTGGCGCCGCTTTCAAACCTTCCTGGAAAGCTACGAGTACTTCATCCTGCCCACCACACAACTGCCGCCCTTCGACGTCAACACGCCCTGGCCCACCGAAATCAACGGCGTTCACCTCACCAACTACATCGACTGGATGAAGAGCTGCTGGTACATCTCCGCTACCGGCAATCCCGCTGCTTCCGTGCCCGCCGGCTTCACGCCCGAAGGCCTCCCCGTCGGACTGCAAATCGTAGGGCGCGACAAGCAGGACTTCAGCGTGCTCCAACTCGCTCATGCCTTCGAACAGGCCACCAACTTTGCCAGACGGCGTCCGAAGATCGCCGTGTAATGGCGGAGGCGAAATTACGATTCGATCCGACCTGTAGTACCCTCAGCGCCATGGCAGATCGACCGAATCCTGTTTTCGGCACTATGGAAGAAGTGTCACTGATCGGCACGATGGCGACCTACGATTCACAGGCTGAAGCCTCTCAGGGCATCCCGCAGCAGTGGCGCGCGTTTCGCCTGGCCCATTCCGCGCTTGAGAGCAGCTCGAAGTTCTATGGCGCGTCGCCTTGCACCGGCGATCGCAAAATTCACTACTCACCGGTGTCGCATATGAAGGTCCGGATGGTGTGGTTGGTAGTGAGCGCCTGACCCTTGAGGCGGGAGAATATGCGGTCGTTCATGTCAGCGACACAGCCTTGCTCCGCGACACCTGGGCCTGGTTGTTGAGCCATTGGCTGGCTACCTCCGGACGTCGAGAGAAGAACGCACCAGAGTTTGAGCGATTTACCAGCATATCGGAAGCCGGTACACCCATTGGACCGGTCGAAATCTGGATTCCCCTTGAACCGCTTCCAAGAGATTGAGTCTACCCTTGGAGCCCCGATCGCCGTTGAGGCGAACGGTCGAATTCTGACCCCTGCCTTAGGAGCTCCGCCGGCGTCTGCACTTGGCATTTCACCTCCGACAAGCCGACTTGAACGAAGCCGCCGCAGCGGCTTCGTTCAAGTCGGCGTGGCGACTGGGATTTCGTACCTCCCGCTCCACTAAGGGTTTCCGTCGCAAAGCGCGCTTATCAGGCCCGATGCTTATCTTTCCGCGGGGCGCGGTCAGCGCCTCTGAAACCTTGAGCTTGTCAGTGAAGTCCAGCGCAGTTAGCTTTTGCATCTCCGAATCGAGAATCGCAAGGCCAGAATCCGGATTGACAACGCCGCCCAGATTCGGTCCGGACTTTGCCTTGAGATAGACGTGCTCCCAGAAGTAACCCAGCTTGCCTTTGTCCTTGCCCGTGATAAAGAAAGTCGGCCCAGGAAAGCGCTTCCGCCATTCCTTGCGGCCCATGCGCCGCATTTCGGCCAGGCTCAGGCGCTTGCCCTCGTAAACCGTCTTGCCTTTGCTCAGCTTCACCTCGCAGATGCCGTGCGGCCGGCTGGGATCGCCGCCATTGCGCATGTCCTCGATAAGGAAGGCGCGGGCTCGCGGTATCGTCAGCAAGACCTCGCGCGCCCATTTGTGCGTGATATGCGATGGGCACATTACGAGCGTCGCGCAAGGGCGTCCCTCCGCGAGAACGTGGATCGTGCCGAGCGCCATGAACTTCTTCCCCGCGCCACACTCGGCTACGATGCGCGCGGCTTTGGCCTGTCGCAGATACTTCGCCGTGCCGGTGCTGGCGAGCGCCTGCGCTGGCAATGCCTTGCGCAGGAGAGTTGCGAGAGATGGGGCAACGGGGTCTTTGGTGCTCTGCAGTGGCGGATAGGTTTCCAGAATGCGCGAGCCCAATTCGACCGCGTGGGCTCGGAGGTAATCGAACGAGGATTCCATGCGGACACCTCACAAGGGAACATTTTGGGAAGAACTCAGTCGATACTTTGGAAAGAAGATGCGAGGTGATGGTGAAAATGCGGGAACAGGAGACAAATTGCCGACGATTCGACAGCACATCAGGCACTCGGAAACACAGAGCGACAGAACTCTTCAATGAGCGTCACGGTCCGTCGGCGCTCTTCTGCTCAGGGTTTCTTGCGCGATGCCGACTTCGCAGTACTGATTCTGATGTTCTTTTCCAGGAAGTCGTTTGCGAGATATGGTGATCTCATTTTGATCGATTATTTTCAGGCGAAACGAGGTGCTCCTATGGTCGCGGAATGGGTTTCAGTGTTGACGGAATAGAGCCCGCTTCCATCCAGGATCCCGAGGCATTGGGAACCAGACACATATTTGCTGAGGTGCCAGGATAAAGGGCCAAGTATCCAGGAATGAAGATTCTGGACTACACTAATCCTTACCGTGTACACGGTCGTTGAATTGCGTCTCAAAAATGCCTGGCCCAAAGCGAACATGGCGTGTAGTGATTCCGATAGTGCTCCTCGTGCTGTTGCTCGGGTGTACGCTCGGAGCGGTCTGGCATCACCACGCCAATTCGTCTTCCGATAATTGTTCGCTCTGCCATCTGGTTATTGCACCGTCGGTGGTGGGCGTCCAGGCATGTGTTCTGGTCCCCAAAGGCGCCGGGCCCGAGCCGCAATCCATTCGCTATATCGCTCGTTCTGCCGCGCGACAGGTTCCCGCGCGAGCGCCTCCTGCCTAGCCTCTGCATACCTTTCGTGCCTTAACGGCATGTCCAATTGGTGTATGTCCTTCGTGAAGGAGGCTGATTGCCTATGCGTTTGCTAGGTCTATGCGTCTTATTTCTGCTGGTCCCAATGTCGCTTTTCGAAGCTGCGGGGGCTCAATCGCCGCCTGTTCAAAGCCAATCGACGGCGCCCCCACAAGCAAGTACGCTTGCTCAAAAGCCAGGCGCAGCGATGGTTTCGCTCGACGACGCCATTCAGATGGCGCTCCAACACAATCACAGTCTGCAGGCCGCCCGCACCACGATTCAACAGAACGAAGCGGAAGAAACGACGGCGAACCTTCGTCCCAACCCGGTGCTTTTAGGTGATTCGCAGTTTTTTCCGATCTTCCAACCGAGTCAGTTCAGCGCCGACTATATCGACAACACGGCTCAGTTCGACCTCGGCGTCAGCTATCTGTTTGAACGCGGGAAGAAGCGGCAACATCGCTTGCTGGCCGCCAGGGACCAGACAGCCGTCACACGATCGCAGGTTGCCGACAACGAGCGCAGTCTTACCTTTAACGTTGCTTCGCAGTTTATCAATGTTGAACTCGCCGAATCGACGCTGGAATTGGCGACGCAGGATCTGAAGAGCTTTCAGAACACGGTGGACATTGGGGAAGCGCGTTACAAGGCAGGCGACATCGGCGAGAACGATCTGCTGAAGATCAAACTACAGAAGCTTCAATTCGAGACCGACGTGTCCGCGGCACAGCTTGCCAGGGTGGAGGGACTCTCGGACTTGCGGCAACTGCTCGGCTATGAATCGATAGGTCCAGACTACGACGTTGCCGGAGCGTTCGATTCTCAGTCCGTTCCCGGCAATCTGGAAGACTTTCAATCGAAAGCCCTGCTGACCAGACCGGATTTGCAGGCGGCTCGGTTGGCCGTAACCGCCGCGGACAGCCAGCGTGAACTGCAAAAAGCCATCGGCAAGAAGGATGTTACGGGGCAAATCAGCTACACGCATCTGGGAGATACCAATGACGTTTCACTGTTTGGACAAATCCAGATGCCCATCTTCGACCGCAACCAGGGCGAAATTGCGCGGGCCGGTTTTGCCATCACGCAAGCTCAGGAGCAGGAGAAGCTTGCGAACGGGCAGGTACTGACGGACGTGAGGGACGCCTTCGAGAGTCTGCGCAGCAACGATCAGATCGTCGGCCTGTATCGTTCGGGCTATCTCAACGAGGCTCAGGAATCTCTCGAAATCAGCGAATTCGCCTACAAGCACGGCGCTGCGAGCCTGCTGGACTTTCTCGATGCGGAGCGTAGCGCACGAACTATTCAACTCAGCTACCGGCAGGCGCTCGCAGCGCAACTGCTCGCGCTTGAACAGCTTCGCGAAGCGGTAGGAACCAGGAGCTTACCATGAACATTGCATCCGTAACCTGCCGTAGGAACCCTGGCGCGATGGCGCTCGCTCTCATCCTGATGCTAACGGCCTGTCACTCGAACGATAGCGGGCAGGCAAGCAAGATGACATCCTTCTCCGCGGACGCCTCGAAGTCCGCTACCCCGCAATTGTTCACCATTCCGCAGGACCAGATGTCGCATGTCCAGGTGGTGACGGTTGAACCAACCACTTTGAAGCGCACACTTCGACTCACGGGTGCTGTGGCATACAACGCCTTCAACACCACACCGGTGATTACCCAAGTGGGCGGTCCCGTGAGCCGGATTCTTGTGGTGCCCGGTGAGCACGTCAAAATCGGACAACCAATGCTCGAGGTGAGCAGTCCCGATTACTCGCAGTTGCTTGACGCATATTTGAAGGCGGCCGACTCTTCCCGATTAGCGGACAAGAACTACTCCCGCGCGCAGGAGTTGTATCAGCACCATGCCATTGCCGAGCGCGATCTGGAGCAGGCTGAGTCTGACCGCAACCAGGCCCAGGCAGATCTTAATGCGGCTGAACAGGGGATGAAAATTCTTGGGATCAAGAATCCGGCCGACTTGGCGAAGGCTCCTTCCTCGGCGCAAATTCCAGTGCTGGCTCCAATCAGCGGCCAGGTAGTGGAGCGCCTGGTTTCGCCCGGTCAGGTAGTGCAGGCCGGCCAAACGCAGGCTTTTACCATCTCAGACTTGAGCACAGTGTGGGTGCTTGCAAACGTGTACCAGACTGACCTTGCCGTTGTTCAGAGCGGGGAAGACGTTGTTGTGCAAACAGATGCTTATCCGGAAAGCTTCCATGGAAGGATTTCTTATGTATCGCCAGCCCTCGACCCAAACACCAGAACGCTGCAAGCGCGCATTATCGTGGATAACCCAGGCGAAAAGCTGAAGAGAGATATGTATTGCACCGTCAGTGTGACGGCCGGCTCACTCGCAAATATTATCGCCGTGCCTGACTCATCGGTCTTGCGCGACGACAATAACCAGCCGTTCGTGTATGTCGAAAACGGCGCAAACCAGTTTGGCAGGCGCGACGTGGAATTGGGCGCGAGCCAGGATGGCCGGATTCAGGTGCTGAAGGGCATTTCCGCTGGGGACAAGGTTGTGGGCGACGGCAGCTTGTTTCTCCAGTTTGCTAATTCACTGCAACACTGAGGAGGCGGCTTCCTATGATTCATCGTATTGTTCAGTTTGCTTTGAAGCAACGGATATTGACCCTGCTGATAGTGGCATTCATCGCCGTCGGCGGCGTCATCTCTTTTTACAACATGCCTGTGGACGCCTACCCCGATCTCGCTCCGCCAATGGTGGAGGTCATCACGCAGTGGCCGGGCCATGCATCGGAGGAGATCGAACGGCTGGTCACTGTGCCAACAGAAGTGGAGATGAACGGCGTTCCGAAGATGTCCGTCATGCGTTCGATTTCGCTGTACGGACTTTCCGATGTCATCCTCACGTTTGAAGACGGTACTGACGATTACTTTGCACGCCAGCAGGTGTTTGAGCGGCTGACCGAGGTTACATATCCTACCGGAGTAACGCCGACACTTGCTCCGCTTGCAAGTCCATCCGGTCTGGTCTATCGATACGTTTTGGAGAGCCCCGACCGCACGCCGCAGGAGCTGAAAACCTTTGAAGACTGGGTGATCGAACGCGCCTTTAAGCAGGTGCCCGGCGTCGCCGACGATTCCGGCTTCGGCGGCACGGTTATGCAATATCAGGTAGTCCTCGACCCGGCAAAACTATACGCTTACCACCTCACGGTTCCGACCGTAATTCAGCAGCTCTCGGTCAATAATTCCAATGCGGGAGGCGGGTTCTACCCGCAGGGCGGTCAAATCTACTATGTTCGCGGCCTCGGCCTGATTCGCGATACTTCGGACATCGGCAACATCGTTGTTGGCTCGCAAAACGGCGTTCCAGTGCGCGTCCGCGATATCGGCGATGTTGTGATTGGAAACGCTCCTCGCCTGGGCGAATTTGGGTTTAACAAGACAGATGATGCCGTCGAAGGCGTCATCATGATGAGACGCGGCGAACAGACGCAAAATGTACTGAAGGGCGTCGAAGCAAAGACCCGGCAACTCAATGAAGATGTCTTACCGTCCGACGTAAAGGTGCGCCCCTACTACGACCGGAGCGACCTCGTTCAACTGACGATCGTCACAGTCGAACACAACATGCTGCTTGGAATGGCTCTGGTTCTGCTTGTGCTCATGGCTTTTCTTATCAGCATTCGCGCCGCGGTGATCGTAGCGCTCACCATTCCGCTGGCGTTGCTCTTTTCTTTCATCTTTTTGCACGCATGGGGAATCCCGGCAAACCTGCTTTCAATCGGCGCAATCGATTTTGGAATTCTTATTGACGGAACGCTGGTCATGGTAGAGAACATTTTCCGCGAACTGGGCGCCCGCGAAGGCCAGAAATATGACCTTGAAGAAATTATACGGAAGGCGGCGAAGGACGTCGATCGTCCAATTTTTTACTCCGTCGCGGTCATCATTGCGGGTTATCTACCGATCTATGCGCTCAGCGGGCCTTCCGGGAAGCTATTCCGGCCGATGGCCGACACGGTAGCTATTGCACTCGTCGGCGCGCTGATTTTGACGCTCACACTCGTTCCTGTCTTGTGCGCTTTCTGGTTCAAAAAGGGTGTTCACGAGCGCGTGAACAAACCCTTTGAATGGGTACGCGATATATACGCGGGACAACTCGAGTGGTGTCTCGATCGGCCCAAGACAACCTTGATTGGCACCATCCTGATCTTCGCCGCCACGCTTCTGCTGATCCCTTTCATTGGCGGCGAGTTTATGCCTCATCTGGACGAAGGCGCGCTTTGGGTTCGAGCGACCATGCCATACACAGTTTCGTTTGAAACCGCGAGCATCTTCTCGCCGCAGGTTCGCAATATTCTCTTGAAGTACCCAATGGTTACCGAGGTCGGCTCCGAACTTGGGCGTCCGGACGATGGCACAGATCCCACGGGGTTCTTCAATGACGAGTTTTACGTAGGCTTGAGGCCTTATGGCGACGCCTCATGGAAGACGGGCACGATCCATAGCAAGGCAGAGTTGACCGAGGATATTCAGAAGCAGCTCAATGCATTTCCCGGAGTCATATTCAATTACACTCAGCCGGCTGAGGATGCAGTCGACGAAGCGTTGACCGGTCTGAAGAGTGCGCTTGCCGTAAAGATCTATGGTCCGGACCTGAATGTGTTGCAGAGCAAGGCGCTCGACATCAAGCGCGACCTCTCGCAGGTGCCTGGGTTTACGGATCTGACTGTCGTGCGCGAACTGGGCCAGCCAAGCCTGTTGATCGATGTCGATCGCGACAAGATTGCCCGCTACGGCATCAACGTGGCTGACGTAGAGGCCGTCGTTCAAGCTGCGGTCGGCGGCCAGGCGGCTACCCAGGTGATTCAGGGAGAGAAGCTATTCGATCTCGTGGTGCGCATGAAACCGGAATTTCGGGAGAATGCGCAACAGATTGGCAACCTGCTCGTCGGGACACCTTCAGGCCAGCAGATTCCTTTGAGCGGACTTTCAAATATTCATGAGGCCGGCGGCGCCTCTTTCGTCTATCGCGAAAATAACTCGCGGTACATTGGCGTGCAGTTCAGCATTGAAGGACGCGATCTTCAGAGCATTGTGCTCAACGGCCAGCGTTCCATCAAGGATATTGCAAAATCGTTGCCCTCTGGGTATCGGCTCGAATGGGGTGGGGAGTATGGAGAATTGCTTCAGGCACAGCACCAGATGGCATACATTGGTCCGCTGGCAGTGCTAATCATCCTGATGATCTTGTTTGCGCTTTACGGGAATTTCAAATTCCCGCTGGTCATTGCGATTGGGGTCATGCTAACCGTGCCTGTGGGCGCACTGATCGCTCTTAAGTTGACCAATACGCCATTTAGCGCTTCGTCGGGGCTAGGCATGATCGCGTTGATGGGCGTGTCGGTCGAAACTGCCGTTATCCTTTTCTCGTACATCAACAAACTGCGTCTCGAAAACAAAGACATCCGGACGGCGACCCGCGAGGCTTCCCTCTTGCGCCTGCGACCCATCATGATGACAGCCCTGGTAGCTTGCCTGGGGCTATTGCCCGCGGCGCTTTCAACCGGCATCGGCTCTGATACTCAGAAGCCTTTTGCGATCGTAATCGTCGCAGGCCTGGTTTCGCGACTCTTTCTTGGCTTCTTCGTAAACCCTGTGCTGTATGAGATGGTCGCCCGTGATGGAGATGTCTTGAAGGTCTGATTACGGCCGCTCCCGCCCCACGCAGAGAACCTCGGGTGGTCTTCGAGAAGGTAGCACCAGCAATTGATCTCTCAATTGAGTCAAGGACCCGGCTCGGGCTGCCGGGATTCGCCGGGTAAAGGGCGCAATGCAATTGGGTACGCCTGTTGGCAACTGACTCACTGCGGAACAGGGCAAGCGCCTATTGTTGACGGCGGACAGCGCGAGCCTTCGAGGCAAGCGCTACTCTGCGACACTGGCGATTCCGCAACGCTGTCAACGACCGGTTGGCCCGGGTGAGCTGCTCCCACTGTCGAACCGGTTCGAACGCCAGTTCCCACAGTCGCTCTGCAATGCCCAGCCTTTCTGATAACTGAAGGAAATTCCATGTCGGAAGAAAACCGTAGAAATAATGGTCATGCGCTGCTGGGGCATCGACGCTGCCGATGAAGCTTTCGAAGTACTGAGATGCGGCGGCTTTGAATTCATCATCGACTGGCAGGGATCCTTTTCCGGAAAATTCCGTGTACAGTCGATCGAAGGCATCGTTCATTGGCTGCCCGACAGTGCGGGCAGGCATTTCGAAGCCGCATACGCTAACTCTGCGCTCCATCTGGTGCTCCAGTGGCTTTCCGAAAGGTCTAGATTGTGCCATTCATATTCGAGGACGACCCGAGTGTCGCCGGGAGGGATTCTTGATTGATGCGTGCCGGCGCAGTCGTGCAATCGTTCGAACGGAATCACGAGGATGAGAACGCCCTCCATTGCCAACCAGCGGTAGGTATGTTCCAGGAAGACGGCCTCCATTCTGCGATTGGCGATGGATCCGATCTCCGAGTCATAGGGCGGGTTCAAATAAAGGAGCGAGAAGGACTCTGGGCGCGCAATAGCGTCGAAGGCATTGCCCTGGATGGTCGCGATGCCGTTTGCGCTAGCGATCCGCGCACGTTCGGCGTCGAGCTCGACGCCATAGCGCCGGGCCTGGGAATCGCTCGTAACGATATGGAGCGCAGTTCCTTGTCCTACGCAGGGGTCGATCACTGAAGCTGGCCCAGCAAAGGAGAGCAGGGAGCGAAGTTTCGTTCCCTCGGGCTCCGGTAATGGGTAGTAACCCATTTTAAGGCGCGCGACATTCCGCATGGATTCACCTCAGCGGTTGGCATGTTTTGGCTTTGAGACGGCTCGGAAGTCAGCGGAGAAATTGATTAGCGAATGAGATGCGGCGCAACCAGGCTGACAAATTCACGCGGTGTGACAATCTTCGTATTCTTCCAGAACGCCGGAAAGTGCTTACGGTTGCCGGTGATCAGAAAGTCGGCACGGGCCGCATCGGTGCACTCGACGAAGATGTTGTCGTCTGGATCGCTCGTCACCTCGATCCGGCGCGAAGGGGCAACCAGATGGCCGTGGTTCGTGATGAGCTGAAGCAGTTGCAGCCGCAGCCCTTTCCGTATCGCTAATTCAGGACGGGAAAGCACATCTGCGTATTCTTCGAGTATGGGTGTGGAAACGTATAGACGCCCCGGCTTTGTGATCGCCAGAAGGAATGTGGTTCGCTGAAGGCCTTCGGGTTTCAGTGCCGCGGAGACAATAATGTTCGTATCGATTACGAGGCGCAATGCGATCATCAGCGCTTCTTCTTTTCCGATCTTGCCGTCTTGATAATCTGATCGATCTGGCGGGAAGTCAAAGCATTGGTCTTGTTACGATTAGCCTCATCGCCAATGATCTTAAGGACTTCAGGCTCAGGGGCGGCAAGTTTGACGTAATCGCGGATATTCATCAGAACGGCAGTGGGTGTACCTCGTTTCTCGATGACGAGCGAACGTCGTTCAACGTCCACGCGCCGGAGCATCTTCCCGAGGTTGGTACGCAGGCTCAGGGCCGAGACTACGATCGCGCCGTTTCTGTTCGTCGTTGCAGCCGGCATAAACCCTCCATTTCGCCAAATTCAACTGTACAGTTCGAACGAAGGTGAGTCAAACGCGCCTATGGGTATCGAGTTGACGCCGATAACCTTTCGGATGTACTGGTTGAGACAAAGACAGCGCATCCAGATGAGCCGGCGAGTCAGCATTAGGCCAAGGGTTCGAAGGATGAACTGATGAGATCCGATTGGAGTTACTGAATTATGCCAAGCATGAACCGACCCGAACTTGAGCAAATAGAAGCCGACCTCATTGCAGTTATCAAGGCCAAGCTTCCTGAGTTTGCAAAGGCGTGTCATGAACATGACATACCTGCCACTGAAGGAGGGGGATTGGAGGGAAGAGACTGCCAAGGTCAAAAAGTATCTGATCCAGGCAGACCTCGTCGACGCGTTCCGCGATTACAGGATGGAAAACTTCGACAAAGTTATCCTTCAGACCCATCTCAATAAGCTGGCGAAGATTCACTCAAAGGACAGAGTGTTGCAGATCCGGTCCTATATGCGAGCCATCTTTGCGGAGGCAGTCGACC
>Ga0182024_10014692_pt1 | contig 15103 bp, 14 predicted proteins | sample P32metaG_FD_120480 | JGI IMG/M metagenome (GOLD analysis project Ga0182024, IMG submission 120480) | Permafrost microbial communities from Stordalen Mire, Sweden - P3-2 metaG (Illumina Assembly) | ecosystem: Environmental > Terrestrial > Soil > Wetlands > Permafrost | place: Sweden: Stordalen... | reverse complement strand
CGTAGTCGGCACCGAGAGCAGCGTAGCTGAACCAGTCGTTCGGTTCCAGTCGCATCGCGTCCTTATCTTCCTCCAGTGCTTTTCCCAAATCTCCCAGCAGACCAGAAAGAGCGCCCAGCCCGAAGAAAACCCTAGCATCCCTCGGGTAGATCTGCCGCCAAAGTTCGTAAATCCCTGCTGCCTTCTCAAGCTCCCCAGTCCCGTTCTGGTAATAGTTCGCCTCGATGTAAAACTGTTCCCATTCGCTGACCCTCCCCCGTAGTTCGTAAGCCTTGCGTGCATTTTCCGACGCCCGCTCCAGTTGGTTGAGGGCGCTGTAGCACATCGACAGCGAGGCGTATGCCCTCGCAAAATTTGGGTCGAGTTCCACTGCACGATAGAAGAAAGGCAGCGCTGCCGTATCTCCTTTCGTAGACCAAGTCTTTTGGCCCATGCTATACGCTTTGAGCGCCTCCAGCGATGCGGTGGTCGCTTCCTCCAGCGGCGTGGCGAACTTCTGCACTGAGCTCAATGACTCGCCGAGTCTTCCGCGCAGGCCGACCGCCGCGGCGTCCAGAGCCTTCAGCACTGCCTCCTTGCTTGCCGCCCGTTCCTGTACTTCCGCCAGCAGGTCTCCGGTACTGCAGTTCACGGCCCTCAGGCCAATTACGTACTGTCTGCCCAAAAGGGCAATCGAGCCGGCGAGCATTGCCTTACTGCCTGTCCGCTGGCAAACATCGCGAGCGACCTCCGGGGTTAGCAGTTCACCGGCGCGACGTCCCATCAGCTTCAATGTATGTTCCACCTTGCCCTCGGAAATCAAATCGAGAAACGGGGATTGCTCCAGTTGTACCGAGAGTGCTTGGCGCAGAGTGTCATCGAAGACCGCGTCACCGGTTTTGTTCTCAAAACTCGCGAGCACCACGGTATCTTTGTCCGTGAGCCTGGGCGGAGGCCGAAATGCGCGATAACCCGCCACGGCTGAGGCGACGAGTAGAATCGCCACCGCGCCAAGCCACCGGATTCGCCTGCTTACAATAAGTCCACTCTGGATCGCCGGCGCCGAACGGTGCGACTCAGTGTCCCGCTTTAGACGTTGCAAATCCGCCCGCATGTCCGCAGCGTGTTGGTAACGCGATTCGCGATCTTTCTCCAGCGCGCGACAGATAATGTCTTCGAGTTTGGCCGACACTTCGGGATTCAGTTGCGAGGGCGGCTGAGGATTCTTCGTCAGAATCTCCGAACAGATCGCGGCCGAGCTTTCGCCTCGGAACGGAGCCTTCCCCACGGCCATCTCATAAAGCACCGCGCCGAACGAGAACAGGTCCGTGCGAGCATCCAATTCCGTGGCGCGCACTTGCTCCGGCGACATGTATGGCACCGTACCCAGCATTGCTCCAGGGCGGGACAGAGGCTCGTTCGAGAGGGTAGGTGTTGTGGAAGAGGTTCCGCCTGGCGCTTGCAGAGCTTGCTCCCTAAAGTTCGCCTTCGCGAGGCCAAAGTCGAGGATCTTGGCGTGTCCTCGTTTAGTCACGAAAATATTGGCGGGCTTGATGTCGCGATGCACGATGCCCTCTTGATGAGCAGCCTCCAGGGCATCTGCAATGTCAATAGCTAGTGTCAGCAGTAGGTCCGATTCCCGCGAACGCCTGCGGATGTGGTGCTTCAGCGTCACTCCCTCGAGAAATTCCATGGCAATGAACGTTCGGCCGTTCTCCTGGTCGATGTCGTAGATCGTGCAAATGGCCGGATGGTTCAGAGCAGAAGCGGCGCGAGCTTCCTGGCGCAAACGCTCAAGGGCCCGGCGGTCGTCGGCTAAGTTATCGGGTAGAAACTTGAGGGCCACAAAGCGGCCAAGACGAGTATCCTTGGCCTTGTACACCACACCCATCCCGCCAGCACCGAGCTTCTCGATGACTCGATAGTGCGAGATGGTTTGCCCGATCATGTTATGGTCTCGGAACAGACTCCGAGTCCCAGTTGCGCAAATATTCCCGGAATGAATAATAGCAAGGCGGACGGTTGAGTCGTTAACCCTCGAATTGCCGCCCCACGTTCCGCTCCGTGCCCCGAGTTACAGTGAAGCAGCCGGATAAAGTATGCTAATTCTCAGCGCGCTTCACAAAAGGAGGCTACAGCATGGCACAGTCCCCGTTCCCAAGCAATACCGAATTGACTTTTGTTCCCGGAGATTACGCGCAATCATCGAAGGGCGGAATAACTTTCACAGCCAAGGTGCCGACAAACGTCACGGCAAAACCCCCGGCGGTACCACCAAAGCCGCACCCGTTCTCGCTTAAGAAAGGGGACACCATTGCGATCTCTTCGGACGGTTCCATTACTATTACCCAGGAAACTGGTGGCGCCAAGAAAAGCTAGACGCTGTAATGATCGGAGCTAAGTAGTTCATAGTTCGGCGTCGACCTACTCGGGGAGCTGAAGTTGTTGCATAGATCTGTGAATTGACTTACGGATCCCGGACTGAACGGTATCGACGCGGTGGTCGCCATTAGCGACGAATTCACCGAAGCCGCATCATCGTTCACGACGTAGCTGGAACTACTCCAACAGCGCCATCCCGATCTGATCCAGCAAACGCCTGATCTCTACGGTAGGCGCGTCGAAATTGTTTACCAGAAATGAAAACGCTACCGGACCATAGCGCGTAGTATCCGCGTATCCGGACATCGCCCGAATGTGACTCAGGCTCCCGGTCTTCGCGCGAATGGCCTGCGCCTCCGGATGATTTTCGAACCTGGTCGCCAGCGTCCCATCCACACCCGCGACCGGCAGCAAGCTCATCCATAAATCGCGATTGCTCGATTTGTACATGTAGGCCAGCAGCTTTGTGATCGCCGCCGGGCTCACCAGCGTCTCTCGCGATAATCCAGAGCCGTCCGTGAACCGGTAAGCGTCCTTCGGGATGCCCGCGCCGCTTAGAAAATCCTGCATCTCGAGCAGCCCTCCCTTGAGGCTTCCCGAATGGCCGGCTACCAGCCCGACTTCACGCAGCATTACCTCGGCATGCAAGTTCTGGCTGACCTTATCCACCACTCGCAATATTTCCGAAAGAGCCGGCGACGTCTTCTCCGCCAGCACAAAACTTGGCGTTGTTTTGGCTTCCGGCGAATCCGGCGCGTCATCGGAGAAGCGATGCCTGGCGACAGCCCTTCCCTCGACAGCGATCCCGCGCCGCAGCAGAGCATCGCGCAGCACCTCAGCCGCGTACGCACCCGGATCATCCACCGCCAGCAACTCCGTCATCCCCGCATCGCCTCCCGGAATTACTCCCATGATGTGGAGCTGCAGCCCGTTTACACTCCGATCGAAGGTCACCTTTCGCGCGACGCCTGCCTCCGTGCGTACGCGATTGTCAATTTCGAGAAATTCGAAGTTGGGCGAAAGCGTCACGTGCGCGAGATCGCCGGCGTGGGCCGCAGGCCGGATCGTCACCGCGAAACTGTTGTCGTTGACGATCAGCGCGCTCACCGGCGCTCCGTATTCCCACAGCGCGTCGCCCGTTGACCAGCCCTCGCCGTGAGGCTCCCAAACATAGCGCCGATCGTCGCCCACGATATCGCCGGCGATTCTTTTCAATCCATGCGCCGCCAGCTGGCTGGCCATTTCCTCCACCGCGCGGAAAGAATAATTCGCGCCGGCCTGCGAACCGGGATGGTATTGATACGGATACTCCCGCCCGGAAAGCGTTGGATCGCCGCCGCCCAGGAAAACCAGGTCACTCGCCAGCGTGCCGTCGGCGTCTATCGGAGCATCGCTTCCAATCTGACTCTTGAAGCGGTATTCCGCGCCCAGTTTCATCAGCGCCAGTGCGGTGGTGAACAACTTCATGTTCGACGCCGGCGTGAACAACCGGTCCGCACTGCGCTCGTAAAGCACCCGGCCGCTGGGAAGACTCACCACCTGGAGTCCGACGAAAGCGTTCGTCACTGCCCGAGACTTGGATACCAGCTCGTCGATCTTGGAATTGAGATCCGCTCCGGAGGCAATCGAGAGCGCGAGTGATAAGAACAGCAGACTTCTTGGTGACACTGTGATTGTAGGTTAACGCGGATATACTCAAGGAGTGAAGGCTCGAATCGCCGCGGCGTCAGCAACTTTGCTGCTGGCGATCTACGCACAGGATGCGCCTCGCTCGAAGGCCTCGGATTATCCGGCGCACATCGCGATTCCGGGCATGGAGATCGGCGCCGAGTACCTGGTGCACAGCATTCCCAATGAAAAAGGCGACTATTTCGCCAAAGAGTACCTCGTGGTGGAAGTCGCCCTTTTTCCCACGACGAAATCCGTCTTGAAAGTCTCGAGCGGGCGCTTCACGCTGCGGATCAACAAGAAGTCCACGCTGACCGCGCAGTCTGCCGGCATGGTGGCGGCGGCGCTCAAATATCCGGATTGGGAGCAGCGGCCCCAAATGACCGGCTCAGCCGGCCCATTGATTTACGGCGCTCCACAGGGCGGACGATTTCCAGGAGATCCCACCACGCCGCGTCCGCTGCCCACGCCAGTTCCCAATCAGACCGATTCCAACGTCGAGAAGCAATCCGATTTACCGATCGAAGAAGCTGTAGCGCGCGCCGCGCTTCCCGAAGGGGCCATCTCCGAGCACGTCAAAGGCTGCCTGTTCTTTCGCTTCGAGGGAAAGCTCAAATCCATCAAGTCGCTGGATTTGGTGTACGATGCCGGCTCGGGCTCGCCTCCAGCTACGATCCCGCTTCTTTGATCTCCGCCAGGCCGCTTAACTTGGCTTCCAGCATGATGAGCAGCACCAGCAGAAATACCATGCAGGTACTAAACAACGGAACAATCATGACGGCCTGAATGCCCCAGGCGGCGGTGAAATAGCCTAGCGTCCAGGGCGCCAGGAGCCCGCCAGTGATGGCAAACGAGAAAATCCCGTTGTAAAACCCGGGATGATAATACGGAAACCTGTGCCCGATCTTCTCGACCACCAGCGGGTAGATGGAAGCGTAGCCTGCCCCCACGAACAGAATGCCCATCACCGCCCCAAAGCGGTTGTTGGTGGATGCGAGCACAATGGTGCCCAGCAGCGCCGAAACGATCGATCCGATCAGCAACAAGCCATGGCTCATGCGTTTCAAGATGACCTGCGAGCCGATGCGGCCCACCAGCAGCGCCAGCCAGAAGACCGCCAGCAACAGTAGAGAATCCTCCGGGCTGATGCCCAGCCGCCGGATCAGAAACAGAGGCAGCCAGCCGGCGATGGACCACTCGTTTCCAAACTGAAAGAACAACACCAGGCTGAAAAGCACGGCGCCAGGATTCCGGAAATCGCGCAACACCTGAGCCAGGGGCATCTGATGTACCACCAGCTCGCGGCCCATTTTGGCTTTCGCATAGATCCCCGCGTAGAAACCCGGAAGGACGGCGAACAGCACCAGGATACTCGGCACTGTGTAGACATAATACGTGCCTGCCATCAGTACCGCGGTGAGTACGCATCCGAGGCCGAACATGACGCCGGCCAGATTCACGGTGGCGGCGCGATCATGCTGATAGAGCGGTGAGATGGCGTGGAATATTCCCCCATTAAGGAGCCCGGCGCTGACTCCGATCCAAAGCAGCCCGAAGAATCGCCAGATCGCCGGCGTCTGCGCTGTCCCCGCCGCCAGGTAAAGGAACGCTCCGCATGCCAAAGCGTTGGCCAAGACCAGAGTGAACTTGACTCCCTTGCGCGGCAGCAACAGGTGCGCAAAACCCACGGATAACAAAAACCCCAAATTCAAACTGAGGAAGTAATTGCCAACTTCTTTGAAATCCGCCCTCAGATGATAGCCCCAGGCCGGTAGGATCGCTCCCAGGAACGACATAAGTATCCCGGAGATTAGGAATCCTGAAAGGGATCGGCGGCCTTCGGAAGCATCGAGAGTCCGGCTGTCGGCGCGTACTTCGAGTTGCCAGGGAGCCGGGCTGGCCATCAGTCGATATTGTACTCCCCTTCCGAACTGAGGAGTACGAAATTTCCGAATCTCGTAGGTTGAGCTGAGGTATATCTTCTAGAAACAGAATCCTTCTCCCCTTATGGCCTGCCTTTGCAGCTTGTTACCAACTGGCGTGCCGATTGCTATTTGTGAGGCAGCTTAAGGGGTTGATTTCGAGGCTTTAGGGAGTTGCCTCCCTGGTTGGTTTTCGTCAAAAGCCCCGCTTAACGGCGGGGCTTTTTTTTCTGTTGTTTCCACTAACAGTGATACTACTGTCTTCGCCTACCACATCTAGCGGTCAGGTAGAAACAATTTGACAGACCCCAGGTCTCAGTTTTATGATGGTCTCATCACTGAGAAAGGAGGTGGTCCAGTCTAACATGGGTATATGTAGTGACTGTAGCTTTAATCACACGCGCGAGGTGGCCGACTCTTAAAGTCGACTCTCTAAACGTTCAGGTTTCGTCCAGTGACGAAGCCGCTGCTCCTGTGGAACGGCCGCTTCCCTGCGCGAAAATAATCTAGCTACTTAAGCCCCCGCACCATCGTCAGGTGATGCGGGGGTTCACGTTTTTTGAAGCGCTCGAGCGTAGCGACTCATCCAATTGATGCGCTACACTGAAAAGCACTAGAGAAAGGACTCGCCGTAATGAAAGCCGGGATTCATCCTGCCTACGAGGAAATAAACGTTGTCTGCGCCTGCGGAAACACCTTCCGCACCCGATCCACGAATAAAGGCGACATCCGCGTGGAAATCTGCTCGAGCTGCCACCCCTTCTTCACGGGCCGCCAGAAATTGGTCGACACCGAAGGCCGGGTAGACCGCTTCCAGAAGAAAATACAGAAATCGAAGGATTTGCAGGAGACCAGAAGCAAGAAGCAGCCGGTGGCTGCAAAGTAATCAGCGCTTATTCTCTTTGTTTCGCTGATCGCGGTCCTGCCAGAATTGCTCCGCTTTGGGAATTTGATCGGACGTCAGGATCGCCTTCATCTTGGCCCGCTGTTCTTCCCCGATCTGCTTGACGATCTCGTTGTGCTTGTCGCGGGCGTTATGAAAACGGGTCCTGGTCTCATCCAGAATGGCGTTCACCTTCTGCAGTTGATTGTCGTCAAGATCCACGCGGGTTTTGATTTCCTGCAGGTACTGGCGGCGAAACTCCTCCGGGCTGACGCGAGCGTTGGTGCTCGCTGAGGGAGGCTTGTAAGTCCGATAACCGAGTGCCCCCACCACCGCGCCGCTAATAAAAACCAGGAACAAATATAGCGCGATGGGAGGGTTCCAGCGTTTCATTTCGTATTGGCCTCAGTTGCTTCGCGAGGGAGGATTCCGTGCGAGGCCAAGGTCTCGGTGGGATAGGCATCGGCCAGAACTTCGATGTAACTTCCGCTGCCGTCGGGGCGGGTGAAGGCCGGCACCGATAATAGGCTGACGAAAACAATGCTAATTGCAGCGGCGGCCGCCAGAAACACTTGGGTGAGTCTCTTGATGCGCAGCAGGATGCTTTGGCGGCCCTCGATCCTCCGCCACAACTCCGGCATGAAATTGGCGCTCGCCTCCACATCAGGCAGCGAGGCCTTGTAGCTTGCGAACAAATCGTTCAGCTCGTCATTGAACTGATCCATATCTCAATCCTTCCGGGATTTCAATCCTTCCGGCCAGCCGGCTTGTTAGTCGTAACCCTGGTTGCCTCAAAGGCATTGAGTACTCTTTGCCGGGCACGAAACAATCTCACCTTAAGAGCATTTTCGTTCACCGAGTAAATCTTTTCAAGCTCCTTCAACGAGAGCCCTTCCACTTCCTTCAACGTCAGCAGAATCCGGTCCTGCTCGGAAACCGCTCCCAGTAACGATTCTACTAGTTCCTTCACCTGCTTCCGCCGATGGTCTTCGCCCGAGGCCTTACCACCCGCGGCGGCGTCGGCCATCATCACCTGCTGCTCGCTCAGATCCGACATCCGAGATTCGTTCCGGCGACGCTGCTTTCGCAAATAATCGTACGAAGCGTTCACCGTCAGCCGGTATAACCACGGCTCAAATACCTCGGGAGTTCGCAGTTGATCGAGCGAATAATATAGCCGCAGAAAAACCTCCTGCGCCACATCCTCAACATCTTCGGGACGCCCGATCAAACGTGCAATCGTCCCTAAAATCCTCTTCCGATAGGCTGTTACAACCTGGTTGAAAGCGGCATCATCGCCCGCTTTGGCCTTTTGAATCTGCTCGAAATCAACCAGCATGCGGCTTTAACAGCCAGCCGCCAATCCTAATACCTAAGGCGTACCGGCAAATTGTTAGGTTACAAGGGGTTGGACAGGAAAGCAAAGGTTATTCGGCCACCCCAATCGCCCGTCCCGAGCGAACTTCTCCGCTCCTATAAATACCACGTTTCACCCGGAACTCACTCAAAAACTAGCCATTTGGTAGCCTTTTTGCGCGCTTGCCGCCCGGTTTATGCTCGAACGTGGCAGACTATTCAGAGGTGACCTTACTCCAAATAGCCCAGGGAATCGAGAGTTCTCATATCGGAACCGCTATCCGCCGGTCCACGTGGGCTTTTTCAATACTGATTCTGTTGCATCTGCTTGGGCTAATGGTGGCGGCCGGTACCGTCGTCTATTGGGATCTACGTCTGCTCGGTCTCGGGCTGCGGCGTTCGGCCGTTTCTGATGTTGGGAGGCAGCTTTTGCCTTGGACCTGGGGCGGGTTTAGCGTGATGTTCATCAGCGGAGGGCTGCTGGCCTGGTGCGAGGCCGGAAGACTGTATAGCAACGTGTTTTTCCGGATGAAGATGCTGTTTCTGCTGTTGGCCGGCCTCAATGTCCTAATCTTTCAGCTGACCATTTATCGCAGCGTGGCGGCGTGGGACCGCGCGCCTGTGACACCCCTACAAGCACGGATCGCCGGCGGTCTGTCGCTCGCGCTGTGGTTGGGACTTATCGCCGCCGGACGCGCTATTGGTTACTCGCTCGATTACGGAGTATGATCGGGCCAGGTTTTCCGACCGACTCGCCATTCGCCGAATGGTGCTGGAACCTGCCCTTGAGCATCGCCATCCGCGGCTCCGCCTGGGCGTTTCCGGCGCTCGAAATTCTTCACATCGCCGGATTGCTGCTGGTGTTTGGAACGGTCCTCATCGTCGACCTGCGCCTGCTGGGAAGGATTCTTAGCAGTGAACCGGGCCGGCAGGTTTCGGGCGATCTGATGCATTGGGCCTGGCCGGGATTCGCGCTGCAAGTCTTAACCGGGCCGCTTCTATTCATCGCGGATGCCAGAAAATTCTACGGCAGTGGATTCTTTCGCACCAAGATCGTGCTGCTGGTGCTAGCGATCGCTTTTCATTTCGTGGTGGTGCGCCGGGCGAGCGCGTCGGTGGAAGCGGGCTTCAGCCCATGGCGCGCACGCTTGGCGGCCGGCTTTTCACTCGCTCTTTGGGTGGCGGCAATCGTATCCGGGCTCTCGATTGAGCTGTTTTAACGCGGGGAAGTCAAAGCCTTGAGGTATCGATAATAAAATTCGACGCCGCCGTAGTAAGAACTGACCCGCACGCGCTCGTCTTTACCGTGGGCCCGAACGTCGTCCTGATCGATCGCGACTCCATTGACGCCGTAACTGGGCAGGCCCGCGGCGATGGTGTAAATGCTATCGGATGCTCCCGTCTCCATTTCGGGGATCACGGGCACTCCGTTCCACATTTCGTCGGCAATCCGCTCCAAAGGTTTCAGGATCGCGGCGGGAGGCAGAACGGGCGGTAGGGCCATCTTCTCGGGAGTGCGATCATAAACATCGCCGGCGTTGTCCACGTATCGTACGACGATCTTCGGGTCGGCGAAAATTCGAATCAAGTCCTGTCGGATCTCTTCGGCGGAATGACCCGGCAGGATGCGGCAGTTCACATTCGCCTGGGCCAGTTGCGGGAGGGCATTGTTGGCATGTCCGGCGTTCAATCGCGTAGCGACGCAAGTAGTGCGCAGGGTGGAGTTGTAGCGCGCATCGGCGGACAAACGGGCAACTGCCGCGGCGTCAGGCGGTGTATGGAGAATGGCCTTCATATCAGCGGCCATTTGTCCGGTCTCAAGCGCCGCCCGCCGTTCGAAATAAGTGCGGGTCACCGGGTTTAACTCGAACGGAAACTGCGACCTCTCCAGACGGCCCAATGCATCAGCGATATGATAAATGGCGTTGTCGGGAACGGGCAGCGAGCTGTGGCCGCCGGGGTTGGTCGCGCTCACTTGAAAATCGGCGTATAGCTTTTCACTGGCCTCGATGTCCACGTCGATCGGCTTGCCCTTCACCGTAGTAACCCCGCCCGCGTCGGCATTGAGCGCGAATTCGGCGTCGATCAAGTCGCGATGATTCTTCAGCAGCCAATCAACGCCATTCGATTTACCGCCCTCCTCGTCGGCCGTTAAAGCCAGGATCAAATCCCGCGCGGGACGATAATTTTCCTGATGGAAGCGGAGGAAGGTAGTGATCAGGATGGCATCGTCCACCTTCATGTCCTGCGAGCCGCGGCCATAGAAATAGCCGTCCTTTTCGACAAACTTAAATGGATCGGTGGTCCAATCCTCGCGGCGCGCTTCCACAACATCCAGGTGACCGATGATCAGGATGGGCTTGAGCGACCCGCCGCTACCGCGCAGCCTCGCCACTAAATTGCCCTTGCGGTCATTCGGGCCCAGAACCTTTACGTCGTCCGGCGGGAACCCGGCGTCGATCAACCGCTTGGCCATCGCTTCGGCCGCGACGGTGGTGCTACCCACCGAATCGGTGGTATTGATTTCGATGAGCTGCTGAAAGATGTCGCGCGCCAGGCGGCGCGTCTGGTCGTCCAGCGCCGCGCCCGGAAGCGGAGGGAGGAGCGCTACAAGCGGAAGAATGGCGAGCCAGCGCAGGATGTGAACCTTCATAGATTTGGTGAAGCGAGTTCCGGACTGTACCATCAATGTAAATGAATTAAGACGCTTCGGCAACCACGCAGCATGTTAAAATCATGTTGCCCCCCCTTTTCAATGGATTTTCTCCAGGGTCTCAATCCACAACAACAGGCGGCTGTCGCGCACGTCCAAGGGCCGCTATTGCTACTGGCTGGCGCCGGCAGCGGCAAAACCCGCGTGATTACGCACCGCATCGCTCATCTGATCGAAGCGCATCGCGTTCCCGGACCTTGCATCCTGGCCGTGACCTTTACCAACAAAGCGGCCGAGGAAATGCGCCAGCGCGTCCAGAAACTGCTGGGCGGCTTGGGTGCGCGCGAAAGCCCGATGGTTTCGACCTTCCACTCTTTTTGCGTCCGGTTGTTGCGGCGCGACGGCGACCGGCTGGCGGAAATTCGCCCGGGGTTCACGAAGAAATTCACCATCTACGACGAAGACGATCAGGTGGCGCTGATCAAGTCCATTTTCAAAGCCGCTGGGCTCGACGAAAAGTTCATGAGCTACCGGGGCGCGTGCTCCTGGATCAGCCAGAGAAAGAGCCACAAAGAATCTCCACAGGACGTCTATGGCGCATCCACCGACCCGAATACAACGCGCCTGGCTTCCATCTACCAGCAATACGAAGCGCGCTTGCGCCAGGCCAATGCGCTCGATTTCGACGACCTGCTGCTCGAAACGGTACGCCTGCTGGCGTATGACGAAAACTTGCGCCGGCAGTACAACCAGCGTTTCGAATTCGTGATGATCGACGAATACCAGGACACGAACCGGACACAGTACGAACTGATCCGGTTGCTGACTGAAGGGCACAAGAATTTGTGCGTAGTGGGCGACGAAGATCAATCCATTTATGGCTGGCGCGGCGCCGATATCCGCAACATCCTGGACTTCGAGCGAGACTACCCCAAGGCCGCTGTTATTCGCCTGGAGCAGAATTATCGCTCGACTAAGAATATTCTAGAGGCAGCCAGCGCCGTCGTGGCCAACAACACGGAACGAAAAGGCAAGTGGCTATGGACCACTTCCGGCGCGGGCGAGCGTATTGCGCGCTTGGAAGCCTTCGATGGCGAGCAGGAGGCGCTCTTCATCGCAGACACGATCGAGAAGCTGCTCACGGCTTATCCGGATGACCGCGCGGCCGTCCTTTATCGAACCAATTTCCAATCGCGTCAGATCGAAGAGGCGCTGCGGCGCTACGGCCGCAAATATGTGGTGGTGGGCGGATTCAGCTTCTATCAGCGCGCGGAGATCAAGGACACACTGGCGTATCTCAAAGTGATCGGCAGCCCGCACGATTCGGTCAGCCTGCTGCGAATTATCAACACGCCGGCTCGTGGAATCGGCAAGAGCAGCATCGAGCAGATCGAGCAATACGCGCTGGAAAATGAGTTGAGCATCTGGTCGGCGATCGGCCGGATGCTGGATGAAAAACTCTTCCCGCCGCGCGCCGAAGCGGCTCTGCAGGCCTTCCGAAACATAATTCAGGAGTTGGCGGCGATGCTCGCCACCGCCAAGGTCAGCGACGTGCTGGAGGAGATTCTGGCGCGCACCGGCTACACCAGGATGCTGGAGGGCGATAAGGATCCCGAATCGGAATCACGGCTAGCCAATCTCAATGAGCTAATCAACGCCGCCGCGGAAGCATCCGAGCGCGGGGAAGGCGTGGCCGAATTTCTGGATCATGCCGCGCTGGTTTCAGACAGCGACAATCTGGATGAGCGAGCGCCGGTTTCCCTGCTCACGCTGCACAACGCTAAGGGGCTCGAGTTTCCCTTTGTCTTCCTGGCCGGCCTGGAGGAAGGTTTGTTTCCGCATAAGCGCTCGCTCGATTCCAAAGCGGCCATGGAAGAGGAGCGGCGGCTGTGCTATGTGGGGATGACGCGGGCGGAGAAGCGCTTGTTCCTGACATCGGCGCGATACCGGCGGCGCTGGGGCGGCGGCGAGAGTGAAGCGTCGATACCCTCGCGATTTCTCAGCGAAGTTCCGCAGGCGCTGGTGGAAGATCTCAGCCCCCGAAGGCGCGCCGGTCAACCCGACCTATATGGCGAGCGGCAGGAAGTCCGCGAAGCGGCGCGGCGAAATCTCTACACCGGCAAGACCTACAACTCGGTCGAAAACATCCAACAGTTTTTCACTGAGCGGGGCAAGCCGCCTGCCACAAGCCCGGCCGCGCCCGCTTCAACGGCCAAGCCTGTTGCGAAAGCCGTTCCCACCACCCACACCCCACAACCTACCGCCCGCCCGAAGGCCCTCCGCAATGGCTCTAACATAATCCACCCCAAATACGGCCGCGGAACCGTGCTGCGCCGCGAAGGCGATGGCGACGATGCTAAGCTCACGGTAAGCTTTCCTGGTTACGGATTGAAGAAGCTGATCGAAAAATACGCAGGGATCAAGGAAGAATGAACACCAAGAATATTACCGACAAAGCTGAACGCAAGAAGGTGAAGCGCGCCCAGCGCAAGAAAGCGGCTCCCAAGCCCAAACGCGCCGCGGGCGTCGCCCGGGGATCTACGAAGAAGAGAGTGAAGAAGTTGACGAAGGGCCAGCGGAAGCGCTAGCTCGCTAACGCTCGCGGTAGTGGGTGGTGGGTTGTAGGTTGTCGGAGCGGTTTTCCCACCACCCACTGCCCACAACCAACAACCGATGAGCCTGCTCCGGACCAAAAGCATCGATGCTCTGATCGCGGCTTCGGAAGAGCCCGAACACCGGCTTAAAAAGTCGCTGGGCGTCTGGAGTTTGATCGCTCTGGGCATCGGGGCGGTGATTGGCTCCGGCATTTTCACGCTCACGGGCACCGCGGCGGCGGGAGTTCATTTTCAGACCAAGTCGATTTTGCAGGCGCCGGTGCTGGACCTGATTATGAACGGCGGCAACGCCGCCACACTCACCGGACGCGCCGGCGCGGGTCCAGCCATCTCGGTATCGTTTGTTCTGGTGGCCATTGCCTGCAGTTTCGCGGCGCTGTGCTACGCCGAATTAGCGTCCATGATCCCGATCGCCGGAAGCGCATACACGTATTCCTATGCGACGCTGGGCGAGATCTTCGCGTGGATCATCGGATGGGATTTGATTCTCGAGTACGCGGTATCCAACATGAGCGTCGCGGTGGGCTTCTCGGCTTACTTCAACGACATTTTGGATAACCTGTTTGGCTTCCATCTTCCGAAACAGCTTTCCGATCCCATGATCGTTGAGGGGCAATTCACCGGAAGCTGGTTCAATCTGCCGGCGCTTTTAATACTGATGATCCTCAGTTATGTTCTGGTGCGAGGTGTCAGAGAGAGCGCGGAAACCAACAACGCGATGGTATTGATCAAGATCGTGGCGATTCTGGTGTTCGTCTTCGGCGCGGCGCGCGCGGTGAACACGTCCAACTGGCACCCATTCATGCCCAACGGCTATTCGGGTGTGATGACCGGCGCGGCCATCATTTTTTTCACCTATATCGGATTCGATTCGGTATCGACGGCCGCCGAGGAGTGTCACCGCCCGCAGCGCGATATGCCGATCGGCATTCTGGCGACGCTGGTTATTTGCGCGGTGCTATATGGATCGGTCGCGCTGGTGCTCACCGGCATCGCCAACTGGCGCACGCTGGACAATGCCGCCCCCGTGGCTAACGCTCTCAAGGCGCTGGGCATGAACCGCGTCCGGCTGATCGTGACCGCCGGAGCGCTGCTGGGCATGCTGTCCTCACTGCTGGTTTTTCAATATGGGCAGGCGCGCATCTGGTTCGCCATGTCGCGCGATCGGTTGTTGCCCGGACTGTTTTCACGCGTTCATCCCCGGTTCAAGACGCCGTATATCAGCACCTGGGTAGCTGGATTCGCGGTCGGGATCCCGGCCGGGATCTGGGACATCGGAACGTTCGCCGATCTTTCAAACATCGGGACGCTTTTTGCTTTTATTCTGGTCTCGGCCGGTGTGATCGTGTTGCGGAAAAAGCAGCCTGAGCGCAAGCGCGGTTTTCGCGTTCCTTTCGTTCCGCTATTTCCGATGATTTCGATCGTCTGCTGCCTGGTCCTGATGTTGAGCCTGCCGCTGGAGACCTGGGTTCGCTTCGTGGTCTGGCTGGTGATCGGTTTGTTTATTTACTTCCTCTATAGTCGCAAACGGGTCGAAGCTTAGTTGGCCGGGCGTGGGCGCCCGGCGCGGGTCAGGGGACCCGCCCCACTTGATCCTATTGTGGCGACGTTGATCAGCGCGGCCAGGTTCGGCTAACTTAGCATT
>Ga0182024_10014691_pt1 | contig 15104 bp, 14 predicted proteins | sample P32metaG_FD_120480 | JGI IMG/M metagenome (GOLD analysis project Ga0182024, IMG submission 120480) | Permafrost microbial communities from Stordalen Mire, Sweden - P3-2 metaG (Illumina Assembly) | ecosystem: Environmental > Terrestrial > Soil > Wetlands > Permafrost | place: Sweden: Stordalen... | reverse complement strand
TGCGATATCTGCCGACAAACCTGACGCGGCCCGAGATCGCGGGGGAGCTCTACGTCTCCATCAACACGGTCAACACGCACATCCGCAACATCTACTCCAAGCTCGGCGCGCGTGATCGCTCTGCCGCTGTTCAACACGCGCGCGCGCTGCGGCTTCTCTCAACCGGGCGCCGCTAAATCGCCGAAACAGTGCGAGCCCCGTCGCGCGCACAATCACCAGATTCCGGCGTCGTTGGCTCACTAGGTCGGGCTCCAGAATGGTTGCGTGACCACCACAACGCCGGGCTTGTACGCGATCCGGATAAAGGGCCGGCTCGGACCTACCGCTCTCTCCGCCTTCCCCACGATGGCGTCTGAGGTGAAGGACGGCGAGACCGTTCTCAGCGGCTGGCTCGAAGATCGGTCAGCCGTGTTCGGCGTCCTGGCGCAGCTCGAGGCGCTCGGCCTCGAGCTGCTCGAACTCCGACACATCCCCCCGAGACGGCAATCGCCTGAATCCGACGATGGCCGCTCACCAGACCGCGTGTGAGCCTGAGGGCAAGTCGCCAAACCGAAAGTCGAGCCTTCATGCCAACTCAAACCGTTCGTAGCCCTAATCGATGGGCGGTTCTCGCTGTGATGAGCGTCGCGCAGCTGATGGTCGTGCTGGACGCGACGATCGTCACGGTCGCCTTGCCTTCGGCCCAGCGGGCATTGCACTTCTCTAACGGGAATCGGCAGTGGGTCGTGACCGCCTACGCGTTGGCATTCGGCAGCCTGCTGCTGTTGGGCGGCAAGCTGGGCGACCTGTTCGGCCGCAAGTGGGCGTTGATCGCGGGACTGGTGGGATTCTCCGGGGCGTCGGCCGTCGGCGGACTGGCGCAATCGTTCGACGTGCTCGTCGCCGCGCGGGCGCTACAGGGGGTCTTCGCCGCGCTGCTGGCACCCGCGGCGCTTTCGATGTTGACGGTCACGTTCGCCGAGTCTGCGGACCGAGACCGGGCGTTCGGGATCTATGGCGGCGTCGCGGGCGGCGCCGGGGCGCTGGGGCTGCTGCTGGGGGGTGCGCTGACGCAGGCCCTGTCGTGGCGCTGGTGCCTCTACGTCAACCTCGTGATCGCCGTGCCCACGACGATCGTGGCGTTGCGCCTACTGGTCAACCAGAGCGATCCCGACCGGCCCGGCATCGACATACCCGGCGTGCTCACCTGGTCTGGCGGGCTGTTCGCGCTCGTGTTCGGCTTCTCTAACGCCGCGACCCACGGGTGGGGCGCGACGGCGACCGTGGTCGCGCTGATCGCCAGCCCTGTGCTGCTGACCGCATTCGTGCTCATCGAGCGCCGCGTCGCGCACCCGCTGCTGCCGTTGGGGGTCGTGTGGGACCGGGCTCGCGGCGGTGCGTTCGCCGCGCTCTTGCTGACCGGTGCCGGTCTTCTCGCGATGTTCCTGTTCCTCACCTACTTCGTGCAGCAGGACCTCGCCTTCTCGCCGCTCAAGACCGGCGTCGCGTTCCTGCCCCTGACCGTCGTGCTGATCATCGCCTCGACCACCGCCCAGATCCGCGTGATCCCGCGCACCGGCGTCAAACCGGTGCTGCTCCTAGGCATGGCGCTCTGCGCGGTCGGCATGCTTCTGCTCACCCAGCTGACGCCCACGTCCAGCTACGGCACCGGCGTCCTGCCGGCTCTGCTCCTCATCGGTGTTGGAATGGGCTGCATCTTCGCCCCGGCGTTCTCGGCCGCGACGCTCGGCGTGGCGCCAAACGAAGCGGGAATCGCCTCCGGCATGGTCAACACGTCTCAACAGGTCGGCGGGTCGGTCGGTACCTCGCTGCTGTCAGCGATCTACGCCAGCGCCGTCGCCAGCTACGTCACCACTCATCCCCACGTCCGTGGCGTCATCCCCGCCGCGGTGGTCCATGGCGACACGACTGCGTTCTGGTGGGGGGTCGGGATCTTTGGCTTGGGCTTCCTGCTCACGCTGCTGATCGTGCCGGGCCGATGCGAGGGCCGCCCGGCGACGACCATAGCCGCTCTGGCTCGACAGGCGATCGGCAACTGCCAGTACGAAGAGACCGAACAAGGCGCGGCCTCCACAGACGCCCCGGGGTCCCCAGAGCCGGCTTTGGCGCCGTAGGACAGCGAGCGAGGCGAAGAGCAGGATGTCCGCTGCAGATGACCGGGTCGAGCGCCCTAGAGTGCTGTGATCGCCATGCGCGCGTTCATCTGCTCCCGCGATGACACCGTGACTCGCCTCGACGGTGATGACGCGTCGACCGAGGCTCAACCGGTGCTCAAGGGGGTCCCGGTCGGCTGCGTCGCCGCGGATGGCGACCGCGTGATCGTCGGCACGCGGGGCGCGGGGGCGCTCCTCAGCAGCGACGGCGGACGGCGATGGGAGCGCATGGAGCTGCCCGAGCGGGACGTCTTCTCGGTTGCGATCGGCCCTGCGGACGGAACGCTCTACGCCGGCACGGAACCGAGTCGCCTGTTCGTCCTGCGCGACGGTGACGAATGGACGGAACTTGAGGCGCTCCAGGACATCCCCTCCCGCGAGCGCTGGAGCTTTCCGCCCAGACCATGGACCCATCACGTCCGCTGGATTGCACCGGACCCACATCGGCGGGAGCGGCTGCTGGTCGCTATCGAGCTGGGCGGCGTGATGCTGAGCGAAGACGGCGGCGAGAGCTTCAGCGACCACCGTTCCGGCGCGAAGCGTGACGCTCACGCGATCACCTGGCACCCCCTCGCAGAGGGACGGGCCTACGAGGCCGCAGGCGACGGCGCCGCGTGGAGCGCGGACGGCGGGCACAGCTGGTCGGCGCTCGATGCGGGACGAGAGCTCGGCTACTGCTGGGCGCTCGCCGCCGACCCGGACGATCCCGACCGATGGTACGTCTCCGCCGCGCCCGGCCCTCGTGAGGCGCACTCCGCGGGGCGAGCGTACGGGCGCCTTTACCGCTGGGACGGGGACACTTGGCGCGAGCTGCCCGTGCCCGGCGAGTCGATGCCGTACACGCTCGCCGCCCGAGCAGGCGAGCTCGTCTGCGGCATGGCCGACGGGCGGCTGCTCCGCAGCCCCGATCGCGGCGAGACCTGGCAGGAACTCGCGGTGACGGCGCCGATCATCGCTATGGCCCTCGCAGCGTGACGGTCCCTCGGCCTCACGCGCTTTCGAGGAGCTGAGCGTGGGCCGTTGTGCGTAGCTGGAGAATCACCATCATCCGGCGAGGGCAGCTCACCTCGGTCGGGGCGATCATGCCGCCCGTGCAAGAGAGCGCGAAGGTTCTGTCGATCACTGCGCAGCCGCCCGGCCCTTCGAGCGAGCTCGCCCGCCGCGGCCAGCGTAGGGAGACCGATGCGAATCGAGGCTCTCCTCCGGAAAGCGTGCTCCCATCGAGCGGAACGTGCCGCGCGCATCCGATCGCCCCCAGCACTCGCGCTCGTCGTGATGCAGCCGACCACGACCACGACCACTACCCCCGCAGTGCCAGACGTCGCTCGTGCCCGCCCGGGACCGGCGATCGTAAAGCGCCGGCTGCACTGCATCGGCAGGACACAGGCGCTCCACTGCTGGGAGCGTGGGCTGGCTCGAACCGCCACGCCATCGGACCCACCATTTCATGGAAAGTGAGTGATGCCTGATTCGGCAGTCCATGTCGAGGGTGTGGTCAAGCGTTTTCGGAGGACGACGGCGCTTGCTGGGGTCGACCTGGATGTCGAAGAGGCCACGGTCTTTGGGCTGTTGGGACCGAACGGCGCGGGGAAGACGACCCTCATCCGCGTGCTGGCTACGCTGCTGGCTCCGGACGCTGGACGGGCGGAGGTGTTTGGCCGCGACGTCGTCCACGACGCTGCGGGGGTGCGGGAGCTGTTGGGGCTAACAGGCCAGTTCGCGGCGGTCGACGAGATGCTGACCGGCCGGGAGAACCTCCAGATGTTCGGGCGTCTGTTTGACCTCTCGGCCGCGGACGCTCGCCGGCGGGCGAACGAGCTGCTCGAGCGCTTCGACCTAGCTGATGCCGCCGACCGCCCAGCGCGCACGTACTCCGGTGGGATGCGGCGACGTCTCGACCTCGCATCGAGCCTGCTGACCCGCCCGCGCGTGCTGTTCTTGGACGAGCCGACAACTGGGCTGGATCCGCGCAGCCGCAATGAGATCTGGGCGGTCGTGCGCGAGCTCGTCCGCGAGGGGACGACACTTCTGCTCACCACTCAGTACCTGGAGGAAGCAGATCAGCTCGCCGAGCAGATCGCCGTGATCGACCAGGGTCGGGTGATCGCGCAGGGCACCGGAAGCGAGCTCAAGGACCGGGTCGGTGGGCAGATCCTGGAGGTCGAGCTGGTCCGTGCGGCCGAGCGGGACAAGGCTCGTGCGGCGCTGGCCGGGATCGGTTGCGGTGAGCCGGAGCCAGGGGAGCGGCTCGCGCAGCTGACGCTTCCGGCGCCGCGGGATGGACTCGAGATGATCGAGGATGCGGCGTCAGCGCTACGCACGGCGGAGATCGCGGTGAGCGACCTCGGGCTGCGCCGGCCGACGCTCGACGACGTGTTCCTGCAGTTGACAGGCGCGCCGCCGAGCGAGAACGGGGCCGGGTCTGAAGTCGCGACCGGTGGCGGCCAGCCTCATCGGACCGGCCGGAGCGTTCCCGCCGCTCGCGCCCCAGCGGCCCCCCGCCCGGTCGCGAGCCGGCCGTCGCGGTGGCGGCGCGTCTCGCCGCGGCAGCTTCGCGCGGACATCACCGACGCGTGGGTGGTCAGCGGGCGCAACCTGCGCCACTTCGTCCGCCAACCGGACCTGCTGGTGTTCTCGACGATCCAGCCGATCATGTTCGTGCTGCTGTTCACATACGTGTTCGGCGGCGCGATCAGTCACTCCCTGCCCCACGGTGTGAGCTACATCGACTACCTGCTGCCCGGCATCCTCATTCAGTCGGTGACGTTCCGGGCGAGCATGACCGCGGTAGGTCTGTCCGACGACCTGAAGCTCGGTGTGATCGACCGCTTCCGCTCGATGCCGATGGCACGGTCCGCCGTGCTCATCGGCCGCACCACGGCCGACTTGATCCGCAACGTCCTGATCATCGTGCTGATGATCATCGTCGGCTACATCATCGGCTTCCGCTTCCAGGCCGGCGCCGCACAGGCCCTCGCGTGCATAGCGCTCGTCAGCGCCTTTGGTCTCGCGCTGAGCTGGATCTTTGCCTTCGTCGCGCTGACAGTGCGCGGCGCCGAAGCCGCCCAATCGGCCGGCTTCGTGATTCTGTTTCCGCTCGTATTCGCGAGCTCGGTGTTCGTACCGGTCTCGACCCTGCCGAGCTGGCTGCAGGCGATCGCGAAGGCGAGCCCAGTAACGCTGTCCGCGAACGCTGCGCGCTCCCTGGCCCTCGTCCCCGGGACACCATCATCCCTCGGCGGGGCAATCGCCTGGATCGCGGGCCTCCTGGCCGTGTTTATCCCGCTGTCCGTGTGGCGTTACCGGCGCATGACATGAGGCCGCCGACGATCAATGTCGGCACGGCGGCGCCAGGCACGCTGTCCGCGTTTCGCTCGATGTGTCTGAGCGGGAGGGCAGCGAGACCGCGGTCACCGGGCCCCTACATCCCCGAACCCTAGATGTCGAAGCTGAACCCGACGACATTTCTCGGTGACAAGCCGATCAACCGAATCGGGTTTGGTGCGATGCAGCTCGCCGGTCCCGGCGTGTTCGGGCCGCCTCGCGATCCAAATGCGGCTCGGGCTGTACTGCGCCGGGCGATCGAGCTCGGCGTCGACCACATCGACACGTCGCAGTACTACGGACCGGACGTGGTCAACGACCTGATCCGCCAGGCGCTGCATCCGTATCCGGAGAACCTCAAGCTGGTCACCAAGGTGGGCGCGCGGCGCGACGAAAAAGGACGGGTGCTCTCCGCGCAACGGCCCGAGGAATTGCGCGAGGGGGTGGAGGCGAACCTCCGCTCACTTCGAGTGGAGCGTCTGGATCTCGTCAACCTGCGCCTCGTCGAGGGCCGACACGACACCGGCGTGCCGCTCGAGGAGCAGCTATCTGCGCTCGAGGAGATGCGCGCGGAGGGGAAGCTCGATCTGATCGGACTCTCCAATGTCGATCAATCCAAGGTGCAGCTTGCGCTTGAATTCGTCGATGTGGCCGGGATCCAGAACGGCTACAGCATCATCGACCGCCAGGACGACGGGTTGGTCGACTTTGCCCGGGAGCGAGAGATCGCGTTCGTGCCGTTCTTTCCGCTTGGCTCGGCGTTCAGGGGCGGCCCGGTGCGACTGGCGGCAGAAGCCACAATCGTCCAGATCGCGGACAAGCACGGGGCCACGCCGACGCAAATCGCGCTGGCTTGGCTGCTGGCACGCTACGACCGGATGCTCCTGATTCCGGGCACGAGCTCGATCGCACATCTCGAGGAGAACATGGCCGCGATCGAGCTCGAGCTCGATGGCGCCGACCTCGCCGCCCTCGATCGTGTCCAACAGCGCGACAGCGGCGCAGCGTGATGCGGAAATCACCATCATCCGGTGAGGACACCTCACCTGGGTCGGGACGAACCTACGGCCATGCAACAGGGCTCGCAGGCTCCGCTCCAGGGAGGTCCCAGGTGAAGCTGGTCGTCAACGACGCCGAGGTGGAGGTTGACGACCGGCACGCGAAGACCCCGCTGTTGTGGGTGCTCCGGGACGTGCTCGGTCTGCATGGCACGAAATTCGGATGCGGCGCTGGCTTCTGCGCGGCGTGCACGGTCCTGGTCGATGGCAAGAACACGAAGTCGTGTCAGACCGCGACCGACCGCGCGGTCGGAAAGACGGTCACGACGGTCGAGGGCGCCGCGGGTCCCGTGATCGACGCCGTGCGCGAATCCTGGTACCGGGGCAACGTCGTTCAGTGCGGCTACTGCCAGCCAGGACAGACGCTGGCCGCGGTGTCGCTGCTCGAGGCCAATCCGGAACCGGATGACGCGGCGATCGACGCGTGGATGAGTGGCAACCTTTGCCGGTGCGGCACGTACCCTCGGATCCGCGCCGCGATCCACGCCGCATCCGACGCGCTGAGCTTGGGCCCCGAACCTGCTCCGCTCATCGCTCCGGAGGAGATCGAAGACCGCACGCTCACGGAGGAGGAGTTGGTCGACCCGGTCCATCCGTACTTGCGGATTCACCCCGACGGGACCGTCATCGCGTACTCGAGCCAGATCGAGATGGGGCAGGGGATCCACACCGGTCTTGCGACGATCGTCGCCGAGGAGCTCGACGCGGAGTTCGGAGCCGTCCGGGTCGTCAACGCCGCGAACGGGCGGGGTCCGAACGGCGACGTCTACGGCAACCCTGACCTCGGTAGCGCCTTCCAGCTCACGGGCGCGTCGAACTCGATGAAGGGGTTCTGGGTGCGGTACCGGCTGGCCGCGGCTCAAGCACGGGCGCGGCTCGTCATCGCCGCGGCAGAGGCGTGGGGGGTGCCTACCGATGAGATCGAGGTCGACGGCGGCGTTCTACGCCACGGGAGTGGGAGGCAGGCGGCCTTTGGCGAGCTCGCGGCCCGGGCCGAGCAGCTTGCGGTTCCCGACGGGGTGCAGCCGAAGGACCCCGCCGACTACAAGCTGATCGGTCGTGAGGGACGGTTGCGTGTCGACGCCGTGCCGAAAATTCTCGGCGCCACCCGGTACACGATCGACGTCACCGTGCCCGGGATGTTGACGGCGCTGGTGTTGCACCCGCCGCGGTTCGGTGCCACGGCGGCTTCGGTCGACGACGAGGCGACACTCGCGGAGTCCGGCGTGACCGCGGTCGTCCCGATCGAGGAGGGCGTCGCTGTCGTGGCCGAGACGGTCGCCGACGCGCAGCGTGGGCTGCGGGCTCTCGTCGTGGAATGGGACGACTCGAACGCCGAGCGGCGGAGTTCGGCGGAGCTGCTCGGCGAGCACCTCCGGCTGCTCGAGTCGGGGGAGAACGCGGTGACGGCGCGCGACGAAGGGGACGTCGACAGGGCCCTGGACGGCGCAGCATTCACGGTCGACGGGACATACACGTTGCCGTACCTCGCTCACGCCCCGATGGAGCCGAACAATGCGGCCTGCCGGATGCGTGAGGACGGCGTGCTCGAGGTGTGGGTCGCCTCAGAGGCTCCCGAGTACGTGAAGATGAACGCCTCGTCGATCGCCGGCATCGACAAGGAGCAGGTGGAGGTGCAGATCACCTTCGCCGGCGGATCGTTCGGACTGCACTCGAGCGCCGAGCACGACCCAACCGCCGAAGCGGTGCAGATCGCGCGAGCGCTCGACTGGAAGCACCCGATCAAGGTCCAGTCGCTCCGCGAGGAGGAGTTCAAGGTCGGCCGCTACCGTGCGATGGCGGTTCACCGTGTGCGGGCTGGCGCCGATGCGGACGGGCACCTGACCGCGTGGCAGCAGCAGATCGTTGCCGCGCCGACATCGGTGAACCTGCCGTTCGTCCGCGACGTGATGTTCACGAACAACGTTGACTTCTTCACGACGACCGGTGCAGTCGACCCGCCGTACGCGGTCGAGAATTTCCGGCTGGAGTCGACCAACTTCGAGACCCCGCTCCGGACGATGGTGTGGCGGTCGGTCGGCAACTCCCATACGGAGTTCGCGCGCGAGTCGGCGATCGACGAGCTCGCGATCGCCACAGGTCGCGATCCCGTTGACCTGCGACGCGAGCTGCTGACCGAAAGTCCGCGAACGTTGCGCGCGCTCGAGCTCGCAGCCGAGCACGCGGACTGGGGATCGCCGCTGCCCGAAGGCCATGCCCGCGGAATCACCAGCTCGAGCTTCCTCGGCCACAGCGCCCAGGTCACGGAGGTCTCGCTTGACGACCGCGGCCGGGTCCACGTCGACCGGATCGTGTTCGCGCTCGACTGCGGGCGAAACGTCAACCCCGACCTGATCCGCGCGCAGGTGGAGGGCGGGCTGCTCTGGGGCCTCAGCGCGGCGTTGTGGGGCCAGATCGTCCTCGGCGAGGGCGGCGACATCGTCACCCAGAACTTCGACGCCTACCCCGTGATGCGCATGCGCTCAGTCCCGCAGATACAGGTGCACCTGATCGACTCAGCCGAGCCACCGAGCGGGGTCGGCGAGGTCAGCGTCCCCTCGGCCGCCCCGGCACTCGCGAACGCGATCGCGGCGCTCACCGGCACCCGGATCCGCGAACTCCCCTTCTCCAAGACGATCAAGATCTACTAACGAAAGGTCACCACCATGCCGGACGTCACCATCACCCCTACCGAAAACGGCCCCTACATGGTCTCCGGCCCCGTGGTCCTGACCGCCCCGGACGGGCATGTGATCGAACATCCCGACCCGATGGTGATGTGCCGCTGCGGACACTCTTCGAACAAGCCGTTCTGCGATGGCACACACGCCACGATCGACTTCGACGGAACCCTTGCGAACTGATCGCAGCGAGGTGGCGGCGGTTCGAGCTGAGCTCGCCCGCCGTGGCCCGCGCAGAACGCACGATCCAAATCGCGACTCCCAAGAGAGTCGTCGCGAGAAAGCGACGACATCTCGCGGGGTGCGATCGCCCCAAGGGCCTCCGAGCAAATGGTAAACCCAAGCAGGAGGCCATGAGTCCCACCGACCACGTCCGCCAGATGTTCGCCGCCTTCGACTCCAAGGATGTCTCGGCGCTGGCCGCGTTCATGACCGATGATGTTCGCTTGCGCCTGGGCAACGCAGAGCCGGTCCAGGGCGAGTCCGCGTTCGTCGAGGCGGTCAACGCGTTCCTCGCGTCTGTCGCGGGCTTTCGGCATGATGTGCTGAACGTCTGGAGCGACGGGGACGCCTTGATCGCCGAGTTCGATGTGCAATACACGCGCCTGGACGGGGGAGAGGTCACCCTTCCCTGCTGCAACGTGTTCCGGCTCCGGGACGGCTTGGTTGCGGAGTACCGCAGCTACATTGACGCCACGCCCGTGTACTCCTGATGCGGTTGTGAGCGGTGTTGAGGTTATCGTCGCTCCGCGGAGCCCACCGCGACCGGTAGCCGCGCGACGGGCGCCGGCGATGCGTGGCTTGTAGTCGTCATCATCTGCGCGGCTCAATTCAGACGCCAGACCACCAGATCCGCCAGTGCCCGCACCACAGCGCGGTATTCGTGATGAGAACTAACCGCGGTGCACACAGGCGGCCGTGGTCACCTACCGCCCACCCCCGGACGAGGCGTCGCCGCAGAAGGGCATGCGGGAAGCAGACCAACCCATAGTCGCCGAGATGAGCGGTGTGTCGCCGGTCGCGGATCCCGAGCCGCTCCCGGGCGATGTCTCGCCTCACCGACTCAGGCGCGGACTGCTGAGACTCGGTGGGTTGGTCGCGATCGCGGTGGTGGTGGTGACTCTCGCGCCGGGCCTGGGGGAGTTGCGTAGCCGGTTTGCGCATGCGCGGCCGGTCTGGATCGTGCTCGCCGGCGCGTTCGAGGTACTGTCGGTGCTGGCTTACGTTCCGGCTTTCCGAGCCGTGTTCTGCACGCGGATGAGCTGGGCCACGAGCTACAAGATCGCGGTCGCTGAGGAGGGCGCCGGCTCGTTGTTCCCGCTCGGAGGCGCAGGCAGCTTGGCGCTAGGGGTCTGGGCGCTCCGCCGGGGCGGAATGCCCGCTGACGAGATCGCACGCAAGACGATCGCGTTCTTCTTGCTCACGAGTGCCGTGCCCGTCGGGATGCTCTTGCTCTTGGGCGCCGGCCTGGCGACTGGCATCTTCCCCGGCGGCGGCGGGCTCCTGCTCACCGTGCTCCCCGCGGTTGTCGCCGCGGGAGCAATCGCCGCGACGCTCACCTTGCGCCGACTGGCCCGCAGGACCGAGGCGCGGATCCGGCGGCAGGGAGAGGGGTCGAGATGGGTCCGCCTCGCTCCGGGACTGTCAGCCACATCCGATGGCATCGGTGAGGCGCTACATCAACTCAGGCGAGCTAACCCGCTCCTGCTCATGGGACTGGTGGGGTTCTTAGCCTTCGACCAGCTCGCTTTCTGGGCGAGCTTCCGGGCGGTGGGAGCCTCGCCGGAGCTGGCGATCATCTGGATGGCCTACCTGATCGGCCAGCTCGGTAACTGGCTTCCGGTTCCCGGCGGGATCGGCGGGACCGAGCTCGGGCTCGTCGGAGCGCTCGTCCTCTACGGGGTGCCCGCCCTCACCGCGACCGCCGCGGTCCTGGTCTACCGCCTGATCGAACTATGGATTCCTGCCGTCCTGGGCATCGGCGCGTTCGTGCAGCTACGCCTGCTGCTACGGCGAGAGACCGAGGCAATCAGACTGTGCAATCCGGGCGACACCATCGAGATCGTCGGCTTCGGCCCCGCGACCATCGATCGGTCCGGGGTGAGATCGACCGCCAGCGCCGTACGCACAACCCGGCTGAGCTAATTAGATAGTCAAGTTAGGGTGAAGCCCGCGGGGCTTTCCGGTGGCCGCCGACGGGGAGACTCGTGGCCACCCACATTCAGTCGTTCGGGCCGCTGATCGCTGTCAGCGCAAAGGTGAAGACCTGCATCTTCTCTCGCGAGAACGGCGGTCGGAACATGTGCCGGTTGCGCGAATCACTCGGATCCGGCGATGCGTAATCGCCGGATCGTTCGGCATGTTCGACGCGTACTCGTAGAGGAACAAACCGTCCCGATTGGAAGCCAAGCGGTCCGCAATCTCGCGGACGATCTCAGCGTTTCGCGGAGACAACCCAAGGAGCAAGCATGACCACCACCACGTCAGATTCCACCACGACCGAGACCGAGGACCGCCTCGCGATCCTCGAGCTGATCGGACGCCTCTCGCTCACGATCGACGCGAAGGACTGGGACGCGATGGGGCAGCTGTTCACCGACACGGTCTACCACGACCGCACCTCCCTCACCGGCGGCGAGCCGTACACCGCTCCTGTCGCGCAGTTCGTCGAGGGATGGCGCCAAACGCTGCAGGCGATGGACGCAGTCCACCACCAGATCACCAATCACGTGGTCAGCCTCGACGGCGATCAGGCGACCTGCGCGGCCAACATGATGGGCACGCACGTGCTCGCCAACGCGTCGGGCGGCCCCATGTGGACGGTCGGCGGCCGCCACGACTACCAGCTCACACGGACCCCCGACGGTTGGCGGATCGCCGGACTGACCTTCACCCTCCAATGGGCGACTGGCAACATGAACGTCCTGACCCTCGCGATGGCCGCAGGACAATCCTGACTGGCGCACATGCTTCGGCTGACGGTCATCCGATCCTCTGCGTCTAGCTGCTAGCAGCTAAGAGGTGGTTGTCCCTGGCCCGTGGTCTCCCCGCCGTGCACGGCGACACCTCTGCCGGATGATCACCGACAGCGACGATCCGGCGAGATCCTCATGCTGACCGCCGCCAACGGGCCCACCGAGCGCGTCGCGGCCCGCGCTCGCCGCCGACGACTAGCTCTCCAAATCGTTCCACTCCCTGAGCTCGTCGGTGTCGGCGGGCTCGCCCGCCGTAAGCCCACTTCCAAGCGCCGCGCCCCTGCGCGCGGCCGGAACCGAGCTTGACCAAATCGCGCGCACGGCAAGCCGCGACAGACGACCGCTCGATCTCTCGACCAAGGAATTCGACGTGCTCGAAGCGCTCCCTAAGGCAAGCCCGATCCCTGTCAGCGCAGAAATCACGCGAATCCGGTGAGGACGCCTCACCAACTCGGGCGCGAGGCTGACGGTATCGCTCGCAGCCGACGATTAGGAGACCTTCGATGAGCACCGATGCGACTGACCCGAATGCCATTCCCGAAGTCGACCGTACCCGTTGGCGGATTGATCCGACGCGCTCGAGCGTCGAGTTCCACGCCCCCAACTTCTGGGGCCTGTCGACCGTGAAAGGAAAGTTTGAGCGCTACGACGGCACCCTCGAGCTGTACGAGACACCCGCGATCGAACTGACGATCGACGCGGCGAGCCTCAACACGAACAACAAGAAGCGCGATACCCACCTGCGCTCTGGCGACTTCTTCGACGTCGCCAACCACCCGCAGGCCCGCTTCGTCTCAGACAGCGCCACGCTCAGCGGCCAGCAGCTGAAGGTACGCGGCCACCTGCACGCCGCCGGAAAGAGCGTCCCAGTGGACTTGGACGCCACCGTCAGGCACGTTCGCGATGAGCTCGCAGTCGAGGCCGAGACCCACGCCAACCACGCTCACCTCGGCATGACGTGGAACCGGCTCGGGATGCTCCGCACCCCCAGCAAGCTGATCGTCCACGGCCTGCTGGTCCGAGACGGCGACTAACCGACGTCTTGTTATGCCCGGGCATACGGCCGTCGACACGGTTTCCGTCGCCAGAAGCGACGCTGATCAGGAGCGACAGTGGTGGATCCTCGGGCATCGATCCCCGAACGGGCCTTTCCTGCAGCGTCCCGGCGTGCCCTCGGTGCGCCGCCTTATCCCCGCGACCAGGAGGTGACCTCGCATGCGCACACTCCGCCTGATCCTCAAACCAACAGACAACGGCTGGGCCGTCTGCTTGACCGATGGCCGGGAGGTCGCTCGCTTCCGCGGTCCTGGTTCGAGATGGCGAGCCCTGCGCTACCTCGCCAGCGCCACGAACGCCCTGTAGGCGGCCCGTCTTCGTCGCATCGGCTTGGAGTCCCGCGGCGTTTAGCCGTGGCGCTTCTAGCCCTCGGTTGCGTCCTGTCGCTCCTTGTGCCGCACCAATCATGGGCCTCGAGTCTCGTCGCTCGTCGCGAGACCCATGCCGGCAGCGCGCAGTCGCACCAGGCGCGCGACGCTCAGGTGCTGCCTCACATTGCCGTGGCGGCGCCCGGCCGGCCCGACGTGCGTTCGACCGCCGACGATGCGTCCGTCCTGGTCCTCCTCGTCCTGACGCTGAACTCGGCAGTGATGCTCATCCGGGTGGCCAGCTCTCCTCCGAGTTGGATGAAGGACTGAGCCGGCGGATGTTCGCCTCGATCCTGAGTGTCGCCCACAACCTTGGGTATCCGGCGCTCGTGCTGCTGGTCATGGCCGAGTCAAGCGGCGTCCCGCTTCCGGGCGAGACCGCGCTGATCACCGGAGCGGTGCTGGCCAGCCAGCACCGGTTGCAGATCGCGCTCGTGATCGCCTTGGCATCCGCCGCAGCGGTCCTGGGCGATAACGCCGGCTACGTGATCGGGCGCAAAGGCGGACGTTGGCTCTTGCTCCGACCCGGTCCGTTCGCGGGCCGCCGCGCTCGTGTACTCGAGCTCGGCGAGCCGTTCTTCGCCCGCCACGGCTCGAAGGCCGTGTTCCTGGGACGCTGGATTCTCGGCCTGCGCACCTGGGCCTCGTGGCTCGCCGGCGCAAGCCACATGCCGTGGCGCTCGTTCGCACTCTGGAACGCTGCTGGCGGCATCAGCTGGGCGACCACGATCGGCCTGGTCGCCTACTTCGCTGGCCGAAGCGCGACCGGCACCATCGCCCTGTTCGGGGTCGGGGGACTCGCAGGCACACTCGCCCTGCCCGGCGTGCTGCTGGCCCGGCAGCAACGCCGCCGACGACACCAAGCCCCCGGCCCGCCTCCCGGCGGCGCGGGGGCGTCGAACGAGCTCCCATAACCCCCGACCGTAGCTTGCGCCCGGGTGCGACGCTCCCCGATCGCGCGGCGATGCACGATTGCCGGGACGGCACAGGCAGTGGCCGTCTTCCTGCGATTGGGCGCGCACGCACGCGCGGCCGCCTGGGGGAGAAGCGGAGGCCGGGCCGGGACACACTTGACGCGATTCCACCGTTCTGCCGTTAGGTAGCCGGACGGCGATCTTCTGGCGCCTGAGCAATCTCGGATTTGGCGAGATGCGAGACGGACGTGGTCTGCGGTGCCGAGACCTGCATTCGTGTCGGCGCGTGTACGCGCAGCCAGCGCGGGTGTTGTGACTTCTTCTGTCCGGGAGTGTCGCGCTGAGCGACGGCCGGGGCACCGATGTCGGCACTCGACGCGTCGCTTACCGGGCCACCTGCCGTGACACGTTTCGACGGCGCGGTGGACGAACCCCCGTCCTAGATCCGAGGCTGGCCTGTGGTGGCCAGTTCTTGGCTGGCTCCGCAGAGCGCCCCAGCTGGACACAGCTCGGCGGCCACAGCGCGGCGCGGATTGCGGATCCCGGCCAGCGCAATGACGCCCCCGGTCATGACG